>JAABUN010006097.1_pt1 | contig 14210 bp, 9 predicted proteins | sample 5559311 | NCBI WGS metagenome assembly JAABUN01 (sample SAMN10711877, study PRJNA513370) | rock metagenome | isolation source: Antarctica rocks | place: Antarctica: Victoria Land, Siegfried Peak sud | reverse complement strand
ACGTTGGCTACAAGGCCCAAGAGCGGCCCCCCGGCAATCTGTCCGAGCGCGTCGGTCTGGGCGTTGAGTGAAAACATGGTGGCGCGCGTTTGGGGCTCCAAATAGCCGTTGAGCCACGCGGCGAAAAGAGGCGCGTTGACCCTCCGCAGCAGATACACTGCCCAGTAAAAGGCCAGCGCCGCCGCAAAGTTGCCTGCCAGACCGAAACCGATCATACAGAGCGTCAGCAGCGTACTGATACCGGCGAGAAGTTCGACCATCACGTTCGGATTTTGGACGCGAAACCGCCTTACCCCTTCGGTAGCGATCACGCTTAGGAGCATCGCCCCGGCGCTGATCAGGCCGAACCAGGCGATGTCTGGGAGTGCGCCCAGGTCGGGCAGGCCGATTCTTAAAATGCGCGCTTCCCAAAGCCGGTCGAACGTTTCGGACGAAGCGCCCAGGATGCCGGTAATCACGAGGAGGGTCAGTAACGTCGGGGTGCGCCGGATGAAGTTGGAACCGGCGCGCAACGTCTCCCCCATCGCGCGCAGCGGGTGCGTGTGGGACGTGTCAGGGACAAAGCCGCGCTCACCCATAAAGAGCAGCAAAAACACGCCGACGCCGATGAACCCGGCCCCGCCGACGATGAGCGGCAGGCCCAGGTAGACGCTGCCGAGCAGGGTCGCAATGGCGACGCCCCCGAGTGACGCGAGCTGACCGACCTGAGCGGCACGCAGGTACGCGGCCTCGACACGCTCCGCGCCGAGTTCGTCGGCGATCCAAGCTTCCGTCGCGCCACTCTCGAAAGTCGCGCCGACGCCCCAGACAACCTGGGCCAGCAGCATAAGGGCGAAAATCGGGAACAGTCCCTCGAGCATGAACCCCGCTCCGATCAAAAACATGCCGATAATGACCGAGCGGCGGCGGCTGGTGAGGTCGGCGACGATCCCGGTCGGAACCTCGAAGACAAAGACGCTCAGCTCGAGCACCGTCCCGATGAGGACGAGCTGAAAGGGAGTGAGTCCCGCCGTTTGCAAGCGGTAGACCGCCGACAACGTACCGAAAACCGTAAAGAAAAAAGCAGCCCCACCGGACAAGATGAGATAGACAGCGTAAGACGACAGGTTAAGAGACAGACGTGACAAGATGTACCACCAGACCAAGAAAGATGTCCGCAGTGCTGACTGCGCCCTGCACCTAGTGCACACAGAGGCACACCTTTTACGCGTGCTAGGCACCGCAACCGGGCACTACACTTAATTGACGAACGAGGTTTTAGGTCAGGCGGTGGTTGACATGATGCGTCCAAGGTAGCCGGTTTGCGGGGATGTGTCAAGCCGAGCTTTTGACCCGGTAGTACGTTTGTACTCTCCCGACCGGGGCTTGAAGGGGTTAAAATACTCTAATCATGTCCGAAATAGAAGCGCAAGCTTTAGAAACCGAAACTAAACCTGTAGCTTTCGTCGGTCTAGGGGCTTCGGCGGGGGGCTTGGCGGCGCTGCAACGCTTTTTCGACCATACCCCCGAAGACAGCGGCGCGGCCTTTATCGTGGTGATGCACCTCTCGGCCGAGCACAAAAGCCAGCTCGCGGAGATTTTGCAGTCGCATACGAAGATGCCGGTGGTGCAGGTGGCGCAAGACCAGAAGCTCGAGCCCGACCACGTTTACGTGATTCCGCCCGGTCGCAACTTGTCGGCTATCGACAACCATTTGCGGCTCTCACCGCTCGAGGCGAGCAGGCGGGCGCGCGCACCTATCGACCACTTTTTTCGGACCCTTTCGGAGATTCACGGCGAACGGGCGGTCGCTATAGTGTTATCCGGAACGGGGTCGGACGGGGCGGTGGGGCTCAGTCTGGTCAAGGAACGGGGCGGGCTCGCCGTCGCGCAAGACCCCGCCGAGGCCGAGTACGACAGTATGCCGCAAGGAGCCATCATGACGGGTCTGGTCGACGCGGTGCTGCCACTACGCGAGATGCCCGCCAAGATCGTCGCCTACATGACGCATCGGCCCCAGGTACACGTCCCGGAAGAGGACGCGCCGCTGCCCGCAAACGAAAACGAACAGCTCAAAAAGATTTTTACCCAGCTCCGCGCCCGCGTCAGCCACGATTTTTCGGGCTACAAACGCTCGACGGTGATGCGGCGGATTGCCCGGCGGATGCAGCTTAGCGGCACGGAACAACTTGGGGACTACCTCGAGCTGCTCAGGCGTAGCCAGGCCGAGATCGACGCCTTGTTTAACGACCTGCTGATTAGCGTTACCAGTTTTTTTCGTGACCCGGCGGTGTTCGAGCTGTTGGGGCGCGAGGTCATACCCAAGCTTTTTGAAGGCAAGGGGTCGGACGACCAGGTGCGGGTATGGGTGGTCGGGTGTGCGACCGGCGAGGAAGCCTACAGTCTGGCCATGCTGCTTTTGGAACACGCGAGCACCCTGCCCCGTCCACCCGACGTTCAGGTGTTTGCCACCGACGTGTCGGTGTTGGCTCTCGCACGTGCCCGCGAGGGGCGTTACCCGGGCGCTATCACCGGAGACGTATCGGACGGACGCCTGAAACGGTTTTTCGTCCAGGAAGGAAGCAGTTACCGCGTCAAAAAAGAGCTGCGTGAGCGGGTGCTGTTCGCGCCGCACAACCTCCTCAGCGACCCGCCCTTTTCCAAGATCGACCTACTTACCTGCCGCAACGTACTTATTTATCTGCGGCGGGAGGTGCAGCGTGAGGTGCTAAAGGTGTTTCACTACGCGCTCCGCGAGGACGGCGCGCTGCTGCTCGGCACCTCCGAATCGGTCGAGACGCCCGAGCTGTTCGGCGAGGTCGACAAACAGGGGCAGCTGTTTCGCCGCTGCACCGTCACCCCGGCGGTGCATCTGCCGAACTTGCCCTACAGCCAGCCGAGCGCGCTGAGCGCGGCGCTGAGCACCTCCAGAGTATCCGACGAGCCCCAGCGCGGCAGCCCCGGCAGCCTTCACGAACGGCTGCTCGAACGCTACGCCCCCCCGAGCATCGTAATCGACCGGACCGGAGCTATCGTTCACCTCTCTGAAAACGCGGGCCGCTACCTGCGGCAAGGGGGCGGCGAACCCACTCACGACCTCTTGAAACGTATCCGCTCCGAGCTGCGCTCCGAGCTGCGAACCGTCCTCTACGACACTGCCGACACGGTTAGAGCACCCGCCGAAACCCCTGCCGGTGGCGTTACGGCCCGGTCGCAGCCTACAGCTCTTACCCTCGAGGGTCGCTCCCGCATGGTCGGCTTGCGCGCTACCCGCGCGCCCGAAACCGAGGGCGGCGGGACGCTGATCGTCTTCGACGAATACGACCCCCCGGGCCTGCCGGACGGGGCTACGCCGCCCTCGAGCCCAGCCCCCGACGACCGCACCGTCCGGCGGCTCGAGGCCGAACTCGAGACCGCGCGCCGTCGGCTTCAGGTGGTCAGCGAAGAGTCCGAAGGCTCGCGTGAGGAGATGCAAGCCTCGAACGAAGAGCTTCAGTCGATCAACGAAGAACTGCGCTCGACCGCCGAAGAGCTCGAGACGAGCAAAGAGGAGCTTCAGTCGATCAACGAAGAACTGATTACGCTAAACCAGGAAAACAAACACAAGGTCGAGGAGTTGTCACAGCTCACCAGCGACCTGCAAAACCTTTTTACTGCAACCGACGTTGCCACGCTGTTTTTAGACCGCGAGGGGCGGATCAAACGCTTTACCCCCAAGGTCGAGGCGCTTTTTAACATTCTCGCTTCGGATATCGGGCGGCCCCTCACGCACCTGACGCACAAACTCGGTCAGGGCGACTTTATCGACGACGCCCAGAACGTGCTGCGGACGCTCGTACCCGTAGAGCGCGAGATTCAGACCGACGGCGGCGTCTGGCACCTGCTCAGGCTTCACCCCTACCGCACCGCCGAAGACCGTATCGACGGCGTGGTGTTGACGTTTGTCGATATCGACCAGCTCAAACGCTCCGAAGAGGCGTTGCGCCGCTCTGAAGCGGGCTACCGGGCTATCGTCAGCCAGAGCGTCGCGGGTATCGGCGTGGTCGCGTTGTCCGGTCAGATCACGTTCGTCAACAAGACCCTGTGCGACATGCTCGGGTACAGCGCCGACGAGTTGGGCGAGTTGCAGTTGGGGGGCGTCACGCACCCGGACGACCTGCCCAAAAACCTCGAGCTGCTAAACGAGATGTGGTCTAAAAACAGACCGTTCGAGCTTGAAAAACGTTACCTGCGTAAGGATGGCAGCAATTTCTGGGCGCACACCAGCGTCGCCCCGCTCTATACCGACAACGCTCAGCCGTGGGCCACCGTAACCGTCGTGGTCGATATCAGCCAGCGCGTGGCGGCTGAAACCGAACTCAGGCTTTTTAACAACACCCTCGAGCAGCGGGTGGCGGCGCGCACCGCCGAACTAGGGGCGGTTAATACACAGCTGAGGCGCAGCCAGCAACGTTTTACCCAAGCGTTTCAGCTGGGGCCGGTGGCGGCGTGTATCAGCACAGTAGACGAAGGGCAGTTTCTCGAGGTCAACGACGTGTTTACCGAACTGACCGGGTACAGCCAAGCCGAGGCGAAAGGCAAAACGCACGCCGAGTTGGGTTTGTGGTCGTCGCCGGAGGACGCCGCCAAGCTCGAAAAAGCCGGGGCCGCCGAGGGTGGCTTTCGCAACCTGGAGTTGCACGTCCAGACCAAAACCGGAGAACACCGCGTGGTGATGCTTTCGGGTGAGATTATCGAACTCGAGGATCAGAACGGCTTTCTCAAGATGTTTTACGACGTTTCCGAACGCAAACGTACCGAAGAACAGATGTTTCAGGCGATTCACGAGGTGATGTCCGATACCAGCTGGTTTAGTCACAAGATTTTAGAGCAGCTCGCCAACCTCAAGGCGGGTAGCGCCAACGCACACCCCAAAGTCGACTTGTCGCGCCGCGAGCAGCAGGTCTTGGAGCAGCTCGCCAAAGGTCGCAACAACGACGCTATCGCCGCCGAGCTGGGTCTGGCCACGCAGACGGTACGCAACTATATTTCGGCGATCTACGACAAAATCGGCGTCCATTCACGCGCCGAGGCAGTGATCTGGGCGCGCGAGCGGGGCATTGTCGGGCTTTAGCTGCTACAAACACGGTTACGACTCGGTGCTGACGTGCTTTTCCGTGTTGGACTCGAGCGTCGCGGAGTCGAAGTTTAGTGCGCTACATCAGTGGGTTATAAAAGACCGCTATGTTCAGCGTACGTCACAAGCTCGAGCAGGGCAGTCAATATCTTCCAAGGCGTGACGAGAGGTTCAGTGATGAGGTGTTCAAGCGCCATGTCAGGCTCGGTCGGAACATAAAACGCTGTAAAAAATAGGGTAGAGAACGCTTTGGAAAACGCGCCGTCAAGCCCGGCTGAGAAATGGCGTAGAGTCCGAGCTCGGCTCGGTGGAGCGTCAGAAGTGTTTCATTCAGGCGTCTGCTTAGCGGTGCGGTGTGGCTGAAGTGGCGCTCGAAAATCGGGGTGAGCGTTTCCAAAAGCGGGGCCAGCTCGGCGGGTTCGGGCAGCTTGCCGTGCGTCTCCAGATGCGCCTGAAGCCGTTCCCACTGCACCAGGTAGAAGATACGTTCGGCGTCCCCGGTGCGGAGGGGCGGCGTAGACAGGTCGGCTAGCGTCAGCTTTCGGAGCGCCGTGAGGTCGTGGCGCGCTCGGTTCAGGGCGTGCCCCAGGGCGCGCCGTTCGACGCCAAAGGCGCGCGCGAGGCGGGGCACGGCACTCCGCAGTCGTGGTTGCGCCTGTGGTTGGTGCTGCACCTGTCTCTTCATCTTCGCAAGCGGATAGGTGGTCGAGCCTCTGTAGGTCATTTTTGCTACCGCCTCTCCCGAAACCGCCTAATCTCAAACAGCGTGGCGGCAGTAGACCGTACGGGGCTTAACTCGAGCTTAAGTCAGCAGCGCCAGCCCTTCGGCGGCGTCTTTTTGAAGAAACATGACGTATCGGCTCAGCAGCGTGGGTTCAGGGTTGATCTCGGCGACGAGTGCGCCGCGCCGCAACGCCAGAAACCCCAGGCTCGCCGCCGGTTCGACCACGCCCGACGTGCCGACGATGATCGCCACGTCAGCGCCACTAAAGGCGGCGGTGACCCGCGCCAGCACCGCCTCGGGCAGGGTTTCGCCGAACCACACCACGTTCGGGCGCGCCCGCCCGCCGCAGATCGGGCATAGGGGCGGCAGGGTTGTCTTCAGGGTCAGGGGGGCAAGGTTGCCATAGCGTTCACAGCGGCTTTTCGTAAGGTTGCCGTGCAGCTCTACCACGTCTCTCGAGCCTGCCCGCTGCTGAAGCCCGTCGACGTTTTGCGTCACCAAGGTCACGCGCTGGGTGCGGGCAGTTTCCAGCGCCGCTAGCAGCTCGTGGGCGCGGTTCGGTCGCGCCGCCGCGACCTGCGTAAAGCGCTCAAAGTACCACGCCCAAACGAGGTCGGGGTCACGGGCGTAGGCGTCCGGCGTCGCCAAATCTTGCGCCCGGTGCGAGCGCCAGAAGCCGCCCGCGCCGCGAAACGTCGCTAGCCCCGAAGCCGCGCTCAGCCCCGCGCCGGTCAGGACCGCAACGCTTTCGGCGTTCGCCAACGCCTGCCGCATCTGTTTCAGGTCAGCCATGTTCCGAGTGTAGCGGTTCTCGAAAATATCGAACTTATTTCGCGCAGACATCGTCACTCGTGGTGCGTTATAGACCGTTTAGCCCGGAACTGATCCTTATTCAAGCCGGATACTACCCGCTAGATATAGGTATACTTTTAGGTCGTTCGGGAGCCGTAGTTGTGCCTGCGCGGGTTGTTTGGCGGCGGTTCAGAAAACACGGTTTTTGAGCTGCCCGCTTCTCGAAAGACGCTCGCAGCTCCCCTAAAACCGGCGTAGCTACAAGTTAGAACGCCTTCCCTATCTTTCGCGGCTGAGGAGATTATGTTTATCGCTATCGACGGCCCCATCGGAGCCGGAAAAACTAGTCTGAGCCAGCTTTTGGCCCGTGAGCTGGGCGCTCGGCTACTCCTCGAGGTCGTCGAGGAAAACCCCTTTCTCGCCCGCTTTTACGAAGATCCGGAACGCTACGCCTTCAGCGCCCAGACCTTCTTTTTGCTGTCGCGTTACAAGCAACTTCAGCAGATGGCGCAGGGCGCGCTCTTTGCCCCCCACACGGTCGCCGACTACTTATTCGACAAAGACTTTATCTTCGCGTCGCTGAACCTGCGCGGTGACGAGTGGGGACTCTACGGAGGGCTTTACGAACAGCTGCGCCCGAAGCTGCCCCGCCCCGACCTGACGGTCTATCTGCGCGCCGCGCCGGAGCTGCTGCTGGAACGTATCGCCAAAAGGGGTCGCCCCTTCGAGCGGGGTATGGAGGCCGGGTATCTGGAGCGTTTGGGCCGCGCTTATGACGAACATTTCAGGCACTACGGCGCGCCCCTGCACGTCGTCGAAGCGTCGGATTATGACTTTGTGGGGCGTTCCGTCGACCGTGAGCGGGTGCTACGCGACATTTTGGCCCTCGCCCGCACCGCCTGATGGGTAGCGCCTGATGTTCGTTGCAGTCGCGGGCAATATCGGCGCGGGCAAATCGAGTTTGACCCGGATTTTAGCCGAGCACTTCGCCCTCGAGCCCGTTTACGAGGCCGTCGACGAAAACCCGTACCTGACTGACTTTTACGCCGACATGCCGCGTTACGCGTTTCACTCGCAGATGTTTTTTTTGGCGCGCCGTTTGGAGCAGCACATCTCAAAGGTCAATTCGGGTAACCGCGTGATTCAGGACCGCACCATCTATGAAGACGCGCGCATCTTCGCTCGTAACCTCGCTGACGAGGGCATTTTGGACGCGCGCGATTTCCGCGTCTATACCGAGATGTACGGGGCCATTTGCGGCGCGCTCAGGCTGCCGGACCTACTCATCTATCTGCGTGCGGGGCTGCCGACGCTGCGTCACCACATCGCGCGGCGGGGCAGGGTCTTCGAGCGGTCTATCGACCCGGATTATCTGGCAAAGCTGAACACGCTTTACGAAGACTGGTTCGGGACGTACGACCTGTCGCCGAAAGTGGTGTTGGGGGCCGACGCCCTCGATTTCGTCAACGACCCAAAAGCGTTGCAGGGGGTGCTGGCACAACTCGAGCCGTGGCTGGCGACGCCGATTTTGTCGGCACGGTAGCCGTAGCCGGTCCCGCCGATCTGGAACGTAGCTCGAGGCTTGTTGCAGAGTTCTCTATCTTTTTGCATCTTTTTTCTGCTTCTTTCTGTGGTTTCATGTTACATTGCGCGTTACCTACCGATACAGATTCGGTCTGGGTCGTGAAAGGTCCGTATGAAGCTCGCCAAACTCGTCCGCGACGCCCTGGGGTTGCGCTTGTCGCTGCCCGATACTGACGTGTTGCAGATTGTTCAGGACAGCCGTGATTTGGAGGGCGTCCCGTCTATCTTCGTCGCGCGGCGGGGCGGGGCCATCGACGGGCACCGGTTCGTCACGCAGGCGGTAGCGCAGGGAGCAGTCGCCGTCGTCGGTGAGGCGACACCGGAGGAGCAGGGGGCGTTCGGGTGGCGCTACGCGGTTCCTTATATCTGTGTCCCCGACGACAAGGCGGCGCTCGCCCAGCTCGCCGCTACCTTTTACGGGAGGCCGTCGGAAAAGCTCTTTTGCCTCGGCGTTACGGGTACCGACGGCAAAACGACGACTTCGTATCTGCTCCATCACCTGCTCTCGCCACACTACAAAGCCGGTCTGTTGTCGACGGCCGGGGTCAGGATTGGCGATGAGCCCCGTACACTTCGCGGTCACTTCACCACCCCCGAAGCGCCCGTGGTGCAGCGGCTTTTGGCGGCGTGTCTGGAGGCGGGGTGTACGCACGCGGTCATCGAATCGAGTTCGCACGGGCTGGCGCAGCGGCGACTGGGCGAGGTGGCTTACGACGTGGGCGTGTGGACGAATCTGTCGCCGGAACACCTCGATTTTCACGGGACGTTGGCGGCCTACAGAGACGCCAAAGCCACGCTGATGGCGCGCGCGCGCGTCAGCGTCCTCAACTTCGACGATCCGGAGTACGGTTATTTTGCGGCGCAGGCGCAGCGGGTGGTCAGTTACGGTTTCGGGGAGGGCGCGACCTGGCGGGCTACCGACGTGCGTGAGGGGCCGGGAGAGCTTTCGTGGACGCTCGAGCTACGTGGCAAACACCAGGTGACGCTGCCGATGGTCGGGCGTTACAACGTCCACAACGCGCTCGCCGCGCTCGCCGCCGCGTCCGAAGCGGGGCTGTCGGTGGGGGCGCTGCTCCGGCGACTGGCGACGTTTCCGGGGGTACCGGGGCGGATGCAGGTGGTGCAAAGTACGCCATTTGCAGTCGTCGTCGATTTTGCCCACACCGCTCCGGCGCTGACCAAGGCGTTGGCGGCGCTCCGGCCCCAGGTCACAGGGCGCATCATCGTGGTGGTCGGGGCTGCGGGTGAACGCGACCCCGGCAAACGCGCGCCGCTCGGCGCGGCGGCCCTTACTTGCGCCGACCTGAGCATCTTTACCGAAGAAGATTCACGTTCCGAAAACATCACTGACATTCTGGCGGCGATGGCGGCGGGTGCCGAAGCGGTGGGCGGCGTCCGGGAGGAGACCTTTCGGCTCGTTCCCGACCGGCGTGAGGCGATCCGGCAGGCCGTGGCGCAGGCCCGACCCGGCGACCTGGTGCTGCTCGCCGGAAAGGGGCACGAGGCGACGCTCGAGCGCCGCCACGAAACGCTCCCCTGGAATGAGGTCGCCGAAGCGCGCGCGGCGCTAGCGCCCTAAAGGGGCGCGGCAGATACGCGCCCGCGCCGCCCCCGTCACCGGGCGCGGCGCGCTCAGTGAAACGCTTTCGAGCTCTCCGCGCCCGTCTGCTAACTCGAGAAAAAACCGGCCCGAATTGGGGACGCGGGTCGATTGCCCCAGCAAGACCTGTTCTTCGCCGCCCGTGTACTTTAGGGTGAGGTCGAAGTTGACCATACTCAGGTCTTCAAGCTCGAGGTAGACGAAGTGCTCACGCCCCCCAAGGGGCAACCCGGCGTCGTTACGCAGCAACGTAAAGGTTTCTCGACCGTTCGCAGCGGTGCGCTGCGGCAACGCCCCCGCTTTGGGCGTACACGCGCCGTAAACGCTGGGAATGACTTGACGGTGGTCGTTTACCAGTCTGGGGGCGTTGTGCCAGTCGCTTATAAGCGTTTCCCAGACGATAAACGCAGGTTTATAGTCGCGGAACTCGTCGGAGCGCAAGTAAGGGAGCAGTGAGCCGTAGATACCCGACCCGGCGAAGGCGGCGTTAAAGACCTCAAGCCCCAGCTGTTCACGCAAAAAGCCGGAGAAGTTGAGGTCGGGTCGGTCGGAGAGCCGTTTGCTGTTGCTCGTCCCGACGAGCGTCACCGGGGGCCGCCCGAGATCGCCGAAAAGCGCCGCCCCGGCCGAAAGTCCGGTCGTCTCGAGGTCGGTGGTAAACACCTCGAGCTGTTCGTCGGGAATCGACAGCTTGCAGAGTTTTTCGGCGCGCTCTTGCAAAAAGCCTTTTTGTGTTACCTGTCCCAGCGAACGGGTACGAAAGGTAGATCTTTCCAGTTCGGCGTAGGCGGGCAACGACTGAATCAGCGGCGCAACTGCCCCGGCCGTGCGCCGCGCGCCCGCACTCGTCCAGTGTCCGTCCCGTTTGAAATAAAATGGACCGTTACCCGAGTGAACCACCTTCGTAAGATCGGGAGTGCGTATCCCGGCGGCGCGCAGGTCACCGAGGAAAGCCTGGTACGAGGCGCGCGCGCGGGCAGGGTCGTAGCTGGCGAGCGCGTCCTGAGTACGGTCTAACTTGCCGGGATAGACGCTGCCACGTTTTGGCAGCACGGTCGCTACGAGCGTTACCCCCTGCGCCTCCAACGCCTCCACCAAACGCGTCAGGTCGGCGCGTATAGGCACGCCGGGGTCGTAACGCGGAATCACGTCGCCACGGTCGAAAATCCAGCCGTCCAGACCTTGCCACATCGGTCTCGCCGCCGCCGCCGCCTCACGGCAGAGGGTAAAGGGAGCTTCGCCGGAAACGAGTTGCGACGATGAAACCGGCGCGCAGGTCGTGAGTCCCAAAAGCAGCGCGAGGTAAAAGCTCTTAAATCTCACTTCACCCTTTCGTCAGGTACCGGAAGATACCGCTCGGGAATTTCCCACACCACGAGCGTGGGGGGCGCGCCCAGCAGCTCAGCAGAGTCCAGATACGCGCGCATCGGCGGCAGCGGCCCCTGTCCTTCAGCCGCCAAGTTTAGCACGTCCGCGCCGAGTTCTTTTTGCAGCGCCCCGGCGAAGTTCCAGGTGTCATCGGCGCTGTAGCTCGTACCTATCAGCGTGACTGGAACCGTTTGTGCGCCGAACAAACCACCACCCGCGTCGGCTACAGCTTGCGTCCGGCGGGTCTCGAGACGGTCCGGCGGCAGTCCCAACCGTGATTGCAACGCGCCGAGCGGCAAAAACGTCAGCAGGTCGCCCTCGTGAGGCTTCTGCCCGGTCGTTTCGGTTCTGTACTCGGTCTCGAACAAACCGGGGATACCTTTGTCGGCTAGAGCGTCGGCGAGCGTAGCGGCGGCAACTTCAGCCCCGGCAGGCGTCCAGTGGGTGTCGGTGCGGAGGTAGACCTGCGTGTCCGTTTTGGCGTTTTGTAGCGGGGTCAAAAGGTCAGGCGCGAGCACACCCCCGGCGACGAGGGCCGCGCGAAACGCCCTGTACCGCGCGCCCGTATAGCTCGGTAGCGGGCGACCCACGTACTCGGCGTAGACTCTCGATTTGTCCGGTATGAGCGCCACGATGAGCGCCACGTCTCGTTCAGCGAGCTGTGCCCGTGTCTGTTCGATAAATCTGAACTTACGCGCTGTCTCCGCCGCCGCGCCTTCGTAAAAGGCCACCTCTTCATCGGTAAAAAGCCAGCCGTCCGAACCGACCAAAACACCCTCGCGGCCTTCGTTCAGGAGGGTGTACTCGAGCACCCCCCAGGTCGAGATCGCCGCGTCCCGAAAGGGCAGGGCTCCATTAAATGTTTGCTCGTAACGAGCCGCCTGTTCGCCGCGCCAAAATGACCCTTCGCGGGGCCAGCGCCGCGTCTCAGGTACCCGCAGCGCCGCCCCCGCTCCCAGAACCAGGGTAACGAGCAAAAACACGCCCGGGAGCCAGCGCAACGTGCCGGGTAACGGGTTTGGGCGGCTGGTGCCGGTCAGCCCTTGTTCGGCGGCTGTGGCAGCCTGTGCGGGTGGGGTCGGCGAGGCCGCGCGGGTACGCGCCATCAGTGTCCCATCAAAATTGCCCCATTAGAATTGAAAGTACAAAAAGGGTGAGAAGCTCTGCGCGGAAAGCTGAAAGATACCCAGAATAAAAAGGGGCAACACCAGCAGATGCACCGTTTGCAACGCCCCCTGGCGCGGTTCAGGTGCGCGCCACAGCAGCGTGCGCCACCAGGGAGCCAAATAGATGATCCCTACGCCGACGATAAGGGTAGCGACCTCGAGCCCCGTCACCTGCCAGCTAAAAGCCTCACCGAGCGCCCAGCCGTTGGCCCCGACCATCCCCTCAACGACCCGCCACGCCTCACCGACGTTTGCAGCCCGAAAGATCACCCAACCGACGATGACGACCAGCATCGTTTTGGGAACCGCTAAGGGTGCCGGTAGCGGTTCCCAGAGCTTCTGCCGACCCAGAAACCGCTCCACCACCAAAAAGAGGCCGTGCCACGCACCCCACAGCACGAACGTCCAGTTCGCCCCGTGCCAGAGTCCGCCCAAAAGCATTACCAGCAGCAAGTTGACGTAGGTGCGGCCCGCCCCGCTACGGTTGCCGCCGAGCGGGATGTAGAGGTAGTCGCGGAGCCACGACGAGAGCGAGATGTGCCAGCGCGTCCAGAACTCGGTGATGCTGCGGCTGATATACGGATGGTTGAAGTTCTCCATAAAACGAAAGCCCATCATCAGCCCCAGACCCACCGCCATATCCGAGTAGCCGGAAAAGTCGAAATAAAGCTGTACGGTGTAGGCGAGCGCCCCCAGCCACGCTTCGGCGGCGGTCGGGTCGGAGCTTGCAAAAACGCGGTCGGCGAGCGTCGCCACCCCGTCGGCGATCAGCACCTTTTTGCAAAACCCCACCATAAACCGGAGCGCACCTTCGGAAAACTTATCGAAGGTATGAGTGCGCGCCGTAAACTGCTCGGCGAGGTCTTTGTAACGCAGCACCGGCCCAGCTATGAGCTGCGGAAAGAGCGCGATAAAGGCGCTTAAATCCCAGAAATTTCGGGCGGGCGGCGCGTCTTTACGGTAGACGTCGACGACGTAGCTGATCGCCTGAAAAGTGTAGAACGACAGGCCGATAGGCAGGACGACCTCCCAGGCGCTAAAGGTCGGTAGTCCGGCACCGGCAAAAGCCGCATTAAGACTGTCGACGCCGAAGTTGAAGTACTTGAAGTACGCGAGCGCCGCCAGAGCGCCGACGACGCCCAGGGTCAGGTAAAGTTTGGCGGCGCGCGCTGTGGGCGCGTTCGCCACGCCCAGCCCCGCCAGATAGCTGAGCAGCGTCACACCGAAAAAGAGTAGCAAAAAGTCCGGACGCCACCAACCGTAAAAGACGTAACTCGAGACCAGAATCAGCAGTGAGCGGTGCCTGAACGGGGTGAGGTAATACGCCCCCAAAAAGAGGGGCAAGAAGAGAAACAAAAAGACGTGGGTGGAAAAAACCATCTATTTAGTCCGGCTATTCAGTAGCGGTGGTGTTTTGTACGAACACAGCGGTGTCGTCCGGAAGCACGAAAGTGCTGTAGACCGCGCCACGCTCGAGTTGCACTTCATCAAAGGTAATGAGGGACGTTTCCCCCTCAAACGCCCCGAACGAGGCCGCAACTGGGTTGACGGCAATACTGCAAACTTCGCCGGGAGCTACGTCGGGGATCACCGCAGTCGCGCCGTCCGCCGTTTTGAGGTTGACCGGCTTTCCGGACACGTTGTAGAGCACCAAAAGCGCCTGGGCGCGGTTTTCCAGAGTTGGGTCCTCTATGAGCGTAGCGGCGTCGTCCAGAACGACCGTATAAAAACGACCGGCAGCCAGCTCCACGGTTTCAGCAACGCTCCCTGCGCTCAGCTCCGTAGCGCCCTGCATCACTACCCGGTAGGGGCTCACCGCGCCGTAAGCGAGCGCCTCAAAGTCGGTGTCCCCGAGGCTCGAGGTCGTTTCGCCGTTTCCCT
>JAABUN010006096.1_pt1 | contig 14217 bp, 15 predicted proteins | sample 5559311 | NCBI WGS metagenome assembly JAABUN01 (sample SAMN10711877, study PRJNA513370) | rock metagenome | isolation source: Antarctica rocks | place: Antarctica: Victoria Land, Siegfried Peak sud | reverse complement strand
CTGCTCGGTGAATCAGCGGCAACGCGCAGCCTCACAGGTTCGGCTTGACCTGCTTGTCGTACATCCCCTGCAGGGTGGTCTTGAGAGCCGTCATGGTGTCCTTGACCGGCTTCTGCTGGGTCAGGACAGCGGCGCAGGATTTGGCGATCTCCTGATCCGCTCCCGGGATGAACACCCTGGCGTTGTCCTGCGTGCGGGTGACGGCAAGCTGGTCGATGGCGGTCTGCGACAACGGGTTCGCCTTGATCAGCGCGGCGGTGTCGGCATCCTTGCGGACCGGCATGTAGCCGGTTGCCCGGGAGAACTTGACCGCGTTCTCCGGTGAGGTCAGGAACTTCAGAAAGGTCGCGGCGGCCAACTGGTTCTCCTTGGGGATGGAGATCGGTATGCCGATGCCGGCGCCGCCGGTCGGACACACCTTGGTGGCCGCCTTCGGGCCGCCGGGCAGGAAGCCGACGCCGACGTCGAACTTCGCCGCCTTCTGGACGCCGACCAGGCTGCCGGTCGAGCCGATGGTGGCGCTCGCGGCGCCGGCGGCCATGTCGTCGGTGGCTGACTTGCTGGACACCCCGGCCCACTTGTCCTTGTACACCGAGTCCTGCAGGAACTGGATGGCCGCCACCGATTCCGCGGAATCGCAGATGATGTCCCACTCCTTGGACCAGCCGCCGCCGTATCCCCAGAGCAGGTTCTGGAAGCTCCAGCCGGCGTAGTCGGCCAGCGCCGGGTGCTGGTAGGCGTGCTGGGTGCCGGTGCCGGCGGCGGCCAGCTTGGGCGCCCATTGGGCGAACTCCTCCCAGGTCTTCGGCGCCCGATCCTCCAGACCGGCCTTCTTCCAGTGCTGCTTGTTGTAGTAGAACAGCGGCGTCGACCTGGCGTACGGGATCGCCCACTGCGCGCCCTTGTACTGATAGTCCGCCAGGAGCTGTTCGCGGTACTGAGAAGTGTCCAACTGCACCGTCTTCAGCAATCCGTCGAGTGGCAGGATCGACTTCTGCATGTAATACCGGAACCACCAGACATCGGAGAAGATCACCAGGTCAGGTAGCCCGCCACCGGTCTGCGCGGTCTGGAACTTCTGCGCCACCTCTTCGTAATTCGCCCCGGCCGTCACCAGCTTGACCTCGATGCCGGCACCGGAAGCGTTGAAGGCCTTGATGATCTCGTTCTCGACGTCCTCCGAGCTCCCGGGATGGCTCGACCAGAAGCTGATCGATTTCGCCGGCTTCACCCCGGAGAAGTCCTGACTGGCTGCAGCTGACGCGCCTCCACCCGAGCTCGGGGCGGCGGTGGACGGCCCGCCGCAGGCAGCGAGCGCCATCGCACCGGCGCCCATACCGGCGATGCCGAAGAACCGACGGCGATCGAGCTCTTTCCGGCCGAGGGCGGCCAATGGGTCGGGCAGATTGAACGTCATGCGACATCCTTTCGGTAGGTACAACTTTCAACAGGCGCAGCTCGCAACAGGGGGAGCCGCGGGACGGGGCTGCCGGACGGTCGCAGCCGGTCGACAGACCGGTGTGGCCGCCGCGATGACGTCACTTCACCGCACCCTGGGTGAGGCCGGCGACGATGAAGCGCTGCAGCGCGGCGAACACGATGAGTACCGGCAGGATCACCATGACCGCGCCGGCCATCAGCACCGGGTATGCGCTGGCGTCCCCCTCGGTGTTCCGCAGCAACGTCAGCCCGACTGGCAGCGTCATCCTGGAGGCATCGGTGGTGATCACCAGCGGCCAGATGTAGTCGTTCCATTCGTTGACGATCGTCACCAATGCGACCGTGGCGATGGTCGGCATGGAGATGGGCACGATCACCCGCAGCATCCGCTTCAGGTGGCCGGCGCCGTCGATCTCCGCGGCCTCCACGATCTCCTTCGGCAGCGCCATGAAGTGTTGCCGCAGTAGGAATGTGCCGAACGCGGTGCCGAGTCCCGGCAGGATGATCCCCCAGTAGGTGTTCACGCCGCCCAGCCCGGCGATCAGCACGTAGTTGGGCACCAGCGACACCTGCGGCGGCACCATCAATGCGACCAGGATGCAGACGAAGATGATGCGCTTGAACGGGAACCGCACGAACACCAGCGCATAGGCGGTGGTGATGGCGAGCACCACCTTCACCACCGAGCCGACCACCGTGACGATCGCCGAGTTCAGGAACAGTTGGCCGATGTCGATCTTCTGGGCGGCCCTGGAGTAGGCATCCAGGTTCGGGTGCTCCGGCAGCAGCACCAGGTTCTGCGTGACGACCTCGCTCGGCGCCTTCAGCGAGCCGATCAGCATCCACAGCAGCGGCAGCGCGATGATCAACGTCGCGATGATCAGCGGGAGGTAACCGCCCAGGATGGTGGCCAGCAGGTTGGAACGGGACAGCGGCCCACTCTCAGCGGACCGTCCGGGATCCTGGTGATCGCGCACGTCTTCGCCGACGCCGGTTGCCGGAATGACCGCAGTCACGCGTAGTGCACCTTCCGCTCCAGGAGCGACAATTGGACGATCGTCATCGCCAACAGGATGACGAACAGGATGGTGGCCACCGTCGCGGAGTAGCCGGCCCGGTTGTAGCCGCCGAACGCCTGCAGGTAGGTGTCGTACATCAGGGTGGTGGTGCCGTTGCCCAGGGGGGTCATGATCCTGATCAGGTCGAAGGCCTGCAGCGAACTGAGGATCGAGGTCAACGTCAGGAAGAACGTTGTCGGCGACAGCAAGGGGAACACCACCGACCAGAACCTGCGCACCCCGCCGGCCCCGTCGATGGATGCCGCCTCCAACAGATCCTTCGGCACCGCCTGCATGGCAGCCAGATAGATCACCGCGCAGTAGCCGGTGTTCTTCCAGATGTAGACGATGATCACCATCAGCAGGCTGAGCTGGGGATCGGTGAACCATTCCGGGCTGGTGCCGCCCCACATCCGCAGGATGGCGCCGAGCGCGCCGGTGACCGGGTCGAAGATGAACACCCAGACCAGGCCGATGCCGACCCCGGACAGGACGAACGGTGCGAACACGGTTGCTCTGGCCAGGGTGCGGCCGCGCAGCCGGCGATTGAGCACCGTCGCCAGGAAGAGCCCGAGGATCATCGCCCCGCCGACGGTGGCGACGGTGAAGATCAGCGTTGTCTTAAGAACCTGCACCGAGCTCGGATCGCTGAAGAACTCGCGGTAGTTGCCGATGCCGATCGGGGTGGCGAACTGGCTGCCGAGCGTCCAGTTCAGCGTCGAGTAGTAGATGTTGGTGATCAGCGGCCGATAGACGAAGGCCACGATCAGCAGGATGTTGGGCAGCGCCAGCAGCAGGAATACCGGGAAATCGCGCCGGTCACGGGCGGAGAACCGCCGACGGCGTGCCACGGGCGCTGAGGACCCCGCGCCCGGCGGCTCGACGCCGCGGCGTTCGGCCACCGTCACACCCACAGACGTCCTCCCACGCATCGGACCGGCACCTCGTCGTGTCTGTCGTCGCGACCGACGCCGAAAGAATGGTGCCTGCCGGCCGGTACAGAATGCTCGCCGGGGGCGTCTGACGCTTTGCCTTCAGGTGACCGGTCGTCGAACACCATATGCACAGACGCCTGCCGGATGGCAGATGGCGCCGTCAGACTTGTGCAACCTGTTATCCAGCGATTCGAGTGCTCCCGTTCCCAGTATTCGAGACAGATGTCCAGGCGCGCTCACGCCGGGGTAAGGTCGGCGCCGTGGTGAGCATCGCAGCGCCGCTTTTCGGCCTGCTTCTGCGCCGCGACGGAGTCTGATCCGACCGGCTCCTCCGTCGCGGGGTTCAGCTGCAGCCATCAGCTTGCTGGTCTGTTCCTCCCATTCTGAACAGGACCCTCATGACCACCGTCCAGAGTTCCCCGGTCACCGATCTGTCGGCCGACATCTCCACGCCCACCGGCGACATCCCAGCCGGGCAGCCGGCGTGGAATCTGCAGCGTCTCAGCCGGATGCCCTTCCGGCGGTACCAACCGTTCACTCCCATTCACCTGCCCGACCGGACCTGGCCCAACACGGTGATCAGCAAGGCGCCGCTGTGGTGCGCGGTCGACCTGCGGGATGGCAATCAAGCGTTGATCGACCCCATGTCGCCGGTCCGCAAGCGGAAGATGTTCGACCTGCTGGTCGCCATGGGCTACAAGGAGATCGAGGTCGGTTTCCCGGCGGCCAGCCAGACCGACTTCGACTTCGTCCGGGAGATCATCGAGCACGACGCTGTTCCGGAGGACGTCCGGATCCAGGTGCTCACCCAGGCAAGGCCTGAGCTCATCGCTCGCAGCTACGAAGCCGTCGAGGGAGCGCATTCAGCTGTCGTGCACCTGTACAACTCCACGTCGACGCTACAGCGGCGGGTGGTGTTCGGGCTGGATCGCGCCGGCATCACCCGGATCGCCACCGATGGTGCGGAGGAGGTGTTGCGTTGGAGCGAGAAATATGCGGACACCGACTGGCGTTTCGAGTACTCCCCCGAGTCCTACACAGGCACCGAACTCGAGTACGCGCTGGAGGTGTGCAACTCGGTGTCCGCACTGTGGCAGCCCACGCAGGACCGGCCGATGATCGTGAACCTGCCGGCCACCGTCGAAATGGCCACGCCCAACGTGTACGCCGATTCCATCGAGTGGATGCATCGCAATCTGGAACGCCGCAGCGGCATCATCCTGTCGCTGCACCCACACAACGACCGGGGCACCGGCGTCGCGGCGGCAGAGCTGGGATACCTGGCCGGCGCCGACCGTATCGAAGGGTGCCTGTTCGGCAACGGCGAACGCACTGGCAACGTCTGCTTGGTGACGTTGGGGCTCAACATGTTCAGCCAGGGCATCGATCCGCAGATCGACTTCTCCGACATCGACGAGATCCGTCGCACGGTGGAGTACTGCAACCAGCTGGCCGTCCCGGAGCGGCATCCCTATGGCGGCGACCTGGTGTTCACCGCGTTCTCCGGCTCCCATCAGGACGCGATCAACAAGGGCTTCGACCATCTGCGCAGGGATGCCGCGGCGGCCGGCATCCCGGTCGACGAGTTCGGCTGGCAGGTTCCGTATCTGCCCGTCGACCCGAAGGACATCGGGCGATCGTACGAGGCGGTGATCCGGGTCAACTCGCAGTCCGGCAAGGGCGGGGTGGCCTACATCATGAAGACCGAGCACGGGCTGGACCTGCCGCGCCGGTTGCAGATCGAATTCTCCAAGGTGGTGCAGGGCTTCACCGACAGCGAGGGCGGTGAGGTGTCGCCGACCGCGATGTACGACTACTTCTTCGCTGAGTACCTGTTTCGGACCGATCCCGTCGACCTGGTACGGAGCAGGGTGGAGAGCCCCGAGGACGGCGATCAGGACACCGTCACGGCGCGGGTGGTGGTCGACGGCGAGGAACAGGTGATCACCGGCAGAGGGAACGGACCGGTCGCCGGGTTCTGCAACGCGTTGGCCGGTATCGGTTATGACGTCAGGGTGCTCGATTACGTCGAGCATGCGCTGTCCGCGGGCGGCGACGCCAAGGCCGCCGCCTACCTCGAATGCGCCATCGACGGGATGGTGCTCTGGGGCGTCGGTGTCGACTCGTCGATCACCACCGCGTCGCTGAAGGCAGTGGTGTCGGCGCTGAACCGTGCCGTCGGCACAGGAGGCGACAGCGAGTGAGCATCGCCGCGACGAAGGAGCAAGGAGCGGAGCGAGCGCGGAGCCGACCCATCGGAATCGGCGCCGAGGTCGGCCCGGCAGAGCAGGGTTGAGATGCGCCGAGTCGACGTGGAACCGGTGGCCCTCGAGCGTTTTAAATCGACGGGGGTGACGATCCATCACCCGACATCGTCGCCGGACACCCTGTTCGCGGTCGGTGGGCCAGCATCGATGGTGGTCGCCGAACTGACATCCGACGGCGTGATCGGCCGCCACCCGGCAACCGGCCAGCAGCTGCTGTTCGTCAGCAGCGGCCGTGTGCACGTGTGCGGCAACGACGGCGACCGGCAGGAGTTGTCGGCGGGTGAGGCAGTGGTGTTCGATCCGGCCGAGGAGCATGAGACGCAAGCGATCACCGCAGCGACGCTGGCGATCCTGGAAGACAACTCCGGCGGTTCGTCACCTGCGGAGTAGCCGTTCCGATCGGCTCGCAGCCGATGAGATCACCCTCCCACCCCGGTCTACTCCCAGGACACCATCCAACCGACGGGAGCAGACCACCATGGCCGGACAGGTGATCGCGGAAATATCGATGTCTTTGGACGGCTTCGTCGCCGGGCCGCACGACGGGCTCGGCCGGGGACTCGGCGACGGCGGCGAGCCGATCCACAACTGGATTATGGGCGGGCAGTGGGACTACGCGGGAGGGACTCCGTTCTCCGCCACAGGCGTCGACGAGCAGGTGATGCACGAGATGTTCGCCGGGGCCGGCGCGGCAATCGTCGGGCGCCGGATGTACGACGTGGTCGACGGCTGGGGCGACGAAGCGGCGTTCCCGTTCCCGGTCTTCGTCCTCACCAGCCGGGCGCATCCGTACAGGGAGGTGCGCGGATCGTCATACACGTTCGTCACGGACGGTATCGACCGCGGCTGGAGCAGGCCAGAGCGGCGGCCGGGGACAAGGCGGTGACGATCGGCGGCGGTGCCCGGGTGATCCAGCAGTATCTGGCCGCCGGCCACGTCGACATGCTGAAGCTGCATCTCGCACCGGTGTTCGTCGGCAGCGGCACGCGACTGTTTGACGGTATCGAGCCGCTGCCCGGGCTGGAGCCGACCGGCGTCCGGCCATCGCCGAACGCCACCCACCTGAGCTATCGAGTGCTGCCGGCGGGCTGAAACTCTTCACATGTCAGGCCGTGACGGTTCTGCTCCAGACGACGGGAACGCCGTGCGGCGGCGCCTGTCCCACCACGCGCTCCTGCCCTCCGGGCCAGGTTTTCGCGGTCACGCAGAACGGACGCTGGTCGACGACCCTCCTCGGCTCGAAGGCGATGTGTGCCAATGGTTTTCGTCGGGTGGCGGCGGCGCCCAGCGCCTGCAGGCGTTGCAACACCCGATGTTGCTCGTCATCTGGCAGGTACTGCCACATGACCGAGTGCCAGACCACCGTCAGCGTGTCGGCCACGAGTTCCAGACCGTCGAGCAGATCGCCGGCGCCGCAACGGATCATGCGCGCCTGGTGCTGCCGCGCGATCTCGATCGCGCCCCGCAGCCGACGCAATCGAGCCAGCTGATCCGGCCAGACGTAAGAGGTCAACCGCAGCGCACCCGCGTCGTCGGCCGGGTCGATCGGCGCGACGTCGCCGCCGACGCGTTCGATGATCTGCAGCGCGCGCGGCGCACCTGCAGGCGGGACGTCCCACGCCGGGTCCAGTTCGACGGGTGACATCGGCCCCCATACCGGCCCGGCGGCGGCGATGTAGCGGAACTTGTCGGCGCGCAGGTTCAGTCCGGCGGAGGCGCCGATCTCCCACAGCCTGACCGGCAGCGGATCCGAGTCGGATATGTACAGCAGAGCGCCGAACAGACCCGCAGCGCGGCCGACCTCGTTGGTCTGCGGCGCCGTGGCTAATCCTTCCCGCAGCAGGTCGGGCTGGTCTGCGAACAGTGCCCGCAGCGCCGGCCAGGCCGCGTCGGCATCGCCGTCCCCTTCACAACTCGGGTAGTGCGCGGCGAGATCGGGCGCCGCACCGGCAAGAGCGAGACGGTGAGCCGTTCCCATCAGCCGCAGCGCCAGCGCCGACGGACCTGGGTCGTCCTGGTGGCCGACGAGTACCTGCGCAGCCGGTCCCTCTGACAGCACATCGTCGGCCACCCGGGCCAGCAGCTGCGCGTACAGCGGGGATCCGAGCCGCCGGCAGGATTCGGACTGCCGCCGGATGAACTCGATCATCCGCGAGTTGTCCATGGTCCGGACCATAGCCGTCTGCCGGCAGCGGCCCGCGTCGGAGTGTTGCCGGCTACCCCGGTAGGACAGGATGGCGGGGTGATCGCCTCCTCGACCCGGCCGGTGCGCCGTGCCTGAGGGCCACACCCTGCATCGACTGGCGGCCGAGTACAACGCGCGGTTCCGGGGCCGCCCGACGCACTCCTGCAGCCCGCAGGGCCGGTTCGCTCCGGAAGCCACCAGGATCGACGGCCAGGTGCTGGTGAACGCCGAGGCAAACGGTAAACATCTGTTCGCCGAGTTCGGCGAACACGTCGTACACGTGCACCTGGGGCTGCTCGGCAAGGTCACCTTCACTCCTGCAACGCGGTCGAGCGCGGGCGGGAAGGGCCTGGGCAGCGGCGGGGCGATCCGCCAGCCGGAGCCAGAAATCGATCTGGTTCCAGCGGCGGTGGGTGCGTTGCGCTGGCGGCTGACCACCGTAGACGCCGCCGCCGGCAACCAGATGTACCCCGTGGATGCCGCCGCCGACGACCAGATGTACCGCGCGAACACCGCCGACCTGCGCGGACCGACGGCCTGCGAAATCCTGACGCCCGGTGAGGTCGACATAGTGATGGGCAGACTGGGACCGGATCCGCTGCGGCTCGACGCGGATCCCGACATCGGCTGGCAGCGGGTCTCGAAGTCGCGGATGCCGATCGCCGCACTGCTGATGGATCAGCGGGTCGCCGCCGGCGTCGGCAACATCTATCGCGCCGAGCTGCTGTACCGGCATCGGCTCGACCCGATGATGGAAGGACGTCTGCTCAGAGCCGCCGAATGGCAAGCGATGTGGGGCGATCTGGTGACGCTGATGCGGCTCGGCGTGTTGACCGGTCGGATCGACACGGTGCGACCGGAGCACGAACCGGAGGCGATGGGGCGGCAGCCGCGGATGGACCGGCACGGGGGCGAGGTATATGTCTATCGCCGGTCCGGCCAGCCGTGCTTGGTGTGCGGCATCCCGATCCGGATGGCGGAGTTGGCCGGCCGCAACCTGTTCTGGTGCCCCGGCTGTCAGCGGCGCAGCCGCCGCCGATCACCGATCAGCCGGCAATGATGCCGCAGAACCCTACCCTGGACGAACTTGTCGCCAGGACACGGCTGGCCCGGACGTCACCGGCCGATGCACCCCGAGCCCAGGCGGAACCGGCCGCCGGGTGCGGGGTCCATGCCCGGCGGGTCGCCACCACGGTGGTCGCCGTCGACGGTCCGTCCGGGGCCGGCAAATCGACGCTGGCCGGACGGCTGGCGGCCGCTCTGCGCAAAGCCGGCCTTACCACGGGTGTCGTGCACATGGACGACCTGTTTCCGGGTTGGACGGGGCTCGACGAGGGGCTACCCAATCTACTGCGCTGGGTGCTGGAACCTCTGTCCCGCAACGAAACTGCGCGCTACCGCCGATTCGACTGGTCTGCCGGTCGATTCGCCGAGTGGATCACCGTGCCGACGACCCAAGTGCTCATCGTGGAGGGCGTCAGCAGCGGTTCCTCGGTCGTCGCGCCGTACCTGGGTCTGCTGATTTGGATCGAGGCGCCCCGAACGGTCCGGTTCGATCGGGGCATCGAGCGGGACGGCGAGGCATACCGTCCGATGTGGGAGCGCTGGGCCCTGCAGGAGGAGCGGCTGTTCGGTCGCGAGCACACCCGGGACCGCGCCGACGTCATCCTGGATGGCACCAGCCCCATCCGGTGAAGGCCCTTCGCGAACCGATTTCCGGCGGGGTGGTCGTCGGTGTCCGAACCGGTGACGAACCGATCCATGGACGACTTGCCAACGAACCCCGCCGGCGCGTCTATCGACCGACCGGGGATCCCCCGACGCCCCGGGACGACGACTCGTCCACGGCGTCCCGCTCGGCCACCGATACCGCCGCCTGCGCGTTCCGTAATCCGCGCAGCACACTCAGCGCCACCAGCAGGCCCAGAACGGCGCAGCCGGAGAGCACCAGGTAGGCATACCGCGGCGGGAAATGGTCCGACAGGTAGCCGGCGGCCGGCATCGAAACCGCTAGACCCAGCGCGATGCCGGAACCGACCCAGCCCATCGACTCGGTGAGGCGCGCCGCCGGCACGATGCGCTCGGTGAGCGACATGCCGGAGATCAACGCCGGCGCCACCGCCAATCCGGCAACGAACAGCCCGACCGCCAACTGCCACAGCGATCCGAGGAACACCAGCGGCATCGACACCAGCGCCAACGCTGTGATCGCAGCGACGAACTGGCGCAACAACGACGCCTGCAGGTTCAGCGCGCCGAAGACCAAGCCGGACAACAGCGATCCCAATGAGTAGAGCGCCAGCAACAGGCCGGCGGATCCGGCATGCCCGGCCGCCTTGGTCGCGGCCAGCGTCGCCACCTCCAGCGAACCGAAGACCCCACCCAGCAGGATGAAGATCGCGAAGATGCCGCCGACTCCCGGTAGGAAGATGGCCGGTCGTCCGCCGGAACCGCGGAGCCTGCCGGAAGCCCGTGGTTCGGTCATCGTCTGCCGGATCAGGGAGAAGGCACCGATCGTCAAGAAGCTGGTGGCTGCGATCAACGCGGCGGCCGGGAACAACTGCAGCGCAAGGAACGTCGCCAGCACCGGCCCGAAGATGAACACCACCTCGTCGATCAGCGATTCCCAGGCGAAGGCGGTCCGCAATTGCGGTGTCCCGGACAACATCGCAGACCAGCGGGCCCTGACCAGCGGTCCGACGTTGGGTTGGGTAGCGCCCGCCACCATCGCCAGGGCCAGGATCGGCCAGTTCAGCGGCGTGTACACACCGATCAGGATCATCGCTGCCAGCGCCGGCACATGCACGGCCAATTGGATCGGAACCACCGTGCGCTGGCCATGCGCATCGATGAACCGAGAGATCTGCGGCCCGATCACCGCGCCGGCAACGGCGTAGACGGCCGAGACCGCGCCGGCCAGCCCGTAGGAGTCGCGGACCGCCGAGATCAGCAGCACGGCGCCGACCCCGATCATCGACATCTGCATGCGGGCCAACAGACCGGCTGCTGAGAACCGTGCGGCGCCGGGAAGCCGCAGCACTTTCAGGTAGGGGCCGAACACGGGTGGAACTCCGTTCGAAGCGGTACTGGTGGCCGGATGACCAGCGCTTCGCTCGAGGCGATCAACTATGGACGTGAACTGGTCCGTCCGACTGAACCGTCCAGCCGGTACAGTGTATCTGATGCCCACCGACACCCGCGAGCGAATACTGGTCGCGATGCGCGCCCTGCTGGCCCGCGGTGGCACGTCGGCGGCCACACTGGAGAACGTCGCAGCGGAGGCCGGCATCTCCAAGGGCGGCCTGCTCTACCACTTTCCCTCCAAGCAGGCGTTGTACCGCGGGCTGCTCACCCGGACCAGAGACGCGGTCGCGGCGGAGTTGGCCGGGCACGACAACAAGGACGGCGTCGTCCGGGCATATCTGGAGTACACAGCTCCCAGAGACACCGAAGAGCGCGGCTTCGTCACCGCGTTGATCGATGCGATCCGGTCCTCCGACCGGGCAACGGATGCCGGCTCGGAGGCCGATCCGAACGCCGGCAAGGATGCCGAACTCGGCACCCTGCTGGCCGAGATCTTCTCGGTCTGGGAACAGCCGGTGCGGGACGCCGTCGACGACCCGGTCACCGCCGAGCTGATCCTGCAGTGCGGCAACGGCCTTTACCTGGCATCGGTGTTCGGACTACCGACTCCTGACCCGGCCGTGCTGCGGGAACTCACCGACCGTCTGGTCGGCCAAGCCGGACCAGGCGAGGATCAACTTCCGTTGCGGGGATGAGCGTTACCGGTGTGCTTGTTCCGGCACACCGGTAACGCAAAGACCGATGTTGATCCTCGCAGCCGATGTTGATCCTCGCAGCCGTCCGGGCCGGAACACACTTGTCGCATCAGCCGTCAACAGAGCGTCGACCGGAGAACGCCCGGCCGAGAGTGATCTCGTCGGCGTACTCCAGGTCGCCGCCGACCGGTAGCCCGGATGCCAGCCGGGTGACGGAGAGATCGGGGAAGGTCCGCAGCAGCCGGCTCAGATAGGTGGCGGTGGCTTCGCCCTCGAGGTTCGGATCGGTGGCCAGGATCACCTCCGACACTCCGGGTTCGGCGATCCGCTTCAGCAACTCGGCGATCCGCAGCTGATCGGGGCCGATCCCGTCGATCGGCGAGATGGCGCCGCCGAGCACGTGGTACCGGCCGCGGAACTCTCTGGTCCGTTCCACCGCGGCGACGTCCTTGGGTTCTTCGACCACACAGATCAATGAGGCGTCGCGACGCGAATCGGCGCACACCCGGCAGAGGTCACCCTCGGCGACGTTCCAGCACAGCGTGCAGAACCGGACGTCCTCCTTGACCCGACGCAGCGCGGACTGCAACCGGTCGATGTCGGCGCCGTCGACGGTCAGTAGATGGAAGGCGATGCGCTGGGCGGATTTCGGGCCGATCCCTGGAAGCCGGCCCAGCTCGTCGATCAGATCCTGGACCGGGCCCTCGTACAACGCGTCAGTCTCCCGAACCCGGAGCGGGCAACGCGCCGGGAGGTACCGGCGGCCCCGGCAATCCGGGGAAGCCACCCAGCCCGAGTGATTCCAGATCGAACCCGCCGGTGGCCTGGGTCATCAACTGCTCGCTCATCTCCCCGACCTTGCGGGCGGCATCTCGCACGGCCGCCACCACCAGGTCGCCCAGCGTCTCCAGGTCGTCCATGTCGACAGCTTCCGGCGAGATCATCACTGATCTGAGTTCACCGTCACCACTCACCATGACGGTCACCACGCCGCCACCGGCGGAACCCGAAACCTCGGTCTCGGCGAGCGATGCCTTCGCCTGCTCGACGGCGTCCTGCATCTGCTGGGCTTTCAGCATGATCTGGCTCAGATCGGGCATACCTGGCTGCATGCGGCTCCCATCACGGACGGTCGAGACACCATCGAGCCTACTGGTGGACCGGTTCCCGCCGTGTTGACGCGGCCGCGGGCCTTCCGGCTGGCACTGTGAACCCATGCGTGCCCGTCTGCGATCCCGCTCGTCCACCACCGCCGTGCTGTGTGCCGCAGCGCTGGCGGTAGCCGCCTGCGGCACCGCGACCACCGCGGTGCCGAATCCGCCGGCTGCGCCGAGCACCGCGTCGGCGACTGCGCCCTCCGTGCCGCCGACCACCGGCCCCACCGTCACGGTGCCGAGCCTTTCAAGCCCGCCGGACAGCACACCGGCCTCCTCAGCGCCGTCGCCGTCGAAGTCCCCGGCATCCGTCGCCGCCACACCCGGATCGTCGACGCCGGACAGCACCACCACGGTCACGGTGCCACCCAGCGGCCCGCGGGTATCCGCGTCGGTGACGCCGGTCGGCACCCCCCCGTCGAGCCGGACTAGCATCCCCACGGCAACCACGAGCAACGATCAGGCCGCCAGCGAGCAGACCACTCCGGACGTCAGTCCCCCCACCACCAGCGAGCAGACCACTCCGGACGTCAGTCCCCCCACCACCAGCGAGCAGATCACTCCGGCTGTCAGTCCGCCGACCACCGGTGAGCAGATGACCACCGGTGAGCAGACCGCTCCGGCCACCGGTCGGCGCACCACCAGCTCCGAACAGAGCAGCACGAGCACTGCCTCGTCGCCCTCGACACCTGACCCGTCGACCAGCACCTCCCCTTCCAGCACCTCCCCTTCCAGCACCTCCCCTTCCAGCACCTCCCCTTCCAGCACCACGCCTTCAGGCACCACGCGGGTCGACCAGCCGGGCGGCGGCACCATGACGCACAAGGTGGTGGTCATCGATGCCGGCCACAACGGGCAGAACAACGCCCACCCGGAGATCGTCACGAAGCAGGTGGACGCCGGCTTCGGTCAGCGGAAGCCGTGCAACGCCACCGGCACCGAGACCAACGACGGTTACACCGAGAGCCTGTTCAACTGGAAGGTGGCCGAGCACCTGAAGGCGGAGCTGGAGGCCAAGGGCATCACGGTGGTCATGACCCGTAGCTCGAATGACGGCGTCGGCCCGTGCGTGAACCAGCGGGCGGCGATCGGCAACGAAAACCAGGCAGCCGCGGTGATCTCGATACACGGCGACGGTGACGACCAGGCAGCGCACGGCTTCTACGCGATGACGGCCGAGCGGGACCCGGCCGGCCCAGGGGTGGCGGCCGAGTCAGCCCGGTTCGCCAAGGACGTACGCAACGCTCTGGTGGACGGCGGACTGCAGCCGAGTACCCACCTGGGCCAGGACGGGCTGTGGAAGCGCGGCGACCTCGCCGGCTTGAACCTGTCGTTGCGACCGACCGTGATGGTGGAGATGGGCAACATGAAGAATCCGGGCGACGCGGCACTGATGTCG
>JAABUN010006095.1_pt1 | contig 14217 bp, 11 predicted proteins | sample 5559311 | NCBI WGS metagenome assembly JAABUN01 (sample SAMN10711877, study PRJNA513370) | rock metagenome | isolation source: Antarctica rocks | place: Antarctica: Victoria Land, Siegfried Peak sud | reverse complement strand
GGGACAACTCGAACACTCACGAGGATGACGAGGTTGAAGAGGTTTTACGTGCTGCGGCTGGGCGCTTGATCTTGCTCTATCTGCCTACCTACAGCCCTTGGCTTAACCCCATTGAGATGCTTTGGCGTCACTTTCGTCGTGAAGTCACGCACTGCGAACTCTTTGTGTCAGTTAAAGACCTACTTGCGGCAGCTCAGAACTTCTTCGACCGCAACAATGACCAGCCCGAAAGCATCCTTTCGGTGATCGGTGCCATCCCAAAAGAATCGTGTGGTTGTACTTAGTACTCGACCACCGTGATTAGTTTGGGTATAGCCGGGCCAGTTTAGTGCGGGCATGAGCGGTTGAGAAACACCAGTTAACGGTAGTACGTCTTTGGTTGCGCTCAGCCTGCCAGGGTTTTACACGGGCTTCGACCGCGGCAAGATCGGCGAGGCGTCCGCTAAGGGCTTGGCGAGCGAGCACCGACCATTCGATCTCGGCCGTCTTGAGCAAAACGGCACCTACCGGGCCTGCTCGCTCCCGGGCCTGCCCGCATATTTAACCAAGAGCCGTGCTTGGGGGTGTAGTGAAACTCGAGCTTTTGGGTCAAGCGCCTAGCTTCGTCAGCGCAGAAGGTTTGGTAGAGCGCGGCTGGGGTATGCGTGTTGAGGTTGTCGAGGACGACGCGGATGGTGTCGGCGGCGGGATAACGCTCGACGAGTTTCTGCATCTCGCGGGCGAAGTCAGCATTGGTACGGCGTTCGCTTACGCTGACGTGCCGGTGACCCACAGCAGGTTCAAAGGCGATGAACAGCGAGCAGTGGCCTTGACGCTCGTACTCGTAATCCTGGCGCTTGGGCTTACCCGGCTCGGCAGGCAAAGGCGCGTTAACTTCTGCAAGAAGTTGGTAGGGCAACTCGTCAAAGCGGCCAGGCACGGTAGTGTCCGTTTTGGCCAAGACACACACGACGGGTCTGCGTGGGTCATACGCTTCGGCGTAGAGGTCGAGCACGTCTTCCATGCGCCAGACAAAATCAGCCGTTACCTTGGCGATGCACCACTGTTTCGTTTGCCACGGCTTAAGTTTGTTTTTTTGAGCGTCCTGCGCACCGTCTCATCGCTGATGCTGTCCACCGTCTTGGACAAAACGGCATCCGGAAAGGGGCCTGTCCGCACCTTGAGTTCGACCAGCTTATCGGCTAGCAGTTGCATCGTCCAGCTTTCCCGGTCGTTGGGTTGACTACACGCCAAGGCGACCAACAGCGCTTCTTGTTTGCCGTCGAGCTTCGGCATGGCTCCGGGTCGTGCTTTGTCGTACAGGGCAGCTTCGAAACCCTCGGTCGTAAACCGCTTGCGGATACTCAATACGGTACTTGCGCTAACGCCAAGCGCCTTAGCAACGTCTTTGTCGAAGCAGTTGTCGTGCGCTAGCAGGAGGATGCGGGCGCGGGTCAAGACGCGGGCGTTACGCTCACCTTTGCGGATGAGCGACTTTAGCTGCGTCTGTTCTTCGTCATTCAAGCTGACTAAATGCTGCTTGGGTCTGGGCATTCCTTATGATAACTGCGGAATCTACCGTGGTGGAGTACTAGAAGCTGTGCGAGAAGGGTCAACGACGTGCGAGTCTTCTCACCATCAGGCGGCTCATTACCGCGTAGATCATGGCCTGGCTCGTCTCGCACAAGCGTTCGTAGTCTTTACTCATCCTCCTGCTCTGAGACAGCCAGCTAATCGTTCGTTCCACCACCCACCGCCTTGGTAGTGGACCGCGGAACTTCTTCGGTTCAGGGGGCAGCCGAACCCACTCGAACCAGACAGTAGAGAGGTCAGCGAGGTCGCCGCGTGCTTGCCATTCTCCACGCGCTTTGGGTGGATGCTTAACCACCTCGACGCGCCAACCAAGGTGGTCCTCAATCCAAGTCTTGCCCGTGCCGGTGTAGCCCTGATCAACCCATAAATGCTTCAGGTCGGGAAACGCCTGGCCTGCCCCCTCAAGCAGTAGCCGCACGCCTGCTCGGTCCTGGAGGTCCGCTGTGTGCACCTTGGCCTTGAGTAGCAGGCCTAACGTATCTACCAGAAGATGCCGTTTTCTCCCACTCACTTTCTTGGCCCCATCGTAACCGCGTACGCCGCCTACGCTGGTGGTCTTCACCGATTGGCTGTCCACGATTCCTGCGCTCGGCTGAGGCGTGCGACCTGCAGCTAGACGAAGGTTATTGCGTAAGTTCGCATTGACCCTCTCCCAGGTACCGTCTAGACGCCAGCGCCTAAAGTAGTGATGAACCGTGGACCAGGGCGGAAACTCGCGCGGCAGCATACGCCACTGACAGCCGCTCTTCAAGAGATAGAAGATGGCGTCGAGGATGTTGCGCAGGGGCCACTTGCGTGGACGACCGCCGGGCTTAGCAGGTGGGAGGAGCGGGGCGAGTAGCTCCCATTCGCGGTTTGAGAGGTCGCTGGGATAGCGGCGGGTAGGTGATGACATCGGAGACTCCATAAGCTAGCTGCCCTGCTGACTTGAGCCTCATTATCCACCTTCTCGCACAGCTTCTAGTCCGCTCCAGGAAGGTCAGGCGAGTAGTTCTAGGCTCACCATTTCAGCCACGAACTTAGCGGTGCGGCCCTTGTCGAAAATGACTTCGACTACCTCGCCTACCTTTTCGACGCCGGTGTAGGTCACCTTGCCGCTGCCATGCAGCTTGTGCCACACCTGCGTGCCACGCTCGAGCCGACCGTCTCTCTCAAAGCTGTAGAACCGCCGCTGCCCGTCCGTGGGTTTTAAGGGTGCCTGCTTGTCCAACCGGTGCAGCACTCCGAGCTTCCGAGCACACGCCTTCACCTTGGTCTCGTCGGGTGATACCACCTGAGAGAGTTGCTGCTCAAGCTTCCGGGGGAGAGGAGACGTGCTCTTCATGCCCCAGGCTTTGTTCGCGGCCAGCATCCACTCGGCAAGCTGCTGCCGTTCAGGTGCCTCCATACCGCTCCACACCTCTACATACCGATCCAGGTAGGGGTACACCTCTGCAACGGCTACAGCTTCGGTCGCTTCCCACTGCCCGAGCGGCTTGCTGAACGCCTCGCTACTGGCCTGGGCAGCGTTACGAAGGTTGCTCAACCCTTCCATAAAGATGCTCGGCGGACGCGTCTTCACCACATGCAGCTCGAGCGTCGCTTTAGTGCGGGTGAGCGCGACGTAGAACAACCGTCTCTCTTCACTAAGGTCCGTGTCGTTACCCGCAGCCGGGATGTGGCCGTAGTTGGCGGTGGGGACAATGATGTGAGGCCACTCGAGCCCCTTGGCCCGGAAGATGCTCGAGATCACCACCTGCGAACCGCGGGTACCGTTATGTGCGGCTCTTGCACGCTCGATCTGGGCGAGTAGGGAAGACGCGTCACCTTTGCCCCTGGCGTACTCGATGAACGCCTCGACGTTCTGCGCTTTGCCTTGCCCGGTTTCGACAAAGCCGCTGTTCTCAAGCAGGAATGTCTTGTACTCGAGTCGCGCTTCTAATTCGAGCAGCAGAGCATAGGCGCTCGTGCCTTTGTTTATCGCCTCGACCAGCCAAGTGAGTGTCTGGCCCAGTGCGACGAGCTTGGGTCCGGCAAAGCCGCTCATGCCCCCGGCGGTGAGTAAGGCCACACTAGGCGGTGTGTCGTGGATCAGGATGTTCCTTAGCAGTGTGTCGGCGGCGTCCCGGCGCACATAGCGTTTGGGGGTACGCAGCACGTCCCACCAAACCTCGCTCAGCTGTGCTTTGTCGGCTGCACTAATGGAGCCAGCGGCGCGGCGTTCTATGAGTGCCACCTGGAGGTACTTGAGGAGCAGGGTGTTCTCAGGGCGGTCGTAGAAGGGGACGTTGCCGACGATCCGGTAGGGAATACCCTCCTCGATCAGCGCCGTCTCGACAGCTCCCGTCTCGGCGTAGAGACGAACCAAAACTGCTATTTGATCAGCTCTTAAGCCCTTGTCGATAGCGTTACGGACGTTCTCGGCTATCCGAGCACCCATCTCGTCGGCAGACTCGTGAGACGCGATCACCGTCGTTCCCCCGAAGCCTCGAGTAGGGGAGAGCTGCTTGGGGGCGCGCACCTTGTTTCTCTGGATGACGTGGTTGGCCAGGATGGTGTGCTCGGCGAAGCAGCGGAAGTTGTCCGAAATGCGGTAAGTCACTGCGCCGTAGCGTTTGGCGAAGCCCAGGATGAAGCTGTTGGAAGCTTTACGGAAACCGAAGATGCCCTGGTCGTCGTCACCGCACACCATCACGTTCTTGTGGTCCCTGACGAGGATGTCCAAGAGTTCTACTTGGCTCAGGTTGGTGTCCTGGAACTCGTCTACAAGCACCGCGTCGTAAAGGTTCTGGTAACGCTTCGCCAAGGCCGGGTACTGCACTAGCCGAGCCCACGCCTCGGGTACCAGATCGTCGAAGGTCAGAACGCCCATATCCAAGCGCACCTTCTCGTACAGGTCGAACAAGCCCAGGTACCAGGAGAGTGTTGATGGCTCCTCCGCCTCGGTCGCCACCAAACCGTGAGGCAGTTCTCGGTACCGCTCCTTGGTAAACGCCAGGGTCGCTTTGCAGCCGCCCACGTAAGCGAAAAAGTCCTCGCGGTCTAGCGAGTCCAGTTCTGCCAGGAATGATGCCCGACTCGAGCGGGCCAGGGTCAGCGCGCCGTTGAGGATGGCGTGGGGTGCCGCCTCGACATCTTCGGGCAGCTTGAGTTCCGATCCTAGCTTTAGCCTCTGAGCGTCTCGGAGGATTTGGTACGCCAGGCCGTGTAGCGTCTTGACGTGTACCGTACCAGCGTGCGGAAACGCAGAGAGTGCCTTTTTCAAGTCATTTACAGTTGCCTTGCTAAAGCTCGTGGCAAGGATTCGTTCTGGCTTGAAGATGCGCTCGCGCACCAACCGCTCGATCCGTCTAACCATCGTTGTGGTCTTGCCCGCACCGGCGACGGCGAAGACGAGTGCTGGGCCTGAGTCGTGGTCGACAATCCGCTGCTGCTCGTCGGTGGGCCGAACTGCTACTGGGGTGTTGCCCACAACTCTAGTCATGAGCGAGCCCCACACAAGCGTTCAGCCTTGACGTCATGGTCATATGATACCCCGAATCATGACTTGTACAAAGCTATAATGTGCGTCTACATGGGCATTCCCGACGTTTCAGCACCCCACAGCAGCTCATCCTTCCAGCTCAAAGGAGAAGGGTCAGGGCCGTTGCCGCCCGTGCTTCAGCAGTATGTCGGGTTCAAAGAGGACTTTCCCGAGTACCTGCTGCTCAGCCAGACCGGGGGCTTCTACGAGGCGTTCGGCGAGGACGCGGAGACGCTCGCAAGGGTAGCCAACCTTGCCCTGACCCGGAAGAATACCAAGGAGTTCGTGACGCCGATGGCGGGCGTTCCCATTCATGCGCTCGAGGTGCAGATCGAACGGCTGCTCAACGCCGGACTGAAGGTAGTGATTGCCGATCAGGTGGGGGAGGCCGAGGGCGAAGGCGTGATGGCCCGCGCCATAAGCCAGCTCATCACACCCGGCACAGTAACGGACGAGCACCTATTGAGCGCCGAGGCTAGTTATCTAGCCGGGGTTGTCTTCAGAGAAGGTGAGTACGCCCTTGCCCTGCTCGACCTGAGCACCGGGGAGTTCACGGGAACAGTTGTGGACAAGCCTGCCGCACTGCTTGCCGAGGTGCAACGTTTCGCACCCAGAGAGCTTGTGCTCGAGCCTCAGACAGCCCAGGACGATGGCCTGAGAGAAGCGCTTAGGGGTCTTGGTCTGGTGTCCGAACCGAAAGACCTCGAACTAGGGCAGGCACAACAGCTGCTAGAGACGCAGTTGCGCCGGGTACCGGAGCAGTTGACCCGTCCGGCTCTAGCTATTGCTGCCGCGCAGGTACTCCGTTACGCGAGCGAGGCGCAGCAGGGACAGCTCTCTGTAGACCGCTTCCAGCCTTACGAGGTGGCCGACGCTATGATGCTCGACGCCTCAGCGCTAACGAGCCTCGAGGTGTTTCGCACCGCCACCGTCTCGGGCGGTGACATTGGCAGGGTAAGGACGTTGTTCGACGCCCTGGACTTGACCCGTTCAGCACCGGGTAGACGGCAGCTAAGAAGCTGGTTGCAACGTCCCCTACTCGACAAGGAGCAGATCGAGTCCCGGCTAGACGCGGTAGAGCTGTTCTATAACGACCGCTCGCTCCGCACTCAGGTTAGGAAGCTGCTGTCACACGTGCAGGACTTAGAACGCACGGCCACCCGGTTAAGCAGTCAGAAGGCCGGACCAAGGGACCTAAAAGCGCTCGAGCGGACGCTCTCCGTACTCCCCGAGTTGCAGGCGGCTATGACCAAACACAAGGCGGTCCACGCCTGGCTCAAGGAGCGCAAGCCGCTGATCGAAAGCTTGACCATGTTGATTGCCGGTGCCATCATCGACGACGCCCCGGTAAAGGCCAGTCAGGGCGGCTTCATCAAGAGGGGTTACGACGAGCAGCTCGACGAATTCAGGCGCACCGCCGACGAGACACAAGCATGGTTCGAGGAGGTTGAGCTTAACGAACGCAAGACCACGGGCATCAGCACCTTGAGAATAGGTGCGAACAACGCGCTCGGTATTTACCTCGAGGTCAACAAGGCGCAGCAGGGTCAGGTTCCGAAAGCGTACGAGCACCTTCAGAGTTTGAAGGACAAGGTGCGTTTTAGCAGGGCCGACCTGCGCGCGCGCTACGCCGACCAACAAGTGGCACGGGAGAGGGCCAGGGAGAAGGAGCAGGAGCTGTTACGGGGGCTGACCGACCAGCTCGTCCAACACGCCGACAGCTTGAAGCTCCTGAGCAAGATGATCGCCCGTGTAGATGTTTACGCTGCCCTAGCTGAAGTAGCAGCGGTCCACGGCTACGTCAGGCCGCAACTAGGGACGAGCGAACTGGTCATAGAAGGCGGTCGTCACCCCGTTGTCGAGCGGCACGCCCGCTTCATGCGTAACGACCTCGAGCTGAGTCCGAACCTCAGCCTGATCGTCTTGACAGGGCCGAACATGAGCGGTAAGAGCACCTACCTGCGGCAGACGGCGCTGATTTGCATCATGGCGCAAGTAGGCTCGTTCGTCCCGGCACAAAAGGCGAGTTTGCCCATCTTCGAGCGGGTCTATACCAGAATAGGGGCGAACGACGACCTGGCTGGAGGACGCAGCACCTTCTTCGTCGAAGCAGAAGAGCTTGCTCATATCCTCAGTACGGCCAACGCACGCTGTTTAGTCCTCCTAGACGAGGTAGGCAGAGGAACGAGCACCTACGACGGCTTAGCCATCGCCACGGCAGCCACCGAGCACCTGCACGACCACTTACGAGCGTTTACCTTGTTCGCTACCCACTACGCCGAGCTGACGGAGCTGGCCGACGGACTCGAGCGGGCTGAGAACCGGCACGTAACCGCCGAGGAGCAGGGAGGCGAACTAATCTTCTACCATCAGGTGCTGCCGGGACCGGCGAGCCGCTCATACGGCATCGAGGTCGCTCAGCTAGCCGGGATGCCGCAGGGGGTAGTGAACCGGGCTAAAGAGGTGCTTGCGTCGTTACAACGTCGTGAGGGCGCCTAGGTGCCGCCTGAGTTTGGCTTTCTCCCGCTTGGCGGCACGAACGTCGGCGCGTCGTGCTACCTCTACGCATTAGGCCGGACCCGCCTGCTCATCGACTGCGGCGTACAGCCCGGTCTCTTAGGTGCCGATAGTCTACCCAAGCTCGAGCTGCTCAAAGACAACCGCCCCGACGCCTTGGTCATCACCCACGCCCATAGCGACCATATCGGCGCGCTGGCCGTCGTCAAGTTGCTGTTCCCGGAGCTGCCGGTGTACATGACCGAGGCGACCGCCCGCATCACCTTGCCGATGCTTCTGGACGCGGCCAAGGTAGCCCAGCGTAGCGGCTCACCGATGTTTAACGAGTCGGATGTGGTGAAGGCGCTCCAACGTGTCACCACCTTTGCGGAAAACGTCCCTTTTGAGATCGGTGAGGTCACGCTTGTACCCAGAGTAGGCGGCCATATCGTCGGGGCGGTAGGTGTAATGCTCGAGCACACCAGCGGCTTCCGGGTCTGGCATACCGCCGACTTCAATACCGTGGCGACGCCGACGACCGACGCTGCCTACATGCCGCCTGTACCCGAAGAGGTCGATGTGGCGGTGACGGAAACGACCTACGGCAACCTGGAGCTGCCCAGCCGCAAAAAGCAGAACGGCGACTTTATCGCTCAGGTCAAACGGGTACTCGGCGGGGGTGGCCGGGTGCTGGTGCCCACCTTTGCGCTGGGCCGCGCTCAAGATGTCCTCTTGACGCTCACCCGACAGCTACCGGACGTACCGATTTATCTGGACGGCCTTACGCGCGAGCTCACCCGGCTCTTCGCGTCGATGCCCGAGCACCTGCCTGAAGGCGTAAGGAACCAGCTTAAGAACGGCACCAACCCCTTTCTAGGCCCACAGGTGACACTCGTCGAGGATCGGAGAGAACGCGAGCACATCATCCACAATCATGAACCGGCGGTCATCCTGGCAAGCAGCGGGATGCTCTCGCAAGGCGTCTCACCGCTGTATGCCAAGCACGTGCTGCAAGAACCGGGTAGCGCGGTGCTTATCGTCGGCTATCAGGACGCCGAGAGTACCGGACGGCAGCTTCTGGAGGGTCGTAATGAACTCATGATCAGCGGCGAGGCCATCACCATCAGCAGCCACATCGAGCGCTTCTACCTCTCAGCTCACGCCGACCGCTTGGGCATAGCCAATCACCTGAGCCGCTACCCCTCCGAACGCCTCTTGTTGACGCATGGCGAGGGCGGAGCGCGTGAGGCGATCTTCGACCTGTTTTACAAGGAGCGGCACGTCGACCGTCCCAGGGTAGGGGAGTGGGTCGACCTGGTAGGGGAGACGAAAAAGCGCAGGAAAAAGGCACCTTCGCCCTCACCCGCTCCCAAACCACCCACCCCCAAACGCAGTGCGACTCGAATAAGGAGCTACAAGACTGAAGCCACGGTGACGCATGAGGGGAACCGTGTCGTCGTCGAACTGCCAAGGAACTTCGATATGAGCCTGTTTCCAGAGGGCAGCTACCGGCTCGAGGCGCACCTGGCAGCTATTGCCAAGCTCAAGCTGATCGAGCGACCAAGGGGTGTACCCGACATCCAAGAAGCTGACTTAGAGTCGTTATCTGAGGTCACCGAAAGCCAGGAGGCGCTAGGCTAGCTCAGCGAACAGCGGTACCGCGTAGACCCGCTCTATCCCAATAGGGATCAGCTGGTCGGTCTGTAACCCTAATAGCCTGACGCCCCGGCCCAGGTCGAGCTTGGTCTCGATGATGCGGGCTGCTACACTACAGGTCAAGGGATTCGAGACGAGTGCGCTTGAGAAGTTGGCGTACTTTCTGCGGCATCAGCCGTTGTCGTATTACCAAGGTGAGCGGCATAACGCAACGGCCACTTCGTGATTGTTTATTAAACAGTACCTCCCACCCTATCTTGACCAGCTTGGGTTTGTTCTTTATTTCGACTAATTTCTCCGCATTTCTTCCTTTCCCCGGGTTTGTACCCTTTGGTAAACCAAGTAGCCAACCATTAGGTAAACCAACCGGAAAAACCAGCAAAAGAAGAAGGCACAGTATAAAAAGTGGGTAAAGCTCGAGCCCCTAGGTTGAGATCGTGGGGGGAGGGTCGTACTGTTTAATTATCCTATCGTAGGGAAAGAGTATCGCTCGAGCACGTGACCTACTGCCCCCACCACGTTATTGAACAGCCGTTGGCGGTGTTCGACTGCCTGTATCCTCTCGGACGATTCATCTGTACATGCTGTACACTAAGGCATGAACAAGGCGTTGCCTACAGAAGTCACGATGACCGAGTTCCGCGACAACCTCTCGGCCTACCTCGACGCCGCCGAAAGCGGCAAGACCATCACGATCACTCGCCGGGGCAGGCCGAGCGCAACGCTCGCGGCTGCTCAAGGGGTGCTTGAAGCCATAAATCTCGTTGAGCTAAAGGCGTTTAGGGAATCGCTGGGGGTGCGTATTAGGGAGAGCGTCATCGTAGAGGCAAGACGGGACGAACGGTATTAGGTACTACGACACCAGCGCCGTCCTGCCGCTGTACCTGAACGAACCCGCCTCGGCTGCGGCGCACAACGCCCTGGCGCGCGATTTCGGTCAGCTCGTCACCTCGGTCCTAACCCTTGTAGAGTTACGCTCCGGCCTCTCCAGGTACCAGCGCGAAGGTGTACTCCCCGCGCTACAAGCCAACGCTATTTATGAACGGGTGCAGCGTGACTTGGACCTCACACCGCGCAGGCTCGAGCTCAGTCACGAAGTCCTCACCGAGGCGGTCAGGCTACTGAAAACTCAGGCAGCGTTGCCCCTGAGAACACTTGATGTGCTGCACGTCGCCACGTGCCTGCGCTATGGGACAAGCGGCTTCGTGACCAACGACAAGCAGCAGGCGCGCCTCGCCCAAGCCGTCGGCCTCGACAGCCACTGGCTCGGCGGGAACCTCGAGTCCTGATACCCGGTTGAGTTCATACGGGGGAAAACCAGAGGGCAAGCTGCAAAAGAAAGCTCGAGTACCAATGCTGCCCTCCCATTACAGGCTGTACTGTTTAATTAGAGTATGTTATTGTGAGGAGGGTGCTGTGGCCGAAGACATGCTGCAAGACAGAGGGGTCGATAGGACATATGCTCACTTCCACCGCGTTCTGGGGGAACTGCTTGAGGAGCTGGCGGCCCTGCCCGGGGTGCTCTGGCTAACCGATAAACAGGGGCACGTGCTGCGCAGCGAGGGTGAGCACAACGTCTATGCCCGAGCGGTCTACCGGGTGAGTGACCTCGAGCCGTACCGACAGCGGCTTGCTGAGCTGGCACAGGTGCAGCAACAGGGGATGGCGACGCTAGGGCTGCGAGAGCCTCCCAGGGAGCTCCTGCTGCCCCAGGTGGTTGAGAACGTGACCCACGTCCGGCTGATCGAGACCGTCGTCTACCGCACCTCGCCCATGTCGAAAAAGGATGTGCTCGCCAAGCTCAATACGGCCTTGAAGACCATCCGAAAAAACCTTGGCGAGTTCCAGCGCTACGGTGGGGAACACGACGCGGGTGTAATGAGGCTCGAGGCCGAGGTCAAGGCCATCCTTGCGGTCAGGGAAACGGTTGTCCACGCTCAGGAGGAGACCTACAGGGTACGCGTTAGGCAGGCCCGCTTCAGGCCGTACGTCTACCTCGCGGGCAAGAAGCCGGTCCAGGTCGACAGCCGCAAACACGGCCTCATCCTGGTCGGCCGCGATATCGGCGTTAGCTACCCCAACGCCGTCAGACAAACAAGAAGTGACCAGCGCGACGTCGAGCCCTTGTTCGAGTTCGGCAAGACGCGGATCTACTTCGAGAGTGCCTGGCAGGAGGCCGGCAAATGAGTGACCTTGGACAGCTGATGCTGGCAGAGTTGAGGCGCATCCGGGAGGCGCTTGAGGGTGTGCAGCCTCTGGGGTTTGGGAAGAAGGTGGGGCCGACGTACGTCTTCGTCAGGCACCATAGCGTCGGCACCGAGACGTACCTGTGGTACACGCGGGACAAGAACGAAGGGCAGAACGTTCCTATACGCGAGCGGGACCTGACCGGCTATCTGGTCGGCGTGTGGCGCTTCGATAGGGGAGACGACGCCACTGGTGAGGCGGTCCCGAAACTTAACGTCCAGATCAGGGCCGACAGGGACTACGTCGTCCAGACCGGCTTCACCACTAACTTCGCCCGCACCTTCCTAGCCGGGCTGCTCGGACTCGAGCCCGAGGCGCTTAAAGAACCGCTGACGCTGGTCGTCGAAGACAACGCGGGCTCAAAGGCGAGAGCGACTGTGTTCTGCCGGGTCGAGTCTAGGGGTGCGAGGATGATCCCTAAACTAAACCGCGACACCCAGGTGGAGGTGCTTTATACATACGTACGGGAACGCTTCGGCTTCGAAGATCCCTACGTGACCAGTGGAGGCGAGGAAAGTTAAAAGCGTTACGCCAACTTCGAGCAGACCGACAACACAGCCACGTTTACGGCAACTCGAAGGGGTCAAGCACTCCTGTAGGTACACCCACGACTCGACCAAAACATGAGCAGACCACTTGCGAGATCATTATGGCGACCTTTTAGAGCGTTTCGACCATGCCAAGTACTTTATCCCTATCCTCGGTGGTGAGGACACCGAAGAACTCGTTTTGCTCCGCGAACACGGCGACCTCAGAAAGCCCTGGTGAGAGAAGTTCCGGCGACCGCTCGAGCAGCACCGTGTCACGGGCCGTCTGGTACGTTTTACCCTGCCAGTTCGCTCGCTCCACCTGCTTGAGTACCAGTTTTTGTAAGCCGCACCGCATGGCCGCGTGCACCGCTTCCTGCTCGGACTTCCCCAAATTGTCCCAGTAACGTTCAAAAGCTTCGCGCCGCGCATCGACGAACGCGTCTTTAAGTTGCTTGGCGACCTCTGCCGCCCGTTTCTGCGACAAGCTTTTCGGCTGCTCGCGTTCAACTTCGCCATCCTGTAGCGAGCCGTTCTTGAGCAGATGCACGATAAGACCGCCCAGGTTCCGCACAGGGCGCGCGGAGTGCGCCGAGTCTTTCTCAGCCTTGCGGGCGGCCTTCAGGGCACCAGTCACGCGCTCCACTCCGTACTCTTTAATCGTAGCAAGGGCGTTGCCGACAAAGCCCGCCTCCCGCAACGCGTCGGCCAGCTCGAGCTGCTCGAGTGGATTCTCCCCTGGAGCGTCGGGCATTTCAAGAAGCTTAGGCTGAAGCTTGCGCTTGACTACGAACACGACAGTCGCTATACGGCGCCCCCGTCTAACCCCTTCAAACGTGAAGGTAAGGTCGGTGTAGGCCTCGCAATCTCGTTGCGCCTGTTCAAGCACACGGACACGAAAATCTTTGAAGTTGGGGTAGCGGTCGACGTGCGAGGTTTTTTCGGAGTATTTGAGGCGTAACCGGAATTTGAGGTCATCTAACTCGTACTCGAGGCTCTGCAACTTGCCACCGAACGAATCGTGGTGGAGAATTTCAAAGATGCGCACGCTGTAAAAGCTCTGCATCTGAGCAATCTTTTCAAGGGTGTAGCTGTTGAAGTTTTTGCTCAGCTGGTGGATATAAGGCTTGAGCTTGCGGTTGAATTCCATCTCGATGTACGAACCGTCGTTGCTCTTGCTGCTTGGAAAGTAGCGCGCATAGTTGACCCACTGAAACATCTCCCAGCCACCGTCCGGCTGCTCGACGTGAACCACTCTGCTGAGCAGCAGCTTGGAACCGTCACGCAGGCGCTCATGGTTGGCGTTAGTGGTCAGGTCAAATATGTTGTTGAACTCGTTTACATAGAACCGGACGCGCAGGTCCGGGTCATTGGTGTCGAGCTTGGCAAAGCCCACAACCACCAGGCGCTTCTCGATCAGCGTCATTTCTTGCGAGCTGAGCGCGAGAGCGTTCGACTGCGTGACAGTAAGTCCCCGCCGCTTTGTCGGGCGCATAGTAAACCATAACCGATATGACAGGGTTAAGCAAGCACTTAACGCGTCTGGGACGGCGTTCCTCAAATTGTCCTAAAGCTTCCTCAAATTGTCCTAGTTGATCCTCAAATCGCCCTAAAGCTTCCCCGAAACACCCCAGCTGGTTCCTCAAAACGCCCCAGTTCATCCCCAGGTTGCCCTATAGCTTCCTCAAACTGTCCTACATACTTCCTCAAAACGTCCTATTAAGCAGAAAAAACGTCGTCTCTGACGTGGATAGACAGCCCTGAAACAAAACAAAATGGGGTTAAACATGATTTATAAAACACAAACAGGCGCTGATGCTCTTTTGAATCTGATCAACAATGCCATTAACCCTCTAGTCACAACCTGTAAATGGGACAATTTGAGGAGAACAATATATGGAGTGAGTGCCACTACGCTGAAAATAAAAGTAAAATTGCTCTGGTCACATCTGTCCTCAAATTGTCCCAATAGCTCCTCAAACTGTCCTACATACTTCCTCAAAACGTCCTAGCTGATCTGATCGTTTTGATTCCTCCCACTCTCGTCGCTATAAACCATCGCTCACGCCCGCCAGATAGACGAGATTTATCTAGTCCTACAGTTGCACTTGAAGCTTTTAAGCTGAGGACATGACTATTTCGTCTTTGAATCAGGTGCGTGGGTGGGCGGATGAGCTTGATAGCCTGCACGCTCGGATAGCCCCGCGCTTCACACGA
>JAABUN010006094.1_pt1 | contig 14218 bp, 19 predicted proteins | sample 5559311 | NCBI WGS metagenome assembly JAABUN01 (sample SAMN10711877, study PRJNA513370) | rock metagenome | isolation source: Antarctica rocks | place: Antarctica: Victoria Land, Siegfried Peak sud | reverse complement strand
CCGGATCCAGCTTCGGTGTCGTCGTGTTCTCTTCGGTGATGGTCACAGTGTGGTCCTCCTCAGCGACCAGCCCTACCGGGCCAGGCCGCTCTCGTGGTGGACCCTCCGCTCACACAAACCCTTGTACACCCCCGTTGCACCCACCGGAACAGGGTGACGTGGTCAACCTCGATCCCACGCTCGGCGAGGAGCTCCTCGAGATCCCGGTACGACAGGCCGAACCGCAGATACCAGCGGACCGTCAAGAGGATGACTTCGGGCGGGAACCGGTAGCCCAAGAACGCCGAACTGGCGTGCTGGACCGGTGGGCGGGAACGACGACGCTGCACCGGAACAGCCTCACCCCAACGGGCGCGCTCAGCCAACGCAACAGCGCCGGTCAGATCACCCGATGACGCGATGGCTCGACCGCGCGCCCAGCAGCCGGAACGCGGACGAGAGCAGAACGGTGCCAACTACCAGGTCGAACGCAACTCGGAGCGCTCCACCCCGGACATGGACAACCCCGCCCAACAGCAGTCCCGCCAGTCCGAACAGAGGTCCCCCGATGACGAGCAGGCCCATGAGCATGAGGACGAGACCGAAGAGGAAGCGCACGGCCGAACTCTCGCACGTTCGCGCCGGCCGGGCCATCATGCCCCTACCGGCGTCGGGTTTGTCAGGTTACACATTGCCCCTTCGCCAGCTCGTCCCGCTTGCGGGCCTCGTCCAGCTCCTTCTTCGGAACGCCGACGAGACGCTTCGCCAGCTCCTCGAAGCGGTCATACTCGGATGGCGGGTCGGCCGTCGTGCCTGCTTCCTCCATGCCTGTCATCATACGCCCATCCGTCAACGCCTTCGCGCGTTGCGCGCGGAAGATTACACTCTACGTAGTTGTCATGGTCCGGCCGTACGGACAAGCTGGAGGCAAACATGGCTGACGAAGTAGACGACAAGGTGATCGGCGTGGGCGTGTCGCGCGCGGCGCTGATCGCGGAGCAATCGGTTGGCACCCTCGCGCAGTGGGAGCGCATCGGACTGGTGGTCCCGGAGTTCGAACGGCGGACCGGGCGCATCCTTCGCGTCTACGGCATGTCCGAGCTGGTCGAGCTTCGCATTGTCTCCATGATGCTTGAGCAGAAGGTGTCCGTAGCCAACATCCGACGGGTGGTCGAGGCGCACCGCAGCCACAACATCGCCCACCCCCTCCGTTCCCTCGGGTGGTGTGTCGATGCGGGCAAGATCTACGTGCAGTTCGAAGATGGCACCTGGGCTGGCGGCAAGCAGCCGCGCCAGAACGTCATGGCACCCCAGATCATCAGCCTCGAACCGATACGCGCCAGGATCCGGTCCGCGGCTCAAAACCGCCGCGACTCGGATCGCGGGCGGATCGAACGTCGGCGTCGGACTATGGGTCACCGCCCGGTGTTCGCTGGCACTCGTACTCCGGTGTCCGCGGTGCTCGCGTATCTGGACCGAGGACACTCCGATGAGGACATCCTCAAGGCGTATCCGCACCTGTCGATGGAGGACATTGCAGCCGCTCGCAAAGAGCGTCCTGCGATTGGCGCATGAGTGCGCTTCTACCTCGATAATGACGTGAGCGCCCTCTGCCGCGGGGTGCTGGAGTCATTAGACCACGAGGTTTGGACGGCATCGCAGGCTGGCCGTGCCGATGTGGAGGACGACGAGCAGACTGTGTATGCGTGCGGCAAAGACGCAGTGCTCCTCACGCATGACAAGGCGTGGACCGAACGGCAGAAGCGCAACACGACTCACCGGCACGTCCGGCTTGTCTGCCAGGAGCCGGACGGGCCGGGCCTGTTGACTCAGCATCTAGCCGGTCTGCTCCTGCAGCTAGAGCACCGTGAATACGTCGTAGTCGAACTACGACCCAAGAGCATCCGGACCTTCCAGGGCTGGCAGTAGTCACGCCTTCCCGGTGACCTGCGCCCAGGTGAGCCGACGACCGCTGACCATCTCTAGGACGGTGGTGAACCGGCCGAGGTCGGTGGACTCGCGGTGGTTGTAGGTGAACACCCGCTCGTCCAGGTAGCGGTACAGGTGGAACGGCCGCACCGAGATGTAGGTGCCGTGCAGCCCCCGCTTGAGCAGAGACCAGAAGTTCTCGATGCCGTTGGAGTGGACCTGGCCGTCGACGTAGTGGGTGGCGTGGTCGACGGTGCGGTGGGTGTACTCGCCTTCGAGGCCGGTGTAGCCCGAGTGGGCGTCGGTGTAGACGGTGGCGCCAGCAGAGACGTTGTCGCGGACGTAGGGCTGCAAGGTGTCCCGCTGGGGGTTCGGAACCACCGATGCCCGAACCTGGCCTCGGTCGCGGCTGCGAGCGCCGACCACGATGGACTTGCCCTTGTTGGGCTGCTGGTGGATCTTGCGGGGAACGTCGGAGCGGTGCATGTTCCGGGCCTTGCCACCGATGAACGACTCGTCGACTTCGACGGTGCCGTCCATCTTCTCGAACGTGCCGGTCTGCATGGCGAGCCGGATGCGATGCAGAACGAACCACGCCGATTTCTGAGTGAGGCCAACCGAGCGGCCAAGCTCGTGGGACGAGATGCCGTTCTTCGAGTTGGCGATCAGCCAAATCGAGCACAGCCACTTGTCGAGCGGGATGGCCGAGTCCTCGAAGATGGTGCCGAGCTTCACGGAGTACTGCTTCTTGCAGCCCTTGCACTTCCACAGACGACGGGTGGTCAGGTAGGAGAACTGGTCGACGCCGCACCGGGGGCACTCGGGGCCGTTCGGCCAACGCAGATCAGCGACGAAAGCGGAGCAAACGTCAGGATCGGAGAAGTAGCGGACCGCTTCGATCAGGTTGCTGGGAAGTGCCCGCTCGGCCATACGGTGAGTGTACTACTTGGAGCGGGTGAGTCAAGTATATTATCCCCAGTTCGCCGGCCGCTGAAACAGGTCCAGCGCCGCTTGCAGCCCAATGAGGTCGACGAGGTGGTCCGTCACTACGCAGCCGGAGCCACCGCCCCAGAGCTCGCTGCTCAGTACGGCGTTCACCGGACGACCATCTTGGCGATTCTGAAGCGTCGCGCTGTTCGAACCCGCTACAACGTTCTCCAGCCAGCCGACGTGGCCAGGGCAGCCGAGTCTCAGGGGAGCGGTGGGGGCCGACCAAGGGCCCCACGGGTGCTGATGGAGCAGATCACGGCAACCGTCAGCCGGCTACCGAAGCAGTTCACACTGGCGGACCTGGGAGACAAGGCCGGTGGTGGAAGCCCAGCGACGCTCCGGAAGGCTGTAGATGAGCTGATCGGCCAGAAGAAGGTCAAGAAAGTCGGACCGATGGAGAACTCGCGGCCGAGGGCGGGCGCCGATTGTTTACGAGCTGGTGTAGCGGCGGCGCAATGCTCGGCCATCTCCAGAAACGTCGGGTGAGCATCATTTGTCGCGCCGTGGCAGGCGCTCCGCATCCGGCACCTCCAGGTCCAGTCCACGAAGCGTGGCAACGCTGATCGAGCGGCGGCCCGTCTTCTGTGGCTTGCCTGCATTCTGCCAGACCCGCTCCGCGGAGCCGTTGTAGACGCACTCGCGGCTCGCTCCCCGCGGGATCCAGAACGCAAGCAGCCGATCGGGCAGTTGCCGATCATCGGAAGAGAGGCCCACTACCCCTCGCTGCGTGGCCTTGATCTCCACGCGTAGCTCCCTGCCGAACGTCCAAGCGTCAAACGAGTTGGTCGATGCGGGAGCCAACTCCAGGCCGAAGTCGTAGGCGGCGAGGACTTCACCGATGCTTCCGACCATGTGCCCGTCAGGCGTGAACCTGCGTCCAGGAAAGATGGCCTCCAGATCGTCCACTATTTCATAGAGCCCTTCAATCAAACGGGGAATATCTTTCAGCCGTTCGAGTTTGAACTCCGAGTCATAGAACTCGGGGTTGCTGTCTTGCGGATCTGTTGTGCCGCGGGTGTCGTTCATCATGTCCTCCATCTTTCACAGTATTCGGGGAGCCCGTCCTCCATCTTTGCTGGAATAAGGTTGATCGCATCTGCTGGCTCGGCAGCCGCACCATGCAATTGAAGGTGAGCACTGTGCCGCTGCATGTTGGCGTTCCGGATGAATCCCGCCAAGATCGGATCTGGATCGATCAGATCGATCTCACGACTAACATCTTCTGCCAGCCAACTCGCTAAGACCGTGTTGATGTGTTGGTCTCGGAAAGAGTATCCGACGACTAGTATCCTCGTGGCCTCTATCGAAGCTTGGCGAAACTGGATGAAGAGATCCAAGAACGGGCCCTCCGCACGGAGCTTGTTCCCTTCCCCGAGTATGAGTGCCGGCTCCTGGTAGGGGCCCTCTTTCCAGTCGACGGATCCGTGTAGCTTCAGCACTGACAATCGGCCCGGCGCGGGTGCGCGCGATGGCTTCGCTCCGGGCAACTCGTAGGCGATATCGTTGGAATCCAGCCATTGCTCCAGGGTCGTATCGAAGTTCAATGAAGCGACCGTAGCGATCCGACCGGAACGAATCAGAGACGCGAAGGGCGCAAAGGGTTCTAGCGTACTTGCCGGACGACTTAGATATACAACCATTGCATCTACCAGACTGCGCCGGACGCTCTGGAATAATGCTGACGGCGATGTCGTGCCCGCCTCATGGACGACGGCTCTACGAAACTTCTCGATCTCTCTTGTCAGGTGGCGTGGGTTATTGCGTGCATCCCGCTCGGCCTTGCCGATCGCATCAGCGAGCCGAGAGTCCACCATCCCGCTGGTCCGCTCGACTCCGAAAGCGCCGATCTCGCGACTCAAGCCAGCGGTGAACGGTGCGATCGGTAGTGTGTCGAACTCCGCCAACTGTTCCAGCACTGTTAGTACGCGTTCGACGTCGATCGTCGGCGCCTCACCCCGACCGTCAGCGGCCGCCTGGGCGGCGAGGCGATGGTAGACGTAATACAGGGCTCGCCGATGCTGCGGAGCCTGTATGAGACGCTCCTCTTCCAGCAGGGTCTCGATGAGTCGAAGTGAGGTCGGAAATCCCACTGCAGCGGATGCCCCCGCGCCGAGTAGCACGAGCATCCGCTCTGTCCCGCTTCCATTCATCCGGTTGCGCCGAGTAAGCGAATCTTCACGCGCCTGCTTGCAGATCGACCTGCTCGGCTGCCGGTGGGAGAGGGGTCGCCCTCGAAGCGGCTCCGCGTGACGGGCGCTGCTTCTGCTGAGTCTGGAGGTGGGGCATGGGTCGTACTACTTGTGCTGGTGCCGCTCTGTTCGGGGCGGGAGCCAGTGCGTCTCGTCGGAGGACCGAGGAACGTGATGCTATCCGCCGCAGGTGGCTTGTTCCTACTATCGATCATAATGTCGGCGAATGGCTTTGGAACCGACTCTGAAGGTGCCTCACCGATAGATGGCGACGCACGATACGCGGGCCGCCGGTGCCTTTAGCGTAAGCGCCGGAGAATCATCAGTGCCGGCAGCTCGTCTTTGCGCTCGATTCTGCTGAGGCATACCCGGCATCAGTTCCACCTTCTCTAGTCTTCCCCTCTTGTTATGACGGTCGACCTTCAGCAGGGCGCGCGCCTCACCCTCTAGCTCGGACGGAGCGACCTTCAGCATCTGACGATCGAGGAAGGTGAAGAACACGTACCTTGGTGCATCGGCGAGACGCATGATGATCGGGAGCGGCGCGTCGGCAACTGCGCCCGTCAGGTTCTGAAGCGCAGGCATAGCCCTCTTGATGTCCGAGACGTTCTTCAAGTCCTCGTTGGATGCGTCCACTCCTGGAATTCCCAGTGCTGCGATGTCACTGAAGGCGTCGAGCAGGGGCGCCATCGCTGCAAGGTTCGAGACCTGATCTATGCTCTGCAAGAACTCCGGAACGACAAGATTTACGAGAACCTCAATGCTCTCGCCAATCTCCAGGCCGTTCCAGATCGTGTCATCAGCGATAGTCAGGGTATCGAGGCCATGCTCGCCGGCCAGTATCTGGTGGAGTCGGTTGAAGCGCGATGGCCCCGATTGCCGGAACACAGTCTCGGACTGGCTTGAGCCCGAGCTGCCTCGATCAAGTTGCGCATGCGCCGGTCCCGCGTTCAGGGCGCCCCGATCCCCGAGGATGATCCCTGCTGGTCGGTGATCCGCTGCTCATCAAACTCTCCGCCCTCGACCTGGGCCAGGAACTGGCTGACCATATCGTCGTTTAGATACATGAAGAGGCGGAACTTGGTCACGTTACAATCCTAACCTCTGAAGGCTTGCCAGCTACCTCTCGCCGTCTTTACGGGCTCTTCGGATTTCAGCGGGGTGTGACCGTGGCGAGTAGTGCTCAGTTGGGTCGGCCGGCGTAGAGCAGCACTCGGATCCGGTAGTTGCGGAAACGGGTGAGGCCGAACGCGATCCGCTTGACCCGCTAGATCAAGTTGTTGGCCGCCTCGGTCGACGCGTTCGTGAACCGGACCTGATGCCAGGCCGAGATCTGCTTCCGCCAACGCAGGATTGGGCGACCGAGGGAACGGCCCTCGACAGGGCAGCTGTCATCTTGCAGGTCGTGGCCGAGCTGGGTCACGAACGCGGCCGCGACCTCGGCGTCGGCGTCGGCGAGGTCGTAGAGGGACCTCACCACCTCCTCCGCGTGCCAAGCCATGCGCACCTCGCCCCGGCGATCGCCGGCGGCGAGCAGACCGCGCAGCTTCTCCTCGCCCCGGTCGTCGAGCCGCTCATGCGCCTTGTCAACAGCCGACGGGCTCGGTAGAGCGGATCGGTCTTGCGACCCGAATGACCGAGCGTCTCGTTCTGCACCCGTCAGTCATTGACCTCACTCGATTTCGTCACCGATCGGGTACCTCTACGAGGCCCATCTCTGCTGGGAGCTGACGCACCGCCTCGGCGTCGAGTGGGGCCAGGTCCGCAACGGCATCGCCGACGTCGCGGGCATTCCCCGGACGGTCCTCCGCGAGTTCTCCACCCGGCGCCGGGAGATCGAGGCCCACCTCGGGAAGCAGGGCCAGCACAGCGCCCAAGGCCGCCCAGGTCGCCACCTACGCCACCCGCCGAGCCAAGGACCCTGGCGCTGACCCGGCCGGACTCATGCTGGCCTGGCGGGGCGAGGCGGAGTCGCTCGGCCTGACCGCCGACGCCCTGGCCGCAGTCCTCGACCGGATGCCGACGCTGGAGCCGCCGGCGATCGGGAGCGCCGAGGCCGAGCGGCTCTACCGATGGCTGGCCAGCCCGGACGGCCTGACCGCTTCGGTCAGCACCTTCGGTCAGCGCGACGTGATCAAGGCAGTCTGCAACACCCTGCCGGCCGGCGGCCGAGTCGACCAGGTCCTCGACCTCGTCGACGGGTTCCTGCGCTCCGAGCACGTCACCGTGCCACCGCCGCTGTCCTACATGTCCTCCACCGTCGGATTGCCGTTGTAAGTGCTGTCACCGAAGGCCCGCAGCAGCACGGCCGTCGCTACGGGCTGCGTTGGCGGTTGAGCGGCTGCGAGGGCCGCGTCGTCCGCGGGCGCCCCGACGGTGCGTTCGAGCGCGGGCGCCGTGGTGACGATCGGCCGGAGGTCGAAGTTGAGCGAGTCTAACTGGTCGACGAGATCGTCGCCCGTCCGCGCCTTCACCGAAGGAGCCGTGTCCGTGGTCGCCGCTCGGTCCGCGACGATCGGCACGCTGATCGTGGTTCCTTCGAACCCCGGGATCGGCGACGGGATTGTCGGTTCGTTCCGGGTCACGAGGAGGTGGAGGAAGTCGTTCGCCTGGTCGTCCCGCCGCGTGAGGTGTGGGAGCTCGGGATCGGCGAGCCGGCGCAGCGATGCCACGATGCTCGTGTGGTCGTAGACCGTGTCGTCGACGAAGTGGGGTTCGACCCACGGTGAGGCGATCACCGTCGGCACCCGCACCCCGAGGTTCGTGAATTTGAACGGCGTCGAGCCGTAGTTGAGGAAGTAGCCGACGATTCGCCGCGACAGCTCCTTGCGCCGACCCTTCGACAGGGGAGAGTCCGGGTGCAGCGCGCGGGGAGGCTCCACTCGGTCGGGAAAACCGCCGTGTTCGTCGTAGGTGACGACGAACACGGTGTGCCGGAACAGCTCCTCGTTGTCGACTAGCGCGTTGTAGATCGCCGCGATCAGCCGTTCGCCGCCAGCGAAGTCGGTGCGGGTGACATCCATGTTGTTGCCGGGGTGCTGGCTGTTCGACGCCGGCCCCGAGTGACCGGGCTCGACGAACGCATAGCGAGGGAGGTCGCCAGCGGCGATGTCGTCGAGCAGGCGTTCAGCGCCGCGCCATGCGCCGTCGGGCGCTTCCTGCCACAGCCGCTGGAAGGCTGCGACCTGCGGCGTGTCGTGGAAGTAGATCCTCCACGGAGGTACACCTGAGTCCGCTGGAGAAGCGTCAGCCATGCGCTCGAAGATGGTCGGGGCGTCGTAGAACCCGATCTCGATGTCGACCGATTCCGACGACGTCGCCGCGTGGGCGAAGTTCCGGTTCGGCCAGGTCGGCCCGGGCACGGAGGAGTGCCACCGTGTGCAGACCACGTGCTCCCGGGCGAGCGTGGCGAGCGCCGGGATCCCCTCCGGGCTCCAGCACTTCATGATGCGACCGCCGGCGTCGCGGAGGCGGGCGACGGGCGGCGACGTCACCTTGTGGAAGCGTCGACGGACGACGACCACGAGCAGCCCGCCGAGGACCGTCGACGTTGTCGTCCACGACACGGCACCGCGCCGCTCGTCGGTCCACCGGCCGACGGCCTGCAACGCGTTCGCCAGGACCACCGCCACGAGCAGCACGCCGACCGCGACCGACGACGCTCGAACGCACGGGATCAGGTGCACGCCGAGCATCCACGTGCAAACGGCAACGGCAAGGATCGTGGCGGCGCCGACGGGCCACCAGAAGGCACCCCATCCGCCGTTCACCCCCAGCCGCGCGAGGTTGTGGGCTGCTGCGGCGACGATCGGTGCCAGCAGGACCACGACAAGGACCATGATGCGCACCCAACGCGGCGTCGTGACCTTCTCCCGCCCGGCGATCTTCTCCGTGTAGGCGGCGACGAAACCGTTCATGGCGAAGCCGCCACCCGGCTTCTCGTTCAGTTGCATCACCGCCGAGGCGTGGCCGTGGGGCGGGTCGAATCGGAGGACCTCCTCCGCACCGGTGTCGAAGCCGATCGAGTCAGCCGGGTTCGCCAGATCGAACGGGTTCGGATGTGCACCGTCGACGAGTGGCTCCCATTTGGGATCCGGAGCGTGGTCGAGGAACCCCAACATGTGATCGAACGACCGGTTCTCGAGCATGACGACGATCACGTGGCGAGAGCGTTCGCGGGCGAGAGCGAGCTGTCCTTCGTCCAACCGGTCCCGCCTGTAGCTCCGCGCACGCTCCATCGAACCCTCCCACTCCGACGAATACCTTGCTGCTGCGGTGTCGGCTACCTAGTCAGAACGTGCGGTTCCCGCGCCGTCGACCAGTGACACGCCATGCCGCGAGTGTTCTCTGGATAGCTATGTCTGGTGATCGTACCGACGTTGTGCCGCCGTCGGCGTCCGTGCTCGGCGACCCCGAGGTGAGACGGGAAGGTCATTGGATGCCGGCCAGCGTCGAGCGCATCTCCGTGACGATCGCCCTCACCTCGGCGCCGAGAGCGCCCTCATGCCCCTGGTCGTCCGTCATCGTCTTCAGGAGGTCGCAGATGCGCTCCTGACCAGCGAGGAGCTTCGCGTGCTCGTCTCGCAGCTCATCCGGCGGCTGTAGGTCATTGGAGAAGCCAGTGCTTGCTCGAGCGTTCAGCCAGAGCTTCGAATACTGGACACGCGTCCCGTTCGCAGGTAGTGCATCGTCGACGGCATGCAACATGTCGATCGCGCTCGACCACGCCGACTTCAGGTCCGCCTTCGTCCCCGTCTGCCGAGTGGCGGTGGGCGCGCCGACGGCCGCTGCCGACGCTGCCACCGATGACCGTGCGCGGATGTCAGCGCTCACGATGATGGCGACGGCAATGAGCGCGCTGGCGACGATGAGGCCGCTGCTCCCGTACGCTGCGGCCACGGTCGAGGCGGGATCCTTGTCCTTGTCGACGCCGTAGAGCGCCAACGCGGCACCGCCTGCCGACGCGATGAGCGCCGCGACCCCCGTGACGCGAGTGACGTTGAGCACCGGGGCTTTAACCGGCGAGACCGCAGCAGGAGTCTGTTCGGCGCCCGCTTCGCCCGTTGCGACGGCCGCCGTACCTTTGGTCAGCAATCCAATGGATTCGAACGCTCGCGTGAGAATTGCAGGTAATCCGCTCGAGCTCCGAGTGGCGCTTGTCATGTGCCGTTCCCCCTCGCCAGTACCGCATGTGACCCTACGTGCGCAGGGCGATCGGTGCTTGCGAAACGCGAATCGCGCGCCGAGGCTCTCAGTCGGAATGCACTGTCAGGGAACGCCACATCGCACGACAGAACGCAGCCGGAACGTCGCCGGCCGCCGGAGGACGCCGTCGACATGCACCGGTTCGAGAGGCTGGTCGCCGAGGGACGGGCGGCGGCCGGCGGTGACAACCTCGTCGGATGCCTTCCTCGCCGCCAGAACCGCGAGCGGTAGGTGTCCGGCAAACCGGGGGAACTCCACTTGGCGCAGGGCTAGGTGTTCTGGGTCGGAGACTTGACGAACGAGCCGAACAGGCCGGTGAGCAAGGCCGTGAAGGCAGTCAGGGCTAGGTCTGGGGATGTCTTGTCCTTGTTGTCGGCCAAGAGGTACAGGACACCACCGAGGGATACGAGGATGAGGACAAGCAGGCCGATGACCAGGATGCGCCACAGGTCGTTAGCTGTGTCCTGGCTTGGCGGCGTGATGGCGGCCAGCGCCTGTTGTTGTACCGCCGGATCCTTATCTGCAGTGGCCTGAACTACCTGAACGCTAGCGCCCGACTCGACGTCGATTCCGCCATCCTGTGTCCTCACCCATTGTTGGTGCGCTTGAGCCTTGCTGTTGGGGCGGAGGGTGTTAACGAGGTGCGTCGTCCTCGGTTACCCAGCCGGCCCGATAGCGGATGATATGGGCCGCCCCCGGCCAGGCAGGGCAAGACGTTCGCTACCGGCCGGTCCGGTTCCCCTGAGGCGATTCTCTGCTGGGAGGCCTTCCTCGCTTTAGCCAGCGAGCCTAGTCGCAGACGACGAGGTTTGAATCACGACCGCCTGGCACCCCTGATGGAGCGCTACGCGCGAATCGGCTCGATGGCCGAACTTGACGAGATCATCGAGCTAGCCAAGACAGCCGAGGAACTTCTCGGCCGTCAGGCGCCGCACGAGGGCTGACTTGTGCGCATGATTCTGCGGTTCAGGCATGCGGCGGCAGCAATCGCCTTGTCTAGCCCGACTGTCATTGTTTCGCCGTATTTGAATCCGGGGCCCCGGTCATCAGCTTTGTGCGGGGCGGCTGGGTACGGGACGGCGTGTTCAGCGGGCCGGGTCAAGGCAGTCCAAATCCATTTGTCACTCCCCAGTACGGCGCCTCAGCGCTCGCCAACCTGTCCTGGATCTGATCCGTTGCCGGCCTGCCGACCGTGCCAGTTGGGACGATCGTGCGAGATGAGGCGACGGGCCAGAGCTGGTTCGTGGCCTCCGATGGATTCCGGCGAGTGATCACTGACCCAAATATTCGGAATTGCCTTCATGCTCATGGAGCGCCAATCATGGACATGAACTGCTCCCAGGCGCGCTCGATACAAGAAGATCACTTCAACCGCGCAACCTGCCCCTGAGCGAGTTAGCCCGAGTAGGTCGATTCTGCGGTGACGGCAGGACGTCATTCCTGTTCGCTGGGCGTAACGTACAAGAGTGACCTGGCTCGCCGGAAGCGTTCGACTTGCGCTCGGAGTTGATGATCTAGAGGCGCTTGCCGCGAGGGACCCGAGGTCGATCGCCGAAGCACAGCTGAGCGAAGGGGACCAGGTCGATTTCAAGCTCAAGCACGACCTAGAGGCTTCAAGGCTGGAGCGCGGTCTGGCCATCGCCGAGGACGTGGCCGCCTTCGCAAACCACCGAGGCGGCCTGCTGGTCTACGGAGTCGAGGAGGCTGGCGGGATCGCCCAGTCTGTTCCCGGCCTCGATGCGGGCCCTTCCCCAGAGGCTCTCATGAACCGCGTTCGACAAGCTGTTGTCAACTACACCGCGCCCCCGCCAAACATCGATACGCGTGTCGTTCCGGTCCCCGACGTCGCTGACCGCAGCGTGCTACTAGTCTCCGTCCCGCCAAGTGCCGAACAGCCTCATGCTGTGCGCAGAGGAGCCACGCTCGACTATCGCGTCCGCGACGGAAGCTCCTCTCGGCACCTCAGCGAGCACGAGGTGGCTGGGCGCTACCGGCAACGCTTTGCCGGGCTCGACGAGCACCGGGCGGTCGTCGCGGCGATCGCTGCGAATATGGAAGCGCACGCCCAAGCGGCCGCCGTGCCCTGGAAGCAGTGGGTTTGGTGCGCCGTAATCCCCCATCAGCGCACCACGGCTCGCTCACTCACCAAAGAGGTGGTCGAGGAAGTCACGGTGTGGGACCGCGATGAGGGCTTCTGGTTTCCCGTTCAGGATCCGGGGTGGCCGACGGGTAGGTTGTTGGCGCGTCCGCGCCGGCTACAGGTGACAGACGGGCGTCACGCCAGCCGGCGTGAACCTGGTGCGCTCACTCAAGAGCCGCGTTCTGCCGAGCTCTGGCTTGATGGGACCACGTCGTTCCGTCATGCCTACTTGTCAGACGAGGATGACCTCCTGGCCGAGACAGCGCAGGGGGTGATGCCCCATTGGTGGCTCGCTACCGTGCTCATCGTCGGCATCAGCAAGGGACTCCTGTGGGCTCGTCACTGCGGGAGCTGGGGCACGGCCGAAGTCATCGCCGGCGTGCAGCTCCGTCGTGGGTCGAGCCTCACGTTCGACGCTGCACCGGGAATCGACTTGAGCGAAGGCGTGAGCGAGAGCCTCATCGTTGATCTCGGCGCCTCCGTCGACATACCGGGCGAGCTGGCGATAGCCGCCGAAGTAGCGGCGCTCATCCTTCAGTCGTGCGGTGTGTTGTCGCCAGATTGCCTGGGCCTCGACGGCACGGTCTTCAAGCAGATGTGGGGTCACGCTCACCACCATGCCGTGGAGCAATGGGCTAGCGAGCACGGCGTAGACACCAGCGACTTTCCAGGTCCGAACCCCATGGCTTTGATATGAGTGCTTCCATTCCGAGCATTGGCAAGCCGACGCCCAATTACCCAGGCGCCCCGAGTGCAGATCCAGCGTGACAGCGACGAATGATGCAGCCCGCCCCATATACACCCTAGGTGTCGGCTTCTTGGCGGGCTCGGACTCAAAAAGCGGTGATCAGTGAGCCGATCAACGGTGGCATCTCGTATCCAAGTACGAGACTCGTCAGGATGAAGAAGCTTGAATCTACCGTGGTTGGCCTCGTCGCCATGGTGGGTGTCTGCTTCGGCTCGTTCCTTGCAGTTAGAGGTCTACTTCACTGGGTTGCTTCACTCAAGAAGGAACAGGCAGTTGCTGCGGTGGGGATATTCGGATTGGTCATCACACCGCTAGTTTCGTATGTGACGACCCGTGCCATCGAGAATAGAAAACTCTCGGGTCAAGCGGCGCTGGATCACAAGATCGGCGTTTACGAACAATTCGTCCAGATAATAATTAGTGCAGTTGGGCTCGGGGATGCCGAGAAGATCAGCGAGGACCAGATCCAAGCTCGCCTATCGGAGCTGGCTCCCTCCATGATGATCTATGCATCGAACCAGGTGTTGAAGGAGTGGCGGACCTTCAGGAACATTAGTGGCGACACGAATGATGGGCGAGCGTCGCTGTTTCAGATGGAGAGCGTTATAAGGGCCATGAGGAAGGATCTCGGGCATGGGAGCCTCACGTCAATGAAGGGTGATATCCTGGCTGTCTTCGTGAACGACATTGAAGACAATGTATAGCGTTGTGCAATGACTCAGCGTTAACTCGGCTACCTGAACACCGAAGGTGCCGAGCCCGACGGCACGACCTACCGGACCATAACCATCGATCCCGAGCGTGAAGGTGCCGTAAACGCGTCGTCGCAGTTCACGAGTTCGTGGCGTCGCGTCCCGTGGCGTCGACGGCGCTTCCGTCGCATGGCCTTGTGAGGGCTCTGTTGCATCTACAGGTCGCGAGGCGGGTCAGCGACGGGTCGGGGCCAGGGTCCCGATTCAGATCGCCCGTGCGAGTTCGTCGAAGGCGGCAGGAATGGTCATGCCTGGGAGTGCTTCGATGCCGAGTTGGTAGTGGCCT
>JAABUN010006093.1_pt1 | contig 14221 bp, 11 predicted proteins | sample 5559311 | NCBI WGS metagenome assembly JAABUN01 (sample SAMN10711877, study PRJNA513370) | rock metagenome | isolation source: Antarctica rocks | place: Antarctica: Victoria Land, Siegfried Peak sud | reverse complement strand
ACGGGTTCCGGTCGTTCGAGCACTACCGCCTCCGCGTGCTCCTCCACGCCGGCGGCGTCACCTGGCCCCGCCGCCCTCACCCGCCGAGGATCCGAACCCGCTCTCCCCACTCAATCGCGTAGAGCCCGTAAAGTCGCCCAGCGCGCTAGACAGTCGAACCATGCGGCCACAGCGCCGGCCGGCGAACCGTCCGGCGGGGCCAGGTATTGATCGGCGGGAGGGTCGTCCGCCGGCGAGTAGTGCACGCGGGCGGCCAGCTCAGCGTCGTCGAGGGCTGAGGTTGTCCCGGGTCTTGTTGAAGTGAGTGGCGGTCCCCCGCCTGAGACCTGTTGGCCGGTAGGTGTCGGGCGTTCCGCAAGAACAACCTGACAGGGGACCACCACCATGAAGAAGACCGTATCGACCTTGCGCGTTGTCGGAGACAATGACGCCACCACCGTGTTGCCGGCGTTGTCGGCAGAGCTGCAGTTGGCCTTCGCTGGTGTTGCCGAACTGGCCCGTGAGGGGCTGTTGGCGATGAGCGTCGCCGTTGGGCTGCGGGTGATGAGCGAGATGATGGAGGCCGAGGTGACCGACCGGGTCGGCCCGAAGCACGCCAAGCTCCCCGAACGCACCGCGGTCCGGCATGCCGCGGCGGCAGGCTCGGTCCTGTTAGGCGGACGGCGGGTGCCGGTGAGCCGGCCCCGAGCGCGCACCACCGACGGGACGGAGGTGCAGCTGGCGACTTACACCACGTTCGCGAGCGACGATCTGCTCACCGAGGTGGTGATGGAAGGATGCTGGCCGGGGTCGCCACCCGCCGCCACCGTGCTGTCGCGGAGCCGGTCGGCGAGGCGGTGAACGCCACGGCGTCCTCGACGTCGCGCTCGGCGGTGTCGCGCCGGTTCAAGACGGCGACGGCCAAGGCGCACGAGGACCTGATGGCCCGCGATCTCAGCGAGCTGCGGATGGCGGCGATGATGATCGACGGGGTCTTCTTCGCCGGGCAGTGCTGCGTCGTGGCCCTGGCCATCTGCGCTGACGGGACCAAGGTCCCCGTCGGGCTGTGGCTCGGTGACACCGAGATCAAGACCGTCGTCACCCACCTCCTCGCCGACCTCTCCGCCCGGGGACTCGACGCGACAGGCGGGATCCTGTTCGTGCTCGACGGGTCCAAGGCGCTCGCCGCCGGGGTCCGCAAGGTGTTCGGCGCCAACGCGTTGATCCAGCGCTGAACCCTGCACAAGCGATGCTCCTATGTTTGTCAAGGGGCGTGTTTCGATTCGTCGGCGAGGGTGGCGGGACACGACAGGGATGAGGCACTCGGGATGGAGGCCACGCTCTTATGAGGCCATCGCTTGGTCGCCGACGTGGCGGGTGTTGCTCGAGCGGCGGGCCGGCAGATCATTATCAAGACAACGCCAGTGGCGCGTCAGCCGGATTCGCGGGCCAGACCCGTTGCTCGAAGATGGTGCTCAGCCTCGTGGGAGCACCCGGTAGGTCTCTCGGGCGATGTAGCGCTTGAGCATGCGGATGATCTCGGGCTTGCTCTTGCCCTCGGCGAGGCGTCGCTCGACGTAGGTGCGGGTGCGGGCGTCGGAGCTCATGCGGGTGATGGCGATGCGCCACAGGGCGTGGTTCGCTTGGCGGTCGCCGCTGCGGTTGAGCCGGTGACGGGTGACCTTCCCGGAGGACGCCTGGATGGGTGACACGCCGCACAGGTGCGCCCAGGCTGCTTCGTTGCGGAGCCGGCCGGGGTTGTCGCCGGCAGCGACGAGGAGCAGGGCGGCGGTGTCGGTGCCGACCCCGTGGACGGCGAGCAGGTCGGGGGCCGCGGCGGTGACGAGCTCGTCGAGGAGAGCGTCGAGCTCGGCTTTCTCGGCGTCGAGGGCCAGGACCCGGCGGCCGAGGAGGCGCAGGGACGTCTTGGTGGCGAAGAGCACCGGGTCGGTCCCCGGGCGGGGTCGCAGCGACGCCGCCTCGGTGGCCAGGGCGGCTCGAGACACCCCGGAAAGCCGTTCCCGCAAAGGGTCGGGGGCGGTGAAGCCGAGGTGGCGGATCTGGTTCATCGTCTTCACCTTCGTCGAGCGAGCCGACCGCTTGGCGACCACGAGAGCCCGGATCGCCTCGACGTGCCCGTCCCGTGACTTGGCTGCACCCAACGCTCGGCCCGACTGGGCGGCGCGAGCCGCCTCGACGGCGTCCAACGAGTCGGTCTTGCCCTGGCGGCGGCGGAGCTGGCGGTTCGGGCGGTCGACCTCGACGACCTCCACCCCGACCGTCGCCAGGTGTCGGGCGAGGCCAGCGCCGTAGGAGCCGGTGCCCTCCACCCCAACGCGGACCAACGGCCCGAACGAGGCCAGCCACGCCCCGAGCTTGTTCTCACCGGCGGCGGTCGCTTCGAACGACTCCACCCCCAGCAATGCGCCGCGCTCATCCAGCGCAGCGGCGACATGAACGTCGAGGTGTGTGTCCACCCCACCCGTCACGGCGCGCGCGGTCTCTACGATGGTCATCGTCATCCCTTCCTTCCACTGGTCAAGGGGTGGCGAGCACTCGCCGGAAGGTGCGACGTGAAGGTGATCGACCTGCGTCAACAGGACGACCCGTCACCACCACCCGACGGTGAGCGCCAGGTACGTCTCTGGGACCCGGCCGACGAATCGTTAGCAAGACAGCACCAGCGTCAGCCGGTTAGCGAGTCAGACCGGGACCCAGAGGCGCCTGGACCCTACGACCACCCCTCCAACAGCCAGTGGATGCAGGGCCCGAACGCCTCACCGCCATTCTCCCTGCCGGTTAAGCACAAGGCCGTGCTGGACACGGCACGGTCCCTGCCCGGCGGTTGCAGCTTTCTGGCGGTCGGCCCCGCTGGCCACATCGATCTCGATAGTCGAACGACGTCGCCGACACCGTCCCTGTCCTTGACGTTGCGCGACGGCGCACGCGGCACGACCGCCGTCACCGGGAGGGCGCGGACGCCTGCCACGTCGACGAGATCATCGACCAGCTCTTCTCGACGCTCGACGGCTGGCGGGGCGAGCGCGGCATCGAACCGCGCTGTCGCCCCCGATCCTCGCTTCCGAACGCTGCAAGTGCTTCTTCCTCCCGTTCGGGGGGAGTGCTTCACACCCGTCCAGCTGCGTGCCATCGACGTTTTCAGAGAGGTCCAGCCGTACATGTGCATCGAGCAGCGGTTCGCCGCCACGCACGTCGTGGACGACGTCCGGCCGGCCGTGGTGCAGTCCGTCCCAGCCTGGCCGACGCGAAGCCTCGAGCCGCCGCCGCAGTTCCTGTCCGATGGGAATGGGTGGACCGCGGCGGGTCACGTCGGCGAGCGGCTCGCCGGGTCGTTGTACAGTCCGGCTCCACAACGCTGAGGGGGACCAATGGATCCTGAACACATCTACGAGCGGTTGACCGCCGCCATCGCCGTCATCCGGAGCGGGGTCGGCGAGGAGCCGCTCACGGAGCCGATCGACCCCGACGCCAACCTGCTCGACCTCGGCCTGCTCGATTCGTTCGCAATCATCGAGCTGGTGACGGAGGTCGGCAAGGTGACCGGCAGGGACGTCGACTTCATCGAGGTCGAGCCGGAGACGTTTTTCACCCTGCGCAGCATCGCCGACTATATGCTCGGCCTCGACGCCGAGTTGGCGTGGCCGGACCGGTCCTCGGCCCAGTGAGCCGTACGTCGCCTGAGCACAATGCCGTTGCCTGACAGCATCTCGGACCTGCCGGCGGTGGGCAGGGTTGACGTCTTGCGGTTGTCGCCGGAGGCCACGTTCACCTACGCCGCCGCCTTCGTCGACCTGCACGCCGACCTTCGCGCGGCCTGCCGCGCCGTCCTCGATGCCGTGGCGGAGAGCCGGGCCGAATTCGGTCCGCACCTCGAGATGCTCCGCTACCACTGCGTGGCGGCGCTCGGCACTCTGAACCTGTCGGAGCTCCAGCGCGAGGACCCCGACGGGTGGTCGCTCCCGCCAGAGGTATCGGACGTCCAGGACTCCATTCTTAGACGAAACCGTGCCTTCGTCGGCTACATCGAGGAAATCGTCGCCCTCGCACGGGAGTCTGACGTTGAGGTGCTGGTCCGCAAGGGCCTGCCGCTCGCCGTCCGGGCACGGGGCCATCTCACTGCCCGTGAGCCGAGCGACATCGACCTGCTCGTCAAGCGGAGCGACGCCGCGAGGCTGATCGCAACACTCGACCAGTCAGGCTTCCGCCCGAAGTACACGCGGGCGATGGAGGGACTCCTTGCGGTCGGCGGGCAGAACCTCGGCGACCGGGTCCGAGACATCGGCGGCGACATCGGGCGACTGGATATCGGCTTCTCCACGAGCTACTTCGACCGCCGGTCCGGCTTCGACCTGCCAATCGACGGTGTCTTCGAGCGGGCCACAACGGTGTCCGTCGGCGGTGTCGACGTCCCGGTCGCGTCCGAGGTCGACTTCGCAATCGACGTGTCCGCCCACTTCGCAAAGGACGCGCAGTCGCTGCTCGCGATCGAGGGAGGCTACGACCTCCTGCTGTACAAGTTCTCCGACGTCGCCCGGCTCGCCCGGCGGCTCGCTGGGCTCGGCTCCCTCGAGGCCTTCACGGCGAGCGTGCACGAGCACGGCCTTGCGAAACCGATCCTGCACGCCCTCTGGTGCGCCAGGCACTTCGACCCCAAGTGCGTCGACGACGGCATGCTCCGCAAGCTGGCGTCGGGCATCGACGACTTCTCCTACCTGTCCGAGTTCGGGCGGAGCGAGGGTTACGACGGGCGATGGAGGGGCGCGGACGCCGACATCGTGGCGAGGACGTTCGATCACACCCGCATGGAGCGCTTCAGCGGTCAGTCCCGGCTGCTTGAGCGAGCGCTCCGCGCGCGGCTCGGTCCCGACGGGCAGGCCTGACTGCAGGCGATGCTGTTGCGGGCCGCGGCCCAGGCGAACGCGATCCGGAGCGCCGGCTGTGTAAGATCAACCCGGCGAAGCGGCGCGCGCGGGGTGCTGTCCCCAGCGGGCCGCAGTCCGCAGCGGCGGATCTGCTGCGGGACGGACGAATGCAGGAGGCGCCTCCTTGGATGATCTGAGTGCTGTCGTCGAGCCGTTGCGCACGCTCGACTGGGAGGACGCCGACGCCTTCGAGGCGCCCTGCCGCGAGGTTCTCGAGTACCTCAACGTCAACCGGGCGATCCTCGGCGCGGCGCTGAAAGAGCTGCCGGATCGGCCCGACCTGGTAGCGCTATGCGAGCACCCGAGCTCAGTCGACACGGCCGGGCTCGGCCAGCAGCTGGACAAGCTCGTGCTCTACGAGGACGAGACCGGCTTCCGCGTGCGGATGCACGTGTTCTGGTCCGGTTGCGAGGACCTGCCGCACAACCACCGGTGGTCGTTGGTCAGCATGATCATGAGGGGTCAGTTCCGCCACTCGCTCTACGGCCTCGAGACCTACGAGGACACGATGCAGCTGCCGATCCCGAAGCCGACGGCGGTGCGGATGGAGCGCGAGGGCTCGATCTACGCACTGCACCACAGCGTGCTCCACGCGCTCGTGGCCGAGGAGAGCGCGGTCACGCTGTTCATCCGCAGTCCCGTCGTGAAGCAGCGCGGCTACCTCGTCGAGCCGCGGACCGGCAGGCGGATCTGGCATCTCGGCGTCGCCGAGGAGAGTCCCGAGGCCATCGAGCGCAAGCGGATGACCCTCCCGTTGTTGCGTGACCTCACCTCCCGGATCCAGTCGTGGGGCATCCTGGGCTGAAGCGCCCAGTCGAAGCGAAGAGCGCCTGCGACGCCGGCTACCACCGCCATCGGCGCACGTCGACGTCGACGGCCTCGGATGCGGCGACGGCAGCGACGAACGGTCTTCCGAGCTCGAGCAGCGACACCCACCACCGCCGGCCCCCCAGGTTTGTGCTTATCGTCGGCCGCGTGACGATCGGTGCCACCGACAGGTCGTGGAGCGGCGCGAGCAGGCCACGACCGTCCGCCTTCGTCACCGCCTCCTTCGCCGTCCAAATGCGCAGCAGCGCCTCGTCCCGGGCGTCGTCCCGCAGCGCTTGGATCGCCGAGATCTCCTGCTGCGAGAGCGCATGGTCGACGATGAGCTCAAGGGACCCCCGGTCGCGCCGCCTGCCCTCGACGTCCACCCCCACGTCGACGCCGTCCTCGCCGATGGCGATCAGCCCGACCCCGCTGGTGTGCGCCACATTGAACGTCGACCGGACGCCGACGGCCGACGGCTTCCCATGGGCGGGGTCGCCGCAGTGTCGGCAGGCACGTGTGAACCGGATCGCCCCCGGGGCCGCTACTCCGGGCGCGAGCAGTCGGCGAAGTGCCGCCCGGGTGGCGGCACGGACCACCTCGTGGTCCCTGCCGGAGCGCAGCCACGCCGCCTCCGACGTCGTTAGCCCCGGCCGCACGAGACCTGCGTCCCGCGGCGGGTGGACCTGCCAGACGACGCACCTCGACGGTGCACGCGGAACGGAGCAAGTTCGGACACCCACAGCAAGGAGATACTCGCACGAGAGCCGACCGGCACCAGCTCCCCGCGGTTCGCAGCGATGCTGGCGCTACCCTTGTTGCTGGTTCGCTGGCCAAGTGGAGGGACGTTTCCCGTGGACGACGGTCTACATCACGAGTGCGGCCTCGTAGCCGTCTACGACCTCGCGGGTGAGCGGCCTGGTTCGCCGAGCGTCGTAAGGTCGGCGGTCGGAATGCTGCTGGACGTGCAGAACCGCGGGCAGCTCGCCGCGGGGATCTCCGGCTACCGTCCCGGGAGGTCCGAGCCGATCCGGACCTACAAGGCGCCTGGCACCGTTCGGGAAGCCTTCTCGCTTGCACGACCGGGCGAGTTTGACCGGATCGCCGACGACGTCGACGGAGTCGCCGTGATCGGTCACACGCGCTACGCGACGAGCGGCCATGACGACGACATCCGCTACGCGCAGCCCTTTGAACGTCGCCACGGTCGACTCTGGAAGTGGTTCTCACTCGCCTTCAACGGGAACCTGGCGAACTACGTCGACCTCCGCGGACGGCTCCTCGAGAAGAGCGGCTACCACTTCTCCCTGGACTCTGACACGGAAGTCCTCATGCACTACCTGTCGAACCGCCTCCGGGGCGAACAGCGCCCGGACCTCGTCTCGGTCATGCGCAACCTGAGCGAGGAGTTCGACGGCGCCTACAACATCGCGTTCCTGGATGCAGCCGGCCGGATGTTCGTGTCGCGCGACCCGTCGGGCTTCCATCCGCTGTGCTACGGCGTCGTTGACAGCGTCCTTGCGGCGGCGAACGAATCGGTGGCCCTGCACAACGTGGGCGTCCACGACGTCCGCCACCTGGAGCCCGGCGAGATGCTGGTCGTCGAGGACGGCAGGTACACGGTCTCGCGTTACGCGCCGTCCGAGCCGTCTAAGTGCTTCTTCGAGTGGGTTTACTTCGCGCACGCCGGCAGCGAGATTGACGACCAGAGCGTGTACCAGGCCCGGCTGAACCTCGGTCAGACCATGGCCGATCGTGAATGGGTCGCTTACTCGGCGGCCGACACGATCGTGGTCCCCGTCCCCGACACCGCCAAGGCGGCGGCCGACGCGTTCGCGTACGCGCTTGGCCTGCCCTGCCTCGAGGGCGTCCTCCGCAACCGCTACGTCGGTCGCACTTTCATCGAGCCGAGCTCCGGTCGTGCCCACGCCGCTCGTAGCAAGTACAGCGTCGTCCCGGAGGTGCTCAAGGGGAAGCGGGTGTTCCTCGTCGAGGATTCGCTGGTCCGGTCGACGACGCTGCGCGTCCTCGGCCGTCTGCTGCTGGAGTACGGAGAGGCCCGGGAGGTTCACGTCCGCATCGCCAGCCCGCCGATCGTCAGCCCGTGCTTCTACGGCGTCAACATGTCGACGCGAGACGAGTTGTTCGCGCCGAACTTTGTTGACGACGGCTACGAAGGCGAACCCCCGAAGGAGGTGCTCGAAGCGATGGCCGAGGACCTCGGGGTCGATAGCTTAGGCTACCTGCCCGTGGCCGACGTAGGGAAGGCCGTGGGCGTCGAGCAGCAGGATCTGTGCCTCGCGTGCGTGACGGGGCGGTACCCGACGGCGGCAGGCGAGTCCCTGGTGCGAATCCGGTGCACCGACACGGAGCCGCACCGGGGTACGACCTGACGATTGGGGCACCGAGGTCGAAGGCAGGTGCGACCTCCGGCCGGACGCGGCGCTGAACACTGACCTTGCGAGCCGGGGGCCGGCCTCCAAGCCGGAGCCGAAGGTGATACGGTGCGCCGCTGCGGACGAGCCGTGCGCCGACTGCCGGGGGAAGCTGCAGAAGGGGCATTACCTGCAGAAGGGGTTTTACCTATGGTTTCCGTGGACGGTCAGGTCGCGGCGTCGTTCGAGCAGGAGCGCGCGTACATCCTCGACCGTCTCGGGATCGGCGTGCCGGCTCGGAACGAGTATCGCGCGCTACTCGTCGCGGGCGCGGTGTCTGCCGATGCCCTGCAGGACGCGCTCCGCGCGCTCGTGCACCGCCACGAAATCCTGCGGACCTGCCTCGCCGACGCGATTGGGCGGCCCGTGCAGCGCATCGCCGACGAGTTCGAGCCGCAGCTGCTCGTCGAGGACATCTCGTCGGCAGAGGATCCCGTGGAGGCGGCTCGGGACCGGGCGTCGGAGTTCGTGGCGCAGCCCTTCGCCCTGCGCCTCGCGCCGTTGTGGCGCGTGCTGCTCGTGCGCGTCGACGGGGATCGGCACGTTCTGGCAATCTCGATGCACTCCGCCGTCGCAGACGCCAACACGCCTGCGCTCCTCCTCCGTGAGGTGCTCGGCCGCGTAGCCGGTGTCGGCGAGCCCGGCCCGGTGCGCCAGTACCGGGAGCACAGCGAGCGGCAACGGCGCCTGGACCCGGAGCTGCTCGATCGGCAGGAGGCCTACTGGCTCGACGCGCTCGCCGGCGACATCCACCCGGCGTGCCTGCCGAGGTTCGGGCCCGTCCCCCGGTCCCGCAAGTTCCGTGCCGGACGGCGCAGGAGCCTGCTTTCCCAGGAGCTCGTCGATGCGGCGGAACGGCTCGCCGACCGCCTCGGCGTCGATGTCGAGTCGGTCCTCACGGCCGGTTTCGCGGCGCTGCTCCACCGGTACGGCTCCGGCTCCGACCTTACGTTCGGTCGCACGTCATCGACCCGCGACGCCAGCGACCCGATGCTGGGGCCGTGCGGCAATCCGACCACGCTGCGCCAAGCGATCGACTCGTTGACGACGTTCGAGTCGGCGGTCGCGCAAGCAGCCGATCGTCGCGCCGAAGCCGACCTCAACGTCGACGTGCCGTTCCAGCGCATCAACCGCCTCGTCGACCCGGGCCAGCGCCCCGGTGACGGCGCCCTCTTCCGGCTCGTCTTCGACACGGCGCTGGACCTGCCGCCGGTCAACGACATCCCAGGGCTCGACGTCGCAGACCTCGATGTCCCGCCGCCGTTCGTCGAGCACGACCTCCACGCGACGGCCCGACGCCTCACGGACGGCATTGTCATCGACTGGGTCTACGACGTCGAGGTCTTCGAAACGTCGATGATCACACAGGTGGCTGCGCACTTCGTGCAGCTCCTTGCCGCCGCCCTTGCCGACGATCGCACGCCGTTGTGCACGCTGCCGTATCTCGGCCCCTCGGACCTCGCCGCGATCAGGGAGCGATGGAACACGCTCCGGACCAGCTACCCGCGGGAGTGCGTGCACCGCCTGATCGAGCAGCAGGTCGAACGAAGCCCGGAGACCGTCGCCGTCGAGTGGGCGGGCGCACGCACGACCTATGCCGACCTCAACCGGCGGGCGAACCGGCTCGCCCGCTTTCTGCGGTCGCAGGGCGTCACCGACCAGCAGATGGTCGCTCTCTGCATGGAACGCTCCGCCGACCTCATCATCGCCGTCCTCGCCATCTTCAAGGCCGGCTGCGTCGCCGTACCTCTCGATCCGTCGAACCCGGTCGAACGGCTGCGCGCATCCGTCGAGGACGCCGGCGTCCGGACGCTCGTCACCTCGGGCGCCCCGGTCCCCGCCTTCCCCGGGGTCCGCGAGATCCGGATGGACACGGCCGACCGTGAGGCGATCGACCGCTGCGACGACACCAACCTCGCCGGCGGCTCGACGGCGGACGCACCCGCCTACTGCATCTTCACGTCGGGCTCGACGGGCCGGCCGAAGGGCGTGGTCGTCGAGCACGCCGCGCTGGTGAACATCGTGGCGTGGCACAGCCGCTCGTGGATGACCGGTTCCGGCGTCCGCACGTTGCTCTACTCGCCGTTGAGCTTCGACATGTCGTTCCACGAGATCGCCGTCGGGCTCTGCACGGGCGGAACGCTCGTCCAGGTTGACGAGGGGACCCGTCGCAATCCGTTCGCGATCCTCTCGTTCGCGAGGGAGCACGACATCGCCAAGTGGTACACGCCGTTCGCAACACTGCAGCAGATCGCTCGTGCCGCGAAGAAGGTCGAGCCCCCGACGACCCTCCGGGAGCTGATCGTCGGCGGCGAGGTGCTTCGCGTCACGCCCGAAATTCGCGAGCTCGCGCGCCGCACCGGTTGCGTGATCCACAACCACTACGGCTCGACTGAGTGCCTCGAGGTCGCCACGCACACGTTGTCCGGTGACCCGGGCCGCTGGCCGGAGGTCGTCCCGATCGGTCGCCCTACCGTCGACAACATGAACCTTTACGTCCTCGACGAGAGGCGACAGCCCGTCCCGACGGGCGTGGTCGGCGAGCTCTACGGCGAGGGCGACAGCCTGGCTCGCGGCTACCACGACCGCCCGGACCTCACTGCGGAGCGGTTCTCGCACAGCCCGTTCGGCGTTCAGGGCACGACCGTGTATCGCATGGGCGACCTCGGTCGCTACCTCCCGGACGGCACGATCGAGTGCCTCGGCAGGGCTGACGACCAGGTCAAGGTGCGCGGGTTTCGGATCGAGGTGGGAGAGATCGAGGCGGTCCTCGCGCAGCACCCGGCGGTCGCCGAGTGCGCGGTGCGCGCGACAGACGTGCACGGGCGCACGCGCCTCGCCGCCTCCGTCGTCGCCGACGCCGTTGCCGATGCGTCCGGGCTGCCGGAGGTGCTGCGTTCGTTCCTTGAGGACCGGCTACCGGACTACATGCTGCCGGCGACGCTCGACGTGGTCGACGAGCTCCCGCTGACGGCGACCGGCAAGCTCGACCGCCGGGCGTTGACCGTCGCCGGCACCGAGCCGGTGCAAGCGCGAGCGGAAGCGGACTCGACGGCCGACGTGCTCGCCGAGGTCTGGCGCCGGCTCCTGGACGTCGCGGAGATCGACGCAAACAAGACGTTCTTCGAGTTGGGCGGTGACTCGATCCTCCTGGTGCAGGCCCACGAGCACATCGAAGCTGCGCTGGGCGTCGAGCTGCCGCTGACGACGCTCTTCCGGCACCCGACGCTCCGCTCACTAACCCGGCACCTCGAGGGATCGGGCCTCTCTTCGCCGGCGACGCGGTCCGCACCGGCCGGGCGTGTCGCCGGTGACATCGCCATCGTCGGGATGGCGTGTCGCGTGCCGGGCGCGGACAATCTCGATGCCTTCTGGTCGAACCTCCGGAACGGCGTGGATTCCGTCTCGCAGGCGGATGACGTCGATCTGGTGGCCCACCCCGGCATGCGGGCGCCGCACTTCGTGGCGGCGTCGGGTGCCATCGATGGCATCGACCTGTTCGACGCGGACTTCTTCGGGTACAGCGCCGCGGAGGCAGCCGTTATCGACCCGCAGCAACGGCTGTTCCTCGAGTGCGCGGCCGAGGCGCTGGAGGTGGCCGGTGCTGCGGTCGACGGCGGGAGGGTCGGCGTCTTCGCCGGCGCGAGCCTCGGCACGTACCTCATCAACAACGTCCTGCCGGCGAAGTTCGGACCTGGCGGCCAAGTCCACCCAGCACTTCCACCGCCGGTGCATGGAACTGGTTGCCCGCCCGCCGACGGTCGACCACCTTGAACGTCAGGAGGTGCTCGACCGGGTTGACGCCCTCCGCGGAGAGTTCGGTGTCCTCGGCTCCTCGCTGGCGCTGGTCGCCGATGGCGTGGCGACAATCCTGCGGGTGCTCGTAGCCCTGGTTCTGCTGGCGGCTGTTCACCCGGCGTTGGTGCTGCTCCCTCTCTTCGCCCTCCCGACGTTGATGGCGGCGCGCTGGGCCGAGCAAACTGAGCAGAACGCCAATCTCCGGCAGGCGCCGATCCTGCGTCGCGCCGAGCACCTCTATGGCCTGCTCACCCAACCGGGCCCTGGCAAAGAGGTGCGCCTGATGGGCGTCCGGTCGGAGCTCGTCCGCCGGGAGGCCGAGCAGTGGTCGTCGGCGAGGCGCGTCCATCTTCGGGGACTGGCTCGGAGCCAGACTGCCCGCTGGCTCGGATGGGCAGTCTTCTATGTCGGTTTGGTCGGTGCCGTCCTCCTTGTCGTTTCCGACGTAGCAGCTGGCGTGGCCAACCCCGGCGATCTGTTCCTCACCGTCGTCCTCGCCACGCAGGTCAACGGTCAGGTTGTCGCCGGCGCCGCCCTGATCGGTTCGTTGTCGGCAGCGTTCACTGCCCTACATGGCCTGACCTGGCTCGAGCAAACCGTCGCCGAGGAGAACCGCACCACCGATGAGGCCCGGCCGGCGCCCGAGCGGCTCGACCACGGCATCGTGATGCAGGGTGTCGGGTTCCGCTACGGAGGAGCAAGGGAACCGACGCTCTGCGATGTCAACGTTACCTTCCCGGCCGGCTCGGTCGTCGCCCTGGTGGGGGACAACGGTGCCGGCAAGTCGACGATCGTGAAGCTTCTGACCGGCCTGCACCACTCCACCGAGGGGCGCATCCTCATCGATGGTACCGACCTGCGGGACCTGGACCCCTCCTCCTGGCGAGAGCGCCTCGCCGCCGGGTTCCAAGACCACCTCCGCATTGAGGTGCTACTCCAGGAGGCCGTGGGCGTGGGCGACCTCGCCGCCGTGGACGACCGGAACGCAGTGGAAGAGAGCCTCAAGCGAGCCTCGGCCGCCGACCTGGTCAAGGCCCTGCCGGACGGACTCGATACCAAGCTCGGCGTTCCATTCGGCGGTGTCGACCTGTCGGGCGGACAATGGCAGAAGGTTGCGATCGCCCGAGCTCTCATGCGTCGCACGCCGCTCTTGCTCGTCCTCGACGAGCCCGCCGCCGCCCTCGACCCCGACAGCGAGTACCAGCTCTTCCGCCGCCTCGCGGCGGCCGCTCGGGAGGCCTCGAGAAACCGCAGCGTGACGGTGTTGGTGTCACATCGATTTTCGACGGTCCGCATGGCCGATCTGATCGTCGTCGTGGATGGCGGACGGGTGGTCGAGGTCGGGTCGCACGACGGGCTGCTCGCAGCCGACGGCGTCTACGCCGAGATGTTCCGTTTGCAGGCCGCTGGCTACAAGACCTAGGTGTACTCGGCCAGGACGTTAGTGACGGGTCCTTGATCTGAGTGAAGACCCCCGGTGCAGTGGAGATAGCCGTCTTCACCAACCGGAGGTCTTCGTGGGTCACCGTAACGCTCGACAGACGTTCCATGGCCGCTGCCTGCTCGTGCGCCGAGTCCGGGAGCTCGGCATACCGGTCGCGCACGTGGCCAAGGCGATGGGGGTCTCCCGCCAGTGCGCCCATCGGTGGGTCGCCCGCTTCGACGCCGAGGGTGAGGCCGGGCTGTGGGATCGGTCGTCGCGCCCGCGCCGGACACCGACCCGGACCAGTCCCGAAATCGAGGCGGAGGTGGTCGCCGCCCGTGCCTTGCACCGACGTGGGCAGGACTGGCTCGGCCCGGAGCTGGGCGTGGCGCCGCGGACGGTGAGCCGTGTCCTGCGCCGCTACGACGTGCCCCGCCTGCGCGCCTGTGACCCGTTGACCGGGGAGGTGATCCGCGCCTCCAAGACCACTGCCGTGCGCTACGAGCGTGCACGGCCCGGTGACCTCGTCCACATGGACGTCAAGAAGATCGGACGCATCCCCGACGGTGGCGGGTGGCGCGCCCACGGCCGCCAAATGGGGTCAACCGCCGCTCGGAAGAAGACCCGAGTCGGGTACGACTACGTGCACTCCCTCGTCGACGACCACACCCGGCTCGCCTACTCCGAGATCCTCGACGACGAAAGGGCCGCGGAACCTGTCAAGGGGCGTGAGACAACTTCTCATGCGGATCTGATGAGTGCTTCGGGTGATGGCTCGTTGATCCAGGCGATCGTCGGCAGCTTCGGCGGTTCGGGCTGGCGGTGGCGGAACCGGG
>JAABUN010006091.1_pt1 | contig 14225 bp, 9 predicted proteins | sample 5559311 | NCBI WGS metagenome assembly JAABUN01 (sample SAMN10711877, study PRJNA513370) | rock metagenome | isolation source: Antarctica rocks | place: Antarctica: Victoria Land, Siegfried Peak sud | reverse complement strand
GGACGGCGAGCACTACCGGTCGTCCCCACGGGCGTGGGGGTGAACCGGTCGCGGGGCAGTACGAGGTCGGCGTGGGGAGGTCGTCCCCACGGGCGTGGGGGTGAACCGCTGGATCTCCCCCCGCTGCCGCTCTTCGTCCTATCGTCCCCACGGGCGTGGGGGTGAACCGGTCGCCGCCTGATCCAGCAGCTTGTAGGTGAATACGTCCCCGCAGGCGAGGGGGCGAACCGACGACGAGACGGGAACGATTGCGCGCGGGCGGCAGGGCGCGATGTCGCACCCTGCCGCCCTCTGTCGCGCCCCCGTCTAACCGGCAGCCTTCTTCCGGACCGCCTTCGGCAGGGTCAGGCCCGCGACCGGGTTGACCTTGCGTTGCTGGGCGATGAGCTGCTGCTCGGACATATTCAGATAGATGCTCGTCGTCTTGATGTCCGCGTGCCCCAGCGTCTCCTTCAGGGTCATCAGGTCCATCCCGCCGGCGAGCGCGGCGACGCTGAAGGAGTGGCGCAGCAGGTGGGCGTGGACGCGCCCGATGCCGCTGGCGCGCTTCGCGCGCGTGAGCAACTGCCCGATCGCGTTATAGGTCAGCGGCGTGCCGGCGCTCGTGACGAAGAGGTGCGGGTCGGCCGTCGCCGGCCGGTAGTGCTGGCGGTAGCGCGCCATCGCCCGCGCGACCTCCGGCGGCAGGTTGACCGCGCGGGTTTTGTTCCCCTTCCCGGACCGCACCCGCAGGTAGCCCTCCTCCAGGTGGACGTCGTCGAGGTGCAGGGCGGTCAGTTCGGTCGCCCGCAGCCCCGTCCCCAGATAGGTGAGGAGGATCGTGAAGTCGCGCACGCCGCCCGGTCGCCGCAGGTCGTAGTCGGCCAGCAGCCGCTCCATCTCGGCCGGGGTGAGCGGCTCCTTGTGGGTCTGGGGGCGCTTCGGCAGCCGCAACCCGGCCAGCAGGTGGCGCTCCAGGTAGCCCTGCTCCTCCGCCGCCAGCCAGCGCGAGAAGACCTTCAGGGTCCGCAGGTAGCCCGACACGGTGTTGGCCGAGAGGGGGCGGTCGGTCTCGATCATGGCGTGGACGCCGTGCTTCTTGCCGCCGCTGACGAAGGTCGCCTGTAGCGCCGACCGCTCGGCCAGCGCGTGGCTGTAGCGGCGGGCCTGCTGGAGGGTGAACGAGGCGAGCCGGTCGGGCTCGCCCTCCCCCGCCAGCCAGTCGAGGAAGTAGCGCAGGTTGCTCCGGTACCAGGTGATCGTGCGCGGGGAGAGCCGCCGGGCGCGGCAGTCGAGCAGGAACTCATCGGCGAGGGCGGACAGCTGCATGGTCGCCTCCTTGCGCCACCTGGCGCTCATGTACGCTCTGCACAGAGCGCGGAACCGACCGCGCCCCGTACAGGCATACGCCTCCCCGCCGGCCTTGTCGAGCGACGTGACCGGCGGCTGACCATGTCGTGGCGAGGGGGTGACGCCGGGGTCCGCATCCATAACCGGAAGCAACTGATCGGGGCGAAATCGCTACAAATTTGGCCCGATCCGGCCTTCCCTGAAGTGGCTGAGACCTGGGATTTGGGGGGATGTGGCGGGAAGCAAAAACCCCATGCTGCTGCGGAAAAGCGCAGTGCATGGGGGGCGTCGCGGGGCGGATTCGGAAATCCAGCTTAAGAGTCAGCTGCTCTGCCAATTGAGCTAGCGGCCCGTGCGTTCGTGAGGTTTCCCTACTGCGCTGGAAAAGTATACCAACTTTCGCGCGCTCGTCAAGCCCTTCGCGCAGCGGATATCCGACATCGGATACTGTAGGGTAGTGTGTCCACCCTTCGCAGCGATACCCGGTGCCCGTCCTCATACGTCGTGCCCTCCGTACAGCACGACGCTCGCTCGGCACGCGCCTTGCGCCAGCCGTACCGCAAGCCGATACTGACCCGCGATGAGCGGGCCTGCCGGGGAGGGGACGACCGTGACCGGAGCACAGCGCGATGACGGTGCAACGCGGACGCCGACGGATACCGAGCGAGCGGCATTGCTCGCAGCCGCCCATGCGGCGCGGCAACGGGCCTATGCGCCCTACTCGCACTTCCGTGTCGGCGCGGCGCTGCTCACCTCCAAAGGCACGATCGTCGGCGGCTGCAATGTGGAGAACATCTCCTACGGGTTGACGAACTGTGCCGAGCGCACGGCGATCTTCGCCGCCCGCGCGGCGGGCCAGCTCGGCCCGCCGGATGAAGGCCCACGGATCGTCGCCGTCGCCATCGTGGCCGATAGCGCCGAGCCGCCGACACCCTGCGGTGCCTGTCGGCAGGTGCTGGCCGAATTCGGGCGGGGCTGCACCGTCATCTGCGCCAATCTGCGCGGCGATACCCTGACGATCGGCCTCGACGAGTTATTGCCGCATGCATTCGGGCCGTGGTGAACGCCGACGCCCTGCACCTCGCCACACCGACGCCGGGCGACCTACCCACCCTGCTCGACATCTGGGAGGCGCATCGGCGGCGCAACGCCGCCGCCGAGTCCGCGCCCTGGCGGCGAAGTCTGGCCGCGCGGCGCGGCACGGTCGAGGCGATGCTGCACGCGCGGCTCGATCGGGCGAGCGCCGCCGCGCCCGCCTTCCTGGCCCGGCGCGGCGCACGTCCCGTCGCGTACCTGTTGGGGGACGAGGTACAGCTGTCGCGCACGTCCGGCTATCGCACCTATGCGCCCGATCACTTCATCAACATCGGCCCCGAAGGGTGGGCGCTCGCCGATCCCGCCGATGGCGCGGCGCTCGACGCGCTCTACGCCGCCCTCGCCACCTGGGGGCTCGAACGCGGCGCGGGCGCGCAACTCCTCTCGATCGCGGCGGGGGACGATCTGACCGATTTCTGGCTCGATCTCGGCTTCGCGCGGCACGATCGCTACGCATATCTGCCGCGCGCGGCGGCGCGGCCCGCGCCAGCGGGGGTGCGGGTACGCCGCGCGACCCCCGCCGACCTGGCAGTGGCGACCCACCTCAACCTCGCCGAGGCCCACCACCATCACCAGGCCCCGATCTTCACCTTCGCCCCGCCGGGACGCGACGAGGCACGGCGGCGCGATGTGGCCGCGAACCTCGCCGACCCGGGGTCGCCGATCTTCCTGGCGGAGGCCGATGGGCGCATCCTCGGCGGACTCAGCGCCTTCTTCATCGACACGCTCCCTTTCTGGATGCCCTCGGCCACCCCCACCCCTTGCGCCTTCATCGATAGCGGCTACGTCGAGCCGGAGGCGCGCGGGCGCGGTGCCCTGCGCGCGCTCGTCGCCGCGCTCATGGCGGAGACGGTGGCGCGCGGCGGGGTCGGCTTGTTCGTCACCTACCTCCCGGCGAACCGCAGCGCGCACCTGGCCTGGGAAAGGCTCGGTTTCGACCCGCTGATCACCGTCCACCAGCGCCGCATCGACCCGCGCACAGTGCGCCAGTACGGCCATGTCAGCGAGGGACCGACGGAGTCACGCTGATACACGCCGCGCGCCGCGCCATCCCTGATATACTTCCGGCCAGTTCTCGGGCACTTCTGCTACTATCCCGCGCCAATGCGCGTAGATGGGAGCGACCGTCTCCGAGCGGCCAGCTTGTTCGCCCGCCAGCTTCGTTCCTCGTCAGCGGGTATGTCATCCAGTTCACACTTCGTCGTTCGCTCTTCGTACTTATTGATCACTCACCAGTGGGAAAGCGCCATATGCAGCCGCACACCCCCGAAGTCCTCGATCTGCACACCTTCTCGGTCTCCGCGATCCGCGCGTTGAACATGGCCGTGGCGATCGCGCGGCGCTACAACACGCGCGCGCTCGGCAGCGAGGCGCTCCTGCTGGCACTGCTCAATCAGGGCGATGGCAACGCCAACAAGATCCTGCTGCACTTCGGCGTCGACATCTTCGCGCTGCGCGGCGCGGTGGAAGGTTACCTCGCGCTGCCGAGCATCGCGCCGCCCAGCGACCTCGCCTTCGAGGCCGACGGCGGACGCAACGTGCCGCTCGCCGCGAACCTCGCCCTGATCCTCGACCGCGCGCGGATCATCGCCGACGGCTACCGCCTTGCCTGGGTCGGCACCGATCACCTCCTGGCGGCGCTGGCGGTCGTGGATGGCCCGGCCAACACGATCCTCAAGCGCTTCAACGTCACACCGCAGCAGATCGACGAGGCCCTGGTGCAGATCAACGGCGGCAAGGTCAACGCCGTCGGCGAGGGGAATAGCACCATCGTCGCCGACCTCGTCGCGGCGGCGCGGACCAGCACCTGGCCCCGCGTGACCGAGCGCGCCGCCCCGTTGCGCGAACTGGTCAACATCCTCCTCCAGCGGCGACGCAACAGCGCGATCGTCGTCGGCGAGCCGGGGGCCGGGCGGCGCTCGCTCGTCTCCGCGCTCGCCCAACTCGCCGCGCGCGGACAATTGCCACCGGGACTCGGCAATGGCATCTGGGCGCTGCAACCCGCCGCCATGCTCGGCAATCCCGAGGCGAATATCGAGATGGCGCTGCGCGTGGCCGATGGCGGGATCCTGCTGATCCCCGATCTGCCGCTCTTCTTCGGCGGCAGCGCCTTTCCGGGGTACGCCGAAGCGGGCCAGGCGATCCGCCTCGCGCTCGGTGACCGTCGCCTCCGCCTGATCGGCACCGCCTCGCATCAGGGCTTCAATAAGTGGCTCGACGGCGATGGCACGCTCGCCGATGCCACCGTGCCGCTCCGCTTCGAGCCCCCCTCCGTGGCGGAGACGGTGCCGATCCTGGAGTTGCATCGCCCCACCTTCGAGCGCGAGTACAACCTCACCTTCACGCCCGACGCGCTCGCCACCGCCTCGGCGCTCGCCAAGCAATACCTCCCCGGCGCGCTCCCCAGCACCGCCCTCGCCGCGATCGAGCGCGCCTGCGTGCTGGTCCAGCTCGCGGGGTCCGGCGCGCCCGAACTCCGCACCGCCGGGATCGCGCCCGACCCGACCGTGGATGCGGGCGACCTCGCGGCGGCGATCGGCGCGATGAGCGGCGTGCCGGTCGGCCAGATGGTCGGTCCGGAGCGCGAACGGCTGGCGCGGATGGAGGAGGAACTGCACGGGCGGGTGATCGGCCAGGATGAGGCGCTCGGGGCGATCAGCCGCGCCTACCGCCGCTCCCGCGCCGGGTTCCGGGACATCAAGCGCCCGATCGGTTCGTTCCTCTTCCTTGGCCCGAGCGGCGTCGGCAAGACCGAAACCGCCCGTGCCCTCGCCGAATTCCTCTTCGGCACCGAGGAGGCGATGGTACGGATCGACATGTCGGAATACGGCGAGAAACACACCGTCGCCCGGCTCGTCGGCGCACCTCCCGGCTACGTCGGCTACGACGAGGGCGGGCAGCTAACCGAGCAGGTCCGGCGCAAACCGAGCTCGGTCGTCCTCTTCGATGAGGTGGAGAAGGGACACCCCGATGTCTACAACCTCTTCCTGCAAGTCCTCGATGACGGCTGGCTGACCGATGGCAAGGGGCGGCGGATCGATTTCCGCAACACGATTATCATCATGACCTCGAACCTCGGCACCGAATACATCCTGGCCGAGGGGACGATGCACGCGGGCGCGCCGCTGCCGGAGGAGACGCGCGAGCAGATCGACGATGTGCTTCGCAGCCACTTCCGCCCGGAATTCCTGAACCGGATCGACAAGATCGTCACCTTCACGCCGCTCAGTCGCGAGCAACTCGGCAAGGTGCTCGACCTGGCGCTCGGGCGCGTGCACGCGATGGCCGCCGCCGCCGGGCTGCGCCTCGAACTGACCGATGCCGCGCAGGAATGGCTGCTCGACCAGAATACCCAGCCGGAGTTCGGCGCGCGCCCGATCCGCCGCATCGTGCAAGACTTCGTGCAGGACGCGATCGTGGACGGCCTGACCGATGGTGCCTTCGCCCCCGGCGACGCCCTCCGCGCCGACGCGCCCGATGCGGGCGGCTCCGCGCTCGTCTTCGTGAAGGTTCCAGCGGAGCCGATCGCGATGCAGCCCGATCTTGTCGCGGAGGAGCGCGCGTCCCTGCCGAGCGCGGGCGCGGCGGTCAGCACCGGCGATGACGCCGCCGTCGCGTTGCCGGGCATGACGCGCACCGAAGGGGCCGATTAGCCCACGGATAGCGGCGGCCCTGCCACAACCTGGTCACATCGGACCTGAAGGCAACTGCCGACCGTCGAGGTTTTCAGGGCATGAACACTGCGACACGGCAGGCCTGGCAACGGAAAGGACGGTAGTTGACGACAATCGATCCCACCGATCCGCAATACGCCCGCGCGCGCGACCAACTGATGGCCCAATGGACCGAGGGGCTGGCGCTCGGGCTTCAGGAGAACGCCGAGGCGGCGGAGGATGCCCGCGTCGCGAGTATCACCGCGAACGTCGCCGCCGCCCGCGCCGCGCTCGACGCGATCGCGCCGCAGACCGATCCGGCGGTCGTGGCGACACTCCGCGCGCTGACCGAGGCGCTTGAGGAATTGATCGGCAGCGTGTAGGAGCGAATCGCTGAGGGTGCATTGCGGCGCGGCGCTCGCAACGTGAACAGGAGGAGGGCGCGCCCGCACAGTTGGGCGCGCCCTCCCCTCATGGATGGGGCAAATTATGTCTGCCTTACCGTGCCCAACGTATGGTAAATCTTCCGCAACGCGCAGTGGCGATGCGCCAAATAGATAACCATAACGCGATAAGACACCGTACTTCGCACGTTCCGACAGATGTCCTGGCCCGATCGGCTCATCGAACACCGCCTTTTGTCGCCTACTCCGCGAAACAAATCATTGTCATGCTACAGATACAGGCGAGGAATCCGCGGCGTCATCCGTCGCACAGTCCCGATAGCCGGGAACCAGACGCCGCATTACCGTCCCGAAAGGTACTTAACACATGTGGAACAGTCGCGATCGGGCGATAGCGCTCGCACAGCCGTGGCACCAGCGCAACGCGAACTGGTTCCCTGTTGCCATCAGCCTGCTCTTCTCGGTCATTTTCATTGCCCGGAGCGCATTCCTGGTCGGTACGACCGTCTACTTCTCCCTCTTCGACGACGCGATGATCTCGATGCAATACGCCAGGAACCTGGCATCGGGTGCGGGCCTCGTGTGGTTTCCCGGCGAGGTACCGGTCGAGGGCTACACGAATTTCCTCTGGACCCTCTGGATGGCCAGTCTCCACCGGCTCCCGATCGTCGAGGCGCAACTCCCCCTGCTGGTCATGCTCTCGAGCGCCGCGTTGCTGGCGGTGAATGTGCGCCTGGTCGGCCTGGCCGCCGCCGCCCTGGTCGGCGATACCGCCAAGCTACCGCTACTCGCGATGTGGGCGACCGCGCTCTACTACCCGCTGTACTATTGGTCGTTGCGCGGCATGGAAGTCGGGCTGATCGCCACCTTGATCGCCGCCATGATCGTCCTCGCGGCACGCATCATGGCACGCCCAGAGCGTAGGGCGGTCGTCGCCTTGGCCCTGGTCGTCGCGCTCGCCATCCTGACCCGCACCGACGCCATCGTCCCGGCGGCACTCACGGTCGCTTTCGTCATCTCCGGCGTGCGGGCGCAGGATCGCCGCGTCGTCGCCTTCCTCCTGGGCGGCGCGCTGGTCGGCACACTGCTCGCCCATACCCTCGGGCGTCTGCTCTACTACGGGCAACCCCTCCCGAACACCTACTACCTGAAGATGACCGGCGTGCCGATCGTGACGCGGGTCGGCCACGGCGCCGAAGTCTTCGTCGATCTCTGCAAGAAGCATCTCGGCTTACCGCTCCTCTGTGGGCTACCACTCCTGATCCGACCACGCGCGATACCGCGTATCGGGTGGCTCATAGGCGCGATCGTCCTCGGGCAATGCGCGTATTCGGTCTACGTCGGCGGCGATGCCTGGGAGTGGATGGGCTACGCGAATCGCTACATCGCTCCGGTCATGCCGCTCGTGCTCATCAGCGCCCTCTACGGCGGGCGCGTGCTCCTCGCACGCATCCCGGCTCGCCCACACCTCCGCCATTGGGCGCTTGGGGGCTTCGCACTCCTGCTGATATTCAGTATCAGCGGCACCGACGTTGCGCGCTCCTGGCGCGACGGGGCCTATCATCAGGAAGAAGATGCGATCATGGCCCGGTATGGGCTGTTGCTGCGCGCCACCACGCCGAGCGAGGCGACCCTGGCCGTCGCCTGGGCCGGTGCCCCGACATACTATTCCCACCGGCGTACCATCGACCTCCTGGGCAAGTCCGACCGCGTCATCGCGATGGAGCCGGGACGGGCGATACCCTTCCGTCCGGGCCACAACAAGTGGGACTACACCTACAGCATCGCGGCGCGCCGACCCGACGTGATCGCCCACGTCGATTCGGTCACGGCGCAGGACCTCGCGCTCTTCGCGCGCTGGGGCTATACCGCGATCGCGCCGGCGGTCTTCGTGCGGGCGGACGCCGCGGACATCGATCGGGCACGCCTCGCCGACGGCATCGCGGCGACACCCCGACTTTCTGTTCAGCCGCACATCATCATCGTGCAACAGCCGTAGTGCGGCAAACCTACACCACCAGGCACTACGGCACACCATGTCGGGTATCGCCCGCCATGCCGTACCGATATCAACGCTCGTCCGAAGCCGTCGGCATCGGACGAGCCCTCCCGCCGTAAACTCTGCACACTCGCCGGTGGCACCAATCTCGCAACTGGAAGACCAACCGGGAGGCTTGACATGGATGGGACAGGGCGAGGGGTGTAGCGATGGCGACCACGGCGCATGGCAAGGAGATCGCCCCGACAAAGGCCACGACGCCGCGCCGCCGGTCGCAGAAGGCGCAGGGCGAGACGAAGATCGCCCGGGTCTATGCTTTGCTGGAAAAAACCTACGGCCAGAAGCACAACACGCCCGATGGCGATCCGCTCGACGGGCTGGTCGGCACGATCCTCTCGCAGGCGACGAGCGACGTGAACAGCGGGCGCGCCCATCGTGCCCTGCGCGCCGCCTACCCCGATTGGGAGGCGGTCCTCGCCGCGCCGGAGGAGCAGTTGGCGGACGTGATCCGCTCCGGTGGCCTGGCGAACCTGAAGGCGCGGCGCATCCAGGAAACCCTCGCGGCATTACAAGAAGCGCAAGGCAAACTCGACCTGTCGGTGCTCGACGACCTGTCGCTCGAAGACGCGCTCGCCTGGCTACGCCGCCTCCCCGGTGTCGGACCTAAGACCGCCGCGTGCGTCCTCCTCTTCGACCTCGGTCGCCCCGCCCTGCCGGTCGATACACACGTCCACCGGGTCGCGCGCCGCCTCGGGCTGATCGGGCCGAAGGTCGGTGCGGACCGGGCGCACGGCGCGTTGCAGGCGCAACTCGAACCGGAGCAGGTGTACGAGTTCCACGTGAATATGATCGCGCATGGGCGGCGCATCTGCCGCGCGCCGCTGCCGCGCTGCGCCGAATGCCCGCTCACCGGGGTCTGTAATTACTATGGGGCGGCGGGCGGCACCCCGCCGCAGGAACGCTACAACGCATAGCGATAGGGGCAAGCGCCGCACGTCGCCCGAACGGGCCGCATGTTCACCGAAGCTCGTTCGCCTGCAACTCCTGCGTCAGCGTATCGGCCAGCCCGCGATCGGTGAGGCGATAGAAGGGGGCGACCGGCAGGGCGAGACTGGAGATCGCCAGGATCGGCGATGGGCCACCCAGGCCGAGTTCCCGCGCGCACTCGTTGAACACACGGACCTCTGCCGCGATCGCGGCCACCGGCGCGTCCGACATCAGCCCCGCCACCGGCAAACGGACCCGCGCCAGGGTCGCGCTGTCGCGCACCAGGGCCACCCCGCCGCCCATCGCAGCGACCGCGCGCACGGCGGCGAGCATCTCCGCCGGATCCTTCCCTGCCACGATCAAATTGTGGCTGTCGTGCGCGATCGTCGTCGCCAACGCGCCCTCGCGCAACGGCAGGCCGCGCAGCAGCGCCAGCGTCGGCGACCCCGCCTGCCCGTGTCGCGGCACGACGCTGAGCAGCACGAGATCGATGGGGAGCGGCTCGACGAGCGCTCCGTCCGCGAAGTGCAGCGTCACGGTGTCCCGCGTGGTGGTGCGATTCGCGTCCATCGCGATCACCGGCACCGCGACCGGGCCATCAAGCCCGCCACCGGTCGGCGTGAACGCCTCGACGCCGAACACGCCGATCCGTACGCTGTCGCCGTACGGCGGTGGGGCCGGGTCGGCGAAGTCGGCGACCAACACCCCGTCGCGCGCCACGACCTGTCCACCCGCCACGACAATCGCGGCGCGCGGCGCGGCGAGATCGCGGATCAGCACCACATCGGCCAGCTTGCCGGGCGCGAGCGCGCCGAGGTCGTGCAGGCCGTAGCGGGTCGCGCCATTGAGGGTGGCGATGCGGATCGCCAGCGCCGGAGCGACGCCGCGCTCGATCAGGACGCGCACACCGCGATCCATGTGGCCGTGCCGCAGGAGATCGTCCGGCTCGATGTCGTCGGTGCAGAGGGCGGTGTTCCAGGGTAACGGCACCGCGCGCAGCGCCTCCGCCAGGAAGGGCGCGGTATGCCGAAAGGTGTTCTCGCGCCCGTAGACCCACATCCCGGCGCGCAGCTTCTCGACCATCTCCTCCGGGCTGCGGCACTCGTGGTCCGAATCGACCCCGGCGGCCAGGTAGGCCGCCAGTTCGCGCCCGGCCAGGAGCGGGCAGTGCCCCTCCAAGGTCTTGCCGCTCGCCAGCCCCGCCTCGACGATCGCCGCCGTGCGCGGCTCCTGCCGCACCACGCCGGGATAGTCCATCAACTCGGCCACGCCGAGGACGCGCGGCCAGGCGAGCATCGCGGCGACCTCCGCCGCCTCGAAGGTCGCGCCCGCCGTTTCGATCGCCGGGACCGCCGGGACGCTCGACGGCACGGTCGCGTAGACCCGCAGCGGCAACCCCTCGCTCGCGCGCAGCATGTACTCGACGCCCGTGAGGCCGGTCACGTTGCCGATCTCGTGCGGGTCGATCACGACGGTGGTGGTGCCGAAGGGGAGCACGCCGCGCGCGAAGTTCGGCGGCGTGACCATCGTGGACTCGATGTGGACGTGGGTATCGACGAAGCCGGGGATCGCGGTCAGGCCGCGCGCATCGATCTCCTGCGCGCCGGTCAGCCCCCACCGGCTCCCCGCGTCGATGACCGCGATACGGTCGCCGAGGATGCCGATGTCGGCGGGATAGGTCTCGCCGGTGTAGACGTTGAGGAGCTCGCCGCCCCGGATCACGAGATCGAGCGGACGGTCGCCCCGCGCCGCCTCGACCAACGCCCGGCGCGTCCCCGCATTTGCCTCTCGCCCGGTCACCGTCCCCTCCTCCAGCTTCGCCATGCCCAACTGCCGTCGCCCTCAGTCGGCATCCATCAGACGCCGAGCGCGCGCAGGAACATGGCCTTGTAGTAGTCCACATCGAGCGCGGTCACCACCTCGATCTCGCGCGGCGCGGCCTCCCACCACTCGATCAGGCCCGCGCGCTGCCGGGGGGTGCGCCGATCGATCACCGTCATGCCGCGCGTGGCGGTGCCGGTCAGTTCCACGGTGACCGGGAAGCGTGCGATCGTCGCGTGCGACGGATCGAGGGTGATCGCCAGCGCGCCCGCGTCGCCGATCGCACAGGCGTCGCGCCCCAGGTAGTCCGCCACGTAGCCGGTGATCCGCCCCACGATCTGCGGGATCGGGCGCGCATCCGCCGCCAGCGCCGCGATCTCGGCGGCGCTGAGGGTCAGTTGGCGGAACGGATCGAGCGGATAGAGGCGAATCGGCAGGCCACTCTCCAGCACGATCGCCGCCGCCTCGGGGTCTTGCCGCAGATTGAACTCCGCCAGCGGCGAGGTATTGCCGTGCGATACGTAGGTGCCGCCCATCACGGTGATCCCGGCCAGCCGCCGCGCCAGCGCCGGGTAGAGGCGGATGAACGCGGCGATGTTCGTCAGCGGGGCCAGCGCCACGATCGTCGGCGGCACCTCCGCCGCCTCGACCGTCCGCCGCAAGAACTCGACGGCGTGTTCGGCGACCAGTCGCCGCGCCGAGGGGGGCAACCCCGTATCGCCCATGCCGTCGCGACCGTGCAACAGCGACGGCTCGCGCCGCGCCTCGAGCAGCGGGCGCTCCATGCCGAGCGCCACCGGGATCGCCGGGGCCTCGACGAGATCGAGGATGCGGAGGGTGTTGTTCGATACCTGATCGAGGGCGTGGTTACCCGCGACGCAGGTGATGCCGAGCAGCCGGGTTCCCGGCGACCGCAACGCCAGCAGGATCGCCAGCGCGTCGTCGTAGCCGGTATCGACATCGAGGATCAGGGGCGGCGGCGACACCGCCGCCCCCGCGCCCGCGCCGGACATTACGACTTCGTCCAGTTGGCGAGGTTCCAGGTCAGCGGACTCCAGGGCGTGTCCTCGAAACCGGCGAGGCCGTTGGCATAGCCGTACGCCTGCTTGCGGCTGACGAGCGGTAGCGCCGCCGCGTCGTCGTAAAGGAGCTTGTACTCCGCTTTGAAGATGGCGCTCCGCTTCGCCGCATCAAGCTCGGCGGTCGCCTGCTGTGCGAGCCGATCGTAATCGGCGCTGGAGTAGCGGCTGTCGTTGTTCAGCCCCCAGTTGTTCGCCTTCTGCGGGATCTGCGCGGTCGTGTAGTAGTCGAGGAAGCGCTGGCCGTCCGGGCTGCCGGACGAGCCGCCGTACATCTCCCAGTCGGCGTAGAACTTCTTGGCGGTGTCGTTATTGCCCGGATCGGTGGAGAAGAAGACGCCCGAATCGACCGACTTCAATTCGACCTGCACGCCGAGCTTGTCCAGCGCGTCCTTGAGGAGTACCTGGGTCTTCTGCCGTACGGAGTTGGTCGTCGTCTGGAAGAGGAGCTTCATCGGCACGCCATCCTTGGCGCGATACTGCCCCGCCTTTCTCCACCCAGCCGCGTCGAGCAGTTGCCCCGCCTTGTCGATGCTGAACTCCCAGGTCGCGCCATCGGGCAGCGCCGAGAGGGGCGAGTTCTGCACCAGCGCCCACGGCTCCGCCGTCGCCCCGTAGAGGCTATCGGCGATCGTCTGGCGATCGGCGATCAAGTTGAACGCCTGCCGCACCCGCTTGTCGGCGAGGAAGGGGTGCGGGTTCTTGATCGACGAGCGCTCGCCGGTCGCCGGGTCTTCCTTGTTCGGGTCGGTGAAGTTGAAGACGATCCGCTCCACGCCCGCGCCCGGCGTCAGGCCGAGCTTCGCCCGGTTCGCGCCCTGCCTCACGAACTGATCGAGAATCTGCGGCTCCACCTGGAGGTTCCAGGCGAACTGGTAGTCGCCGGTCTGGAAGACGGCGCGCGCGGCGGAGACAGCATCGCCGCCCCCCTTCCAGTCGACCCGACTGAAGGCAGGGCCGTTCGCGTCGCGCCAGTTCGGGTTAATGCTGTAGGAAACCGAGTCGCCCGGCTTGAAGTCGTCTACCACATAGGGACCGGTGCCGATCGGCTTCAAGTTCCCGGCGAAGGTCTTGGCACTCGCCCCGATCCCATCCTTGAAGATGTGCTCCGGCAGGATCGCGTCGGTGAAAGGCAGATACCAGGCCGGGTTCGCGGCCTTGAAGGTCACCCTGGCGGTGTAATCGTCCGGGGCTTCCACGTTCGCGATCGCGCTGTAGGCTCCGAGGGTCGTCGCACCGGTCTCCTTGGTAGAGACGTAGCGCCAGGTGAAGATGACGTCCCTGGCGGTGAAGGGCTGGCCGTCGCTCCACTTCACGCCCTGCTTCAACTTCCAGGTCACGCTCTTGCCGTCGGCGGCGAGGCCACCATTCGCCACCGTGGGGATCTCGGCGGCGAGCCAGGGCACGAGGCGATCATTCTTATCGAAGTTCGCCAGCGGCTCCAGGACGAGGCGGGCCGGATCGGAGTTCTGCCCGCCGGACGAGAAGTGCGGGTTCAGCGTGGTCGGGGCCTGCCAGTAGAGGAGCTTCAGCGTCCCCGCCGTGCCGCGCCCGCGCGGACCCGGCCCGACACCACCCGCCGCGCCAAGAGGCGAGGTCGTCGGCGCGCCGAGGGCGCTGGCCGTGCCGCTCGTGGTCGGGCTGGCGGCGCGGGTCGCGGTCGCGGCGGCGGGGGTTGTGCCAGTCGCGCGGGTCGCGGTCGCCACCCCACCGGCGGTCGCGCTCGTCGCCGCTGCGGTCGCGGCGGCACTCGGCGCGACCGCTGCGGCGGTCGTGGCCGCAGCGGTCGCCCCAGGGGCCGCCGAGGACGCCGTGGTGGCCGACGCGGTCGTCGCGGGCGTGCCGCCGCACGCGGCGA
>JAABUN010006090.1_pt1 | contig 14228 bp, 16 predicted proteins | sample 5559311 | NCBI WGS metagenome assembly JAABUN01 (sample SAMN10711877, study PRJNA513370) | rock metagenome | isolation source: Antarctica rocks | place: Antarctica: Victoria Land, Siegfried Peak sud | reverse complement strand
CTCCTGGTTCGAAGTGGGCCCCCGCAACCGGGTGACAGCAGGGGCCAGGAGCCCCGATCGCCCTGTTCAACAGCCGAGCTCGGCGCCTCAGGCGCCAGATCGCGCCAGGAAGGACCCGACGACCTTCACCCAGTCAACTCGCCGCGTCCGCCCCAAGCGGACAGCTGCCGGGCCGTGACCCCCCCCCCAGCGGCCCCCGCCCCCATCGACAACCGTTGGACACCAGCCACCTTAGGAGACCCGTCCCGTCCGCGGCATGATCGGAAGTCCCGTTCCTAGTGGGTGGAGTTTTCGTTCAGGACGCGAGGGATTCAGAGGCGCGCTTCTCGATGCCGCCATCTGCACGGCCGCGTCTGCGGCGCGGGCCTGCGGGTCCGCGCCAAAGGACATAGCCGGCGGCTAGAACACCCAGGACGATGAGGATGATGCCGCTTGTCATGTCGGAATACTGCACCGCCCAGGGTCGACCAGGCGGGTAGTTGTCGAACTTCCTGAGCACGAACGGCTCCATCATCGCCCCCAGCGGGACAACGAGGCGGGCAAGAAGGCTGAGCCGTCCCCGACGAGCGGCCAACCAACCAACCAGGCCCATGGGTCCACACAGCAATATGGCTGCCTGGAACCAGATGCCGTTCATTCCGACTTCGCCTGCCTGGTAGATGTGCAGCGCGGATCCGACCATGTAGTGGATCAGCAGCGTGGCGATGGCAGCTCCGATGCCGACCAGAAACGCCATCCATGGCTTGGCCATCTTCCAGCCGGCGTAGAAGGCGACGGCTGCCCAAGCGGTACCGGAGTTGAGGACGTTGGAGATGGTCTTACGGACGAACGACCACGTCTGCAGGTTGCCCTCAAGCTCTGCGTGCAGCGTGATGTTGAACAGGAGAGACAGGAGCGCCAGCCCGACGCATGCCTTGGCGATGGACCTCCATGGACCCTGGATTCTCCCCATGCGCAGGAACATAACACCCGGTCTTTGCTGGCCGTCTCAGATTGGTCAACGGCGCGCAGCTCGGCTCGACTGAACGCCCTTGTCATCGGCATGTGCGTGAAACTCCAGTGGCGGCTGAGGATTGCGACAAGTTGGTGGGACGGTGGCCGTCTCGGCATTTTGTCGCGTTGCAGGTCAGGGGCGGGGCCTGCGACAGGCCGGGCGGGAACCTACATCGGCTGCCACAGGCGGATTTCGATCCCCGGGTCTCGCGGACCGCGGCGCAGCCGACGTGGTTGTGTGGCACAGACGGGTCGGAGACTCCCGTCCGATCGCCGTGGAGGCACGACGGAGGGCCGGTGGAGGCTGGTGCAACGCGAGATACCACCGCGGGGTCGACCTTGGGGGAGACTCGAACGACAATTGCTGTCCCCGTGGCCGGGCTCGGCACGAGCTTGAAGAAGGAGAGCGCTGGTGACGAATACCTTTACGACTCGGCTGCTGTCGCCGGAGACATGGGATGACTTCTGTGCGTTGGTGGAAGCCAACAACGGGGTGTGGGGTGGCTGCTGGTGCATGGGGTTTCATGTCGAAGGGTTCGGCAAGGACCCCAGCCCTGAACGCAACCGCGCCGCAAAGCGCACCCACGTCGACCAAGGCACAGTGCACCAGATCCTCGTCTACGACTCGGACGGCAGTTGCGTGGGTTGGTGCCAGTACGGAACCCCCGCGGAGCTGCCCAATATCAAGAACCCGGCCAAGTACGCCGCTGGCACCCCAGAGCTTCCCACGTGGCGGATCGGGTGCATCTTCACCGGAAGCCGCCACCGCGGCCGTGGCGTCGCCCGTGCGGCTGTCAGGGGCGCACTGGACGCGATCCAGGCTGCCGGCGGCGGACTGGTGGAGGCCTATCCGGAGCAGACCGTCGACCGCAAGCTGCAGCGCGGCGCCTACCTGCACACCGGCCCGGAGGAGCTCTACGAGCAGTTCGGGTTTGTGCGTGACCGTCAGATCACCAAGTGGCGGTGGGTCATGCGCGCGGAGGTCTGACGACCGTCCCGCCTAAGGGATCCGTCTGTGGGACGGGGCGACCCCTCGTTGGGCTCCGGCCTGAAGAAGAACCCCGAGGCCAAGTCCGACACCGGGGGCGGCAAGGCCCTTCGAGCGCGAAGCGCAAGTCCGGGGACCCCCGAGCCTGGCCTACGACCCGGTGTTGCTGGCGAACCTGCGGGTGCTCGCTAGGGGTCGCCGCCCGACGCCTGAGCCGGATCAGGTGATGTCTCGCCTGGAAGACAGCGTGGGCGATGGTGCGGCGTGGGCCAGGTGGTGGATCGAGCCCGCGAGCACTACCCGTTGCCGATGCTCGAGGCGGCTGTGGTTGCGTTGCTGTGGCACGGCCGATGGTTCGCGGACTTGGGCGTGCCGTTGTCCCGGGAGGCCTTCCTCACCTACGAGTAGCGCCGCCGCCGCCTCTGAGGCTGTGGGGGTGACCGAAATCGAGGCAGTCCGCGCAGCGCCCTGCTACCACCGGCCGCCGGCCTGAGGAGCCGGACCCTTCGCGCCGCGGTGTGGTGGAATGCCGCCACGGTACGCACGACGAAGGGGAACCAATGATCGACAAGATTGACGCATCCGCTGCCACCGATCGGCGCCATCGCCGCGGCTGGGTCCTCGCAGTGGCCGCCGGCGTCGCCCTCGGGGTGGCGAACTCAACGAGCAACGTCTTCGGGTCCGCGTACGGCCCGTACACGACGACCCCGGGCCAGGGGGTCGTCTGGCTGGAGTACCTCAGTGCATGGCTCGGCTCCGCCGGAGCCTGGGCGCTGTTCGCCTTCGCCGTCGGATGGCTGAGCCGCCGCCCCGGGGCCGCAGCCATCTGGGCGGTCCTAGGCTTGCTCAGCGCTCTCGTCGCCTACTACCTGTGCGACGCCGCCCGCGGGATGACCGACAGAGTAGCCATCTACCCGCTGGTGTTCTGGTCGCTGCTAGCCCTGCTCGTCGCGCCAGTCATGGCTGTCCTGGGAGTCCTCGCGCAGGCCAACACCCGGTGGAGCCTGCTTCCAGGCCTCCTCGCTCCGCTGTTGCTCGTCTACGACGCTGCCACGAGACCGGCAGGCCCGGCCCACGTCCGGCCCTGGTCGCAGTGGCTGGTGTACGCCGCCGCGGCCGGCCTGGCCCTCGCTTTGACCGCGCGCGCTGCCGCCCTGGGCGGCGCCGAGCGCGCTGCCGTCTAACTGCACTCGGTGATGAGGTTTGTTCAAAGACGGGATCAGGCATAGCAGCGCCGTCCTTGATCGTCTGCATCTGTGAGGGCAGTCACCGGCCGAGTCGAGGAGCGCGCGTACGTGGAGCTTGAGGAGTTCATCGAGGCCCACTACGGCAGCTTGTTGCGGACCGCGTTCCTGTTGACGGGCGACCGTCCCGCGGCCGAGGACCTTCTTCAAGATGTGCTGACGAAGGCGTGGGCGTACACGCAACGCAGCAAGCTCGAGCGACCGGGAGCATTCATACGGCGCTGCCTGGTCAACCAGTACCTGAGCCAGTGGCGTCGTCGGACCCGGGTTCAAGAAGTCCCCACTGAGCTGGCCGACCTGCCCGATCGGGCCTTGGCGGACGTCTCGAACGACCTGGGGGTCAGGGACGCCATGTGGCAGGCCCTGGCGACGTTGCCCCGTCACCAGCGGGCGATCTTGGTGCTGCGCTTCTACGAGGACATGAGTGAGGCACAGATCGCGGACCTGCTGGCCGTCGGAGTCGGTTCCGTGCGCAGCGGATCATGGCGCGGCCTCGAACGGTTGCGAAACGCGGTATCCATCGACACGGAGGACCAACATGTCTGACGTCGAGACTCTTCTGCGGTCCAGCCTCGCCGAGCATGCGGAGAAGGTCGCCCCTCGGGCGGAAGCCATCCGCGACGCGGTGGCAGCCGTCCACAGAAGGCGCCGGTGGCAGTCAGCCCGACGCGCCGCGACAGGCCTGGCTGCCGCCGCCGCGGTGGGTGCGATCGCTCTCAGCGCCACGGCGTGGCACCCCGGCCCGTCCGCTCCGGTGCCTGGTGCACCGTCGACCAGTGCACCAACCACCGCCGGGACCCCTGTGGCAGCGCAGTCACCTTCATCGACCGCCCCCACATCGACCGCCCACAGATCGACCGCAGCGCCGTCCTCGACTGAGGCGAACAGTCGAGGCGGGGTCCTCGCCTCGGCCTTCGGCAGCGACTACACCGCGCAACCCCAGTCACCGTCAGGGTTCGGCGGCGACCTCACCCTCACCCCCGGTAGCTCGTCGGCGGCCGGCCTTCCGGCCGGCTACCAAGCGGCGGTCACCCTCGGCTTGCTTGAGGCCACCTCGGGTTCGGCACAAGGGCCGGTCGACACGATGACCAGCCTCTGCGGCGCCATGGTCGAGAAGGGCGCCACCATGAAGGCCTGCGTTCCGCAAAGGGTTGGCGGCCTGACCGTGCAGCGTGCCGAGGTCGACGCGCCGAATACCAAGGTCGGCACCTGGGCGAACCTGCGAATCCTCTACCTGCGACCCGACAAGCGAGTCCAGTATGCCGAGGTCACCATCTGGAACACCGCGCACACCACGACCGCGCAAGAGCGAGCCAGCGCCGCCGTCTGGCTGCATGCCCAGAACGCCAAGGTCACCAGTGCCGCAACGGCGCCCACCAACTGAGCGCGATGGCCATCATCGGGGTGCCTGCCCTTGCGACGGACCAGGAAGTGACCCTACAGGAGCTGCTCGGGCCGAGCGCCGCCAACTACCCTGCTCTACGGTGGTGGGATGGACGACCGCGTGTCCCGAGCCGTCGAACGGTACGAGCTGGCGACGTTCGGGGGTGACCCGTCGGAGCTCGACCTCGCCGACCGTGATCTTGATGCGGCCGAGGCGGACCTCGCCGTCGCTCGAGGGCGGATCGCGCACGCTCGCTTCTTCGTGAACCGTGTCGAGGATCCGGGCGAGCTCGCCGACTTCGAGCGCGCAGCCCGGCTTTACCGTGGCCTTGGCGAGGTGGAGGGCGAGGCCCTCGCCTCGTTCTGGGTGGGGTGTGCCCACCAGGTCGTGCGCCGCGATGGGGAGAGTGCCCTCCCTGCGCTGCGGCATGCGTATGAGACCGGTGGCAACCTGACGCGCTCGTATGCGGCGCGGCACCTCGGATTCCACGCCCTCGAGACCCAGGACCTGGAGCGTGCTGGCGCCCTGCTTGAGGAGTCGGTACAGCTGCGGAGGACCCATGGCAGCGCAGCGGAGGTCGCGGCCGCCGTGCTCGCCCTCGCCGAACAGCGCGTCCTGGCGGGGCGGGCCGAGGAGTCAGAGCAGCTCCTCGCCGAGGCTGACGAGACGGCTCAGTCGGCGGGAGCGGTGGGCGTCGTGCGGTGGGTCGCCGCCACCCGCAAGGAACTGGCGGGGCGCTGACCCACCGCCGTCCGCGACACGCCGCACATATCCGATTTCAACTCTGGGTCCAGATCCCGTGGTAGCCACGCGATCGGACGGTTTCTGAGGTTTCCGACGAGTTAGTGAGGCGACGATGCTGACGCGCTCGTGAGAAACTGTAGGTCACCGTCTCGCGCCGACGACAATCTGGCGAGTTCCTTCAGAAAACGAAACACTCTGGTGCGCCGCGGGCCCGGGCGTGTTCAGTCAGTCGGACACCGGCGCATGGACGCCGAGTCGGCTTAGCAGCGCCGTCAGCTCGAGCGCGACCTGGTCCGGGTCGTGAAGCGTGTGCAGGTGGCCCGCGGCTAGCGTTGTGATGGGCCAGCCGCGGTGGTCGGCGTCGGCGCGTTCGGCGGCATACGTGTCGCCAAAGGAGAGGTAGGCCATGGGTCGGTTGTCCCAGCCTGCCGGGGCGGTGACCGAGCCTTCGAAGTACGACAGGGGCAGGCGCGGCTGTTCGCGCTCGATCAGGGCGCGGGTCGTAGCGTCTGGGAACAGGGACGCCACGTCGTCTTCGTCCCACCACCTGGTCCACGGCGGAAGCAGCCCGTCGGTGTCGGCCTTGTCGCGCAGGAAGTCGAGGAAGGCCGGCGCGGCGAGCGGCACGAGACCACCCGATGCGGCCGGTAGCACCGCGTCGATGAAGACAGCGGAGACAATGGGCCGACGAGTCACCAGCGATGGCACGTAGGCGCCCGCGTTGCTGTGCGCTAGGACGACCATCTCCTGCCTCAGGGGGAGCCCGGCCAGCATCTGGCCCAATACGTCGCTGCCCGTACGAACGGCGCCATCCGCGGCCACTACGGCGGTCAGCCACTCCGCACGCCGAAGCGCCTGCTCCAGCGGTCGCCATGCGGCCGGCCCCAGCAACGGGCTCGCGACAAGGACCAACACCGGAGGCATCACGTCACCGTAAGCGGCAAGCACCGCCCATCGCCAACCGCTGAGTCGATTTGAAGAATCCGCGAGCCAATGACAACGGTCGACGACAGGATCGCGACAACGTTCAGGTCAGCGCCCTCCGCGCCCGACAAAGTGCGTAGGAACCTACACGGTGGCCCGGCATACTGGGCACTGCCGAGCCGGACCCGTCCCAGCTCAACCCGCCCATCGGGACGGCATTCGCGGCCGTCGCACTGGCCCGCTACAGCAGCGCCCGACCCTGGCGAGTCATCTCGAGGACTTGTTGCGTCCAGGGCGGCCGACGGCGCACCACAACTCCTACTTTGAGCAGTTGTTGCGCCCAGGACGGCCGAAACGGCACCACAACTCCTACTTTGATGACTTGTTGCGGCCGGGCACAGCGCCGAACGACGCCGCCCCGCACGATGAAGGTCGGCAGCGACCTGCTCCATCACTCTTGCGGAGTGTTGATCCCCCGGGAGGGGGTCCAACTCTCCGCTCGCTGGTCGGTGTGAGCCGCCTCACTGGTCCCGTCATGGTCCAGTCGTCGGCAGACTTGGACTTCCGCGGGTGCAGCCCACGGCTGGAGCCGTGCCCGGCTACACGACGGTGGACAGCAGTAGCGTGAGGGCTAGGCCCATCACCGAGATGATCGTCTCCATCAGCGACCAGGTTTTGATCGTCTGCCCGACGGTGAGGCCGAAGTACTCCTTGACGAGCCAGAAGCCGGCGTCGTTGACGTGGGAGAAGAACAACGACCCCGCTCCAACGGCGAGCACGACGAGAGCGAGCTGGGTGGGTGGCAGACCCGCGGCCAGCGGCGCGATGATGCCGGCGGCCGTTACGGTGGCCACCGTGGCTGAGCCCGTGGCCAGTCGGATCAGGACCGCGACGATCCAGCCCAGCAGCAACGCCGACAGATGCGCAGCGACGGCGATCTTGGCGATCGCTGTTCCGGTGCCGCCGTCAACGAGGACCTGTTTGAAGCCGCCGCCGGCGCCGACGATCAGCATGACGCCGACGACCGGCAGCAAGCTGGCGCCGATCTTCGTCGTCAGGGTCGAGGCCGAGAACCCCACCCGAGTGCCGAAGGTGACCATCGCTAACAGCACCGCGAACAGGAGCGCGAAGACCGGGTCGCCGATGAAGTCGAGAAGTGGTCGAAGCTCTGCCCCCTTGCTCATCCAGATGTCGGCTGCAGCCTTGATCAGCATCAGGACCAGCGGGGACAACAAGGTGACGACGGTCAGACCGAACGACGGACTGACGCTGGCCTTGGCGTCGTCTGACCCAACGTCGTGGTGCGGCTGCGAAGGCGCTTCGGAGTCGGCCTGGTTCGTGGACCCCCTGGTGGGCCCGAGGCTGCTGGAGCTGGCACGGGCACTGGTGGACACGAGCTGTTGGGTTGGTGCCTCAGCGGGTGACCCGGCGGTGACGGCGAGCCCGGCGCCGGCGGCCCCCACCGGCACCATGCGTGCAGCCAGGCGCCCGAACAGCGGTCCGGCGACGATGACGATCGGGATGGCGATCAGCAAGCCGAAAGCGAGGGTGATCCCGACGTTGGCGTGGAGTACGCCGATGGCCGCGAGTGGGCCTGGGTGGGGTGGGATGAACCCGTGGAGCACTGACAAGCCGGCCAATGCGGGGATCCCCAGTCGCATTGCCGGTCCTTTGGAGCGGGAAACAGCCAGCATGACCACCGGGATCAGCAAGACGAGACCGATCTCGAAGAACATCGGGATGCCGATGATGGCGGCGATCAGGGCCATCTTCCACGGCAGCGCCGCCTCCCGCCCGCGCAGGAGCGTGTCCACCACTTTGCCGGCTCCGCCCGAGTCGATGAGGAGCTTTCCCAGCATCGCGCCCAGGCCGATCAGCACCCCTACGTAGCCGAACACGCCGCCGACCCCGGTCTCGTAGGACCCCGTCACCTTGTCGAGGGCGATCCCGGACGCTATCCCGACGAACAGCGAGCCGATGGTGAGAGCCAGGAACGCGTGCATCTTCACCCACACGATGAGCAGGACGACGATCGCGATGCCGACTGCAGCGGCGATCATGACCTGGGTGTCGTGGCCGTTCCACGGCTGGTTCATCGGTGCTGTCCCACGGCGGTCGACGGCCTGGCCGGGACGACGGAGATGGGAGAGGTCGAGAAGGGCATGGTTGTCATCCTGTTCGTTGTCATCCTGTTCCAGATCACTGGCTCAGTGCCAGCTCGTCGATGATGCGGTGGGCAATCAGAGCCGCCGAAGGTCCCACGTCGACTTGGATCGCGGGTTCGTCCGGGGTTGGTTCCTCGAGGGCCGCGAACTGGCTCTCCAGCAGACTGCCGGGCATGAAGTGGCCGTGACGAACACTCAACCGGGCTGCGATGGTCTCCCTCGACCCGGCAAGGTAGACGAAGAGGACCCCGTCTTGACGTCGGTTGATCACCTTCCGGTAGGAGCGCTTCAACGCCGAACAGGTGACCACAGCGTTCTCTCGCCGATCGAGACGCTCTTCCACCCATTCGGCGACCTGCTCCAGCCACGGCCACCTGTCGCTGTCGGTGAGCGGATGTCCGGCCGCCATCTTCTCCACGTTCGATCGGGGGTGGAAGTCGTCACCCTCGGCGAACTCCCAACCCAACCGACCAGCCAGCAGAGCCGCGACCGTCGACTTCCCACAGCCCGAGACACCCATCACGACCAGGACGAGCGGAGCCGACACCATCGATCGAGCCGACGCCAAGTCCATATCCGTGTGCTCCTAACTGAACCGACATCCGGGCTCGTGCGCAGCTGACTCGATGACCTCTGTCGGCGAGCCGAGAACGAGAAGGGCGGCCCCGACGCGGGCTGTGCGCTGGGACCAAGATCCGTCACATTCTGCCGTCCTAGGAGCCCTTCGACGACCGCATATCCCCACCTTCGTTGTACGGGTTACCCGCATAAATCTGCGTTGGCACCAGCGCCGCTGTCCCGAGTCAAACCGGCGGTTGAGTCGATGCGGTCCGGGTACCGGTGCGGGATCTGCCGCAGGGCGGCATACCGGCTGCTCTGTCCTGGCGAGCCCAGCCTCCGAGCGGTCGCAGCTCCCACCCTTGACGTTGTCACTTTCCACGTGAGCGAGGTTTGAGTCGCATGCAAGATGACCACACGCGCCAGTTGCACGAGTACCTCCTCGAGGCCCGTGAGGCCGTGCGCTGGAAGGCTGAGGGGTTGTCGGAGTACGACGTGCGCAGGCCGCTCACACGCACCGGGACGAACCTGCTGGGGCTCGTCAAACATCTGTCGATTGTCGAGGCCCGCTACTTCGGGCAGACCTTCGGTCGCCCGTTCGAGCCGCACCTGCCATGGTGGGACGACGCAGCGCCGGAGGGCGCCGACATGTGGGCGACCGCTTCAGAGGGCCGCGAAGAGGTTCTGCAGACCTACGAGGCGGCGGCCGCGCATGCCGACACGACGATCCGCTCGCTCGGCCTCGATGCTCCCGGGCACGTGTCCTGGTGGCCGAGGCCGAACGTGACGTTGGGCTCAGTGCTGGTTCATGTACTCGCGGAGACAGCGCGCCACGCCGGACACGCTGACATCCTTCGTGAGCAGCTCGACGGGCGTAGCGGGATGAGGCCCACCAACCTGAACCAAGAGCCCCACGACGAGCGGTGGTGGGCGGACCACTGCGCACACATTGAGGCCGCCGCTCATGCGCTGACTCGGGGCGAGCCACCTCGCTGATCCCTTCATGGTCCGGTCGCCGGCGGCTTGAGGTAGTCATGCGTCAGGGGGATGCCGCGCTCGGCGAGTGCCCGAGCTGGCGGGTGAACTGCTCGCCGACGCCGACGCCGTCGCTCGAGCAACGGCGGCGCCCCCCGGCAGGTGGCCGTGCATGGTCGACGACGTCCGGTGGCGGCGCCTGGGCTTGCGTCAGAGGCTTATGGCGGCGGCGTTCGTGGCCAAGACGTGTTGAGATGTGACGTGTTCGATGAGCTGGACGTCCTCGTGGTTGCGTACCGAGACCTTGCCGAAGTGGTTTCCGGATTGGACGAGGAGAGCTCATGGGCGCCGTCAGGTTGCGTCGGCTGGGCGGCCCGCGACCTAGTGCTCCACCTGCTCGGCGACGCTCAGCGGGCACTGGTCGCACTCGGCACCCCGGCGGCCGAAGCAGCCGACCGGACCGCGGTCACGTACTGGACCGACGCCCCCTCCGGTCACGATGACCCGCAGTCTCGACAGATCAGGGCGCTACGAACGATGGCCAGCGCCTGGGAGCTGGACTTTCTGACCGCCACCTACGCCGAGACCACGGCCGCCGTGCTGGTGTATGCCGCCCGGGCCCACCCCGAGGAGTGCGTCTCGACCCAGGGACACACCTTGTCGGTGCGCGACCTCGTGACCACTCTCGCCGTTGAAGGTGCCATGCACCACCTGGACCTGGTCGCCAACCTTCCCGATCAAACCGGCCCCGGCCCACAGCCGCTGGCGCTCGTGCGCCGCACCCTGGAGGGGCTGCTGGGCGGACCGGCCCCCGCCGTCTGGGATGACCGCACGTGGGCGCTGATCGGCACTGGGCGCCAGCCGCTGACTCCATCTGAACGCGCTGCCTTCGGCACCGCTGCCGACCGGCTACCACTTCTCAGCTGACCCAGAATCACACGCCGAGCGAGTGCCGTAGACGACCCTCATCAGGCGGGAAGCGCGGATCACACGCCCTCTCTTGGGCTGTGGGTCGAGCTGGCGATTGACGCCTGCCTCGACCCCGAGCCGTGTCGCGCCGTCGAAGCGGGCTGCCGCCGGCTGACCGAGGCTGGCAATGCGGCCTGCGGAAGGAGGAGCCACGGTCAACGAGTGGCCGATGCGAATGCGCCTGGTGCGGCACTTCGGGGGTGGATCATGGTCACGGCAGAAGGGGTGCGGGGGTGCCAGGGCCCAAAGCATGCCGTATGCCGACCACCGAGCCAGACCCCTTTTACGTACCGCCAGCCTTTCCCCTCTTCGAGTTTGACGACACCGGGTTCTTGGTCAACACGGATGTCCGGCCGAGGCGATGGTTTCCGGCCTTCAACGGCAAGCTGGGCCAGGCGGCCGACGAGATGCAGCTCGGGTGGAGGCACCCGAGCAGCGGAGGCCAGATAGTCGTCGGCACACCGTCGCAGGTCGTCGTCGACGGCAGCTCCTCACCGTCCTCCGTCACTACCTTGGGCGGCGTGATGACCGGCTACACCGTGGCCGGAGAGTGCCTGCTGACGTTCGCTGCCGCGGGGATCGAGATCAGTGAAATCCGTTCACGCACAATGGATGCCTCCTCGGGAGAGTACTTTGTCGACCCGACTGTGCCTCACTCGACCAGCGAGCTAGAACAGGATTGGGAGGACTTCTTCCGGGACTTCCCTCAAGCCAGGCCTGGGAGGCAATGACTCCTGCGGCTGCCCAGCGGGAGAACCCGTGCCGCGTTGCCGCCCCCCGCAGCGAACCTTTGGTGGCGCCAACCCGGCATACGTGCCGGCCGTCGTTCGGACGTGTTGGGCCGCCACAGCGCCGAGGCAGAGCCGATGCACGACGACGACATGACTCACCCGCGAGCGCGAGTCGTTGCTCAGTTTCGCGCATCCCTTCCCCAAACACGAGCTGGACGCATCAGCGCCCCTGGCGTCACCCTGGTCTCGGCACCCCCTCGGTCATGGACTGGACCGCCACTGTGACTCGGCTTATCCGCAATCGCCCAAAGCTCCAACCCGAACCCGCTTCCACCCCAGGACCAGCACGTATTCCTCCAGCCCATAGGGTGCCTCTCCAGCTCGGGACGTCGAACTCTTCGACAGCCTCGACTCACCTTGCAACGGGCACTCTCGTCATCTCCCACGCCGATCCACCCCGCACCACCTGCGGATATCGGTCAGAGCGCTGCTGTGCGGCCGCCGTCGATGGGGACGACGGCTCCGGTGATATAGCTGGTGGCGTCGCTGGCGAGGTAGGTGATGGTGTGGGCGACCTCGGTGGCGCTGGCGGCGCGGCGTAGCGGGATGGCGGCGACCATGGCCGGGAGGGCGTCGGCCATCGGCTCGCTTGCGGGGGTTCTGGTGGGCCCGAGCGCCACGGCGTTTACCCGGACTCCTTGAGGCCCGAACTCGGCCGCCCACGAGCGGGTGAGCAGCTCGAGCGCAGCCTTGGATGCGCCGTAGGCGGCCATGCCTGCCATGCCCCGGGCGGCGACCATCGTGGACACGTTCACGATCGCCCCGCCGCCGTTGCCTGCCATCAGCGGCGCGAACGCCGCGGTGAGGAAGAAGGGGGCTTTTACGTTGACCGCGAACATCGCGTCGAAGCCGGCCCGCTGGTCTCCTGCGTCGGTCCGAGTTCCCAGTAGCCGGCGTTGTTGACCAAGATGTCGACCGGTCCAGCTTCGGCGACAAGCCGCTGCACGTCGGCGTAAGAGGTCAGGTCGGCTCGGACGAAGCGGGCCGGTGACGAGCCAGGGGCGATCTCGGCGACCACGGTCTTGCCTCGCTCTTCGTGGCGGCCGGTGATAATGACCGTGGCGCCGGTGTCGGCGAAGACGTTGGCCGTCTCTCGCCCGATACCTGAGGTGCCGCCGGTGATGAGAACGGTTTTGCCGGAGAACAGCATTGGGGATGCTCCTTCATTGAGGACTGGAATGTCAGGGTGTCGTGGTGGATGCCGTGCTCAGCTGGCCGTCCTCCAATCAGGCTGCCGGTAGCTGGACCAGGGCGCGCGGCGCGAGGCTGCGTCGGCAATGTTCGGGCGGTGGTACGGGTCAGGAGAATGCGGCTTGGTGGTCGGTGGCGAACTGCTGGAAGGAACGCCCGGGCCGACCGATCAGCGAGGGGACGTCGTCTGAGAGCCACTCCGCGTCGCCCTCGGCGATCAGACTGAACGCCTGGGCGTTCATCTCGGCGACCGGTGCGGGGATGCCGGCAGCGATCATCGCTGCCCGGTCCTCCTCGAAGCTGAGGGCACGGTAGGTGACGGGTCGGCCCAGCAGCTGCGACAGCTCCGCGGCCACGTCGGCGTAGGAGACCAGGGCCCGGCCGGTCAGCCAGTAGGTGCTCCCGGCGTGTGGGGCGGGTGCGGCGGCGATTTCGGCGGCCACGGCGGCGACGTCGCGGGCGTCGATCAGGCCTACCCGCCCTGTCCCGGCTGAGGAGCCAAAGCTGCTGGTCTTCGCGATCACCGGGGCGAGGGCGAGGAAGTTCTGCATGTAGGCGTTGGAGCGCAGCAGCGTGTGTCTCAGTCCAGAGGCGGCCAGCCCGGCCTCGATCTCACTCTGCCCGCGCCGCCGGGCGACCGGTGAGGCCTTGCTGGTGATTTTGACGAGGTGCCCGACACCGGCCCGGGCCGCGCTGTCGACGACGTTTAGCTCCTACGCGGGCACCGCAGGGCTGACCAGCACCACGGTGTCGACGCCGCCCATGGCCTCATCCAGCGTGGCCGGCACCGCGAGATCGCCGACGACGACCTGAGCGCCCGCCTCGGCCAGCCCCTGGGCCTTGTCACGGTCCCGCACCAGCGCCCGGACGCCGACGTCGCGCTGCCTCAGCAGCCGCACCGCCTCCGAGCCCACCTTGCCGGTTGCTCCTGTCACCAAAATCATGCCGATCTCCCGTTCCTGGATGCATATCGTCTGTTCTGGATTGTGTAGTCCACTCTTGCCGTACCACAGTGGATTGTCAAATCCAGAAACGTGTACCGTGGGAGGCATGGTCACCACCGCACAATCAGCTGCCCGGCTGACCACCAAGGGGCAGCGGACCCGCACCCGGATCATCGACGCCGCCGCGGAGGTGATCCACGAACGGGGCGTGGCCGGCACTCTCATCGAGGACGTGAAGGCAGCCGCAGGGGTGAGCAGCTCGCAGCTCTACCACTACTTCACCGACAAGGACGACCTCGTCGAAGCGGTCATCGACCACCAGGCCGACGCCGTCGTGCACACCCAACAACGGTCGGAC
>JAABUN010006089.1_pt1 | contig 14229 bp, 12 predicted proteins | sample 5559311 | NCBI WGS metagenome assembly JAABUN01 (sample SAMN10711877, study PRJNA513370) | rock metagenome | isolation source: Antarctica rocks | place: Antarctica: Victoria Land, Siegfried Peak sud | reverse complement strand
GGTCCGCGGACCCGGATGCCGATCATGGCCTGCCGGGCGAACCCCATCTGCATGGGGTCGGTCACCGCGACGATCTGCATCACCCCGGCCTCGACCAGCCGCTGCACCCGCTGCCGCACCGCCGCCTCCGACAGGCCCACCGAGGTGGCGATGGCCGCGTACGAGCGCCGGCCGTCGGCCTGGAGCAGGCCGATGATCGCCTTGTTGGTCTCGTCCAGCGGTGGGGTCATCGCCGGTCAGGTTTCATCGCTCGTCGACCTCACAGCAGGGTCTGGGCCTCGGTCAGCACGGACCGGAGGATGGACTCCATCTCGACGAAGTGCGCCTGGTCGCAGATCAAGGGCGGCGACAGCTGTATGACCGGGTCGCTGCGGTCGTCGGCCCGGCAGTAGAGCAGCATCGCGTACGCCTCGGGCTCCATCGCCTGAGCTGTCTGGTCAGTGGTGGCATGACCGGTATTGTGCTACGCCGACCTTGCGGAACACAAGCGAAACTGCTGTTCGTAGGCGATGCTACTGCGTATCGAGTGCGGAAAGCCGCAGAATGCTACGAAATCGGTCGTGGGAGGCCACATGTCGGGGAGCAACGAGACCACCCTCAACGGACCCACCCCCCGAGGGGGCGCGGCGTCCGGTAAGGGCCTCAAGGCGGATGCCATCGGGTTCTGGGACGGGCTGGCCATCGGGCTGGACTCGACCGCGCCGGCGTACTCGCTGGCTGCGGTGCTCGGGTCGGTGGTCGCCATCGCCGGGACCCAGGCACCGGCGGTGCTGCTGATCTCCTTCGTCCCGATCTTCCTGATCGCGGGGGCGTTCTACTACATGAACCGGGCCGACCAGGACTGCGGCACCACCTTCTCCTGGGTGACCCGGGCCATGGGTCCGACGCTGGGCTGGATGGGCGGCTGGGCCGTCTTCACCACCGGCGTGCTGGTGATCGGCTCCCTGGCCGACATCGCCTCGCTGTACACCTTCGAGCTGCTCGGCCTGCAGACCCTGGCGGAGTCGCGGCCCGCGGTGGTGATCTTCGCGGTGGTCATCATCTTGGTCATGACCTACCTGTGCGTGGTGGGGACCGAGCTGTCGGCCAAGGTGCAGCGGGTGCTGGTGCTGGCACAGGTCGCGGTGCTGCTGCTGTTCGTCGTGGTGGCCGCGGTCCGGCTGGCTACCGGCAACGTGCCGGAGGGGGCGGTCACCCCCTCGCTGTCCTGGCTGTCCCCGATCGGTCTGGACAGCACGGCGCTCATCTCCGGGGTGCTGATCAGCGTGTTCATCTACTGGGGCTGGGAGAGTGCGGTCAACCTGACCGAGGAGTCTACCGACAGCGCCACCAGCCCCGGCAAGGCGGCGCTGGCTAGCACGGTCATCCTGCTCGTCACCTACCTGGGCGTCGCCATCACCATGGTGGCGATCGTGGGTCCGGAGCTCATCACCGAGTACGACGACGACACTGCGCTGTTCGGGGCGGTCGGCGAGGTGGTGCTGGGCCCGCTGGCCTTCTTGCTGGTGCTGGCCATCATCACTTCGGGCCTGGCCTCGACCCAGACCACCATCCTCCCCGCCTCGCGGACCTCGCTCTCGATGGCAGTGGCGGGCGCGTTCCCGAAGGCCTTCGCGCGGGTCCACCCCAAGTTTGAGACCCCCGCCTTCGGCACCTGGGTGATCGGGATCGCCTCCATCGTCTGGTACGTGGTGGCCAGCCTCTACTCCGAGGACTTCCTGCTCGACTCACTGTCGGCGCTGTCGCTGCTCATCGCGTTCTACTACGCCCTGACCGGGATCGCCTGCGCCATCTACTGGCGGCGTCGGCTGCTGCACTCGGTCAAGGCGTTCCTGCTCATCGGGGTGGGACCCGTGGTCGGGGCCGCGATGTTGATCTACCTGCTGTTCCAGTCCGTCATCCAGCTGGCCAACCCGGAGGAGTCCTCCACCGGCAGCTCGATCCTGGGCATCGGGATGCCGCTGGCCATCGCCTTGCTCTTCATCGTGCTAGGGCTGGTCCTGATGCTCGTGTGGCGCTTCGGCCCCGGGAAGGCGTTCTTCGCCCGGCGCGGTGGGGAGTCGGTACCGGACGAGGTGGCCTTCGCCGCACTCGGGCCGACCGCGCCCGGGGGTGAGGCGTGATGGCAGGATCGCCGAGCATGGAGACCTTCCGCAACGTCGTCAACGGCGAGCTCGTCGCGGCCGCGTCCGGCCAGACGTACGACATCGTCGACCCGACTACCGGCGAGGCGTACGCGACCGCGCCGGCCTCGGGCGCCGAGGACGTCGACACCGCCTACCGAGCCGCCGCCACGGCCTTCGAGACCTGGCGGGACACGACCCCGGCGGACCGGCAGCGTGCCCTGCTCAGGATCGCCGACGCGCTGGAGGTCCGGGCCGAGGAGTTCGTCCGGGTCGAGAGCCGCGACACCGGCAAGCCGCTGGCCTTGACCACCAGCGACGAGCTGCCGCCGTCGATTGACCAGATCCGGTTCTTCGCCGGGGCGGCCCGCGTGCTGGAGGGCAAGTCGGCCGGGGAGTACCTGGCCGACCACACCTCCTTCGTCCGCCGGGAGCCGATCGGCGTGGTGGGCCAGGTGACCCCCTGGAACTACCCGCTGATGATGATGGTGTGGAAGATCGCCCCGGCCTTGGCCGCCGGCAACACCATCGTGCTCAAGCCGAGCGACACCACCCCGGCCTCCTCGACGCTGCTGGCGGAGCTGTGCCAGGAGTTCCTCCCGCCGGGCGTGCTCAACGTGGTCACCGGGGACCGGGACACCGGTCGACTGCTGATCGAGCACCCGACCCCGCAGCTGGTGGCCATCACCGGGTCGATCCGGGCCGGGCAGCAGGTGGCGGCGTCGGCGGCCACCCAGCTGAAGCGGGTGCACCTGGAGCTGGGCGGCAAGGCTCCCGTGGTGGTGTTCGACGACGCCGACGTGGAGCTGGCGGCCGCGGGCATCGCCGCGGCCGGCTACTTCAACGCCGGCCAGGACTGCACCGCGGCCACCCGGGTGCTGGCCGGCCCCCGCGTCCACGACGACTTCCTGGCCGCGCTGACCGAGACGGCGCGCGGCACCAGGACCGGGATGCCGGACGCCGAGGTGGACTACGGGCCGCTCAACAACGCCTCGCAGTTGGAGCGGGTGAGCTCCATGGTGGACCGGCTCCCTGAGCACGCGACCGTCGAGACCGGCGGCGTTCGGCAGGGGGACCGGGGCTACTTCTACGAACCGACCGTGCTCTCCGGCCTGCAGCAGGACGACGAGCAGATCCAGGACGAGATTTTCGGGCCGGTGATCACCGTGCAGCGGTTCAGCGACGAGGACGAGGCGGTGCGCTGGGCCAATGGGGTGCCGTACGGGTTGTCCAGCTCGGTGTGGACCACCGACCACGGCCGGGCCATGCGGATGTCGAAGCGGCTCGACTTCGGCTGCGTGTGGATCAACTGCCACATCCCGATCGTCGCAGAGATGCCGCACGGGGGGTTCAAGCAGTCGGGCTACGGCAAGGACTTGTCCATGTACGGACTCGAGGACTACACGAGAGTGAAGCACGTGATGAGCTATGTCGGCCAGTGAGATGCGCTTGGCGGACTGCACGTGGGTGAAGCACGTGGTGCTGCACCGGAGCCTGAGCCGTTGAGAATCCTGCTGATCGGCGCCGGTGGCGTCGGAGCGGCCTTCGCGGCCATCGCGGCGCGCCGGGACTTCTACGAGACGCTGGTGATCACCGACTACGACGGCGAACGGGCTCGGGTCGTGGCCGCGACCGACCCGCGCTTCGTCGCGGCCGCGCGCCTGGACGCCGCGTCCACCGAGTCGGTGACGGCCCTGTGCCGGGAATACCAGATCACCCACGTCATGAACGCGGTCGACCCGCGGTTCGTGATGCCGATCTTCGACGGTGCGTACGCGGCCGGAGCCGACTACCTGGACATGGCCATGAGCCTGTCCACCCGGCACCCCGCGGAGCCGTACGCGCGGGTCGGGGTGAAGCTGGGTGACGAGCAGTTCGCCAAAGCTGCGGACTGGGAGAGCGCCGGCCGACTCGCGCTGGTGGGCATGGGCGTGGAGCCCGGCCTGTCCGACGTCTTTGCCCGCTACGCCGCCGACGAGCTGTTCGCGGAGATCGACGAGCTCGGCGTGCGGGACGGGGCCAGCCTGGCCGTCACCGACGCTAACGGACAAGAGCTGTTCGCTCCGTCATTCTCGATCTGGACCACGATCGAGGAGTGCCTGAACCCCCCGGTGATCTTCGAGCGAGACCGGGCTGCGGTCGACCAGGGTTGGTTCACCACCGAGCCGTTCAGCGAACCGGAGGTCTTCGAGTTCCCCGACGGTATCGGGCCGGTGGAGTGCGTCAACGTGGAGCACGAGGAGGTGCTGCTGATCCCGCGCTGGGTGGACTGCGGCCGGGCCACCTTCAAGTACGGGCTGGGGGCGGACTTCATCGGGGTGCTCAAGACCCTGCACCGACTCGGGCTGGACTCCACCACCCCGGTCACGGTCGGCGGGGTCGAGGTGGCGCCGCGTGATGTGGTGGCGGCCTGTCTGCCCGACCCGGCCACCATCGGGCCGCAGATGACCGGCAAGACCTGCGCGGGGCTGTGGGTCACCGGCACCGGGAAGGACGGACGCCCGCGGTGGACCTACCTCTACCACGTGGTGGACAACGCCTGGTCGATGAGCGAGTACGGTCACCAGTGCGTGGTGTGGCAGACCGCGGTCAATCCGGTGGCGGCGCTGGAGCTGTTGGCGGAGGGGACGTGGACGGGGTCCGGCGTGCTCGGGCCGGAGGCCTTCCCCGCCCGCCCGTTCCTGGACTTGTTGACCTCGTACGGAAGCCCGTGGGGGATGCGCGATGACCTTGACCACTGACCAGCCCACGACTGGGATCTCGGCCGGGACCGCGGCCGGGGTGGAGCAGCGGCGCCGACTGGTCACCGCGATCCCGGGGCCCCGCTCGCTCGAGCTGTTCGCCCGGCGCAACGCCACCGTGTCGGCCGGGGTCGGCACCGCGTTGCCGGTCTTCGTGGAGCGGGCCGGCGGCGGCGTGCTGGTCGACGTCGACGGCAACTCCCTGATCGACCTCGGCTCCGGGATCGCGGTGACCAGCGTCGGCAACGCCGCCCCGATGGTCGTGGCCGCGGTCACCGAGCAGGTGGCGGCCTTCACCCACACCTGCTTCATGGTCACCCCGTACGAGGGCTACGTCACCGTCTGCGAGGAGCTGGCCGCGCTGACCCCGGGCGACCACGCCAAGAAGTCGGCGCTGTTCAACTCCGGCTCCGAGGCGGTCGAGAACGCGGTCAAGATCGCGCGGCTGGCCACCGGGCGTACGGCGGTGGTGGTCTTCGACCACGCTTACCACGGGCGCACCAACCTGACCATGGCCATGACGGCCAAGAACATGCCGTACAAGCAGGGTTTCGGACCGTTCGCCGGCGAGATCTACCGGGCGCCGATGTCGTACCCCTTCCGGGACGGCGGGTTGACCGGGGAGCAGGCGGCGGCGCGGGCGGTCGAGATGATCTCCGCCCAGGTCGGCGGGGACAACGTGGCCGCGGTGGTGATCGAGCCGGTGCAGGGCGAGGGCGGCTTCGTGGTGCCGGCGCCCGGGTTCCTGGCCGCGCTCAGCCGCTGGTGCACCGACCACGGGGTCCTGCTGGTGGCCGACGAGATCCAGAGCGGATTCTGCCGCACCGGGGACTGGTTCGCCGCCGAGCGCGAGGACGTGGTGCCCGACCTGGTGGTCACCGCCAAGGGCGTGGCCGGCGGCCTGCCGCTGGCGGGGGTGACCGGCCGGGCCGAGGTGATGGACGCGGTGCACCCAGGTGGCCTGGGCGGCACTTACGGCGGCAACCCGGTCGCCTGTGCCGCGGCGTTGGGCGCCATCGCCACCATGCGTGAGCAGGTGCTCTGGGCGGCTGCCCGCCGGATCGAGACGAAGATGATGTCGCGACTGCGGGCCCTGCAGGAGCGGCATCCCGTCGTCGGTGACGTGCGCGGCCGCGGGGCGATGATCGCCGTCGAGCTGGTGCGGCCGGGGACTCTGGAGCCCGACGCCGCCCTGACCAAAAGGGTCGCCGCGGCCTGCCACGCCGAGGGGGTGGTGGTGCTGACCGCCGGCACCTTCGGCAACGTGCTGCGCTTCCTGCCGCCGCTGGTCATCGGCGAGGCCCTGCTGTCCGACGCCCTCGACGTGGTGGAGTCGGCCTTCGACCAGACGGTGTCCACCTCATGAGGACTGACGTGGTCGTGATCGGCGCCGGGGTGACCGGCCTGGTCGCGGCGTACCGACTCGCCCAGGCCGGGCGACGGGTGGTGGTTCTGGAGGCCCGGCACCGGGTCGGTGGCCGGCTGTGGACCGACGTCCGCGACGGGGTGCTGCTGGAGCTCGGTGGTCAGTGGGTGTCGCCGGACCAGACCGCGCTGCTGGCGCTGGTCGACGAGCTGGGACTCGGTCTGTTCTCGCGCTACCGGGACGGGCAGGCCGTCTACGTCGGCCCCGACGGGGACCGGCGCACCTTCAGCGGCGTCGACTTCCCGGTGGCCGCCTCCACGACCGCCGAGGTCGACCGGCTGAGCGCGGAGCTGGACGAGCTCTCCTTGGCCATGGACGCCGACACCCCGTGGACGCTGCCGGACGCCGAGGGGCTGGACGCCCAGACGTTCGCGGCCTGGCTGGCGGAGCGGAGCGACGACGCCGAAGCCCGGGAGCTGGTCGGGTTGTTCATCGGGGCGGCCATGCTCGGCAAGCCGACGTTCGCCTTCTCGGCGTTGCAGGCGGTCCAGATGGCCGCCAGTGCCGGCCGGTTCGCGCACCTGACCGACGACGGCTTCATCCTGGACCGACGGGTGGTGGGTGGTCTGCAGGGCGTACCCCTGGCGCTGGCGGAGCGGGTGCGCGGCCTGGGCGTCGACGTCCGGCTCGGCTGCCCGGTCGTCGGGGTCGACTGGTCGGCGGAGTCGGCCGTGGTGGAGGCGGGGGACGAGCGGTTTGAGGCCGACCGGGTGGTGGTCGCGGTGCCGCCCACCCTGGTCCGCCGGATCGGCTTCTCACCCCCGTTGCCGCCGCTGCACCAGCAGTGGCGGCAGCACCAGTCCTTTGGGCAGGTACTCAAGGTGCACGCCTCGTACGCGACTCCGTTCTGGCGCGACGCCGGGCTGTCGGGGACCGGTTTCGGGCTGGAGCAGCTGGTCCACGAGGCGTACGACAACACCAACCACGGGTCCGAACAGGGCACCCTGGTCGGCTTCGTGAGCGACCGACGGGCCGACGAGATCCTGCTCCTGCCGCCGGCGGAGCGACGCCATCGGGTGCTTGAATCGTTCGCCACCTACTTCGGCGACCAGGCGTTGACCCCGGTGTCGTACGAGGAGAGCGACTGGTTCTGCGACGAGTGGACGGGCGGGGCATACGCGACCAGCTTCGACGTCGGGGGCCTGGTCCGGTACGGGCCGGTGGTGCACGAGGCGATCGGTCCGATGGTGTTCGGCAGCAGCGACGTGGCCGGGCCGGGGTTCCAGCACGTCGACGGTGCCGTCCGGGTGGGCGAACGCCTGGCCGTCGAAGTGGCCGGCCGGACTTCTGCTGAATAACCGACCGGTTTCGGGCCTTGGGTTCAGGGGGTCAACGCGACACCTGATGAGCGAGGGGTTGCGATGGCTGCTCGGCTACGGCGGGATCAGCAGCGGCAGTTCTGGACGTTGATTGGGCAGGGCCTGCCGCTGGTGCAGGCCGCTGAGCGTGTCGGCTTCAAGGGTCAGACTGGGAAGGCTCGGTTCCGGGAGGCTGGCGGTATGCCTCCGCTGAGCTTGGTCGAGCCGGTTCGTGGCCGGACGATGAACATCGTCGAGCGGGAGAACATCTTGGCCGGGATCTCCGCGGGGACCTCGATCCGCGGCATTGCTGGCGACCTGGGTCGGGCGCCGTCAACGGTGTCGCGGGAGCTGCGGGCGAATTCGGACCGGCACAGCTACGGCGACCGGAGCCGGCCCGGGCGGCCGGTGACGCGGTGGAAGTACTCCCCTCATCTGGCGCAGCTGCGGGCTGACCGGGCGGTACGGCGTCCGAACTCAAGCGTGGTTGATCTCTGGTCGTTTAACGCGCATGACCTGGTCCGTCTTGGTTTGCACCGCGACGGAGGCGTTCCCCTATCCCGTGCTGGTGGCCGCCTGGCTGGCAGGTCCAGGGTCGCCCCCTGGACTATGCCCTTTTTTCATGATGACGAGTCTGGTCGATGCGTCCAGCCGCTGCGTCAGCTGACGAAGGGCGCCGACCATCTCCGACAACTCGACTGGGGACTGCCCGGTGGCCTCGCACAGCTCGACGACGACCTGCCCGGCCTCCTGCTCCAGGGCCGCGCCCCGCTCGGTGAGGCCGATGATCATCAGCCGCTCGTCGGTCGCGGCCCGGGTCCGCGTCACCAGACCCGTCGCCTGCAGCCGCTTGAGCAGCGGGGAGAGCGTGCTGGAGTCCAGGCTGAGCCGCTGGCCGATGCCCCCGACGGAGGACGGGCCGTCCTCCCAGAGCATCAGCATGACGAGGTACTGCGGGTAGGTCAGCCCGAGGTCGGCCAGCGCCACCCGGTAGCGCGCGGTCATGGCGCGGGAAGCGGTGTAGAGGGCCAGGCAGAGCCGTTGGTCCAGGGTCATGTCGCCCGCGGTGACGGCGGCGGGAGGGGATCCGGCCATGGGGCCAGGCTAGACCGTTCTGGCGGGTCCGCTCGACGCGACCGCCCGGCAGGCCCACGGCCCCGGGTAACGAGGCGTCACCGCGTCCCGGCCGGTGCGGCGAGCGGCAGCCGCACCTGGAAGCGGGTGTCACCCGGCCTCGAGACGACCCGCAGGTCGCCCCCATGCCGCTGGGTGACGACCCGGTAGGAGATGTCCAGGCCCAGCCCGGTCCCCTCCCCGACCGGCTTGGTGGTGAAGAACGGCTCGAAGATCCGCTGCTGCAGCTCTTCGGGCACGCCGGCTCCGGTGTCGCCCACCTCGACCAGCAGCCGGTCGCCGTCCAGCGCGGTCCGCACGGTGAGGGTGCCGCCCTCGGGCATCGCGTGCACGGCGTTGTCGATCAGGTTGGTCCAGACCTGGTTCAGCTCGGCGGGGTGTGCGGGAACCATGGGCAGGTCCGGGGCCAGCTCCTTGACCACGGTGATCTTCCCGGACTCCTTGATCTTGTGACCGAGCATCACCAGCGTGCTGATCAGGCCGTCCCGCACGTCGATGTCGGCGAGAGCGGCCCGATCCAGCTGGGAGTACTGCTTGGCAGCGCCGACCAGCGCGGAGATCCGGTGCGTGGAGTCCTCGATCTCGCCCATCAGCGCCTCGGTGTCCAACGCGTAGGTGACCCAGTGGATGCCGTCGGGCAGCTGCTCTGCCGGCATGGTGGCAGCGATCTCGTCGAGCCAGTCGGTGCCCACGCTGGCGGCGACCAGCGTCGGCGCCAGGTCCCAGGCGCCGGCGACGCCGTGGTCGTCCAGCCAGTCGCTGAGCGCGTCCTCGGCGTCGCCGACCTCCAGCGGGGACAGCTTCTCGGCCTTGACCATCCGCTCGACGGCGGCCTCCTGCAGCTCGGTGAGCGCGACCAGGGCCTTCGGGTCGACCTCGGCGGTGGCCAGGTGCGCCAGCTTGCCGCGCATCCTGCTGACCCGCTCGCGGAGCGCGGCGGTGGCCCGGACGGCGGCCGCGGCCGGGTTGTTCAGCTCGTGGGTGAGGCCTGCGGAGAGCCGGCCGAGCGACAGCAGACGCTCACGCTGGCCGACGATGGCCTGGCTGGAGCGGTACCCGATGGTGACCCCCTCCAGCATGTGCATGGCCATCGGGAACCAGAGCCGGATCTGCGGGCCGAAGACGGCAGCGTCGATCACCCAGAAGTCGGCGTCGGTGACGGCGAGCAGGGAGGTGAGGTAGCGCGGCGCCTCGGTACTGGGTACGAAGGCCTGGGTGGCGCCGGAGTAGACGCCCCGCTGGTCGGTCCGCACGGTCTCCACGTCGGTGCCCTCGACCCTGCGCCGCATGCTGACGGTGCCCGAGAGCAGGACGAAGAAGCAGGTGGCGTCCTCGCCCTCGGTGAACACCGCGGTGCCCGCCGGCCGGGACTCGGTGTAGCCGCGCTCGCTCAGCCAGTCGAGCTGCTGGGGCGCCAGCGCCTCGAAGAGGAACAGCGTCCTCAGCTCGTCCGGAGTCAGTCGGTGCGGATCGGTCATGGGCGGTCTCCTACTGCTCGGCCAGGTAGCGGTGCACGAGGGTGACGGCCAGCGCACCCTCGCCGACGGCGGAGGCCACCCGCTTCACCGACTCGGCCCGGACGTCGCCGGCCACGAAGACGCCCGGGATGCTCGACTCCAGCAGGTAGGGGTCGCGCGGCAGGTCCCAGCTGGGCGGAGGTGCGTCCCCGCGGAGCAGCTCCAGACCGGTGACGACGAAGCCGCCGCGGTCGCGGACCACCTCCGGGGGCAGCCACCCGGTCAGCGGGGCGGCGCCGATGAACACAAAGAGGTGACCCGCCTGGACCACCTGCTCGCTCCCGTCGACGTGGCGCAGCGTGACTTCCTGCAGCCGGTCCTCGCCGGCGCAGCGGGTCACGGTGGTGCAGGTGGCGACGTCGATGTTCTCGATCGCCGCGATCTGGTCGATCAGGTAGCTGGACATCGAGCGCTCCAGCGACTGCCCGCGGACGGCCAGCGTCACCCGGGCAGCGTGCCGGGCGAAGAACACGGCGGCCTGGCCGGCGGAGTTGGCCCCGCCGACGATGATCACGTGGTCACCGGCGCACGCAGCGGCCTGGGTGGAGGCGGAGCCGTAGTAGACGCCCCGGCCGACCAGGTCGTCAGCACCGGGGGCGTCCAGCTGGCGGTAGCTGACACCGGTCGCCAGCACGACGGCGTGGGCGAGCACCGAGCTGCCGTCGTCGAAGCTCACCTGGCGGGCCGGCCCCTTGACCTCCAGCCCGGTGACGGTGCGGGCGGTGATCAGCTCGGCTCCGAAACGCAGCGCCTGCCGGCGGGCGCGGTCGGTCAGCTGGCCGCCGGCCACCCCGTCGGGGAAGCCGAGGTAGTTCTCGATCCGCGAGCTCTGCCCGGCCTGCCCGCCCGCAGCCTCGCGCTCGATCATCACCGCCTTGAGCCCCTCGGAAGCGGCGTAGACCGCAGCACCCAGGCCGGCCGGCCCGGCGCCCACGATGACGACGTCGTACAGCTCGGCCTGCGGGTTGGTGCTGAGCCCGACGGCCAGCGCCAGCTCCTGCAGGCTGGGCTGCACCAGCGCGGTGCCGTCGGTGGTGATGACCACCGGGGCCTGGCCGGCGTCGGCACCGGCGGCGCTCAGCAGCCGTCGCCCGTCGGCCTCCTCCACGTGGTACCAGCTGTAGGGCACCAGGTTGCGGGCCAGGAAGTCCCGCACCTCGTAGGACCGCGGCGACCAGGGGTGGCCGAGGATCTTCGTCCGACGCTCGGCGGGCCTGCCGTCCCGCCGCCAGGCCGCGAGCAGCTCGTCGACCACCGGGTAGAACTTCTCCTCCGGCGGCTCCCACGGCTTCAGCAGGTAGTGGTCGACGTCGACGACGTTGATTGCCGCGATGGCGGCGTTGGTGTCGGCGTAGGCGGTCAGCAGGGCCCGGCGGGCCTGCGGCACCAGGTCCATGGCCTGCTCCAGGAACTCGACGCCGTTCATCCGGGGCATCCGGTAGTCGGCCAGGATGACCGCCACCTGCTCCCCGCGCAGCACGACCTCCCGGATCAGCTGCAGCGCCTCCTCGCCGGAGTCGGCCCGCATGATGCGGTACTCCTCGCCGTACTGGCGTCGCAGGTCACGGGCCACCGCGCGGGAGACGGTCGGGTCATCGTCGACGGTCAGCAGGATGGGGCGCGGGACGCGGTCGCGCGTCTCGGCCGGGGCGGTGCCGGGGCCGGAGGGGGGCATGGCGGGCTCCTCCACGTCACCTCCATCCTGCCCCGCCGCGGGCACCGACGGCGAACGCTTCGCCCCTGGGCGAACGGCTCAGCCGGCCAGCCGGGAGATCTTGCGGCGACGCAGACCCGCCGCGCGCAGCCGACGGACGATCTCGCGGGACGTCACGACGGTGGCCCCCGCGGTGACGGCGTCGTCGAAGAGCTCCTCGACGACGTCGTAGTGGTCGCGTTCGAACGCCCGGCGCGGCAGCCCGATCCGCTCGGCGAACCCGTGCAGCTCGGTGTAGGACGTGTCGCTGGCCAGGTGCGACCAGAGCCGGCCGTGCCCCGGCCAGGTGGGGGGGTCGATCAGGACGGTCACCGGCCGGACGCGGGCTCGGCGGCGTCGGCGACCTGCTCGTCGACCAGCGTCCGCCAGGTGCGCACCAGGTCGGCGTCGACGTAGGCCTTCCACGAGCCGAGCGGTCGGGCGGACGAGCCGATGTGGAAGGCCCGGACGCCGGCCCGGACCAGCCACGGCACGTGCTCGGGCTGCAGGCTGCCGCCAGCCATGATGGTCCGGCGGGCGAAGTCGTCGGTGCGGGCGCGCTGCACCAGCTCGTCCAGGCCCTCGCTGACCCCGCGGGCAGAGCCGGCGGTCAGCACTTGGTCGAGGCCGGGCAGGTGCCGCAGCTCGCGCCAGGCCCGGTCGGTGGAGATGCAGGAGTCGACGGCGCGGTGGAACGTCCAACCCGTGTCGGCGTCGGCGAGCACCTCGGTGACCACCTCGACGTCGACCTCGGTGTGGTGGTTGAGGAAGCCGAGAACCAGGCCGTCGGCGCCGGCTGAGGCGTAGCCGGCGACCAGCCCCTTGAGGTGCGCCATCTCCCCGCCGTCCGTGCCGAAGCCCTCCCGGAGCCGCAGCATGGCGCGGATCGGCAGGCTGGTGGCGGCGCGCACCTGCTCCACCAGGCGGGGCTCCGGGGAGAGCCCGTCGTGCTCCATCGTGCCGACCAGCTCGATCCGGTCGGCCCCGCCGGCCTCGGCGCGCTCGGCGTCGGCGGCGTGCCGGGCGATCACCTCCAGCAGGCCGCTCACGGTGTCGGGGCCGGCAGGCCGTCGAGGGAGTCGATCGTGGCGCTCGAGGGGCTCAGCTGGTCGCGGAGCCGGAACGAGACGCCCTCCGCGTCGTGCAGGACCCGGACGATGTTGCCCGAAGCGAGCCTGGCCAGATCGGGCTCGGACCAGGAGCGCTCGCGCAGCGCGTCGAGCAGCGCCGGGTAGCAGGAGACGTCCTCCAGGCCGGTGGGCAGCGAGGTCACCCCGTCGTAGTCCCCACCCAGCCCCAGGTGCTCGACGCCCGCGACCTCGCGGGCGTGCTCGAGGTGGGCGACCACGTCGGCCAGCGTCGACGGCGGCTGCGGGACCGGGTAGCGGGCCCAGAAGGCGTCCATCGCCGCCAGGTCGCGGGTGTCGACGCCCTGGGCGGCCGCGCTCACCTGGGCCTCGACGCCCCAGGCGCGGACGTCCGGGCTGACGAAGTGCGGGACGAAGGTGACCATGCAGATCCCGCCGTTGCCAGCCAGCGAGGCCAGCACGTCGTCCGGCACGTTGCGCGGATGGTCGCAGACCGCACGGGCGGAGGAGTGGCTGAAGATCACCGGCGCCTGGCTGGTCTCGATGGCCTGCCGCATGGTGGTCTCGGCGACGTGGCTGAGGTCGACCAGCATGCCCATCCGGTTCATCTCGGCCACCACCTCGCGGCCGAACGCCGTCAGCCCGCCGTGCCGGGGCTCGTCGGTGGCGGAGTCGGCCCAGTCGGTGTTCTGGTTGTGGGTCAGCGTCAGGTAGCGGACGCCGAGGCGGTAGAGCGTGCGCAGCGTCCCGAGGGAGTTGTTGATCGAGTGCCCGCCCTCGGCGCCCAGCAGGCTGCCGATGACGTACGGGTCGGCCAGCGTGGCCTCCAGGCCGTCGGCGCTGGTGACCAGTGCAAGGTCGCGGACGTAGCGCTGCACCAGGTCATAGACGGCGTCGACCTGCTCCAGGGTGGCGGTGACGGCCATGTCCCCGGTCAGCGAGCAGGGCACGTACACCGACCAGAACTGGGCGCCCACCCCGCCTGCGCGCAGCCGGGGCAGATCGGTGCGCAGCTGCGGCTGGGCCCGGCTGAGGTCGACGGCGTCGAAGTCGTAGCCCCCGCCCACCTTCCGCAGCGCCCACGGCAGGTCGTTGTGCCCATCCACCACCCGCAGAGCGCTCACGCTCCCGACCCTAGCGGTGCGCTGTCGGCGGCAGCGACGGCTGCAAACGCCGAGAGGCGGCCCCCGTCCGGGGGACCGCCTCTCA
>JAABUN010006086.1_pt1 | contig 14235 bp, 9 predicted proteins | sample 5559311 | NCBI WGS metagenome assembly JAABUN01 (sample SAMN10711877, study PRJNA513370) | rock metagenome | isolation source: Antarctica rocks | place: Antarctica: Victoria Land, Siegfried Peak sud | reverse complement strand
TCTGGCGGTTGCGGGCACGACACGTGGTGATCGCTACGGGTGCTCACGAGCGTCCGGTCGTGTTCACCGACAACGACCGCCCCGCCATCATGCTGGCCGCCAGTGCGCGCACCTACCTGCACCGTTACGGGGTGCTGTGCGGACGTCGTGCCGTGGTCTTCACCACCAACGACAGCGCGTACGCCGCAGCCGTCGACCTCGCGGACGCCGGCGTCGAGGTCGCCGCCGTGGTCGAGGCTCGCGCGAGTGCGCCTCCGCACTGGGCGGACGAGTGCGCGCGACGCGGCATCAGGGTGCTGACACGTCACGTCGTGACCGGGACGAGCGGAGACGAGCGGGTCACGGCAGCCGAGGTGGCCGCGCTGGTCGGCGGCGAGCTCGGACCCCGCACCGCCATCGACTGCGACCTGCTGCTGGTCTCGGGCGGCTGGAACCCCGCGGTGCACCTCTACAGCCAGGCCGGGGGCCGGCTCAGGTACGACGACGGCCTAGGGGCGTTCGTCCCCGGCACCGACGTCGATGGCATCACCGTCGCCGGTGCGTCGAACGGCAGACTGAGGTTGGGGGACTGCCTGCGGGAGGGCGGTTCTGCGGGCCGAGCGGCGCTGTCGGCGGCCGGTTTCGCCGAGGATGTCGAGACCAAGGATGTCGAGACCAAGGATGTCGAGACAGCGGATGTCGAGACCGAGCCGTCGCTGACCATGTGGGCGGTGCCCGATCCCGTCGACGGGCGTGGCAGCTTGCAGTTCGTCGACCTGCAACGTGACGCGACGGTGGCCGACGTCCTGCGCGCCACCGGCGCCGGCCTGCGGTCGGTCGAGCATGTCAAGCGCTACACCACGATCGGCACCGCCCACGACCAGGGCAAGACCTCTGGCGTCATCGCTTCGGGAGTCGTGGCGAAGTCCCTGGGTGTCGGTGTCGCCGACCTCGGGACGACGACCTTCCGGCCGCCGTACACGCCGGTGTCGTTTGCGGCTCTCGCCGGTCGCGACCGGGGGCACCTGCACGACCCCGAACGCGTCACGCCCCTGCACCGGCGGCACGTGGAGGCGGGTGCGGCCTTCGAGAACGTGGGGCAGTGGAAGCGGCCGTGGTTCTTCCCGCAGCCCGGTGAGGACCAGGACGCCGCGGTGCTGCGCGAGTGCCGGGCCGCCCGAGAGTCCGTCGCGATGATGGACGCCTCGACGCTGGGCAAGATTGAGGTCGAGGGAACCGGCGCCGGCGAGCTGCTCGACTTGGTCTACACCAACCCGATGAGCAGCCTGAAGGTCGGCTCGATCCGGTACGGCGTCATGTGCGGCGTCGACGGCATGACCCTGGACGACGGCACCGTGATACGCCTGTCGGACACCCGGTTCCTGCTCACCACGACGACCGGCAACGCTGCCATGGTGCTGGACTGGATGGAGGAGTGGCTGCAGACCGAGTGGCCGCAGCTGTCGGTGCGCCTTACCTCGGTCACCGAGCAGTGGGCGACGGTCGCCCTGGTCGGGCCCCGTTCGCGCGAGGTGCTCGCGAGGGTGGCGCCGGACGTCGAGCTCGACAACGACTCGTTCCCGTTCATGACTTGGCGCGACGGCGTGGTCGCCGGCCTCGAGGCGCGGGTCTGCCGGATCAGCTTCTCGGGTGAGCTGGCCTACGAGGTCAACGTCAGCGGCTGGGACGCGACAGCGCTGTGGGCAGCGCTGCTGCAGGCCGGCGCGGACGACGGCATCACGAGATACGGCACCGAGACCATGCACGTCCTGCGGGCCGAGAAGGGCTACCCGATCATCGGGCAGGACACCGACGGCACGGTCACGCCGCACGACCTAGGGATGGCGTGGGTGGTCTCGAAGAAGAAGCCGGACTTCATCGGCAAGCGTTCGTTCGCCCGGGCCGACAACCAGCGGGCCGACCGCAAGCACCTGGTCGGTCTGCTGCCGGTCGACCGTGACGTCCTGCTGCCGGAGGGCTCACAGCTGGTCGCGACGGCCGAGCTGCCGCAGCCGCCGGTGCCGATGCTCGGCCATGTGACGTCCAGCTACCGCAGCGTGGCGCTGGACGGCACGTTCGCTTTGGCGCTGGTGAAGGGCGGTCGGGACCGGATCGGCGACACGCTCTACGCACCGGTGGGTGACCAGGTGGTGCCCGTGACCGTTGCCGAGCCGGTGCTCTACGACCCCGAAGGAGCCCGACGTGATGGTTGAGCAGAGCACGCGCGAGAGCCCGTTGGGGCACCGTGCGCTCGCCCCCGCGGACGGCGGTGTGCGCATCCGCGAGGTGCCGTTCCTCACCCAGCTCAACCTGCGGGTCGACCCGGAGGGGCCCGCAGCTCCACTGGTTGAGCAGGCGCTCGCAACCGCGCTGCCTACTGGCAATGCGGCGGTCCGCTCCGGTGACGTCGACGTGTTCTGGCTCGGGCCGGACGAGTGGCTGGTCGTCACCGCTGCCACGACGCCGGCCGAGCTGCAGGGACGGATTCAGGCTGCGGTCGGATCCCCGGACGTTGTCGTCATCGACCTTTCGGCGCACCGCACGACCATCGAGCTGTCCGGCGAACGCGCGCGCGACGTGCTAGCGAAGGGCTGCTCGCTCGACCTGCACGAGTTCGCGCCCGGCAGGTGCGCGCAAACTTTGCTGGCCCGGGCCCCAGTGTTGCTCGTTCCCCGAGGTGGCGAGGACCCGACGTACTGGCTGCTGGTCCGCGCCTCGTTTGCGACGTACCTGGCCGACTGGCTGCTCGATGCGGCTGCCGAGTACGCCCAGGGTGGCTCGTGACGATCAGCGTCTTCGACCTGTTCTCCGTCGGCATCGGCCCGTCCAGCTCGCACACCGTCGGGCCGATGCGCGCCGCGTCGCGGTTCGTCGAGTCGCTGGCGTACGACTCGCTGATGAAGCGGACGTCGCGGGTGCGCGTCGAGCTGTTCGGCTCGCTGGGTGCAACCGGGCACGGGCATGGCAGCGTCAAAGCCGTGGTTCTCGGCCTTCAGGGCGAACGACCCGAGCTGGTCGACCCCCAGGCCGCGCAGCCGCGGGTAGACGCGGTGCACACGAGCGGGCGGCTGCGGTTGGCCGGGGTTCACGAGATCGACTTCTGTGTCGATGACGTCGTGATGCACCGCCGCAGGACGCTTCCGTTCCACTCCAACGCCATGACGTTCCAGGCGTTCGACGCCGACGACGTCGAGCTGTGTCTGCGCACGTACTACTCGGTCGGTGGCGGTTTCGTCGTGGCGGACGTTGAGGCTGACGACGGGTCCGAGGGCAAGCGCATCGTGGCCGACTCGACGCCGGTCGCCCTCCCCTTCACCACGGGCGCGCAGCTGCTGGAGCACTGCTCGCGCGAGAGACTGCCGGTCAGTGCGGTGATGATGGCCAACGAGCTGTCCTGGCGCACCGAGCCGGAGGTGCGCTCGGGTTTGCTGCAGCTGTGGTCGGTGATGCGGGAGTGCGTCGACAACGGTTCGCGGGCGACCGGCGTACTGCCTGGTGGGCTCAAGGTGCGACGTCGGGCGGCGGCGCTGCGAGCGACGCTGGAGTCAGGGCAGGGTGCAGCCGATCCGTTGCAGCCGCTGGAGTGGGTCAGCCTCTACGCCCTGGCCGTCAACGAGGAGAACGCCGCTGGCGGTCGGGTAGTGACGGCCCCGACCAACGGCGCCGCAGGCATCATCCCGGCCGTCCTGCACTACTACGCGCGGTTCGTGCCGGGCGCCGACGACGACGGGATCGTGCGCTTCCTGCTGACCGCCGCCGCGATCGGTGTGCTGTTCAAGGAGAACGCCTCGATATCGGGCGCAGAGGTCGGCTGCCAGGGCGAGGTCGGCTCGGCCTGCTCGATGGCCGCCGGTGCCCTGGCCGAGGTCACCGGGGGCACGCCCGAGCAGGTCGAGAACGCCGCCGAGATCGGCATCGAGCACCACCTTGGGCTGACCTGCGACCCGATCGGCGGCCTGGTGCAGATCCCCTGCATCGAGCGCAACGCGGTCGCCTCCGTGCAGGCGATCACCGCGGCGCGGATGGCGCTGTACGGCGACGGCAGCCACCACGTGTCGCTGGACAAGGCGATCCGTACCATGCGCGAGACCGGCAAGGACATGTCGGTGAAGTACAAGGAGACCTCACGCGGCGGGCTGGCCGTCAACGTCGTGGAGTGCTGACCTCGTTCTGCGCGCGCGGCTCGTGGCGGTAGAACTCGACCTCGGCCGGGGCGAGGGGCGTCTTGCCGAGAATGAGGTCGGCCGCCTTCTCTGCGAGCATCATCACCGGGGCGTAGATGTTGCCGTTGGTGACGTAAGGCATGACGGACGCGTCGACGACCTTCAGGCCCTCCAGACCGTGGACTCCCATCGTCAGCGGGTCGACGACCGACATCTCGTCCACGCCCATCTTCAGGCTGCACGAGGGGTGCAGAGCCGTCTCGCCGTCGCGGCGCACCCAGTCCAGGATCTGCTCGTCGGTCTCGACGGCCGGGCCGGGTGAGAGCTCACCGGCGTTGTAGTCGTCGAAGGCGGGCTGGGTGAGGATGGTGCGGGCCACCCGGACGGCCTCGACCCACTCGCGCCGGTCCTGGTCGGTCGAGAGGTAGTTGAAGCGCAGCGCCGGGTGCTCGCGCGCGTCCTTGCTGCGGATCTTCACCGACCCCACGGCGTCGGAGTACATCGGCCCGACGTGTACCTGGTAGCCCTCGCCGCCCTCGGGTGCCGAGCCGTCATACCGCACCGCGATCGGCAGGAAGTGGAACATCAGGTTGGGGTACGCGACGTCCTCGTTCGAGCGCACGAAGCCGCCGCCCTCGAAGTGGTTGGTGGCTCCAGGCCCGCGGTGCAGGAACAGCCAGTTGGCGCCGATCCACGGCTTGTAGACGTTCTTCAGGTACTTCTGCATGGTGATCTTCTGCTTACAGGCGTACTGGATGTAGACCTCGAGGTGGTCCTGCAGGTTCTCACCGACGCCGGGCAGGTGATGCACCACGTCGATACCGAGGGCTTCGAGCTCGGGCGCGTTGCCAACCCCCGACAGCTGCAGCAGCTGCGGTGAGTTGATCGCCCCCCCGCACAGCACGACCGTGGTGGCGCGAACTTGTTGGCTGCGACGACGACCTCGCTGGTACTCCACTCCGACGGCCCGCTTGCCCTCGAACAGGACCCTGGAGACGAAGGCCCGGGTGACGACGTCCAGGTTCGGCCGGTTCATGACCGGGTGGAGGTAGGCGCGCGCCGCCGACAGTCGGCGCCCACGGCGGATGTTGCGGTCGAACCGCGCGAAACCCTCCTGCCGGTAGCCGTTGACGTCGTCGGTGCGCGGGTAGCCAGCCTGTTCGCCGGCGCGGAAGAACGCCTCGAAGAGCGGGTTCGTTGCCGGTCCCCGCTCGAGGGCCAGCGGACCGTCGTGCCCGCGGAACGGGTCGTCGGGGTCGGCGGCCAGGCAGTTCTCCATCCGATTGAAGTACGGCAGACAGTGCGCGTAGTTCCAGCTCGCCATGCCCGGGTCGGCGCCCCAGCGCTCGTAGTCCAGCGGGTTGCCGCGCTGGAAGATCATGCCGTTGATACTGCTCGAGCCCCCGAGCACCTTGCCGCGCGCGTGGTAGATGCGGCGGCCGTTCATGTTCGACTCCGGCTCGGACTCGTACTTCCAGTCGTAAAAGCGGCTGCCGATCGGGAAGGGCAGGGCGGCCGGCATGTGGATGAAGACGTCCCACAGCGAGTCGTTGCGCCCGGCCTCCACGACGAGCACGGAGGTGTCCGGGTCGGCGGACAGCCTGTTCGCCAGCGCACATCCGGCCGAGCCGCCGCCGACGATCAGGTAGTCGTAGTGGGGCGCCGTCATGGGCTTACTCCGCATGGTCGGGGGCGCGGTGCGCCCAACGATGAGTGAGGATGCGATCCTACCGCCGTACCGGATCGCGCACTAGACTGCGCTATCCGCAACTTCATCAGTGTGCCTATAGTTGCGCCATGAGCAACAACGCCGACAAGGTGGAACGGGCTGCCAAGGCGGAGGGCAGTGGCGGCGTGCAGTCGGTCGACCGGGCAATCAGCGTGCTGGAGATCCTCGCGCGCAGCGGCGGGGCCGGCGTCAGCGAGGTAGCGGCCGACATCGGCGTCCACAAGTCGACGGCATTCCGGCTGCTCGGCGCCCTGGAGGCTCGCGGCCTGGTCGAGCAGAATCACGACCGCGGCAAGTACCAGCTCGGCTTCGGGGTGCTGCGGCTGGCCAGCGCCATCCCGGGCAGGCTCGACCTGGTGCGTCAGGCCCGTCCGGTCCTCGACGAGCTCGCGGCGCAGTTCGACGAGACGGTGAACCTTGCGGTGATCCGCTCGCACTACGTCGTCAACGTCGACCAGGCGCACGGCTCGGCCGCGGTCGCGGCCCAGAACTGGGTGGCGCAGCTGACCCCACTGCACGCGACGTCCAGCGGGAAGGTTCTTCTGGCGCACCTGGAGGACGACCAGCTCGCGGCACTGCTGGACGCTGCTGGGCTGGCCCGGTTCACCGACCACACCATCACCGCCCGCAAGACACTCAGGGCCCAGCTGCAGGCCGCGCGGGACGAGGGGTACGCCACGACCTTCGAGGAGTTCGAGGACGGCCTGAACGCGATCGCCGTACCGGTGCGCGACCACACAGGCGCAGTGGTCGGTGCCGTCAGTGTCTCCGGGCCGGCCTACCGGCTCGACGACGCCCGGATGAAGGACATCCTGGACGCACTCAAGGACGGCGGGTCGCGGATCGGCGACCGGATGGGGCTTCTGTCCTAGGTCATGCTCACCTGAGCCCGGACCCACTCGTGGAACTCGCCGATGTGGTGTTCGCTCGGCACCAGCACCCCGCCGTCGCGGTAGACCCTGGAGCTCATGGCCGGCTGGCAGCGCTCGCAGGCATCGAAGTCCTGTCGGTTGACGCGGTCGAACAGCTCGACGGAGGCGCTGACGTCGACGCCGCTCTCGACGACACCCGGCAGGTACAGCCAGTCGCACTCGACCACGGTGCGGTCGGCGGCCATCGGGTACATGCGGTGGAAGATGACGTGGTCGGGCACCAGGTTGATGAAGACCTGCGGCTTGATCGTGATGGCGTAGTAGCGACGGTCCTGCTCTTCGCTGACGCCGGGTAGGCGCTCGACGCCCTCGGAGCCGTCGATGGTGAAACCCTTGATGTCGTCGCCGAACTGCGCGCCGTGGCCCACGAAGTACTGCGCCGCGTAGCCATCGGCGAACTCGGGCAGCACCTCGGTCAGCTCGGGATGGATCGTCGCGCAGTGGTAGCACTCCATGAAGTTCTCGATGATGAGCTTCCAGTTCGCCTTCACGTCATAGACGATCCGCCGTCCGACCTGCAGGCTCTCGACGCCGTAACGCTCGATGGACTCCAGGTCGCCGAGTCGTTCGACGACCGCGTTCGACACCGTCGACTCGAACGGCGGCGGGTCGTCGGCCAGGCACACCCACACATAGCCGAGCCACTCGCGCACCGCGATGGTGGTCAGGCCGTACTCGACCCGGTCGATGTCCGGCATCTTGGTGAGGTTGGGAGCGGCGATCAGCTTGCCGTCGAAGTCGTACGTCCACGCGTGGTACGGGCACTGGAACGCGCGCGCAGCCTGCCCGGACTCCTCGGTGCACAGCTTGGCGCCGCGGTGACGGCAGACATTGAAGTACGCGCGCGCCGCACCCTTGCGGTTGCGGGTCACCAGGACGCTCTCGCGCCCCACCGTGACTGTCTTGAACGATCCGGGGCCGGTCAGGTCGCTGGAGCGAGCCGCGCAGAACCACAACTTCTCGAAGATCTGCTCCTGCTCCCGGGCGAAGAACGACTCGTCCGTGTACCGGCTGCCGGGCAGAGTCGGGATCAGGCTGGACGGCGTGGTGGTGATGGTCACGGACGCTCCTCGGCGACGGGGATGGTCATAGCGGCGTTGGTCAGGACGGCGGTGGTGGGGGTGTGCGTGGTCTGTGGCCCGGTGGCCAACTGTCGGCGCCATCGCGTGAACTGGCGTGGTTGGTCCATCGCGAGCACGGCAACCAGATCACCCGCGCGCCGGTACGACGCGAGGAAGCTGCGCTGCGCCGCGTCGCCGATCTCGATGGTAACGACGTCGCCGGGTCGTGACGTGCCTGCGAACTGCAGACGCACGTCGTACTGCTCAGACCAGAAGTACGGCGGTCGTACGGCGGCACCGGCGCTCGTGCCCGAAAGCAGACTGGCCATGGCCACGGTGGGCCGCTCGAACGCGCCGGTCCAGTGCTCGACCCGGTGGTGGCGGCCCAGCCAGGAGTCCATCCAGGCGGCACAGTCGCCGACGGCGACGATGCCGGGCCGGTTGGTCGATCCGCCGGCGTCACACAACACGCCATCGCCGAGCGCGAGACCGGAGCCCTTGAGCCACTCGATGTTCGGGATCGCCCCGATCCCGACCAGGACGACGTCGGCGGGCAGGTGCCGCCCGTCGACGAGGTCGACACCCGTTACCCGGGTCTGGCCGGTCAGGCGTCGCACGGCAGTGCCGCACACGAGGCGAACGCCGTGGTCGGTGTGCAGCGCAGACACGACGGCGCCCATCTCGACGCCGAGCGGACCGGCCAGGGGAGTGGTCATCGCCTCCACGACGGTGACGTCCACACCGAGGGCGTGTGCGGTGGAGGCCGCCTCGGACCCGATGAAGCCGGCGCCGATGACGACCAGGCGGCTGCCCGACGCGAGCTCGGAGCGCAGCGCCACGGCGTCGTCGAGGTGGCGCAAGGTGTGGACGCCGGCCAGCGAGTCGGTTCCCGGCAGGATGCGCGCTCTGGCGCCGGTCGCGATCACGATGCCGTCCGCGGTGAGGTGCGACCCGTCGTCCAGGGTCACTTCGCGGGTGGCTGCGTCCAGGGACGTCGCGCGAGAGCCCAGCAGCCAGCGCGCGCCGAGGCTCTCGCTGTCGGTCTCGAGAGCAAGGTCGCTGACGTCTACCCGCCCGGCGAGGAACTCCTTGGACAGCGGTGGTCGGTCATAGGGACGGTGAACCTCCTCGCCCACGACCACGAGGTCACCGGTGAAGCCTTGCTCTCGCAGGGCCCGGACGGCGGACAACCCGGCGAGGGACGCCCCGACGACGGCAATCGACCTCATCCAGGGTGGCCAGGGGTGCTCAGCGCCTGGCGGCCGAGGCCCGGCGGCAGGTTGGGTTGATCCGCTGACAACTCCACATAGACCATGTCGTGCTGCACCACGACCCGGTGTGCGCGCACAGGCTTTTTGGCAGGCGGGGCATCGACGGCGCCCGTGCGCAGGTCGAACCGGGACGCGTGCAGGGGGCACTCGACCTCGCAGCCCTCCACCCACCCGTCTGCGAGCGACGCGTCCTGGTGGGTGCAGGTGTCATCCAGCGCGAACAGCTGGCCGTCCTCGGTGTGGAACACGGCGATGGGCGGCGTGACGTCGACGCGGCGGGCGTCACCCGGGGGCAGAGCCGCAAGGGCACAGACCAGCAGCACTCGTGAACCACCTCATCGCACATCACACAACGGTCAGCGCATTACGCAACAGAATCGGGTATGCGCCCGGGGGTGTCAAGGGCGACCCTGCGGCCGAGGCGTGTCGGAGAACGACGCTTACGGGGCGGGCCTGGCCAGGTCGAGGAAGGCAGCCGCGGCGGGCGAGAGGGGTTGACTGCGCCACATGAGCTGCACCGTGCGGACCAGTCGGGGGGCGGTCAAGGTCACGACTGCGCCTCGCCGACCGGCGTCCTCTGCGATGGCGCGCGGCAGCAGGGTGGCACCGCCTCCGGCGAGGACAAGCGGAACGATGGCTGCGCGGTGCGTCGTCTCGATGGCCACCCTGGGCGCGATGCCCTGCACGGTCAGGGCGCGGTCCACCAGCGTGCGCATTGCCGTTCCTTCCGGCGTCGCGATCAGTGGCATCGCCGCGAGCTCGGCGACCGGAAGTGGTGCCGAACGCGCGGGTCCGGCATCGGGCGGCAGCACCGCGAAGAACTCCTGGTCGGCCAGTTGCAGGCTCTCCAGCCCGTCCAGGTTGGTCGCAGACTCCGCCAGACCGAGCTCGCTCTGGCCGTCGCGCACCATCCCGGTGACCGCCGTGTCGTGCTCGGGGTCGGCGATCCGGACGTCGACCAGGGGGTAGAGCTCACGAAATCGGCCGACCAAGTTGGCTAACGGGTCGACGGCAAGGGTGGTCAGTGCGACGATGTCGAGCCGGCCGCCGGTCAGTCCGCTGACCTGCTCGACCGAGGAGCGTGCCGTGGCCAGATCACGAACCACTTGCTGAGCCGGTCGAACGAGCGCCTCGCCGGCTGCGGTCAGGGTGATCCCACGGCCGAGCCGGTGGAAAAGTGTTGCACCGAGGTCCCGTTCCAGGGCCCGGATCGCTTGCGACAGTGACGGCTGAGCCACGCGCAGGCGACGGCCGGCATTGGTAAAGCCGCCGGACTGCACTACGGCGAGAAAGTATTCCAGTTGTCGGCGTTCCATAGCCTAATCCTATGGCTACGGTGCAGAACTGGTCTCCGGTTGTCGGTTGGACCCCGTTGCGGGCGTCGCCGTGGTGGCGGACGGTTAGGCGATCACGCGCCGGGACCGTGCTTGGTCCAATCGAAGGGACGTCGCTAGATGGCGAACTGCTGCGGTCTCGATCATCATGACGCTGACTACACACCTCGGCAACAAGCAGACCTCGCCCGGGTGTTGGCTTTCAACCGTCGTCTAGCGGAGGCGATCGAGCAGTCTGTCGACATCTCGGCCGTCGAGGCGGTGCTGGACCCGGACCCGATGCGCTACATGTGGGTTGACGAGGGCGGCGGTCGGCTGACCGAGTATCTGGCCGCCGCCGATAGTGCTTTGGCCCTCGCTCCCCACCTACAGGGGCATCGGCGCGCCGAGAGCCAGGCACTCGCCGCGCCGGGCTCCGCGGCGCGACCGGCCGTCGCCGCGGCTCCAGACGGCAGGGTGCTTCATGCCTGGATCGAATGGGAGGCCGGTGTCGGAGAACGGGTGTTTGCGGCGCTGGCCGATGCCCCGACCGCCGAGGCGATGACGTTTGCGCTGACCGCCGACCCGGCCGACTGCTTTCGCCCGGCGGTCGCCTTCGACGCCAGCGGCGTTCCGTGGGTTTGTTACGGGCGGTCGCAGGACGGCCGCGTCGACGTCTGGGCGCAGCGCTTTGACCCTGAGACCGGCTGGGGACCTGCGGAGCCGGTGAGCGGCACCGGTCATCCGTCGTTCAACCAGGAGGTCTTGCCGCACGACGATGGCAGCGTCGAGGTGGTGTGGCAGGGGCCTTTCGGTACAGGTTTCGGCATCTGGTCTCGGCGTTGGCGCTCGGGAGAATGGGCCGACTCGCGTCTGGTCAGCGCAGGAGCCGCGGGAAACGCCTGGGATCCGGCAGTGGCAGCCCGACCGGGGGGTGGCAGCGCCTATGCCTGGTCGGAGTACGTGGATGGCTCGTACCGCGTAGTCCTGTGCGTGGCTGACCGCGCGGGCACGTTGGAAGCAGTGCGCCCACTGAGTTCCGGAACCGACTATGCACTGCATCCCAGCCTTGCAGTCACACCCGATGGTGGGATCTGGTGCGCCTTCGACGTGATTGCGGTGCACGGGCATGCAGGCTCTGGCCCGACGCGGCTGCGTCCCGCTGACCAGCTCGTCGAGGCGCCGCACATCGTGGGTGTTCGTGACAGTGGTGACGCTGTACCGCCTGAGCTGCTTCCGGAGGTGACGGCGTCGCTGCGGGTCGTGAAGGTGGCGGCGGATGGCCTGATGGAGGCGGATGGGGTCCTGGCCGACGGTCTTGACGTGGTGCCTGGTGGGCTGCCGCGCCTCGTGGCTGACGCCCAGGGTGGCATCACCGTCGCCTATCGGGTCCACCGACGCCTGCCGTTGATGACGTACTACTGGGAAGTGGCCGCGCAGACCCTTGGCCCGGACGGTTGGTCCGAGCCGATTTCCTTCGCGGGCAGCGACGGCACGTTGGAAGAGGTAGCCGTCGCGCTGGTCGCTGACGGTGTCCTTGTCAGCTGGCAGACGGATGGTCGGCTGGAGCGCAGCCTCACCTGGACCGAGGGCTTTGGCGGACGGGAGTGCCCCATGCTTCTCGAGCACCTCGGGTCGGTCGTCTGGCACGGCATGCACGGGGTAGGCACGATCAGGTCGGCAGTGATCCCCACTGCTGGGGGGCCAGCCACCGCTCGAACACCTCTGGAACTGGTGGCTAGCAGTGACCGGCGCGAGGTGCGCGGGTGGGCGGCCCCAGGGAGCCCGCGGTACACGACCAACGTCGAAGGCACTGAGCTGACTCTGTACTGGGGTGACCTGCACCGCCACTCCCTGGTGAGCAGGTGCACTTCCGGTGACGAGCCCTCGCTCGAGGACTTCTACCGTTACGGCTGGGACGTTTGCGACTACGACTTCTGGGCTGTTACCGACCACTCCGAGAACAGCAGTGAGTACCAGTGGTGGTCCATCCAGAAGATCGCCGACCTGTTCCGGGTCGATGACCGCTTCGTGCCGCTCTACGGGTTCGAGTGGACCGGTGACACCGGTCATCAGAACGTCATCTACGGGTCGCAGGATCGAGGCGCCCCGATCTACTCGTCCTTCGCCGCAGGCTCGCGGACTCCGGACGAACTGTGGTCGAGCCTGCGGCGCCATCCGGACTATCCCGCCATCACGATCCCCCACCACCCGGGCTCGGCGATGATCCCGTTCGACTGGGACTATTACGACGCGGAGTACCTGCGACTGGTCGAGGTGTTCCAGGCCTGCCGTGGCAACTATGAGCAACAAGGCTGCTTCCGTCAGTACTCCGACGGGACCTTGGACGGGACATTCGTGCTCGATGGTCTGCAGCGGGGCCACCGCTTCGGGTTGATTGCCAGCTCGGACCATGGCAACGGAGCCAGCTATGTCGGGGCATTCGCAGATCGGCTGAACCGTCAGGGCATCTTCGACGCGCTTCACGCAAGGCGTGTCTTCGGAGCCACCACCCGCGACGTCATCCTCGACGTCAAGGTCGCCGGAGCCTTCATGGGCAGCGAGATCAGGCACGAGGGGCCGGTCGTGATCGACGTCTACGCTCGCGGGTTCCGCGACCTTGCGCGCATCGAGCTGGTACGCAACGGTCAAACTATCCGAAGCCATGAGCCGGATCTGCACCTGCCCGACGGCTGGGTTCAGATGCCGCTGCGGGTGGAGTTCGGGCAGAGCGACGTCACCACCGACTGGAGCGGCCGGATCCAGATGCCGGGCGGACGGATCATCCAGACTCCGTTCTGGGCCCCGGAGGTGACCTGGGCTGCTACCACGAAGACGTTCGGCGAACCCTACGGGTCGCAGCGGGGCGGAGTCGAGATGACCCTGGTGGGTCCGTCCGAGGTGACCGTCGAGCTCGAGACCGCCCAGGGCAGTGCCAGCGTTGCGCTCGGCAAGCTGTTGATCGAGGCCGTCGAGGTTCCCGGCCGGGGCCCCGGCGGTGGCCGACTGACTTTACAACGAGGTACCGGCGGCCTCGTCTCGCTTGGTGCCAACGAACAGCGTCTGACGTGGGCCGATGAACCCGGCCGGCCGGCGTACTACTACGTACGCGTCATCCAGATCGATGGGGAGATGGCCTGGTCTTCCCCCGTCTGGGTGGACACCCCATGAATCGAGCCGTGCAAGAGCTGGGCTACCTCACCATCCAAGGAGACATGTGCTGATGCGCAGACGAATCGGTGGCCTGATGGCCCTCGCTGTGACCGTGCCCCTTCTGCTGGCCGGCTGTGGCGACAGCACCAAGGGCGCTTTCGATACCGGTGGCGGCACCGGCGAGCATGCTGTCGGCTTCGTGCGGCAGCCCTGGGAAGACCTCGTCGTCGAGACCCAGATCGCCAGCGACATCCTGAAGAAGATCGGCTACAACCCCTCGGTGCAGGAGGTCTCGGTTCCGCTGGCGGCGCAGGCCCTGTCGACCGGCAAAGCGGACGCCTACCTCGGCAACTGGTGGCCGAGTCAGAAGCCCGTGTTCGGACCGCTGCTCGATAAGGGCTCGGTCGCGGTCGCGGGCACCTTGCTCACCGGGACGCAGTACGCGCCCGGAATGCCTGGCGACATGGCGCAGAAGCTGGGCATCACCTCGCTGGCGGACCTGGCTTCTCACGGTGACGTCTTCCACCACGAGATCTTGGGTATCGAGCCCGGAACTCCCGGCAACCAGTTCATCATCGACGCGATCGCGAAGAACGCCTACGGACTCGGGAAGTGGAAGCTGGTATCCAGCAGC
>JAABUN010006084.1_pt1 | contig 14241 bp, 14 predicted proteins | sample 5559311 | NCBI WGS metagenome assembly JAABUN01 (sample SAMN10711877, study PRJNA513370) | rock metagenome | isolation source: Antarctica rocks | place: Antarctica: Victoria Land, Siegfried Peak sud | reverse complement strand
TTGACCTGCCGCCGGTCCCCGGGGCGGACGCCCGCCCGGGCCAGCTCGACCAGCACGGCCTCGAGGGCCTCCTTGGCGTCGGCCGTCCACGGCAGGCCCGCCGCCGCCCGCCGGGCCGCCTCGACCTCGGCCGGGGCGATCGTCGCGGACAATTTGGGCGTCAGGTCGGTGGACCACAGGAGGCGTTGTCGGCCGGCCCGGGACCGGACCGGGGCGACGGCCGCCCGGAGCAGGAACCGGTCGAACAAGGCGGCCAGCTCCTTGCCGGTCTCCGGGCACGGCCACCCGTTCGACGCCCCGACGCACAGCTTGAGGGGCACCCGGCGGGCGACCCCGTCGCCGGCGTCGTACGTCCGCTCGTTGAGGATCTTGAGCAGGGTGTTGAGGATGGCGGACGAGCCCTGGAACACCTCGTCGACGAAGGCGTAGTCAGCCTCGGGCAACTTGCCGGTGGTGACCCGCCGGTACTTGTCGTCCTTGAGGGCGGCCAGGCTGACCGGGCCGACGACCTCGTCGGGGGTGGTGAACTTGGTCAGGAGGACGCCGAACTTGGCCCCGCCGGTCCAGGCCAGGACCGCGTCGAGGAGCAAACTCTTGGCCGACCCCGGCGGGCCGACCAACAGGGCGTGCTCGTTGGCCACCAGGGCGGTCAGGACGACGTCGACCTCGCCGTCCCGCTCCACGAGGGCGGCCGACAGCTCCTCGCGGGCGTGGGCGAACTTGCGGCGGACGGCGTCGGGGTCGGGTCGAAGCACTTTCACGGGCGGTCTCCCGGCGGGTGGGGTGGGTCAGCGGGACACGCGGACGGTGACGACGACGAGGGGCGGATGGCGGTCGAGCAGGCGGCGGACGGCCCGGGCCAGACGAGCCCGGAAGGCCGGCTGATTGAGCACCCGCCGGGCGGCCCGCGCCTCCTCGTCTTTGAGGCCGGCGGGAACCAGGAGGGTGACGTGGAACTCGTCGAGGACGACGGGGCCGGTCATCGGCTTGCCCCCGTCACCGGTCCGCGGGGGCGGTCGGCGGCGAACGCCTCCCACGCCCGGGCGACGACCTCGGCCTCGGCGTCCTCCCGGTCGTGCGGGCAGCGAATGGACCGGGCCGCGGCCCGGGCGTAGGCCCGGATGGAGGGGAGCAGGGCCAGGAACGCTCGGTGCCGATCGGCGGCAACCTTTGTGACAGGAGCGGCGGCGACGGCGGGCATGCGGGAGTCCTCTGGAAATGGTGCCGGCCCCGCGCACACCGACGTGGTGCGGGCGGGGCCGGCGGGGGTGGGGCCGCGGGTAAGCGGGGCCCTCAGGTGTTGTGACGCGGGCGGGGGGCGGATTTAGTGGCGCGTCCGCCGAGTTGGCGAACGGGCGGCGGGGCCGCGAACCCGGCCGCCCAGTTCGCGCAGGGTCAAGCCCATGGCGTGGGCGACGCGCATCGGAAACGGGACGGCACCGGTTACAGTTGCTCAGGCGAAGCGGACGCCGTTCGCCGACGGCCGGGGCCCTGCTCGGTTTCGGTCTTCGCCCCCCTAGCCGCCTTGGCGGCCACCCGAGGATGCCGACGTGGGACCGACCCCCGCCGAGGTGATCGACCGGCTGACCGCCGCCCCCGGCCGCCGCGGCGGCCGGCGGGCCGGCAACCCGTACCGGGTCCAGCCGCCGCGGCCGCACCGCCTCGCCCCCGACGTCGCCGCCTTGCTGGCCGGCCTCGCCCGCCGCCTCGCCACGGCCACGCCGGACGACCGGCGGCAGGCCGTCGCCGGCATCCTCGCCTGCCCCCACCCGCGGGCCGTGGGGGCGGCCGTGGACGCGGTCGTCGACGCCCTCCGGCGGTCCGGCCCCGGCACGACCTGCGCGGGCCTCGCCGCGGCCCTGGTCGGGTTCGGCCCGGCGGCCGTGCCGTCCGTCCGGCTGGCGCTCGTCAAGGCCAGGGTCGGGTGGCAGCAGGCGGCCCTGGCCGGGGTGCTGGGGCAGAGCGGGCCGGACCTGCCGCCGCGCGACCGGGCCGACCTGACCTACGACCTGATGCGCGTGATGCTAAGTACGACCGATGAGGCGGCCGCCGCGGCGGCCGGCCGGGCCCTGGCCGCGATCCGGGCCGCGCCCGCCCGCGCCCCGGACGCCTGACGACGCGGCCCCCCGCGCCGTACGGACCGGCACCAGCGGCTTGCGAGTGGTCAGCTACCTCGGGTTCGCCCCGACGGTACACCCGACATTCGCCCCGCGGGGCAGACGCCCGTCGTCGACGCCTGGGACCGGCGGGAACCGACGCCACACTGCGGATTACCCGACCCGGGCGGAATTCGCTGCCGAGGTCCCACGTCCGCAGGCGATCCACATCGGCGACACTCCGAGCTATGTCAAACGCAGACCGACCCCCTCGTTCGCCAGTCGGCCGATGTTGATGGCTGCACCATCGCGTTCCCATCACGCGGCGGGTCGCCGCACCCGAAGTTGTTCATGAGGACGACCACGTTCGGTCCCGTCGGCTCCGCGGCGGTCCGTACGCCACCGGCCGACACGATCACAAGACGCGCGCCGCGGCCCGTTACTTTTTCTCGGGTGCCACGGGCCACGGCTCGACCTTCGCCCGCTTGGCGTAGGCGTCGTACTTCGCGGCCAGCTCCTTCACCCGCCCCGGTGCCGCCGCGGCGAGGTCGGTCGCCTCCACCCGGTCGGTCGACAGGTCGTACAGCTCCCACGGCCGGCCGTGCTTAGCGACCAGCTTCCAGTCGCCGGCCCGCACCGCCCGGTTGCCCTCGTGCTCCCAGAAGATCGCGTCGCGGTCGATCGGCTTGTTCGCGAACGCCGGCCGCAGGCTCCGGCCTTCGAGCGGGGGGGCGTCCGTCGGGTAGGTCGCCCCGGCGAGGTCGGCACACGTCGCGGCGAGGTCGACCAGGTGCCCCGGCTGTTTCCGCACCTCGCCCCTGGCGGCGATCCCCTTCGGCCAGTGGGCAACGAGCGGGGTGCTGATGCCGCCCTCGTGGACCCAGTGCTTGTACTCGCGGAGCGGGGTGTTGCTCACGTTCGCCCACCCGCGGCCGTAGGCGACGTAGGTGTCGGCCGGGCCGGGCGTCACCCGCGGCCCCATCCGGACCGGGTAGCCGTCGCGGGTCTGCCTCGGCACGCTCCCGCCGGATGCGAACTCGTCCGGCCTCATCGCCGGCAGGGTCGGCCCCGCCGGCCGGGCGACGTTCGGGTGGTTGGCGTTCCCGGTCCGGCCCTGGAGCTCCGCGCACCCGCCGTTGTCTTGCAGGTACAAGATGAGCGTGTCGTCGAGTTGCCCCGTCCGCTTCAGTTCCGCCACCAGCTTGCCGACGCCCTGGTCCATCCGGTCCACCATCGCCGCGTACACCTCCATGCCCGCCGCCTCCCACTTCTTGTCCGCCACGCCCGCCCAGTCGACCGGCCCCGGCGGCATCGGCTGCTTCGGGTCGATCAGCCCCAGTGCCGCCGATTTCTTGAACCGGGCCTTGCGGACCGGGTCGTACCCGCCGTCGTACTTCCCCTGGTACCTGGCGATGTCTTCGGGCAGGGCGTGCATCGGCCAGTGGGCGGCGGTGAACGCGACGTACAGGAAGAACGGCTTGTGGGCGTGGTCCTTCGCGTGGTCGCCGACGAACCGCACGGCGTGGTCGGCGATGGCGTCCGTGTAGTAGTAGGTCTTCGGCGTGTACTCCCCGTCCGCGTGCGGGGAGATCATGGCGTCGTCGCGGACCAGCGACGACGGGTCGTAGTAGCTGCCCGCCCCGTGGATGGTGCCGTAGAAGCGGTCGAACCCGCGGCCCCGCGGCCAGTTGTGCTTCGGCCCGTCGGCCGCGGCGTGCCGGGTGACGTGCCACTTGCCCACCGCGTAGCTGCGGTACCCCGCCGGCTTCAGCACCTCGGGGATCGTGCGGCACTCCGTGTTCAGGTTCCCGGTGTACCCCGGCTTCCCCTTGTCGTCCATCATGTGGCCGACGCCCGCCTGGTGGGGGTACAGGCCGGTCAGCAGGCTGGCCCGCGTCGGGCAGCAGCGGGCGGCGTTGTAGAACTGGGTGAACCGCACCCCGTTCGCGGCGAGGCCATCGAGGTGCGGGGTGGCGATCTCCCCGCCGTAGCAGCCGAGGTCGGAGAAGCCCATGTCGTCGCACAGGATGACGACGACGTTCGGCCGCCCCGCCGGGTCGGCGGCGGCGGACGGCCCGCCGCACGCGGCGGCGAGGAGGAGGGCGAGCCGCGTCCGCATGGGTCGGTCTCCGTGGGGTGTTCGCCGAAGGGGACGTTCTGCTTCCCGGCCGTCACTCCGCCGCCCCGCTGCCCCAGAGCGGGGCCACGTTCGACCTGTTCCAGTCGTCCCACGCGGCTTGAAGCCCCTTCACCTTGTCCGGGTGTCGACCGGCCAGGTCGGCCGCCTCGCCCACGTCGTCCTTCAGGTTGTAGAGCTTCGCCGCCGATGTGCCGCGGCCGCCGTCCGCGGCGAGGTCGTACTTCACCAGCTTCCAGTCGCCCTTGCGGACCGCCATCTGCTGACCGAACCGCCAGTACAGAACGTCGTGCGGGGTGCCCTTGTCTTTCCCCGTCAGGTACGGCATCAGGTCGACGCCGTCGAGCTTCCAATCCGGCTTTCCCCCGACCCCGGCCGCGGCGAGCGCGGTCGGCAGGAGGTCGAGTTGGATGACCGGCCGGTCCTCGGTGCCCCCCGCCGGGATCCGTCCCGGCCACGCCAGGAAGAACGGCACCCGCACCCCGCCTTCGAGCGTCGTCCGCTTCGACCCGCGGAGCGGGGTGTTCACCGAGGCGTTGACGGTCGTCCCCCTCATCGTCGGCCCGCCGTTGTCGCTGAGGAACGCGACGAGCGTGTTCTCGGTCAACTTCTCGTCCTTCAGCTTCTGGACGACCGCGCCCACGGCGTCGTCCGCGGCCGACATCATCGCCGCGTAGGTCCGCCGTTTCGGGTCGGCGACCGCCGCGAACTTCTTCAGCCGCGGGTCGTCCGCCTGCATCGGGGTGTGGACGGCGTTGAACGCCAGGTACAGGAAGAACGGCTTGTCCTTGTTCCGGTCGATGAACCCGACCGCCTCCCGGGCGAGAGCGTCGGTCAGGTACGTCTGGTCCCCGGCCGCCTCGGTGCCGCGGAGGACGCCCGTCGGGTTGAAGTAGTCGTGCGCGCCGCCGAGGAAGCCGAAGAACTCGTCGAATCCGCGCTTCTGCGGGTGCCGCCCGCCCGTGCCGAGGTGCCACTTGCCCACCAGGGCGGTGCGGTACCCGGCCGCCTTGAGGCGGTCGGCCATCGTCGCCTCGGTCAGCGGCAGGCCCGCGTTCGGCCCGGTGGCCGGGTTGAACTCGTGGCCGAACCGCGTCTGGTAGCGGCCGGTCAGCAGCCCGGCCCGCGTCGGCGAGCAGTACGGGCCGCTCACATAGCCGCTGGTGAACCGCACGCCGGACCGGGCCAGGGTGTCGAGGTGCGGGGTCGGGATGTCCGGGCACCCCTGGACGCCGAGGTCGGCGTACCCCATGTCGTCGCCGACGATGACGACGACGTTCGGCTTGCCGGCGGCCGTCGCCGGGGGCGCGAGTCCGAGCAACAGCCCCAGTACCACTGCCCGATTCATTTCTTGCCCTCCGGGTACGGCAGCCCCTGACACCGCCTCGCCCAGGCGTCCCACTTGTCCGACAGTTCCTTCAGCATATCCGGCTCGCCCGCCTTCACCGGGTACTTCGCCCCGCCCAGTTTGGCGCGGGTCGCCATCACGGCGTAGCTGCCCGGCGGTCGGCGTCGAGCGTGTCCCACGCCGGGTTCTCCCCGGCGCGGCGGAAGTCGTGTCGGGTCTTGTACCCGGACGGCGGACTCAACGGCGTGCCCTTCGGGAACAGGCCGATCTCGATCTGCTTCGCGTGTCGCTGCTCCCGGATGGCCGAGCGGCCGGGTAACGCCGTCCGGGGGAAAGTCATTTTCCGGGAGAATTGTTCGGCGTGCCACCGGCTCGAAGGCGTCGGCGAGGCGGTCGGCCCGGACCTCGCGTCGGTCCAGCACCGCGGCCCGGACGTGGTGCTCGCGAACATCCTCGACCCGAACCGCGAAGTCCTCCCGCAGTACTACACCTACCTCCTCGCGACCGACGCCGGGACGACTTTGACCGGCCTGATCGCGGCCGAAACGGGGAATACCGTGACCCTCCGCCAGGCCGACGGCAAGAGCGAAACGGTGCAGCGGGCGAACATCCTGTCGCTCCGGAGTACGGGCCTGTCGGCGATGCCGGAGGGGCTGGAGGCGAAGATCGACGTGCCGGCGATGGCCGACCTGCTGGCGTACCTCGGGCCGGTCAAGTGACGGCCGGGGGGTTGCCTGTCCCCTCCCCCCTTGTGGAGGAGGGTTAGAGCAGTCTTCAGCCGGGTGTAGCGGTATCGTGGGCGTTCCGTATTCTGACCGCTCCACGGGAGGGGCGGGCATGCGGGCGTACTCGGTTGACCTCCGGCTGCGGGTGCTGGCGGCGTGCGACGACGGGATGGGGGCGGCCGAGGCGGCCGACACGTTCTCGGTCAGCGAGGCGTGAGTCCGGCGCATCCGGCAGCGGCGGCGGGAGGCCGGGGAGGTCGCCCCCCGCGTCCCGGATCGGTCCGCCCGGCCGCCGGCCCTCGCCGCCCGGGCCGACGAGTTGGCGGCCCTGGTCCGCGCCCGGCCGGGGCTGCCGGCGGCCGGGTACCGGGGGCTGCTCGGCACCCCGGCGTCGGTCGTGATGGGGTGGCGGAGGCTCCGCCGGCTCGGCCTGACGCACAAAAAAAGTCGGCCCGGGCGGCCGAGCGGGACCGGCCGGATATCGCCCGCCGGCGGGCCGACTGGCGGGCCGGGGTGATGCCGGGTCTCGACCCGGCCCGGGTGGTGTTCGTCGACGAGACGTGGGCCAAGTCGAACATGGCCGCCACCCACGGGTACGCCCCGCGGGGCGAACGGCTCGTCGACGCGGTGCCGTTCGGCCACTGGCAGACGACGACGTTCGTCGGGGCCATGCGGGCCGACGGGTTCATCGCCCCGCTGACGATCGACGGGGCGGTGAACGGGGACTTGTTCCGGGCCTACGTCGAGCGGGTTCTGGTGCCCGAGCTCCGGCCCGGGGACACGGTGGTCATGGACAACCTGGGCAGCCACAAGGTGGCCGGGGTGCGGGCGGCGGTTGAGGCCGCCGGGTGCCGGCTCCTGTACCTGCCGCCGTACTCGCCGGACCTCCACCCGATCGGGATGGCGTTCTCGAAACTCAAGGGGCTGTTGCGGCAGGCGGCCGAGCGGACGGTCGACGGGCTGTGGGCGGGGATCGGCCGATGGATCGACCAGTTCTCCCCGGCCGAGTGCCGCAACTACATCCGGCAGCCGGATACACCGCTACACCGGTTGAAGTTTGCTCTAGGGGGGGGGTACCTGGCCCAGTACGACCGACTCCGAAGTGGTTCGATGCTCACTCGCAATGGCGGGCTACCCCCCACCCTAACCCTCCCCCACAAGGGGGGAGGGGACAGGAGAAGCACGCCGCCGAGCGCTCAGTCTTTGCCGGGCAGCCGGGCCGCCGCGGCGAACGCCTTCGGCACCACCGCCTTGGCCGCGGCGATGATCCGGTCCTCGGCCTCCGGGGCGAGCGGGCCCGGACGGTCGTAATAGAGCATCGACCCTTCGACCTCGTACCCGCCCTCCGGGAGCAGCCGCTTCGACGCGACGTAACACGGCACGTCGTTGGCATAGGCGGTCACCCAGAGCCGCCGGCCGTCGAGTTCCTTCTTCAGCCGCAGCGAATAATCGACGACTACCTCGCCGGCCAGGAAGACCATCGCCAGGTCGTCGGCGAACGCCCACCCCTGGACGACGTACGGCACGCTCGTCGGCAGCTTCTCGCCCCGGGCCAGCCGGCCGAGGACCACTTTGGCGTAGTCGGCCGGGCGGCCCTGGCCCTTGGCCCGTTCCTCCCACTGGGCCCGCGTCGGCAGCGGGGCGAGCGGCAGGTCGAGCCGCTCCAGCCGGCACGCGGGAGGGCCGGCGACCGGGGAGACCGCCCCGGCCACGAGCCGCACCGCCTCGTCGGCGATGGCTTGGCCGTGGACCCGGGCCAACTCGTCCGTGCCGCGGGGAGACGGGTTGGCATCCCCGCCGCAGCCGATGGCCACCATTGCCACTGACCCGGGGTACCTGGCTTCCAACAGCTCGGCCACGACCCCGGCCCAGTCGCCGTGGACCCGGTTGAAGTCGCCGCCGAGGGTAGTGCAGTGGCAGGCGTAGTTGACCACCACCCCGCGGACTTTGCCGGCCGGGTCGGTCACCCGCAGGAGCGGCAGGGCGTGGTCGACGGGACCGTCCCGGTTCTCGCCGAACCGCACCCACCGGCCGTTCTCGACCACCCGGCGGTTCACGGCGAACCCGGCCTGCCCCTGGGCCCAGGCGAGCCGGCCCGGCTTGCGGTCGGCCAGCGCCTGGAGGGCGGCCGCCTCGATGCCGTCGGTCAACTCGCGGGTGGTGCGGTCGATCTTCGCCTGCTCGGTCGGGGTGACCGGCTCGGCGAAGATTTGCGGCACGACCCGGTTGATGGTTGGACCGGAGTGGGTGTGGGTCGCGCAGACGGCCACCCGCTCCCTGGGCAGCCCGGCTTTGTTGCGGAGGCGGGCGGCGACCTCGCCTACGACCGCCGCCGGCACGCCGAGTACATCGACGGTGACCAGGACGGCCGCGTCTTTCTCTCCGCCGACGGCCAGGGCCCGGGCGAACAGCTTCTGACTGACGCCGACCGACTCGGTCCGCCGGCTGGCGTAGCCGCTCAGCCGAATCGGGGTCTTCGGGGTCACATCGACGCGGGCCAGGCCGACCGGGACGAGCGGCCGGTCGGGCGGGGCGGCCGGGGCCGGCAGGCTTGTCAGCAGGAGGAACACGACGGCGACGATCGGGCGGTGGGACATGACGGTACGCCTCCGGTGCGGGGGTTCGTCCGAGGGGGGTGCCGCCCCCCATTCACACTACGGGCATGCCGGTCCACGTCCATCACGGCCGGGCTCCAAGTCCCCCGCTCCACGCACATGAAGTCCGCTCCGGTCGGCGGGCCGGCGAGCAAGTTACTTGACTATCTCCGTCGACGGCGCTTGACCGCAACCCCGGGCTACCTGATTCTGGCCCCGCGAGATCGCCACCTCCCCGCCGAGCCGTCGCCATGACCCCCGCCCCCGACCGCCGGGCCTTCCTCCGGGCCACGCCCCTGGTGCCGCTCGCCGCCGTGGGTCTGGCGGCCAAGAGCAACATCACCCCGGCCCTCGGCGGCGACATCGTCGGCGGGTTCCGCCCGGTCCCGTCTGACCACGTCCATGATGAGTTGCACGCCCGCTGCCTGGTGCTCGACAGCGGGGCCACACGCATTGCCCTCGTCGTGTGCGACCTGCTCGGGGCGGCCCAGGCGGTGTTCGACGAGGCCCGCCGGCTGGTGACGGCCGAAACCGGACTGCCGGGGGCGAACCTGTTGATGTCCTGCACCCACACCCACTCGGCCCCCAACGCCCTCGGCACGGACCGGTTCGCCGTCCCGGCGGGCCGGGACGAGTACCAGCGGTTCGTCGCCCGGCGGATCGCGGACGGCGTCCGTCGGGCCGTCCGCAACCTGGCCCCGGCCCGAGTCGGGTGGGCGGTCGGCAGCGAGCCGCGAGAGGTGTTCATCCTCCGCTGATATCTGAAGCCCGGCAAGGTGCCGGCGAACCCGTTCGGGGAGAGCACCGACCTGGTCCAGATGAACCCGCCGCGGGCCAGCCCGGACCTGGACAAGCCGGCCGGCCCGACCGGCCCGGAGGTCAGCGTCCTCGCCGTCCGGTCGCCGGCCGGCCGGCCCGTCGCCGTGTACGCCGCGTACTCGCTGCACTACGACGGCGGGGTCCCCGGGGCCGACATCTCGGCCGACTACTTCGCGGCGTTCGCCGACCGCATCCAGCAGTTGCTCGGGGCCGACCGCCGGGACCCGCCGTTCGTCGCCATGCTGGCCAGCGGGACGAGCGGGAACATCAACAACATCGACTTCCGCCGACGCGGCGAGACGCACGCCCCGTACGAGAAGATGCGGGTGGTGGCCGACCGCGTCGCCCGGGCCGCGCACGCGGTGTACCAGACGATCGCCTGGCAGGGCGGGGGGATGCTGGCCGCGCGGCTGGAGCTTCTCACGGTCGGCGTCCGCCACCCGACGCCCGAACAGCTCGCCCGGGCCAAGGTGATTCTGGCCCGGGCGAAGGCAGGCGGCGTCGGGTCGCTCGACCGCAGCTACGCCGAGCGGACCAAGCGTCTGAGCGAGTGGCCGGACGCGATCCCGCTACCGCTGCATGCCGTCCGGGTCGGGGACGGGGCCCTCGGCGGCATCCCGTGCGAGGTGTTCGTCGAGACGGGGCTGGCGTTCACGGCCCCGTGCCCGCTCCAGCCGGGCTTCGTCGTGTCGCTGAAAACGGGTACTACGGGTACCTGCCGACCCCGGAACACCACGACCTCGGCGGGTACGAGACGTGGCCGGGCACCAGCCGGGTGGAGAAGACCGCGTCCACTAAAATCCTCGACTGCCTGCTGGCGATGACGGCCGCCCTGAAGCAGCGGCCTCACCCGCCGGGCTTGGCGTCGTACCCGGCCGGGCCGGTGCCCGGCCGGGTGGTCGGGGGCGGCGGGGCGACGCCGGCGGCGCGCATCACGCGGTGGATCGCCTCGACCGTGTCACCGGAGGGCTTGAAGTTGCCCGGGCGGAACCCCTCGGCGATCAAGAGGGGCGTCCAGCCGGACTTGTTCTTGCGGTTCCAAACCTCGACCTTCGCCCCCTTGTCGGCGAGGAACTGGACCACCTTCGGCAGGCTTTTGTAGGCAGCCCCGTGCATGGCCGTCTCGCCGTTCCGGTCGACGGCGTTCACATCGGCCTGGAGGCCGAGGAGGTAGTCGACGGCGGCCAGCGCCTCGGGCTCGGTGCCAGCCTCTTCGGTCGGGGCGAGGGTGCCGAGGCCGGCGGCGGCCATCAGCGGCGTGCTGCCGTCCGCGTTCGCCGCCAGCGGGTCGGCGCACAGGTCGACCAGCAGTTGCATGTAAGGCAGGTCCGCCGTCCGGGCGGCCAGCAAGAAGGGCGCCGCCCCGGTGGCGGCGAGCCGGCCGCGGCCGGACGCCGTTTTGTCCAGGCGGGCGTTCACGTCGGCCCCGGCCATCACCAACCGGCGGGCGAACGCCAGGCTGGTCAGGGTACCGGACCCGGCCGGCGGCGGTTGGCCGTCGGCGTCGTCGCCACGGTTCGGCTTGCGGACCCACGACAGCGTGTGCAGCGGGGTGAACCCGGACCGCCGGTCGTTCGGATCCGCCCCTGCGTCCAGGAGGGCCGCGGCGAGTGCAAAGTGGCCGTTCTCGACCGCCAGAATCAACGCGCTCGCCCCGCCGCGCTTGTCGGCCCGGACGGCCTCGTTCGCGTCCACCCCGCTCTCCAGCAACACCCGCACGACTTCGATCCGCCCCTCGCGCGCCGCGAACAATAGCGGCGTGAATCCGGACGCCAGCTTCGCCTGCACGTCCGCACCCGCCTGGACGAGCACCCCGACGACCGCGGCGTGGCCCTCCGCGGCGGCCCACATCAGCGCCGTCTGTCCCCTGCGGTCCTTCGCGTCCACCTTCGCCCCGGCGTCGAGCAACAGATGCACGGGCTCGACGCGGCCGGTCCGGGCGGCGGTCATCAGCGCGGACTCGCCACCCCGCAACGTGGCGTTCGGGTCCGCGCCGGCGGCGAGCAGCAGGCGAACCAGGTCCGCGTTGCCGTTCGTGCAGGCCAGCGACAGTGGCGTGACGCCGTAACGGTTCTCGGCCCGGGCCTTCGCGCCGGCCGTGAGCAGGAGCTTCGCCGCCGCCGGGTCGTCGTGGTGCGCGGCCCAGTGGAGAGCGGTCATGCCGTCGGCCTGGGCGGCGTTGGCGTCGACCCGGCCTTTCAGAAGTGTCTGGACGCGCGGCCAGTCAGCCTTTTCCGCCGCGGCGGCGAGCGGGGCGTCGGCCGCCCCGCCGACGCCGGCCGAGGCGAGCAGGACGGCCAGCGTGACGAATCGGATGCTGTTCATGGCACCTCGGCGTGTCAGATGCCCAGTACCCGGCCGTCGCTATCGGAGAACTTGTCGACCCGCACGCCGACCTTGTCGAGCAGTGTCAGGTGCAGGTTGGCCAGCGGCGTCGGCTTGGCGAACCGGATGTGCCGGCCGCCCTTCATGCCGCCGGCCGCCCCTCCAGCGACGATGATCGGCAGGTTCGAGTGGTCGTGGACGTTCGGGTTGCCCATACCGCTGCCGTACAGGTACAGCGAGTGGTCGAGCAGCGACCCGGCCCCCTCCGGCGTCGCCTTGAGCTTGGCCAGGAACTCGGCGAACAGCGACACGTGGAAGGCGTTGATCTTCGCCATCTTGGTGACCTTGGCCGGGTCGTTGCCGTGGTGCGACAGCGGGTGGTGCGGGTCGGGGACGCCGATCTCCGGGTAGGTCCGCGAGCTGGTTTCCCGGGCCAGTTGGAACGTGATGACCCGGGTGACATCCCCCCGCAGCGCCAGCACCTGGAGGTCGAACATCAGCCGGGCGTGGGCGGCGTAGGACGCCGGCACGCCGACCGGCCGGTCGAGGTCCGGCAGCGGGTTGTCCGCCACGTCGGCCTCGGCCTTCTGGATGCGCCGCTCGACCTCCCGCACCGTTTCGAGGTACTGGCTCACGGTGGCCCGGTCGGCCGGCCCGAGCGTCCGGCCGAGGCGGGCGACATCGTCCTTGACGAAGTCGAGCAGACTCGCCCGGCGGCGCAGCGTGGCCCGGCGGTCCTCTTTACTCCCGCCGTCGCCGAACAGCGTCTCGAACACCAGCCGCGGGTGGGCCTCGGCCGGCAGCGGCGTCGTCGGGGACGACCACGACAGGTTGTTTTGGTAGACGCAGGCGTACCCGTTGTCACACTGGCCGACGGTTTGCAGCATGTCCATCGCCATCTCGAGCGACGGCAGTTGCGTGTCCCGGCCGAGCTGCCGGGCGGCGACCTGGTCGACCGTCGTGCCGAGGTGATAGTCGGTGCTCTCGGTGTGCTTGGCCTTAGCGGCGCTCAGGAACGCGGCGTTTGAGGTGGCGTGGGTGCCGGGGTAGGCGTTCTTCAGCTCCATGCCCGTCAGGATCGACACATGGTCCCGCACGGGTTCGAGTGAGCTGAGGATCGGCGACAGCTCGCCGAGCTTGCCGCCACTGCCGGCCGGCGTCCACCGCGTGATGTCGCAGCCCATCGGCATGAACACGAACCCCAGCCGCCGGACGGGGGCGGCCGGCGTCGCCGCCTGGGCGGTCAGGGCCGGCACCATCGCGTCCAAGAGGGGCAGCGCAAGGGTGGCCCCGACGCCCTTGAGGAACGTCCGCCGTGGGAGGGCCTGTTTCGTGACGATCATGGGCCGGTCCTCATCTGGAACGGGACGCTGGTGACGACGCCTTCGATCAAGGCCGAGAACCGGAAGTCGGCAGCCCGTGCCCCGCGGACGACGGCGCGGACCGCGGGGCCGTCGGCGGGGCCGACGCCGCGGCCGAGGGCGAACGTGAGCAACTTTTCGGTCAGGGTGCCGGCGAACACGTCGGGCCGCTTCAGCAGGCCCGCTTCCAGCCCGGCCACGCCGTCGGACCGGCTGCCGTCGGGCAGCCCGCCGGCCGCGTCAACCGGCCGGCCGTCTTCAGCCGTGCGCCAGCGGCCGACGGCGTCGAAGTTTTCGAGGGCGAAGCCGACCGGGTCCATCAGGTTGTGGCAGCTCGCGCAGGCGGCGTTGGCCCGGTGTTGAGCCAGCCGCTCGCGGACCGGCAGGGCCGCGGACACCGTGTTGTCATCCAGCGCCGGGATGTCCGGCGGCGGCGGGGGCGGGGGCGTGCCCAGAATGTTCTCGAGTACCCACTTGCCGCGGACCACGGGCGACGTGCGGGTGGCATACGAAGTCACCGTCAGAATGCTGCCGTGCCGCAGAAGACCGCCGCGCTGGCTGCCGGGTTCGAGCAAAACGCAGCGGAACCGGGGGCCGTAGACGTGCGGGATGCCGTAGTGCTTGGCCAACCGCTCGTTCAGCCAGGCGTGGTCCGATTTCAGCAGGTCGAGGATGTTGCGGTCGTCCCGCACCACGTCCGTGAACAGTAGCTCGGTTTCGCGGCGGAAGGCTTGGCGCAGGTTGTCGTCGAAATCGGGGAACAGCCGCCCATCCGGCGTGACCGAGTCGAGGTTCCGCAGGTGCAGCCACTGGCCGGCGAAGTTCGTCGCCAGCGA
>JAABUN010006083.1_pt1 | contig 14244 bp, 7 predicted proteins | sample 5559311 | NCBI WGS metagenome assembly JAABUN01 (sample SAMN10711877, study PRJNA513370) | rock metagenome | isolation source: Antarctica rocks | place: Antarctica: Victoria Land, Siegfried Peak sud | reverse complement strand
GCACATTTAGAGTTGCGCCAGCTAGTAGGTTATTGATACGTTTGCTGCTGCTAGTCATCCGCCCGGCCGTGTGTGTTGCTCGGCCTTTACTACTTGGCTATCAACACGTAGCAACCGAAATAATAAGGTCAGTTGTAGCTAAGGACACAAAAACATAATACCTAAACTTAGTAGGAACTTTATTTTATTTTCTGTATACTTCCTGAACCTTTAACCCCCTCTCTGCCATGCGCCTATCCCCTACCCCCCTGCTGCTGGCCGCCCTGCTGGGCCTGAGCCAGTGCAAGAAAAACGACCCCGTTAGTGCCCTACCCCCCGAAACCCAAACCGGGGTCAATACCTTCGGCTGCCTCGTCAATGGCCAGCCCTGGACGCCACAGGGGAATGATGGTACCTCCAATTATAATGTGTCTTACGACCCAACTTATTATGGCGGAAGTTTATCAGTAAATGTTTACCGCTTAAATAATGGGTTTGCTCAGTATATTATTTTTGGATGTGACAGCATTTCTGGTATTGGGAGTTACTCCCTAAACCATCCTTCAAGGTCTGCTTTTTTTACAGATACTCAAAGCCCTATCGCCTGCCAGAATTACGACGGTAATTTAGGGCAACACCGTCGGGGCCACCTCATAATCACAAGGTTAGACCTCAAAGCGGGCATCGTTTCGGGCACGTTCGCCTTCACCCTCTACAAGCCGGGCTGCGACAGCGTGCGCATCACTCAAGGGCGCTTTGATAGAAAGCTCTGACTCTTTTCATCTCTTCACCCATGAAACACTTTTTTCTTTTCCTGGCCCTGCCGCTGCTACTTGTGAGCTGCAAGAAAAACGACCCTGTTAGTGCCCTACCCCCCGAAACTCAGACCGGGGCTAACACCTTCGGCTGCCTCGTCAATGGCCAGCCGTGGACCCCGCAGGGGAATGATGGCACCTCCAATTATACTGTGTCTTACGACCAGATTTCTTCTGGAGGCGTGCTAGACATCCATACCTACAGAATTTATGGCAGTTCTGCAAATGAGTTTCAAAACATCGTATTGTTTGCAGATAAAATTCAAGGTGTGGGGTCCAACTCTTTTCGGAGTCCTCTCAACACGAGAGCCAGCTTTAATGACCAAAAGACTAACTGCTACTGGAGTACTCGGGACAGCACTACTACCTACCGCCGGGGTAGCCTCACAATCATAAGGTTAGACCTGCAAGCGGGTATCGTTTCGGGCACCTTCGCCTTCACCCTCTATAAGCCGGGCTGCGACAGCGTGCGCATCACTCAAGGGCGCTTTGATAGAAAGCTCTGACTTCTTTTTCTTTTTCCCATGAACTACTGCCTGGCTACCAGCCCTAAACAAACGCACTACTAAAATCACCTATGGCTAAAGGCAGAAAAGCTTAATACTCAAGCTCATTAGAAATTCAATTTTATTTTCTGTACATTTCCTGAACCTTTAACCCCCTCTCTGCCATGCGCCTATCCCCTACCCCCCTGCTGCTGGCCGCCCTGCTGGGCCTGAGCCAGTGCAAGAAAAGCCACCCTGTTAGTGCCCTGCCCCCCGAAACTCAGACCGGGGCTAACACCTTCGGCTGCCTCGTCAATGGCCAGCCGTGGACCCCGCAGGGGAATAATGGCTCCTCTAACTACTCTGTTTCTTACGACCCAACATATCGCAAAGGCACGCTCAACGTTGGATGCTATCGTTATATAGGAAGCGGTGCTAACGATTTTCAGACTGTTGGTTTCTTTTCCGATAGCATTCCGGGGAAAGGCATTTACTCGCTTGCCGTTGCTAAGCATCAAGAGGGGTTATTTACAGACCTCACAAAAACTACCTGTCAATTTCCAGGTAGCGACCCCTATTATCGCCGAGGTAGTCTCACAATCACAAGGTTAGACCTAAAAGTGGGCATCGTTTCGGGCACGTTCGCCTTCACCCTCTACAAGCCGGGCTGCGACAGCGTGCGCATCACCCAAGGGCGCTTTGATAGAAAACTCTGACCCCTTTTCACCTCTTCACCCTCTTCCTTTTTCTCGTATGAAACACTTTTCCCTCTTCCTACTCGTGCTGCTGGCCTGCGGCCTGCTCCCACTGGGTAGCCGCGCCCAAGCCCCCGACTCGCTCAGCCAGAAGCTGCGCAGCATCTTCGCTAATATTGACAAAAGCCAGGTGCCCACCGGCTACCTCTACTAGGCCGGCGTGCGCTTTATGCGCCCCGCTGCTTTCAACGGCACCCTCACCGACAGCAGCCTAACCAATATGGATGTGCTGCGCTACCTACACGCCCAGTTGGCCTCTTCGCGCGTGTACGGCACCGATACCCTGCCCAGCCTGCCGGCCTTCAATGCCCGGCTACGGGCGGCCGTGGCAACGGCCAATAAGGCCATTCCGATAGCGATGCAGTACATGCCCTACGCCAGCATCCGGCCCGATGCCTTGCAAAATAATTTGCTCACCGTGCAAAATGAGCAGGTGTTCAACGTAGCGGGCCGCTCGGAAAGCCCCTACCAAACCAACGTGCTGTTCGCGGCGGCTCCTGAACTGAGCTACTCGCGCACTGGCACCGTTTCCTTTTTATTTCGTAAAAATCTTTACCTCAGCGGCAATGGGGCCACGCCCGGCAGCCTCGCCCTCGACTTTGGCGATGGCAACGGCTATCAGGCCGTCACCTGGGGCCAGCCCATTGGCACCACCTATGCCACGGCCGGCACCAAGCGCATTAAAGTGAAAGCACTATTTCAGTTCTTCGCGTATATCGGCCGCCGGTTCGTCACCACCACCGAAACCCGCGAGAGTTGGTTCGATTTCCAGGTGCTGAACGCCGGGGCCGCCGCCCGCTACGGCGCAAACGGGCAGGATACCTACTACCTCAAGCCCCCCGGCAACCCCTACGGCGCTACCGTGACGGTGGTATATGGCAAAAACCACGGGCAGCACGTCGTCAAGCCCTTTATCGTGGTCGAGCAATACAACCTCGCCGGGGCCGCGCCGCATTTGATTGAGTGTAATAATGCGAATAATACGGTTGAACAATTACTTTTCAAAATTGGCAATGATTTCACAGGGCCTTTTGACTTTAACACCCACCTCGAATCAGCCGGTTACGACCTCATTTACATCGACTTTGAGGAGAACCTGGACGACATCACGCGCAACGCGCAGGTAGTGGCCTACATCATTCAGCAGGTGAACGCCTGGAAAGCTATTTCCCAAACGCAGTTTGGCCTACCCGTAGACCAGAACGTGGTAATGGGCATGAGCATGGGTGGGCTGATTGGCCGCTACGCCCTGGCCGACATGACCCGCAATCCCTCGCCTTCGCACTTCGGCCCGCCCGACACGCGTCTATTCGTGCTGCACGACAGCCCTCAGCGCGGGGCCTACAACCCGCTGGGCCTGCAAACCTTCACGCGGGCTACCGGCGTGCCACTAAACGTTGCCCTGTTCAGCCCGGCCGGTGCCCTGCTCCAACTCTCCCTATCCAGCTTTAGCGGGCGTATCAGCGATGCGCTCTACGTGCTCGACCTGCCGGCCAGCCAGCAGCTTGGCATCCTGAGCGCCCTCGATAGCCGGGGCAACGACATCCGGCCCAACAGCTTTATCGACGGCGTGTATAAAAGCATGGTAGATTTCACCCCGGCCAACCCCAACAACACCCCCGGCACCCCGCAGCCCGCCTACCAGATTGTAGCCAACAGCGACGGCTCGCAGTGCGGAATAGGCTCGGGCACGCCCCTAGGCGTGCAGCTTTCTTCGGCCGATACGTTTACCTATAATTGGCTGAAACCACTCAACTACATGCCCGGCTTTACGCTGGGGGTACGCGGGGCGGCGTATGGGCTACCCGCCTACGGGCAGCAGGCGCTCATCAGTCGGATGCGAGTATACATCGAATACCGTATTTCGTTGGGTCCTTGCCCCTTCTGCGTCACCATCCCAATTCGCTTCAACCTGCTCAACGAGAACGCTACCTCGCCCCCCAATACGCTCCCCTACGAAACCCTGCCAGGCGGCACCACCAACCTGGCCACCGAATCTGGCGACTGTGCTAATCAAACGTTTCCGGTTAGCTTATTTCTCACCTCCAGCCTCTACAATGGCCCTATCTGCTTCGTGCCTACCTACAGCGCGTTGGACGTAGCCACCGTAGCGCCGACCACCGCCTTTGCCAAGTACGTTAACAATATGACCGATAACCCCAGCGTGCCCCGCGTAGCCCGCTACATTGCCCAAGCCAATCCCACTAACGCCGCTACCGCCTATAACCTAAACCATTTGACCTTTGCTCCCCGCAACAGTGAGTGGATATACGACCAGATGGAGAACCTGCCGCTAGCCAGCAACTACTGCTCCACAGAGTGCCTGCCGCTGACCATCAGCTCTTCCCTCCTCCCCGGCCAGCGCCTATGCACCGGCAGTTCCATCACGCTCTCTATTCCAGGCCTGGCAGCTGGCACGGTAGTTACCTAGACCACTGCCCCCGCGGGCTTTTTCACCACTGCCTCCGGCTCAGGACCCACGTTTACCACGACGGCCGCCGTGAGCGGACCCGACACCGGCATTATTACGGCCACTATCGGGCCGTGCAATAGCACGGTGTCCGTAAACGTCCCCATCGGAATGGGCGAGCCCAGTGGCCGCTATGTAGTCGGGGCCTACTTCAGCGGTTCCGGCACGCCCCTGCAAACGACTAACCCGGCGGGACCCGACAAGGTGAATATCATCGTGGACGCGCCCTATAATTTCACCTTCACGGCTGACCCGTCTTCCGTGTCCGTCTCGTCGTTGGGCAGCAACCAGGCTTCTTTCTACATGCCGGCCAGTGGGGGCGGCATCACGATTACGGCCACGGCGACCAATGCGCCCAGCGGCTGCGGGGTGGTGGGGCACTGGACCTTTTTCCCGGCCCCCTACCGCATGTACATCACGCCCAACCCGGCCAGCACGGACCTAACGGTTTCAGTCATCGACCCGGCCGGTCCCACCGCGCCGCCCCCTACGGCCGACCCGGCACCTTTCGACGCGGACCTGTACAATAATTTTGGCAAGAAGGTTAAAACCAAGCGCAGCGAACGGGGCAAGGCTATCCTCGACGTGCGCGACCTGCCGGAAGGGCTCTACGTGGTGCGCGTCGGCTAGGGCAAGAACGCGCTGAGTGAGAACGTGCAGATTACGCACTAGCCGGGCGGCGACGCGGCCCCGCCCGCGCTTCTACCAGTAGGCCCGCTGCTTCTGAAGCATCGGGCCTACTTATTTGCCGGCGTTATTGCTGGCCTTTGCTTTCCGCCACCCACTGCCTCGGTCGGGGGCCAAATGCGGCCAAATCGTGCTAGCGACGCGAAGGGTCGCGTCGCTGCCACCCGTTACGGGCACTAAAACCGCGCACTTACGAGCCCATCGGGCCGGGCGCGGGGCCAGCTGGCTTTTGCATTAAGCCCGCCCGGAGTAGATTTGAAGTAGCAAGCAAATCCGCCCACCGGAAATTTTTAGTGCTTGCGCCGCGCTTATGATTGCTTACCTCGACGGTAAACTCGCTTATAAAGATCCTACCCAAGCCATTATCGACACGGGTGGCGTGGGCTACGAAGTAAAGATTTCGCTGGCGACCTACTCCAAGCTGCCGGGCGAAAACGACAAGGTGAAGGTGTATACCTACCAGCACATCAAGGAAGACGGGCAAACGCTCTACGGCTTTCTGGACCCCAGCGAGAAGGCGCTGTTTCTGCACCTGATATCGGTGTCGGGCATCGGGCCGGGCACGGGCATCAACATGGTGAGCAGCATGGGCGTGAGCGACATCCGGCAGGCCATCGTGAACGAGGACGTGCGGGCTATCCAGAGCATTAAGGGGGTAGGGCCGAAAACAGCCGCGCGCGTCATTCTGGACCTGCGCGACAAGTTGCGTAAAGACGAGCTGCTAGCCAAAGCCGGGGTAGATACCGTGCCGCTGGCCCGCCAGCACAATACGCAGCGCCAGGAGGCGTTGCAGGCGCTGATAATGCTGGGCTTTGCCCGAGCCGCCGCGGAGAAGAATCTGGACCAGATTCAGCAGAAGCACGGCCCGGAGCTAAGCGTGGAGGAGCTGATTAAGTACGCTTTGAAATCGCACTAATGCCTAGCCTTTAATCGTCTGTCATTGCGAGCGCAGCGCGGCAATCGCATCCGAACGATGGACGAACAGGCGGCGCGGGTGTCGTTCTGGTGCGATTGCCGCGCTGCGCTCGCAATGACAAACGGCTCGCCATGACAGGCGGCCATTTTAAAGGCAAATAGCTACCCCGCCCGAAAGCAACCAAATCCCGCAATAATTTACTCTACAAGTTGGCAGCCGCCTGGCTGCCGCACCTGCTATCTGCTTGAAGTCTCTACTGTCCGTTGGTTCTAAATTTACCTGGCCGGGCGCGCTGCTCACGGTTGCCATGTCGGCGTCGGTGCTGCTGGCGGCCGCGTGGGCCCCGGCCGGCGCGGCGGGGCGCCGCTACCCGGCCGCGTGGTCTACGTGGGTAAGCCGGCTGGGGTTGCCGATGCCGGGCTTGCCGAGCCAGACCGTGCCCGGCGATACGGGCCGCTACCGGCCCAGCCGCCGGCCGCGCCTGCGCACCGTGCGCGACCGCCAGGGTAGCCGGTTTTCGCCGCGCGGGCGGCGCTCGCCGCTCATCCTACCCCTGCCCAAGAACGTGAAGCTGGAGGTGACGCCCGACGACAGCCTCAAAAACTACAGCGTGCGCGAAACGGTGGGCGGCCAGATTGACTACCGCGACCCTACTGTTATCTCGCAGGAAGAGCTGCTGAAGTACCAGGAGCGGCAGGCCATCAACGACTACTACCGGCAGAAGGCGATGGGCGGCGTGGCCGGCGCCCCCGCCGCGCCCGGCACCCCGCAGGCCCAGCGCCTGATTCCGAAAATCTACCTCGGCCCCATTGCCGACCGCATTTTTGGCGGCTCGTACATCGACATCCGGCCCGCGGGCTCGCTCACGTTCAAGTTCGGGGCCAAGTACAACGTGAACCGCAACCCCGCGCTCACGCTGCGCCAGCAGAGCGTGGGCGACTTTATTTTCGACCAAAATATGAACCTGAGCCTGAGCGGCCAGGTCGGCACCAAGCTCAAGCTCACGTTCAACTACGACACCAAGGCGGCGTTCGACTTCGACAACCAGATGAAGTTTGACTACGCCGGGCAGCCCACCGACATCCTGCGCAAGCTGGACCTGGGCAACGTGAGCATGCCCCTGAATAACTCGCTGATAACGGGCGGCTCCAACCTGTTCGGCATTAAGACGCAGCTGCAGTTTGGGCGGCTTGGGGTGACGGCGGTGGCCGCTACCCTGCGCGGCTCGCAGGACGAGGTGCGGGTGACCAACGGCGCCCAGAGCCGCACCTTCGAGCTGAAAGCCAGCCAGTACGAGAAAGACCGGCACTTCTTCCTGTCGCAGTTTTTCCGGGACCGGTACGACCAGGCGCTGCGCGGGCTGCCCACGGTGCAGAGCGGCTTCGAGATTCGGCGCCTCGAAGTGTGGGTGACCAACGACAACCGCACCACCGACAACCTGCGCAACGTGGTGGCCCTGATGGACATCGGCGAGGCGCGCCTGGCGCGCCTCTACCGGCCCAACTTTTACATCCCTACCCCCGACTCGGGCCGCTACGCGGTGCCCAGGAACAGCGCCAACTACCTTTATCCTACCCTGACCGCCCCCGGCAGCACCCGCGATAACCTGCAGGTGGAGACGTTCCTTAGCAACCTGACCACGCCAGCCGGCCCGGTACCGCTGACTAAAGGCATTGACTACGAGCGGATGCGGGCCCGCAAGCTCTCCCCCACCGAGTATACCTTCAACGCCCAGCTCGGCTACGTGAACCTGAACACGACCCTGCTGCCCGACCAGGTGCTGGCCGTCAGCTACGAGTACCTCTACAACGGCAAGCCCTACACGGTGGGCGAAACCCAGACCGAGTACGGCAGCAACGCCAACCCGAGCGACGTCATCTACCTAAAGATGCTGAAGGCCACTAACCCCGGCGTGGGCGTGGTTGATATTGACCCGAACGTTCCAAAAGTGAACCCGGCCAACCCGCACTTGCTGACGCACAACACGCCAACCTGGGATTTGATGATGAAAAACATCTATCCCCTGAACACCTCGCAGATAAACCGCGATAACTTTCAGCTCCAGATTATTTACAAGGACGACATCACGGGCGTGGACCTGATTTCGCTGAAAGAGGGGCAGAATATCCGGAATATTCCGCTCATTCAGGTGCTGGGGCTGGACCGCGTGAACCCGAACAACGACCGCAACCCGGACGGCAACTTCGACTACTTTCCCGGCATCACCATTGACCCCGAGCTGGGCAAGATTATCTTCCCCAGCGTGCAGCCGTTTGGCGCGTACCTGCAAAATCAGTTTGCCCCCTCGGAGCAGGCGCTGGTGCAGAAATACGTGTACCAGGAGCTCTATAACCGCACCCAGAGCGACGCCCAGCAGATTCAGACCAAGGACAAGTTTTACCTGCGGGGCCGCTACCAGGGCACCAGTACCGACGAAATCAGCCTGCCCGGCATTGGGGTGGCGCAGGGCTCGGTGCGGGTGTACGCGGGCTCGACGCTGCTGACGGAGGGGGTAGACTACCAGGTATTTTATGACCAGGCCAAGGTCAAGATTCTGAATCCGGCCTACCTCAACTCGGCCAATGAGCTGCGGGTGGCCTTCGAGAAAAACGCCCTGGTGCAGGTGCAGCCGCGCAAGCTGCTGGGCGCGCGCTTCGACTATGCCCTGAACAAGGACGTGCTGCTGGGCGCCACGGCCATGCACATCCTGGAAAACCAGGCGCCCGGCATCAACCGGGTGAATATTGGCGACGAGCCGGCCAACAACACCATTCTGGGGGCCGACGTGAGCCTGCGCAAGGAAAGCCGGGTATTGACCAAGCTGGTGGACCGCCTACCCTTCCTGGCCACCAAGGAAACCTCGACCATCGCCTTCAGCGGCGAAGTGGCCAAGCTCATCGCGGGGCGGGCGCAGCTGGGGCGCGGCGAAAACGGCGTGAGCTACCTCGACGACTTTGAGAACGCGCGCACGCCCTACACGCTGGGCGGGCTGGCGGCCATTCCGGCCTGGCGCCTGGCCGCTACCCCGAGTCCCATCGCGGGCAGCGGCATCAACGGCCTGGCCAACGGCTACCAGCGCGCCAAGCTGGCCTGGTACACCGTGGACCAGAGCTACTACACGAACGGCCCCAACGTGCCGGCGGGTATTTCGGCCCAAACGCTGCTCAACCACTACGTGCGGGGCATTCCGCGCAACGAAATATTTCCTAATAAAGACCTGGGCGCGACGGGCAACGGCTACGAGTACACGTTTGATATGGCGTACTATCCGAACGAGCGCGGGCCGTATAACTACACACCTAACATTCAAAGCGACGGCAAGCACTTTACGCCGGCCGCGGGCCTGCCCGACAACAAGTTTGGGGGCATTTCGCGGGGCATTACGTTTGATACCGACTTCGATAATTCTAACGTCGAGTACCTGGAATTCTGGCTGATGGACCCCTTCCTGGCCGTAACGAACCCCAACACCAAGTACGCCAACATTACCGACCAGGATGGCAACGACCAGCCCACCACGAAGGGCGGCGACCTGTTTATCAACCTGGGCAATATCAGCGAAGACGTGCTGCGCGACCAGGGCCAGCACGAGTTTGAGAACGGCCTGCCCGTACCGGGCCAGGATACCACCGGCCTGACCCGCCGCACGCCCTACGGCCGGGTCACGACCCAGCAGTTTCTGACCGATGCCTTCAACGCTACCCCCGGCGCGCGGGCCAGCCAGGACGTGGGCCTCGATGGCCTGGCCGATGCGGATGAGCAGGTATTTTTCAATCAGATTCCGGGCTACGGGGCGCTGGCTGACCCGTCGAACGACGACTTCCGCCACCACCTCGACCCGCGCTACGACGCGGCCAACACCCAGATTCTGGGCCGCTACAAGAACTACGACAACTACGAGAACAACTCGCCCGAAAACTCGCAGCTCAGCTCCACGGCCTACCCCGACAAGGAAGACCTGAACCGCGACAACACGATTCAGACCACCGAGCAGTACTACGAGTACAAGATTTCGCTCCAGCCAGGGCAGCTCACGGTGGGCCAGAATTACATCACCGACAAGGTGACCAACACCATCAAGGCCAACGGGGCCGCCACCGGCGACGAGGTGACGTGGTACCAGTTTCGGGTGCCCATTCGCCAGCCCTCGCGCACCGAGGGGGCCATCAGCAACTTCAAGAATATTCGTTTCCTGCGGATGTACATGACCCGCTGGCAGCAGCCGGTGGTGCTGCGCCTGGTGCAGCCGCAGTTCGTGGCCAACCAGTGGCGCCGCTACGCGAGCGTCATCGCCGACCCCAAGGCCGGGCCTACCGTGGGCACGCTGACCGATGCCGACGCCTTTAATATCTCGACGGTGAGCGTGGAGGAAAATGGTCCCTCAGCGGCCAGCGCCAGCGCTACCGGCGCTATTCCGTACATCGTGCCGCCCAATATTACCCGCGACATCGAGTATGGCTCAACGGCCGTATCGCGCCAGCAGAACGAGCAGAGCCTGCGCCTGGCCGTGACCCGCCTGCGCGACGGCTACGCCAAGGCGGCCTACAAAAACCTCAGCACCAACCTGCTGCGCTACAAGCGCCTGCGCATGTACCTGCACGCCGAGGCCAACAGCACCGACGCCGTGGCCGACAGCACCGTGCGCGCCTTTCTGCGCATCGGCACCGACTACACCCAGAACTACTATGAGTATTCGCTGCCGCTCGTTATTACCCGGCCGGGAGCTACCGCGCAGCTGGAGGTGTGGCCCGAGGCGAACAACGTGGACGTGGCGTTTCAGAGTTTTATCGATGCCAAGGCCGCGCGCAACCTGGCCATCGTGAATGGGGTGCCCAACGTGGGCTACACCATTCCTTTTACCTACAGAACGGCCCACGGCGGAATCATCACTATTCTGGGCAACCCCGACTTTTCGCAGGTGCAGGGCTGCCTGATTGGGGTGCTGAACCCGGCCACGGCCCCGGCCGATGCCAGCGACAAGAGCGTGACGCTGTGGGCCGACGAGTTTCGGGTGTTTGATTTTGACAGCCAGGGTGGCTGGGCGGCCAACGCCCGCCTGAACGTGAAGCTGGCCGACCTGGCCAACATCACGGCCACGGGCTCATTCATCGGCGTGGGCTTTGGCGGGCTGGAGGACAAGGCCCAGCAGCGCTCGACCAGCGACATACTGCGCGGCGACCTCAACGCCACGGTGGCGGCCGAGAAGTTCCTACCCCCCCAGGCGCACCTGAAGGTGCCGGTGCTGGTGCAGTTGGGCCGCCAGACCATCACGCCCCAGTATGACCCGCTCGACCCCGATACCAAGCTGAGCCAGAGCCTGCTGAAATTTCAGAATAATCCCGGCGCGGCGGCCGAGTACCAGAAGCTGGTGGTGGACCGCACCACGACGCGCAGCATCGCGGTGCTGAACGTGCGCAAGGAACGCAGCCCTACCCAGGCCAAACCCCACCCCTGGGACATCGAGAACGTGGCCGTGAGCTACGCCATCACCGAGCGCCTGCACACCGACATCAACACGGCCCGCGACTACACGCAGTCGTACACGGCCGCAGTCGCCTACGTGTACCAGACCACCCCGCGCAACTACACGCCGCTGGCCAGCTGGAAGGCGTTGGACAACCCCTACCTCAAGATTTTCCAGCAGATTAACTTCACGCCGCTGCCCTCACGCTTCTCGTTCCGCACCGACCTCGACCGGCGCTACAACGAGCGCTTTTTGCAGCGCGTAACCGAGCCGGGCACGCTGCCCACGCTGATTGATAAGGGCGTGTTCTATAAGTCGTTCTACATCAACCGGATTTATGACCTGAAGTGGGACATCACCAAGGCGCTCATCTTCGACTACACCGCCACCAACCGGGGTGTGATTGACGAAGGCGTGGGCCAGAGCATCGGCACTAGCACTGATGCCATCGCCAACCGGAAGGCGCAGTGGGACAACCTCAAGCGCGGCGGCCGCACCACCAACTTCAACCAGACGGCCGCCATTACCTACCGCCTGCCGCTGGATAAATTCCCGCTCACCGACTGGATTTCGGCCGATGCGCGCTATTCGGCGCACTACACCTGGCAAGCGGCTTCTACGGCCCTGACTATCCCCTTCCCGGTGGTGCGCGGCGACTCGGTGCTGCGCCTGGGCAATACCATTCAGAACAACGCCGAGCTGAGCGCCAACGGCAAGATTGACCTGGTGAAGCTCTACAACAAGGTCAAGTTCCTGAACATCATCAATAACGCGCCGCCGGCCAATCCGCCCCGGCCGGCCCCGGCCGACCCCAACAGCCCTACCCCCCTCGGCCGGGCCAGGCCCACCGCGCCCGACACCGCCAAAAAGGACCCCTTGCGCTTCGTGAAGGCCGTGCTACGGGCGGTGATGACGGCCCGCGCCATCAACTTCACCTACGCCCGCTCCAACGGCACGCTGCTGCCGGGCTACCTGCCGGCCACGCAGTACGTGGGCCTGGATAACCGATTTGGGGGCCTGGCACCGGGCCTGCCCTTTATCATTGGCAGGCAGTACGAGCCCAGCGAGCTGTATGGCTACGCCAACGCGCGGGGCTGGTATACCAACCAGAGCCAGTACCTGAACACGCCGATTTCCAACATCCTGACCGAAAACCTGACGGCCCGCACTACCCTGGAGCCGTTCCGGGGCTTTAATATTCAGCTCGACCTGCGGCGGCAGAAGGTGCGCAACAGCGAGGCGTATTACCGCCGCCAGATTGATACGGCGAGCACGTACTATAAGCAATATGGCACGCTGGTACCGCTCAATGTACCCATTACCGACCCCAACTACCTGGCCACTACCCAGGCGCTGGGCACGGGCTCGTACAGCGCCACGACCATCACCATCCAAACGCTGTTTGGCGACCTGAGCGCCAATGGCGAAACCAGTAAGGCTTTCGAGCGCTTCGTGCAAAACCGGCGCTTCGTGCAGCAGCAGTTGCAGGCGGCCAACCCTACCACCACGCAGATTGTAACTACGACCACGGGCACACCGCCCGTGACGACGCAGACTGCCCAGACGGTGGGCCTTTACAGCTACAACTCGCAGGACGTGCTGATTCAGAGTTTCCTGGATGCCTACCACGGCAAGTCGTCGGATGGCTACGTGGCGGAGAAATTCAACCCGTTTGGCGTGATTCCGCTGCCCAACTGGACAATCCAGTACAACGGTTTTTCGGATTTGCCGGCCATTCGCAATGTCTTCCGTTCGTTCACGCTCAACCACGCGTATTCGTCGCTCTACAACATGGGTGGCTACACCACCGCCACCCGGTACGCCACCCAACCCGAGTTTTCGACGCAGGGCGGCGGCACGAATGGCATCCTGCCCTACCTGCTGAACGCCACCGGGCAGTACGTGCCGTACTACGTTATCGGGCAGGTGAGCATCGTGGAAAGCCTTACCCCCTTCATCGGGGTTAACTTCCAGACCGTGAACAACGTAACCGGCCGGGTGCAGTACAACACCGCCCGCGCCGTGGCCCTGAACGTGACCAACGCCCAGGTAACCGAGCTGCACACCACTGAGCTGATTATCGGCCTGGGCTACGCCGCTACCGGCCTCAAGCTGCCCTTCCGGGTGGGCGGCGAGCAGCGCACGCTCAAAAACAACCTCACGGCCCGCCTCGACCTGAGCATTCGTGACAACGCCACTATTCAGCGCAGCATCCTGGGCTCGGTTGACCCGGTGCCGGCGGCGCGAGGCACGGGCGGCGTGCTGAGCACGGCGGCCGTCGTCGGCAATCCCGGCGTGGCTACCAGCCAGATTACCAACGGCTCGCTGCAAGTGCAACTGCGCCCCACCATCGATTATTTGCTCAACGCCCGCCTCAACCTCCAGTTCTACTTCACCCAGACCATCACCCAACCGCGCGTGAGCAACGCCTTCCGCAACGCTACCACCGAGGGCGGCGTGCAGCTGCGCTATAGTTTGCAGTAGGGTAGGACTTACGCAACTGCTGTTACGCAGACGCCTCGTTCTGACGGTCGCCTCACCCCCTAGCCCCCTCTCCGAAAAGGAGAGGGGGGACTAGCTTTTAGCTTTAACTCTGATTCAACTAGTTGATTTAGAAGCTAAACTAGACTAGAACTAGTTCCCCCTCTCCTTTTCGGAGAGGGGGCTAGGGGG
>JAABUN010006082.1_pt1 | contig 14247 bp, 9 predicted proteins | sample 5559311 | NCBI WGS metagenome assembly JAABUN01 (sample SAMN10711877, study PRJNA513370) | rock metagenome | isolation source: Antarctica rocks | place: Antarctica: Victoria Land, Siegfried Peak sud | reverse complement strand
CGCCCCCCGCTCGCCCGGCCCGCTGTCGCCTGGTATCATCGCCCGTATCCGGTTCCTCCCCGACCCGAGGCCCACTCATGCCCCGCCGACTCGCCGGCCTCGTGCCGTTGTTCCTGCTCACGCTGACCCCGGCCGCGCTGGCCCAGAAGGAGTTCGGGTTCGACAACCGCAAGGGGTCCGGCCAGCCGTACTTGACCCCGGCCGAGACGGTCGCCCGGATGAAGGTGGCCCCGGAGTTCGAGGTCAAGCTGTTCGCCGGCGAGCCGCAGGTCATCAACCCCGTCGCGTTCACGATCGACGAGCGCGGCCGCATCTGGGTGGTCGAGTGCTTCGAGTACCCGAGCAAAACGCCCAAGGGGAAAGCCCCGCGCGACCGCATCATCATCCTCGAAGACACCGACGGCGACGGCGTGTGCGACAAACGCACGGTGTTCGCCGAGGGCAAGGACTTCCCGGTGAGTGCCGACCGCAAGAAGGCCGGGCTGGGGGCGTTCGACCTGGCGACCGGGCTGGAGGTCGGCCACGGCAAGGTCTGGCTGGGTGCCCCGCCGTACCTGTGGACCATCGAGATCACCGGCGACAACAAGGACAAGCCGGGCAAGTTCGAGACGCCGTTGTCGGGGTTCGGGGCGCAGGACACGCACGAAACCCTCAACACGTTCCAGTGGGGACCGGACGGCTACCTGTACGGGATGCACGGCATCTTCACCTACTCGACGGTCAAGAGCCTCGACGGCCCCGAGACGCGGATGAACGCTGCGGTCTGGCGGCTGCACCCGGTCACCAAGAAGTTCGAGGTCTACGCCGAGGGCACGTCGAACCCGTGGGGCATGGACTGGCGGAACACCGACGGCGAGTTCATCCTCGCGTGTTGTGTGATTCCGCACCTGTACCACATCGTGCCCGGCGGCATGTACAAGCGCCAGTCGGGGCCGAGTTCCAACCCCTACGCCTATGGGGCTATCCAGGAGATTAGCGACCACACGTTCCACAAGGAGAGCGGCTGGGCGCACGCCGGGCTGATCTCGCTCGACGCCCCGCACATCCCCGAGAAGTATCGCAACAGTGTGATTTTCGGCAGCATCCACGGCTGTAGCCTGAAGCAGAACATTCTCAAGCCGCACGGCAGCAGTTACACGGCCAGCCGCGGCGACGACTTCCTGGTGAGCGGCGACAAGAACTTCCGGCCGATCAACCTGAAGTGGGGGCCGAACGGCGACATTTACCTCATCGACTGGCACGACCAGAACCCGTGCCACCAGGCCGCGGCCGACGCCTGGGACTACGAGCGGGGGCGGGTGTACCGGATTCAGTTGAAGGGGCGGGCGGGGAAGAAGGCACCGGACCTCGGGGCGCTCGGGCTGACCGACTTGGCGGGCGGGGCGTTCGCCGCCGACCCGTGGACGGCCCGGACTGCGTTGCGGCTGGTCCAGGAGCGGGGCGGCGGGAAACTGCTGCCCGCGATTAACTTGCCCGACAAGGTCCCGGGGGCCGAGTTCCGGCTGCTGGCCACCGCGGGGGTGCGGGACGTGTCGGCTCCGCTCCTGGAAGTCGGGCTGGCGGACCCGGAGGTGGTGGTCCGCACGACGGCCGTGCGGCTGTTCCCGGCCGGGCGGGAGTTGGCCCCCCTGGCCGACTTGGCCGGGCGTGAGCCTAGTGCGGGCGTCCGCCGGGAGATCGCCGCCGCCGCCCTTCGCTTGGGTGAGAAACACGACGTGGCACCGATCCTCAAGGCCCTCATGGCCCGCAAGCAGGACGCCGCCGACCCGCTCATCCCGCACCTGACGTGGCTCGCCTACGAGAAGGTCATCTCCAAGAAGACCGGAGCAACAACCCCCGCCGAAAAGGAACTCGCCTGGCTGGCCGGGGCCGCGCCGGGCAACCCGTTCGTGCGTGACCAGATCGTGCCGAAGGTCATGCGCCGGCTGGTCGCCACCGGGCGGCCGGACGACCTGGCGTTGTGCGTGAAGTTCGCCGCCGACGCCAAGGACGTGGCCGTCCGCCGGCAGGCGCTCGAAGGTTTGGCCATCGCCCTGACGAACCAGTCGGTAACGCCGCCGGCCGCATGGGCGGCGCTGCAGGCCGAACTGACCGCGGCGAACGACGTGCAACTGACGGCCCTGGCGAACAAGCTGGCCGTCAGCTTCCGCGACCCGGCGGCGGTGGCCCGGGCGTTGAAGCTAGCCGCCGACGCGGGGCAGCCGGCCGAGGCCCGCACCGAGGCCGTGCGGCAGGTGGCGGCACTCAAAGCCCCGAAGGGGGCCGAGTTGCTGCTGAAGCTGATGGCCGGGGACGCGCCGATCGGGGTAAAAGTCGAGGCGGCCCGCGGGCTGGCGGCGTTCGACTCGCCGGCGGTGCCGAAGCAGGTTCTCGCGGCGTGGGCCGACACGCCGCCGGCCGTCCGGGCGGAACTCGTCACGGTACTGGCCGGCCGCAAGGAGTCGGCCAAGCAGTTGCTCGCCGCGGTCGGGGCCAAGACCGTCGGCCGCGGCGAGGTGACCGACAACACGGTCATCCGGATGCAGGCGTTCAAGGACGCCGGCGTCGACAAGCTCATCGAAACCGCCTGGGGCCGGACCCGGGCCACGCCCGCTGACCTCGCCGCCACCATCGACAAGATGCGCGCCGACCTCGGCACCGGCCCGGCGTCATTCGCCCGCGGCAAGGTGGTCTTCGAGGCCAACTGTGCCAAGTGCCACAAGTTCGACGGCCGCGGCCAGGAGGTCGGGCCGCCGCTCGACGGGGCCGGCCGGGACATCGAGTACATCCTGGCCAACGTCATCGACCCGAACCGGGTCATCGGTGCCCCGTACTTCCTGCGGACCGCCGCGACCATTGACGGCCGCGTCGAGCAGGGCCTGTTGCACGCCGAGGACGACCAGTCGATCACGCTCAAGGTCGAGAACGGCGTCCTGAAGCGCATCCCCAAGGCCGACCTGGACGGGCCGGTGAAAGTCGTCGAGAAGTCGATGATGCCGGAGGGATTGGCGGCCGGCATGACGACGCAGAACTTCCGCGACCTGGTCCGCTACCTGATGGCCAACCCGTACCTGGCGACCGGGACGGCGGGGGACAAGGTGGTGACCGCCCCCGTCACCGGCCGCATCCCGGTCCCGGCCGGGGCGACGACATTGACGTTCGGGGTGACGGCCGCGGCCGTGGTCAAAACGACACTGGAACTCGGCGTCGGCGGGGCCTACACCGTAAGCGTCGACGGCAAGCCGGTCGGGAAGGGCGGGGCGGGGCAGGCGGCCGTGCCGGTGACGCTGGCCCCCGGCGTTCACGTCGTCACCATTGATGTTGATGGGCCGGCCGGGGCGGTGACGGCGCGGTTCCTCGACCCGGACCGGCGGCTGACGTATCCGGAGTAACGGGGGGTAAAGCCCGGGGACTGCAGTCCCCGGGCTTTCGGCGTCTTTGTTCCGTATCGTGTCCTTTTGATCCGCGCTACACCATCCGCACCCCGCAGCACTCATGGCAGATGTCCGCCCGTTCCGCGGGTTCCGGTACAACCTCGGGCAGGTCGGGTCGCTGGCCGACGTGATCGCCCCGCCCTACGACGTGATCGACGACCCGCTGCATGTGAAGCTCCTGGCCGCCAGCGAGTACAACGCCGTCCGCGTCGAGTTGCCGCTGGAACCGAACGGCGGCGGCCCGGACAAGTACACCCTGGCCGCCCGGACCCTCAACGGCTGGCTCCAGTCCGACGCGATCCGGCAGGACACGGCCCGCGCCCTGTACGTGCTGGAACAGGAGTTCACGGCCGACGGGGTGACGCACACCCGCCGGGGGTTCCTGGCCCGCGTCCGGCTCGACCCGTTAGGGTCGGGGCGCATCTACCCGCACGAGCAGACCCTGGCCGGGCCGAAGGCGGACCGGCTGCGGCTGTACCAGGCGACCGCCTTCAACGTCTCGCCGGTGTTCGGCCTCTACCCCGACCCGGCCAACGAGGTGTTCGCCCTCCTCGACCCGTTCATCTCGACCGCCCCGCCGACGACGGCCGTCGACCCCCTCGGCGTCACCCACCGGATGTGGCTCATCACCGACCAAAAGACGGTGTCGCGGGTGACCGGACTGATGGGTCCGCGGCCGGTGTTCCTGGCCGACGGCCACCACCGGTACGAGACGGCGATCCGCTACCGGGACGAACTCGCGGCGTCGGCCCGGCCCGAGGCCGACAGCGACGGCCCGGCCAACTTCTGCCTGATGCACCTGGTCGGCATGAGTGCCCCCGGACTCATCGTCCGGCCGACGCACCGGATGTTAGCCGGCCTGCCCGCCGTGACGGCCGCGGCGCTGAAACAGGCCCTGGCCGACCACTTCGTCACGGTCGCCGACTTCGGCCCGGACGCGGCCGGCTGCTGGGACCACGTCCAACTCGAAGAATCTCAGTCGGTCCTCGGGTTCGGCGCGGCCGGCGGCCGGGAGTGGTTCGCGGCCCGGTTCACGACCCCCACTGCCGTCGAGGCGTTGGCCCCGGACCACTCGCCGGAGTGGCGCGAGTTGGCGGTGAGCGTGCTGCACGAGTTGGTCGTCGGCAAGCTGCTCCCCGCGGCGTTCGGCGCGGCCCCGACCTGCCGGTACGGGCACCTCTTGGACGAGGTGACGGCGTCGCTAACCGGCGGTGAATCGCAGGTCGGGGTGCTGGTCCCGCCGGTCGGCATGGACCACGTCGAGATGATCGCCGGCAACCGGGAGACGATGCCGCCGAAGACGACGTACTTCTACCCGAAGGTGCCGACGGGGCTGGTGTTCAACTCGCTGAAGCGGGATTAGAGAAAACTGCGTCAAAGTGCAAGCACACCGAAAGCCCACCGATGACCATCGGTGGGTGTGGCCCCGCAGCCAAGTGTCACACGACAAGATCACGCAGCACGATGCCGAACTCGCGTTCCAGAAAGTCGAGTGTGGCCGGCTGCCCTTCGAGCGATGCGCGGACGTGAGTCGTTGTGAACAGCCCGGACCGGGACTGCCACTTGGCCTCGCTCCGGTCCACAGCCACCTTCCAATCGACCAGACAGACGTACTCGCACGAATCGTCCGACTCGATGTTGTCCGCCATGTTCGGGCAGATCAGCGGGAGTGTCAGCAACGGTTGGCCCCCGATCGTGACATCGCGGATCGGCCTGGCGGGTTCGGTGACCTGCCCAATACCTACGAACCCGAACCTCCTGAGGTAGGCCGCGACCACGTCGCCGGCCTGCAGCCCCAGCATGGCGTTCCGCCATCTCGGGCCTTGGCCGGCCGAGATGAACCCGTGCCGCTTGTAATCATCCCACTGCCGGTGGGCACCTTCGCCGACGTTGTAGTAGTAAATGCCGTTGGCGAAGTCGTACCCCGATAGTTGTCGGTGGTACGTGTTGATCGGCCGGAAATTTTCGGCATAGTGACCTGACGATATATTTGTGACGAGGCGGCCCAACTTCCAGAGTAATGTCTTTTCCACGAGCAGGGCGTCGTGTTCGGTCAGGCCGCGAGCGATGACGCGGATGATCGGTTCGAGTCCCTCCCCGCGAATCGCGGTTATCCGCCGGGTCTTTTCGTCATCCGCAACCGACGATAGATGGGCCGACTTCCGCGACCCGCGGCCCTTGCCGAAGTAGAACTCCTCGAAGTTGCGTGGGTCGATGTACACGTAGACGTAGTAGTCATTCATGCGTAACTCACGACTCCGATTGATGCGGGTGTCATGTCGTTGTCATGGCGCATTGCGGGTTCAACCCACCGACGTTCGTCGGTGGGCTTTCGCCCCAGATTCGCCCGCTACCGTTCGTCCCACCCGAACACCACCACCGCGTACCCGTCCGGGTCCACGACCGCCACCCGCGTGTACCCCTCCGTGCTGCTCTTCAACGGCCCCACCGCCACGCCGGCGGCCGCCAGCCGCCCGACCGCTTCGGCCAGGTCGGGCACCTGCCAGTGCAACTTCACCCCGCCGGGCACCGGGACGCCGGCCTTTAATGCTAGCTTCCCGCCGTCGCCGCTTAACAGCACGAACCCGTTCGGGGTGTCGGCACGTTCGACCGTGAGGCCGAGGGCACTCTCGTACCAAGCCACGGCCCGGGTCACGTCCGATACGGTGAGTTCGACCATGTACAGCGTCACGCCACGGGCCGCCGGGCGAACAGTCGGCCGAACGGGTTGCCCCACGCCGGCCCGCCCTCGCGGAACAGCACCGCCTCGCTCTTGAACTGCCGGACGGCGAGCGCCAGGGCCAGGGCCACCCATAAGGCACTCGACGCCAGCACCGGGGCGAAGTAGGCCCACGGTACCGCCTCGCCGCTGACGCTCAGGAGCCGGCCCTGCAGCAGCATCGGGCCGGTGACCGGCACCCAGCACGTCGCCGGACTCAGTTCGGTGCCGGGCAACATGCTCCAGAACGCGAGCGGCATCGTGACCAGGATCAGCGGCATCAGGTAGTATTGGCCCTCCTTGGTGCTCTTGGCGAACACCCCCAGCGCCAGGCAGACGGCGCTGAACAGGGCCGCCTGCGGCAACCCCAGCGCCATGCACCCGATGACCCCCGGCAGGCTGATGATCTGGAAGCCGAGGGCACGCTCGGCGATCAACGCCCCGGCCGTCAGCCACAGGACGTTCCAGACGACCGTCGCGTAGGCGAAGGCCGTCGTCGCCAGGAACTTGCCGACGACGATCTCGCTCCGTTCGGCCGGGCTGATGAGCAGCGTCTCCATCGTCCCGCGCTCCTTCTCGCCGGCGGTCATGTCGACGGCGGGTTGGATGGCCCCGGCGACCAGCCACATGATCAGGATGAACGGGAAGATGCGGGCGAACGTGTCGCGCAGTTCGTCGGCCGCCTTCTTGTCCTTCGGCTTGTCGGCCTGGGGGTCTTCGATGGTCAGCACCTTGTCGAAGTCGGCCGGCAGTTTGGCGGCCACGAACTTCCGCTCCCGCAGCTTGGCCGCCCACGCCCGGACGACCCCCCCCAGCCGCTTGGCTGCCAGCTTCGACTTCTCGTCGCCGTCGCGGTCGAGGATTCGGACCACCGGCCGGCGGTCCCTGGCGACCAAGTCAGCGGCGAGGGTGGCGGGCAGGACCAGGACCACGTCGGCTTCCTTGCTCCGGAGGGCGTCACGCGGGTCGCCCGTGACGGTCTTGACGACGGCCGCCGGGCTGACCGCCTCGTCGGTCGTGTCCAGGCCGGGGGCGAACGCCGGGCCGTCGATGAGCGGGACCGGTACCCCGGTCAGGGCGTCCGGGTTGACGACGCCGACGACCGTGACCTGTCCCGCGAGCGACACAACGAACAGGAGGGCGGCCAGGAGGAACAGCGGGTACAAGACGGCCGGCAGGACGAGGATGAGCAGGACGGTCCGGCGGTCCCGGATCAGGTCGCGGAACTCCTTGCCGGCGATCAGGCGGACGACGGACCCGCTCATGGCGGCGGCTCTCCCTGGGGCGGGCGGGGTGGGGGCCAGTGTATGCCGGCCGGCGGGCGTGGTTAGGTTCTCCTTGCACCCCCCGCCGCCGTCGCTTACACTTCCTGATACCGCCGACCGCCCGCGCCCGTGCCGACCCCCGGCCGGTGCGGCCACCTTCCCTCCAGCCCGGCATGCTCGTCATGGTTTGCTCGCTTGCGGCCGCCGTGGCCTGCTGTCTCGCCGGGCCGCCGGCTGCCACCGATGCCCCATCGTTTCTGACCGAGGTCATGCCCGTTCTGACCCGGCAGGGGTGCAACCAGGGCGGCTGCCACGGCAAGGGGGCCGGCCAGAACGGGTTCCGCCTGTCCTTGCGCGGGTACGCCCCGGACCAGGACCACCGCTCGATCACCCGCGAGTTCGACGGCCGGCGGGTGGACCCGGCCGACCCGGCGCGGAGTTTGTTCCTGTTGAAGGCGGCCGGGCTGGTTCCCCACGACGGCGGCAAGCTGTTCGGGGCCGAGGGCCGCGAGTACCGGACGCTGCTACGGTGGCTGGAAGCCGGGGCACCGGGGCCGAACGAGAAGGAGCCGCGGGTCGTGAAGCTCGAACTCACCCCCGGCGGCCGGACGGCGGCGGCCGGGGACGTGCAGCCCCTCACCGCTTGGGCGACGTTCAGCGACGGCCGCCGGCGGGATGTCACCTGGCTGACGCGCTTCGACAGCAACGATGCGGCCGTCGTGGCCGTCACCCCCAGCGGGGTGGCGACGGCCAACCGGCCCGGTGCTACGGCGGTTCGGGCCGCGTTCCTCACCGAGGTGGCCGTCGCCGCGTTCACGGTGCCGGCCCCGGCCGCCGTCGCTTCCGCTCGGTACGACGCCCCGCCGCACCCGGTCGACGACGCCGTGTTCGCCCAGTTGAAGGCTTTGCACATCGAGCCGTCGGGGCCGGCGACCGACGCCGAGTTCGTCCGCCGGGTCACGCTGGATACCATCGGCCGGCTGCCGGCGGCTCCTGAAGCGGCCGCGTTCGTCGCCGACACGTCGCCCGACAAGCGGGCGAAGTACATCGACGCCTTGCTCGCCCGGCCGGAGTTCGCCGACTACTGGGCGCTGTTTCTCGGCGACCTGTTCCAGAACCGCAAGGAGCGCGACCACGACGTGCGCGGGGCCAAGGGGGTGCGGCAGTTCCACACCTGGCTGCGCGAGCAAGTCGTGGCCAACCGGCCGTGGGACGAGCTAGCCCGCGCGGTGCTGACGGCGGCCGGCGACACGACCGCCAACCCGGCCGTCGGGTACTACGTCGTCACCGTGGGGGAACAGCGGGAGGCCGACAAGTCCGAGGTCGGCGAGTCGGTCGCCCAGGCGTTTCTGGGGACGCGGATCGGCTGCGCCAAGTGCCACAACCACCCGCTCGAGAAGTTCACCCAGGACGACTTCTACCACTTCGCCGCGTTCTTCAGCCGGGTCCAACTCGACCGCCGGGAGGCGAAGGACGGCGTCACCACGCTCCGGGTCGGCCACCGCGACGGGCGAGGCCGCGACAAGGACGCGGTCGGCACCACCCAGCCGCGGACCGGGGCGCACCTCAAGCCGCAGCCGCTCGACCGTTCGACGCCGGCCGTCCCCGCCGGCGGCGACCCCCGCGCCCCTCTCGCTGCCTGGGTGACCGGGCCGACGAACGAGGTGTTCGCCGGGGCGATGGTCAACCGCGTCTGGAAGCACTATTTGGGCGTCGGTCTGGTCGACCCGGTCGACGACCTGCGGGCGACGAACCCGCCGTCGAACCCAGCCCTGTGGGCGGCCCTCTGCAAGGAGTTCGTCGGCCACCGGTTCGACCTGAAGCACCTGATGCGGGTGATCCTGACCAGCCGGACGTACCAGCTCTCCAGCAGCACCCGCCCCGGCAACGCGGCCGACGCTAGGGCGTACTCACACTACTACGCCCGCCGGCTGCCGGCCGAGGTGTTCCTGGATGCGGTGTGCGACGTGACCGGCGTCCCCGAGACCTTCGCCGGCTACCCGGTCGGCACCCGGGCGGTGCAGGTGCCCGACCCGTCGGCGACCTCGCCGTTCCTGAAGCTGTTCGGCCAGTCCGAGCGGACCACGGCGTGCGCCTGCGAACGCAAGGGGGATGTCACCCTGTCGCAACTGTTGCACCTGCAGAACAGCCCGAACCTGGCGAACAAGGCGGCCCACGGCCCGTGGCTCAAAGCCCAACTGGCCGCGACCAGGGACGACGCCGAGGTACTCGACCGGATCACCCGGCGCGCGTTCGCCCGGCCGGCGACTGCGGCGGAGCGGGCGGCGGTCACGAAGCTGTTGGCCGACAAGCAGCCGCGGGCCGAGGTGTTCGCGGACTTCCTGTGGGCGGTGCTGAACGCCAAGGACTTCGCCTTCAACCACTGACGGCCGGCCGCCGCGGATGCTACCATGACGACGCCGGACGAGGCCCGAACTTCCCCCGCAGGCGGATTCTCCATGCTCGACATCTCCCTGGGCCGGTCGGCGAATCGGCGCTGCGACGGGGCCACCCGCCGCGACTTCCTGCGCGTCGGCGGCCTCGGGGCGCTGTCGCTGCCAACGCTCCTGAGCCTCGAAGCCAAGGCGGCCCGGCGGGGCGGCGACGCCCGGGCCAAGTCCGTCATCCTCGTCTACCTGGGCGGCGGCCTGTCGCACCACGACAGCTTCGACCCGAAGCCGGCCGCCCCGGCCGAAATCCGCGGCAAGTACAAGCCCATCGGCACGAGCGTCCCGGGCCTGCAAATCAGCGAGAAGCTGCCGCTGATGGCCGGGCAGATGCACCGCCTCGCCCTCGTCCGGAGCGGGGCGCACGCCAACGACCACCACGAAACGGCCACCAACTGGGTGCTGTCCGGCCGGTTCGGGTCGCCCTTCGGCGACTACCCGGCCATCGGGGCGGTGGCGGCCCACGAGTTCGGGTTCGCCGGCAGCGTCCCGCCGTATGTCGCCGTGCCGCGGAACCCGTCGTTCACCTGGGAACTCGGCAAGAGTGCGTTCCTCGGCGGCCGGTTCGAGGCGTTCAAGGCCGGCGACCCGAACCAGAAGAACTACCAGGTCGACGACCTGACCTCGGCCGCCACCCCGGCCGCCCTCGCCCGCCGCGGGACGCTCCTCCAGGCCGTCGACACGCTGGCCCGCCGCGTCGACGGCAACGACCAGATCGCCACCTACGACGAGTTCCGTAACCGCGCCCAGCAGATGGTTCTGTCCCCGGTCGCCCGGCGGGCGTTCGCCGTCGACGCTGAGCCGTCCGGCCTGCGCGACCGGTACGGCCGCAACACCTTCGGCCAGTCGGCGCTGCTCGCGCGGCGGCTGGTGGAAGCGGGCGTGCGGTTCGTCACCGTCAACTACGGCGGGTGGGACCACCACGCCAAGATTTTCGAGAGCCTCGACAAGAAGCTGCCCGACCTCGACCAGGGGCTGTCGGCCCTGGTGGCCGACATGGCCGACCGGGGGATCGATCGGGACACGCTCGTCGTGGTGATGGGCGAGTTCGGCCGGGGGCCGAAGATCAACAAGGACGCCGGCCGCGACCACTGGGGCCAGGCCGCGTCGATGCTCTTCTACGGGGCCGGCGTCAAACCCGGGTTCGTCCTCGGCAAGACGGACAAGCACGGCGGCACGGTCACCCAGCGGCCGGTGTCGCCGGCCGACACCTGCTTCACCATCCTCGACGCCCTAGGCATCGACCCGCGGAAGCAACTCGTCACACCCGACGGCCGGCCGGTCGAGGTACTCGATGCGGGCGAGCGGGTGCAGGAGCTGTTCGCGTAAGGTCGTGGGCAAAGCCCACCGACGATCGTCGGTGGGTCTTCAGCCCGGTAGCGGCCGCGAATCCGACCTCGTGAAGGGCAACCCATCCGCGGACTCGTCACTGCCGCCGCGGCCGTCCTGCTCCTCGGCCGCACCGCGCCCGACCCGGCGGCCCCCCGCCCGCTCGTCGCCGTCCCGCTGGCAATCCCGGCCGGGTTCGCCGGCAAGGTGACCGTCCGCGGACTCAAGCTCGACACCTTGACGTCCGTCACCGCCGACGGCGGGGTGTCGGCCAAGCTCGTCGGCCAGGGGCGTAAGTCGGTCCCGCCGAAGGACACCAGTGCGAAGAAGGCCGGCGACACCGAGGCCGAGATCGAATTGTCGCTGCCCAAGGGGTTCGCCGGCGAGGCCGTCACGTTGACGCTGACCGCCCCGAAGACGAAGCCAGTCCCGTTCCGCCTGACCATCGACCCGCCGGGCACGGTGGCCGAGGTCGAGCCGAACGACGGGTTCGCCCAGGCCCAACTCGTCACGGTTCCGGTCCGGTTCGCCGGCGTCATCCAGCGCGAAAAAGATGTCGACGTGGTCAAGTTAAAGCTCGCCGCGGGAGAGCGTGTTCGGGTCGAAATCGACGCCGCCAAGCTCGGCTCCCCGGCCGACCTGACGCTCACCCTTTGGGACGCCGACCGGCACATCCTCGCCGCCGCGGACGACACCCCCGCCGGCCCGGACCCGGCCCTCGACTACACCGCGCCTGCGGCCGGCGACTACTTCGTCAGCGTGGCCGAGGCGAGCGACCGGGGCGGGCCGGCGTTCGGCTACCGGCTGCGGATCACCGGCCGCTGAAACTTAACTCTCGCCCCGCGTGAATATCCGGTGTGAGCCGGCAGCCGTCGGTTGACTTCCGCCGCCGGCCCGCCTCATCATGCACCGCCGACCGCCCCGGACCATCGGAGTTACCCGAGCATGACGCGCCTGTTCCTCGCATTCGCCCTGGCCTGCCTATCCGGCGTCAGTTCCGCCGCCGACGTGCCGGCCCCGCTCGGCACCCGCGCCCCGGACTTCACCCTCCCCGACCCGGTCGCCAACAAGCCGTGGGCGACGGCCGATGTGCCGAAGGACGCCAAGGCCGTCGTGGTCGCGTTCGTCTGCACCGGTTGCCCGGTCAGCAACGCCTACCTGCCGCGGCTGGCCGCACTGCACAAGCAGTTCGCCCCCGACGGGGTGGCCTTCGTCGCCGTCAACTCGCACCCGGCCGACACCGCCGCCGACGTGGCCGTTCATGCGAAACAGTACCCGCTGCCGTTCCCGACGCTGAAGGACGCCGACGGCAAGATCGCCGCCCGCCTGAACGTCGACCGGGTGCCGGCGGTGGTGGTGCTGGACGCCGGCCGGATGGTCCGGTACGCCGGCCGCATCGACGACCAGTTCGCCCCCGGCGTCCACCGGGGCAATGCGACGACGCACGAACTCCGCAACGCCATTGACGCCGTGGTCGAGGGCCGGGCCGTGACGACCCCGGCCGTCCCGGCCGCCGGCTGTCGCCTCGGCCACGACGCCCCGGTGGTCCCGGCCGCGGTCACGTATCACAAAGAAGTCGCCCGGGTCATCCAGGCGAAGTGCCAGGAGTGCCACCGGCCGGGGGAAGCCGCCCCGTTCGCCTTGATGACTTACCCGCAGGCCAAGGGGTGGGCGGGGATGATCCGCGAAGTCGTGGCCGACGGAGTCATGCCGCCGTGGCACGCCGACGCGCCCCGCGGTCACTTCGCCAACGACCGCCGCCTGAGCGACGCGGACAAACAGACGCTGATCGCCTGGGTTGACGCCGGCTGCCCGGAGGGGAACCCGGCCGACGCCCCGCCGGCCAAAACCTACGCCAGCGGCTGGCGACTCGGCCGGGAGCCGGACGTGGTCGTCAAGATGGCCAAGCCGGTCAGCGTCCCGGCCCAGTTCCTGATGGGCGCGATCGGGATGCCGTACCAGTACGTCAAGGGGGACAAGGCGTTCGCCGAGGACACCTGGGTCGAGGGCGTCGAGGTCCGGCCCGACCTGCGCGGGGTGACGCACCACATCATCGTCTACACCGTCCCGGCCGGGACGCGGCTGCGGGACCTGGCCAAGGACGACGGGTTCGCCCGGCACATGCTGGCCGCGTTCGTCCCCGGCGACGCCCCGCACCTGTTCCCGAAGGGCATGGCCAAGAAGATTCCCAAGGGGGCGTCACTGATCTTCGAGGTCCACTACACCCCGAACGGCACGGCAGGCGTCGACACATCCAGCGTCGGGTTGCTCGTGGCCAAGGCCCCGCCGAAGTACGAGATCAAGACCGACACGAGCCTGAACGGCCGGCTGTCGATCCCGCCGGGGGCGGCCAACCACTCGGTCGCGGGCAGCCGGCTGGAGTACGACAGGCCGGTCACCCTCTTGAGCTTCACGCCGCACATGCACGTCCGCGGCAAGGCGTTCTGGTTCGACCTCGTGACCGCCGACGGCACGCGCACGAACCTCCTGCGGGTGCCGAAGTACGACTTCAACTGGCAGGTGGCCTACGAGCTGGCCGAGCCGGTCGTGATGCCGGCGGGAGCGCACATCGAGTGCGTGGCGTGGTACGACAACTCGGCGGCCAACCCGACCAACCCCGACCCGACCAAGACCGTCCGCTGGGGCCAGCAGACGTGGGAGGAGATGATGCTCGGGTTCGTCGAGTATTACGTCGAGCGGTAGCAAGGAACGGAACCCCGAAAGCCCACCGATGAACTTCGGTGGGTTCTACTCCGTCCGCCCCCCTCGCTCCGCCCGCACCTCCGCGTACCGCGCTTCCAACTTTCGCGACAACTCCGGCAGCCGGTCCATGATCCGCTTCAACGGCCGCGGCTCCCGGCGCGTCAGCGCGTAGGCCGTCAAGACGGGTAAAGCCACCGTCGAGTCGATGTAGCACGTCACCGTGCCCGGCAGCTTGTCCGGGTCCACCTTCCCCCACGTCATCGCCTCGGACGGCGTCGCCCCGCTCAACCCGCCGGTGTCCGGCCGGGCGTCGGTGAACTGCAGGAAGTAGTCGTGGCCGGCTTCGAGCAGCCCCAAGACTTCCTGAATCT
>JAABUN010006081.1_pt1 | contig 14248 bp, 10 predicted proteins | sample 5559311 | NCBI WGS metagenome assembly JAABUN01 (sample SAMN10711877, study PRJNA513370) | rock metagenome | isolation source: Antarctica rocks | place: Antarctica: Victoria Land, Siegfried Peak sud | reverse complement strand
GCGACGCCCGCCTCGGTGATCAGCAGTTCGGCGCACTCGGCCGAGGTGAGCCCGGTCCCGCGAATATCGGCGAGGGCGTAGAACGCGCCCTCGGGCAGCGAGCAGCGGACGCCGGGGATCGCGTTGAGGCCATCGATGACGAGGTGGCGGCGGCGATCGTACGCCGTGACCATCTCGGCGATGAAGTCCTGCGGGCCATTGAGCGCGACGATCGCACCGCGTTGACTGAACGAGGCGGCACAGGTGACCGAGTGGCTGTGGACCTTGAGTATCTGCTTGACGATCGGTTGCGGCGCGGCGAGGAAGCCGAGACGCCAGCCGGTCATCGCATACGCCTTCGAGAAGCCGTTGAGGGTCAACGTCCGCTCCCACATCCCCGGCAGCGCGGCGATGCTGCGGTGGACCGCGCCATCGTAGACCAGCTTTTCGTAGATCTCGTCGCTGAGGACGTAGAAGTCGTGCTCCTGCGCGAGGCGCGCGACGGTCGCCAGTTCTTCCTCGGTGGCGACACGACCGGTCGGGTTGTTCGGCGTGCAGAGGATGAGCGCGCGGGTGCGCGGCGTGATGTAGGGGCGCAGGCGCTCCTCGGTGATCGCGAAGTTGTCATCGGCGGAGAGCGGCACGCCGATCGGCACCCCCTCGGCGATGATGACCTCCGGCGCATACGAAACCCAGCCCGGATCGAGGATCAGGACTTCATCGCCCCGATCGATCAGCGTCATGATCGCCGCGAAGATCGCCGGTTTGCCGCCGGGCGTCACGATGATCTCATCGACCGCATAGGTGAGCCCGTTCTCCCGCCGCAGCTTCTCGACGATCGCGCGGCGCAATTCCGGGATACCGGCGCTGGCGACGTAGTGAGTATCGCCCGCCTCCATCGCGTCGGCGGCTGCGGCGACGATATGCGCGGGTGTGGGGAAGTCGGGATCACCGCCACCGAGATCGACGACATCGTGCCCTGCTGCTTGCAACTGCCGCGCCCGGTCGGAGACGGCGACCGTCGGCGATGGCGCGATCGATGTCACCCGCCGCGCAAATCGGTATTCCATCGTGGTTTATCCTCCCTATCAAGTCTGATACGTAGGTGATATAGCAAGCCTTGATCCGTTCTGGCGGCGCTTGCCCTAATCCTGGGTTCTGGCCTGTTGCCGCCCCGCTGTACTCGTTGCCGATGATAGCACGCCCGCCACACCATCGGATCGGGACACTCGGAGCTGGGCGCAGTGTTATACTCAGTGGCGAACTGTCGTGCCGGCACGTCTGACGTATCGGTTTCGACTCCTCGGCCAGCGAGCGTCGCGATGGGAGTGCGAGCGGATGAATCTTGTTGATGGCCTGGAACGGATTCGGACGATGCTGACGGCGAATCAAGCCGACCCGGCAACGTTCGGCACGGTCGATATGATCCTCGATAATGCGGCCCGGATGGGGGCCAACGACAACGCGAAGGCGCAGTCGTTGCTCCAGATCACCAAAATGCTGATGCGGACCCCAGCCTCGAACGGCAACGTCAGCATTTACAATGACTTGGCCCGGATCGAGCAACAGCTGACGATCCGCGCTAACGAGATGGCGAAAGAGCGCGCCGACATGGTCGATCGTCCGGTGCCGAAAGACAAAAAGTTCTACAAGGCGCAGCGCGACAAAGAGAAGGCGGCGAAGAAGTCGAGCTAACCGTGCGACTGGTCGTCTACTCGGTAGGCTTGTCGGCTTTGCCCCTCAGCATCTATTCTCGGAGAAGGCCACCGCGTTGGGCTGACGTGGTGGCCTCTGCTTATCTTTCGCGATGGCCTGGGCTCGATTGGATTCGGGTTAACGGCCAGACCTGCGGGCTCGATCTCTGTCGCCTGCGGTAGGGGAACCATCGCCGCGCTCGATGCGTTGCACTACTAACGGTGCTCAAGCGATTTCCCCACCACAGCCCCGCAACGGAACGACGAGCCTCGCACTCTGGTTCTGGTGCCTCTTCGCCCTCCTATCGCAACAACTCTGCTTGACCGTAAACTGTTGGCAGGCGGGATGCGATAGTTCTGTCAGGGCAGTTGATGAGCTAGCTGTTCGTGGTGATATACCGGAGTAGTAGATGAGTAAGGTGATCGAACGAACGCGACCGACGCCGCGAATAGCGCCGTTGCGAGCGGGGCGTTTCCTTTGGGAGGCGTTTTGGACGCCGTTCTGGTTGGGGAGTACCCTGCCGCCCCCCGCGTTGCCGACGCGGCGTGAAGCGCACGCCGTGCAGGGCGAGCGTACTCCCCTCCTCGTTCGTCAACTCGATACGCTGCGCGATACGATCTGGCGGCAGCGGCGGGCGATCCTGGCCCTGCGCGCACTGTGGCTCGCCCTGGCGGTTGCCGCTGTCTGGCTCGGCTTCCGCGTGCTGGCGCATCGCGAGTTCGCGCTGCGGCCGCTGCTGATCGTCATGGCTGTGATTCTGGTCCTCGGTGCGACCCTGGTCGCCCTCGCGCGTCCATCGCGCGGCCAGTTGGCACGTACGCTCGATCGCTCTTTCGGGCTGCGTGAGCGTGTCGCCACCGCCCTTGAAGGGGCGCAGGGCGAACGCCTGACCGGGGTGCGTGCGCTACAGGTATTGGAAGCGACGCGGGTCGCGCAGGATGTCAGCACGGCGAGCGCATTTCGGCGTCGGGTGCCGGTGCGCGAGTTAGCCCTGGCAACCGTCGTCGGCACCTTCTGCATCGTTTTCGGCATTATCCTGTTCGTGCGGCAGATCAATCCGCAGACACCTCCTGCCGGACAGACGGGCAATACTCCACCGGGAGTGCAAGCACCCGGCCTGCAGAATGGTGCCGGATCGCAGCCTAACCAGCAGAACGGTGCGGGGCAACAAGGGCAGAACGGCCAGCAGGGTCAGAATGGCGGCCAGAACCCCGGCCAGGGCGGGCAACCGTCGGCGCAGGGCCAGCGTGATCTCGACACGCTGGCCGGTGCGTTGCAGGATCACGCCGCGACGCGACAGGCAGCTGATAAGCTGGCGAACGGCGATAACGCCGGGGCGGCGCAGGCGCTTCGCGATGTCGGGGCGCAGTCATCGCAGCTTTCCCCCGATACGCGGCAGTCGCTGGCGAATGATTTGCAGAACGCCGCCGGTAAGACGAGCGACCCGAAGTTGGCGCAGGATCTCCGCGATCTCGCCGATAAGCTCACCGGACCCAATCCGGGTGCGGCGCAGGGGGAGTTCGGGCAGGTCGCGAACGATATCGACCGGATCGGGCAGGGCGATCAGCAGGGGCAGCAATCGGGCCAGAATGGTCGGTCGGGACAGACCGGCCAGCAGGGCCAAAACGGTGGGCAGTCGCCGAATGGTGGCGGTGGCGGCAGCGGTTCCGGCGCGAGTCCGCAACTCCCGAATAGTCAGCAGAGTCAGGATCCGACCCTCGGGCAGCCTGCCCCGCTCCTCGGTGCCGATGGCAAGCCGATCGAACTGCCGAAAGGCAACGCGAGTGGGCCGCAGATCGACACGCAAAATCCGAACAGTCGCGGCAACGGGCAGACCGATCCCGGCGCGGCTGGCGCTGGTGGTGGTCAGTTGCGCCAGGGGGCCGTTGGCGACTCGGGTGTCGATCCGAATCAGGTACCGTTCGACCAGCGCGGCACGGTCGAGCGCTACTTTACCCCGCCCGCCGAAGACGGACGCTAGGGAGTGTCGATGAGTTGGTTGCCATTCGCCGATCGCGGGCGGTCTGAGCGGACCGGTCCCGCAGCGGAGCCGCTCTTCGATGCCGCCTTTCGCCGTCGCCTCGAACAACTGGCGATCCGTACGCGGCAGACGTTGGCCTGGCGCGCTGTCGGTGAGCATCGCAGCCCGCGCCAATCACCCTCGCGCGAGTTCGTTGATTATCGCACCTACAGTCAGGGCGAAGATCTGCGCTACCTCGACTGGAATACCTATGCGCGTCTCGGCGAATTGGTGACGCGGCTCGGCGAGGTCAGCACCGAACTGACCGTCCACGTCCTGATCGATACCAGCGCCTCGATGAACTGGGGCGACCCGAATAAGCTCCGCTACGCCAAGCGGCTCGCCGCCGCGCTCGGGTATCTGAGCCTCTGGCACTTCGACCGGTTGGTGATCTCGCCGTTCGCCACCGAACTCGGCGCGGCGAGTTTCGGGCCGAGTCGCGGGCGGGCGGCGATCGGCCCGCTCTTCAAATATCTGGAGCAGCTACCGGCTGCTGGCGGGACCGACTTCTCCCGCCCACTGGCCGATTATGCGCGGCGACAACGGTCACGCGGCCTGCTCCTCGTCGTCTCCGATCTCCTCACGCCGGAGGCGGGCGACCCGATTGCGGCGTTGCAGCCGTTCCTAGAGCGCGGTTGGGATGTGGTGATCTTTCATGTCCTCGATCCAGAAGAGGTCGAACCGGGCTACAGCGGCGATTTCCGCTTACGTGATGTCGAGGCTGATGGGGGGGGGCGTGGCTTGCGGATCATGCCCGACGAGGAGACGCTGGCCGCCTACCGGGTGGCGTTCGACCGCTGGCTGGGCGAGATCGAGGATGCGTGTGGCATTCGCCGGGTCGGGTATTTGCGCGTCCTGACCTCCTGGCCATTCGAGACGATGGTCCTGCGGTTCCTGTTGGAGGGCGGTGTCGTCGGCCCGCGCGGCGAGCGGCGCGTCACGCCGCGATCAGCGGTGCGCGCATGAATCTGACCTGGCTCGCGCCGCTCGCCGCGCTCTTCGGGCTGAGTCTGCCGCTGCTGATCATCCTACACATGCGTCATTCCCGCGCGAAGCCGTTGCCGGTGACAACGATGCGCTTCTGGGACGAGGCGACCCGACATCATCGCCAGCGCCTCGCGTGGCGGCGACCGCCACGCTCGCTCCTGCTCCTGCTGCAACTCCTCGCGGCGGCGCTGATCGTGTTGGCCTTGCTGCGACCCGCGATCCCCCTGCCGAGCCTGCCCGGCAATACCGCGCCGCGCCAGTTGGTCGTCGTCCTCGACCGCTCGGCGGCGATGCGCGCGACCGATGTCGGCCCGAGTCGCTTCGAGGCGGCGAAGAGTCGGGCACAGTCGTTGATCGCCGCCGCCGCCGCCGAAGAAGCGGTGGCGCTGGTGACCCTCGGCTCCGAGCCGCAGACGCTACGGTCGCGCGATGCGGGCGATCGGGCGACCTTACTGAACACCCTCGATGGACTTACTGCGGGGGGCGGGCGGGCCGATCTGAACGGCGCATTGCCGACGCTGCGCGCGGTGTTGCTCCCCGAGCGCGAGAATCGGGTTGTCCTCCTGTCCTCCGGGGTCTTCGCGGGTGAACCGGATCGGGTTACCCTCGCCGCGCTCCCGGCTACGCTGACCTGGGAGAAGATCGGCGCGGCGGCGGATAACCTGGCGATCACCACGACGGTGACCCGCCGCTCCGTGCAGAACGCCGACCGCACCGAACTCTTCGCGCGGGTGGCGAACTACTCCGCCACGCCGATCGCCGCGCGCAGCCAGATCGAGGCCGATGGTACGACGGTCGATACCCGCCAGTTGATGATCGCCGCGAACGGTATGGTCGAGTTGGTCTGGCAGTTGCCACCCGGCACACGCGGTGCCCGCTTGCGCGTCGAGCCGACGAACGGTCGCGCCGACCCGTTGCCGTTCGACAACGAGGCGTATATCGTCACGCGCGATGCCAGCCAGGGTCGGATCCTGCTCGTTTCCGATAATCCCGGCGAACTCAACCGGGCGCTGACCGCCCAGGCTGGCGCGGCGGTGACTACGGTTTCCACGCAGGCGTTCAACACGAGTCAGCAATACGACCTGACCGTCTTCGATCGGTTCGTGCCATCAGAACTGCCGCGTGGCGGTGTCTTGCTGGTCAACCCGGCTACGAGTCAGCAAGCAGCGTCAACCCTGCTACCGACGACCGGTACGACCGAACAGGCACCGAAAGTCGTGCGGCTGGACCGCGAGAGCGCGATCCTGAGCGGGGTCGATCTGAGCGGGCTGGCGTTTGCGCCGACGCCGATCTACAACTTGCCCACCTGGGCCACGGAGGTGGTCGGCTCGGAGAAGGGGCCACTCATCCTGGCCGGTAATCGCGATGGGCGTGAGATCGTCGCGGTGACGTTCGATCTGGCCGCTTCGGGGCTGACCAAAAAGCTGGCCTTCCCGATCCTGATCGGCAACATCGTCGATCGGCTCCAGACCCACCGCGTGCCGACCGACGCGCCCCTCGGCGTGGGTGTCCTGATGGAGCCGGTTGCGGGGACGAGTGCGATGCAGTTGCGCGAACCTTCCGGGGTGACGCGCGATCTCGAACTGCGGCCATCGGTTGGTGGTGCGCCAACCGCCTTCACCACCCTCGATCAGCCGGGTCTTTACGCGGTGATTGAGCGCGATAGGAACGGTGCGACGATTTTGCAGGAATCGTTCGCCGTCAACGGTGGTGATACGGTGTCTTCTAACTTGCGCGCGGTGGCGAGTGCCCTGCCCGGCGGTGTCGGTGGGATCGCGCCACCACTCGCCTCGAATGCGACGGAACCGGCGACGACAACATCAGCGGCACCGCGACCGCGACAACTCGGTGAACTCTGGCCGATCTTGCTGGCCCTGGCTAGCTTGCTTCTGCTGATCGAATGGGTGACCGGGCTCGGCAGTTTGACGCCGCCTCGTCGCGAGACTGAACGAGTACGGGCGCGTCCGGGGCTGGTTGGCCCGGATGGGGGGACACAGGCGAGATGAGCGGTATCGGAACGCTATTCGGACAACAGGTGACCCTACGTGAGCCCCGCGTCCTGATCGTGGCCGTCGTGGTGATCGTCATCGCGCTGGCTTTCTGGCTATGGCGCGGGCTGCGCTCGGCACCGTTGCGCGCCGTGCTTCTGCGGACCCTGGCCTTCATCGCCCTGGCGGTCGCCCTGGCGGGACCACTGATCGCGCGTCCTGCCCCGGCCGGCGCGACGGTCTTCGTGGTCGATCGCTCGCGCAGTATGGGCGATGATGACGCGCGCCTGTTGTCGGAGCAGATCGTCGCCGCGATGGCGAGTCGGGCCGATCACGAGCCGATCGGCCTGGTTGCCTTCGCCGAGCGCGCGGCGGTGATCTATCCGGTGGGGGCGCTCACCGCGACGACCAGCCGGGAGGCGATCGCCAGCGCCCTCACCGCGACCGATGTCGGCTCGCGCGATTACACCGACGTGACCGGCGCGTTGCGGCTCTCCGAGTCGCTGCCGGCGGCGGGCGGGCGGCGCCTAGTCCTCTTCTCCGATGGTCGGCAGACGATCGGGCAGGCGAACGATTGGGCGGCGGGCGCAGCCGGGCGTGGGATCGTGATCGACGCACTCTCCCCGGCGAGTCGGCGCCTGCCGAACGACGTGCGGATTTCCGATCTTCGCACGCCGCAAAGCACCTGGCAGGGCGACGATGTCGAGATCGAGGCGGTCGTTGCTGCCGATACCGTTGGCGATGTCAGCGTGCAACTGCTGGTCGATGGCCGCGCGACCGGACGCCAGACGGTGAAGCTCTCGGCGGGGACAACCGGCGCGACCGGCACCGCGCGCTTCGTCCTGCAACCACTCACGCCCGGTTATCACGCGATTCGGGTGGAGCATACGGCCCAATCGAGCGATCCGATCGCCGAGAACAACCTCCTTTCGTCAACGGTCGTTGTACGCAATCGCCCGAGCGTCCTGATCGTCGAAGGGACGCGGGGCAACGGGACTTCCCTGCGGAGTTCGTTGCTGCGAAGCACCTTCACGGTCACGGTGCGCGACCCAGCCGGACTCCCTGAACGCTTATCGGATCTCGCGGCGTTTGACGCGATCGTGCTGGCCGATGTCCCGGCGACCGCGCTCAGCTTCGACAAGCAGAAGGCGCTGCAAGAGTATGTCCGGTCATCCGGCAAGGGGCTGGTTGTCACCGGGGGTGGGCAGAGTTTCGGTAAGGGTGGCTACGACAATTCGACCCTGCAAGAGACGTTGCCGGTGCAGGTCAAGCCGCGCGCTGAAGGGAAGCGCCCGCCCGCCGCGCTGCTGCTGATCGTGGACGCCTCGGGCTCGATGGATACGCCGCGCGGTGGCCCGACGCGGATTGATATGGCGAAGTCGGCCGCCGCCAGTGCGGTGCGTGCCCTCTCACCCGGTGATGAGATCGCCGTCCTGGCTTTCAACGACGGCAACCTCTGGGTGCAGCGGCTGCGGAAGATCGGCGGGCCGGACGACCTCAATGCCGTGGTCGAGCAGATCAGTCGGATCAAGGCCGAGGGTGTGACCGAGATGTACGGCGCGCTGACCGCCGGGGTCGAAGAGTTGAACAAGAGCCAGTTGGGGACGAAACATATCATCCTGCTGTCTGATGGTGAGCCGACGACCCGCTTCGATCCCGATGAGGCCGCGCGCCGCGCCACGATCAACAATATGACCCTGTCCACGATCGCGATCGGTCAGTCGGCGGATGTCGCGCTGATGGAACGTCTCGCGAAGGGCGGCGGCGGACGCTACAGCTTCGCCCGGACCCCCCAGGAGATCCCGAAGCTGACCCTGGAAGAGACGGAGCAACTGGCCGGCAAGACGATCGCCACCGGAAACTTCCGCGCCGTACAGACCGCGCCGAGCCCGATCCTGCGCGGCCTCGATCCGGCGACGTTGCCGACGATCGGGGGGTACCAGATCGCCGAGGTGAAACCTGACGCGCAAGCGATCCTTCAATCGGGGAAGGGTGAGCCAGTCCTGGCACAGTGGCAATATGGCCTGGGGCGTGTCGTCGCCTGGACCAGCGATTTCAACCAGGATTTCGCCCCGAACTGGCGCGATGCCGAGGCATTCACGCCATTCTGGAATCAGGCGGTGCGCTGGACCCTGGCTGCCGCCGTCAGTCCGTCCTATCGTGTCACCACCGTGCCAGTTGGTCACGATCTCCTCGTTTCGGTCGATGCGTTCGATCTGAACGGCCAACCGGTCGATCTGACGCAGACGACGGCGCGCCTCCGCACCCCCGATGGACAGAATGTCGACCTCGCGTTGCCGCAGAGCGCGCCGGGCCGCTACGACGTGCGCCTCTCCGCGCCACAGGCGGGTGCCTACAGCCTCGAACTGCGGCAGACGCGCAACGGGCAGGCTGTCACCGACACCGCCGGTTTCAGCGTCCCATACCCTGCCGAGTTGCGTGGGCCAACGGTGGGTGAATCGATCCTCGGTGCGCTCGCCGACCGCACCGGTGGGCGGGTTCTCGCGGATGCCGGTCAGGTCTTCTCGCGTACCGTCCTGACGGCCACGCCACAATTCCGCTCGATCTGGCAGCCGTTCGCGGCGCTGGCGCTGCTCCTCTTCCTGCTCGATACCGCAATCCGCCTCAGCTATGCGGCGACATCGGGCGGGCGGCTGAAGCGGTTGCTGCCGAAGTAGGGCAGAGGTAGGCCAAGCCGCTGGAATGTCCTACAGCGGCTCCTCCGATTCGTACTTGTCGCGCTTGTAGACGACCTCCTCACCCTTGGCCTCGGCCGCTTCCAGCAGCTGCTCTTCGAGTTCTTCGGCGCGGGTCATCGGGCGGGTGGGGAGTTCAGCGGCGGCGGGGCGCACCGGCTTCGCCAGGCGGGCGGCGCGCATCAGATCGTGGAATTCGAGCAGGCGCGTTTGCAGGCGTTCGCCATAGCCACTCAGTGAGACGATCGTGCGGCCTTTGTTCGTCGTGCGGACGCCGATCTCGCCGATCACGGCGGGCAGCACCCCTTCGGCGCGACCTTGCAGGCGCACCGTGTTCGGCGTGCCGCCCTTGGTCGCGCGATAGCCACCCTCCTTGAAGAAATCCTGGGCCTGGACCAGCACCTCTTTCCCAGGTATGTCGGTGATGACCTTCTTGACGAAGGTGGTTCGTTCCATCTCGCGCGCCATCTCTTGCATCGTGGCTTCCATCATTGCGCTCCTGCCGTGCGATCCTGGCTACCGGGGCGAGCCGCTGTCCGTCGATTCTGCTTCACCGGACCCCCCTGCGTTATACTGCGCGCTGCATAGGCAGAGCAAGGCGCACAGTGCGCCGGGATGAACCATGTTCGGAAAGGGCTAATCGTGTCCACGATCGATAATTCGCGCTTCTCGTATCCGCGCTCGATGGTCAGTATAGCCGCGCGACGGGCAAGTGCGGTCGAAGTCAATGAGGGCGAGCGGATCCAGATCGTCGATCAGGCTGGGAAGCAATCGGCGGTGCTGGTCGCATTCAAGAAAGATGATCATAGCGAGTACGCCTCGACCACGCACACGATCGAAGGTCTGGGCTCGATCATGCTGCGCCTGAACGCCCATATCGTCAGCAATCGGCGGAACTGGCTGCTGCGCCTGGAAGAAGATACCGTCGGGCGGCACGACATGATCATGCCCGCCTGCGATGGGAAGCGCTTCCTCGACTATTACGGGGTGCCGGATCATCCGAACTGCCAGGACAATCTGACGACCGCCCTCGCCGAATACAATATTCCCTACGATCGGTTGCCGAACCCGTTCAACTTCTTCATGCACACCGCGATCCTCGGTCGCGGTGAGGTCGATGTGCGGGAACCGCTTTCCGAGGCGAGCGACTTCGTCGTACTCCGCGCGATGACCGATCTGGTGATCGCGGTATCGGCGTGCCCGAACGAGCGCAACCCGCAGAATGGGCGCGACCCATCCGATCTGCTGGTGCGCGTCTTCCGCGATTGAGCGAGGGCGCGATGCTCGATCTCGCCCTCCTGCCCGGGGAGACGCCGTTGCGGCTCATCCTCGGGGCGGGAACCCAACGCTGGCCCGGCTGGATCGCCACGCAGCAGCGTGATCTCGATCTCCTGCAACCGGAGCGCTGGGCAGACCAGTTCGGTGCGCGGCGAGTAGCGGCGTTTCTTTGCGAACACGTCTGGGAACATCTGACCCAGGAGCAGGGCCGCGCCGCCGCCGCCCTCTGCTATCGCTACCTCGCGCCCGGTGGCTATCTGCGTTGTGCGGTGCCGGATGCTAACTTCCCGAACGTCGAATACCAGAGGATGGCGCAGCCGGGTGGCCCTGGTCCCGCCGATCACCCGGCGGCCGATCACCAGATCGTCTACGATTATCGGCGGTTCGCGGCGATCTTTGCCGATGCCGGGTTCACGGTCGATCTCCTCGAATGGTGCGATGAGAGGGGGCGGTTTCACTTCAACTACTGGGATCCCGCCGATGGGCCGATCTATCGCTCGTTGCGCTCCGACCACCGCAATCAGGATGGCAAACTCGGCTTCGTCTCGCTGATCCTCGACGCGAATAAGCCGACCGCTGCACGGTGATCGGTAGCCCCGCCCAACTGCTACCGTTTAGCTTCCTGTTACGGTCGTCTCTGGGGGGGGGGCTTCCTGCAACGCTCCTTGTTGGCCGACCTCCGCCACGATCAGGCGTAGCGCCTGGGCCAAATCGTGCCCCGAAGGTGCGCGTTGCGGATCAATCATCCACTGCACCATGACGCCGCTCAATAGCGCTTGATAAAACGACCCCACCGTCCACGCCTGCTGTGGATCTTTCGCGCTATCGATCTGTTGAAAAAGGAGCGCCAAGCCCTCACGTCCTTCCTGTAAGGCGTCGGCGAGAACCTGGCGTACTTCTGGCACATGATCGATCTGCGCGACAATCTCGAAATGGGCGAGCCAGAGCGGGCGGTGCGCATCGAAGAGCGAGACAACCCGTGTCCAGGTCGTCTCGAATCGTTCGAGTGGCGTAGCGTGCGGATCGCGGTCTGCCGTGAGCGCACGCCCCAACTCATCGCCCCACTCTTCGGTCGCTTGCATCAGTGCCGCGCTCAGCAGGGCTGTCACCGAGCCGTAGTGATAGCCGATCGCCGCCAGACTGACGCCTGCCGTGGTCGCGATATCACGCGCTGTGGTGCGCGCATACCCCCGCTCGTATAAACACTGCTTCGCACCAGCGAGAAGCGCCTCGCGATTTCCCATACCCTTCATCCTCTACTGAGACAAATGTGTTACACATTTGTGCTAGACGGATGTATTACTTCTGTGTATAGTCTACGGTATCGGCGAGTTGCGGTCCACCGCGTTAATTCGGGAATGATCTCCCGCACAATGGAGTGGTCGTCATGGAAAAGGGAAGTGTCCTGATCTCCGGCGCGAGTATCGCCGGGCCAGCGTTGGCGTATTGGCTCCATCGGTACGGTTACAAGGTCACTGTGGTTGAGCGAGCGCCAACATTACTCGATGGTGGCTATGCGGTCGATTTCAGGGGGGCGGCACATATCGATGTGTTGACACAGATGGGAATTCTCGCCGAGGTACGGCGGCAGCAAACGCACATGGGTGCGATGGACTATGTTGATAGGTCGGGCAAGCGAATGTCGAGCATGCCTGCGGAAATCATGAGCGGTGAGGTCGAAATCCTCCGAGGCGATCTTTCCCGAATTTTATATGACGCGACCAAAGACGATGTCGAGTACATCTTCGGTGACTCGATCACCGCCATGACCGAAGGTGAGGATGGGATACAGGTCACCTTCACGCATTGCCCCGTGCGCACCTTCAGCCTGGTCATCGGGGCGGATGGACTTCACTCCAATGTGCGTTCGCTGATCTTCGGTGATGAGGCAGAGTTCATTCACAATCTCGGTTATTACGTGGCGATCTTCACCACTAAAAATCATCTTAATTTGGACCATACCGGGCGATTCTACAGCGTTCCTGGCAAGACTGCGGGCGTCTACAGTGCGCGCGATAATACGGAAGCGAAAGCATTGTTTGTCTTCGCCGCCGAATCCCTCAACAACGATCGCCGGGACACCATGCAGCAGAAAGTCATCCTCGCCAATGCCTTTGCCGGGCAGGGTTGGGAGATACCGACATTGCTTAACGCGATGTGGGATGCACCTGACTTCTACTTCGACTCGATCAGTCAGGTTCAGATGGAGCGGTGGTCTAAGGGCCGGGTGGCACTGCTGGGGGACGCTGGTTATGGCGCGACGATGGGCGGTATGGGCACAGGGCTCGCCGTAGTTGGTGCCTATGTGCTCGCCGGAGAACTCGCCGCCGCCGGTGACGATTATCGCGTCGCGTTCGCCCGCTACGAGCGTCAGTTACGCGCGTATGCTACCGGGTGTCAGAAATTTGGCGCGGGTGTTGGTCCGTCCTTAGCTCCGCGTAGTTGGCGACAGATCTGGTCACGAAATCAGATTTTCCGTATCCTCCCGTACCTACCCTGGAAAAATGTCATCAATACGATGACAACGAAGGTGGCGTCCGACATTGTCCTTCAGCGTTACGCGAACTGATCCTGCGTCGCTCGTTCGATCCCTGCGACTTTTCTCTCGTTTCGGTAATGCCGTCGTCGTCGTCGTGCGCCCAGCAGTAGCAGTCCAACGCTGACAATTCCTAGCGCGCCGAACGCGACCGATGCTGCCGCGTTCGGTCCCGGTGGCACAGGAAGCGCCGCGCTCTCGGCAACGGACGTGGCGCGGCGGCGGCGTAGCTCGATCGCCATACTTTCCGCACCGCGCGTCATCGCCCAGCGATGATTCGCTGCGAAGAGCGGTTTCAGGATGAAGGAGCCGTAGCGGAAGAGTGGTTTGTCGCCGCGAATCCGCCAGTCGTAGGTGACATCGGTCTGGTCGCCGTCCGGCGCGAGCGTCCAGACGCCGCGCCCTTCGGGGTCGCCGCTGGCGGTGATCGCGATCCGGCGCGGCGGGTCCGACTCCTCGACCCGGAAGCGCCAGCGGATCGTATAGGGCAGCCAACCTTTGGTGAGGAGTTCGACCACCTTGCCGATCCCATGCTCGTCGCCCGGTGCGATCTCGCGCACATCGAGATAGACCGACGGCCACCAGCGGGGGAGATCGCGAGCATCGGCGAGGACGGCGATCACCTCGTCGGGTGTCCCCTGCATCCGCCAATGGGTGACGAAGTGGTAATCGTTGCTGCGCGTCGGCGTCGCGGTGTCCGCTGTGGCCTGTCGCGCCGTCAGGTAGCGCCCGATCGCGCGGTAGCACTGGCATAGCCCTTCTTCTGCCTGTTGCCAGTCGCGCTCAGCGTCGGCGGTCGTGCCGCCGGTGATCCGGTCGAGGCTGATCAAGGCGCGTACACGCCACTCCGCCGATGCATACGCCTCATCATCCGTCAGCCCGAAAATCGCGCCGTGCAGCCGCGTCAGGGTCAGCGTCAATTCGGGATCGTCGCGCTGGCCGGAGAGGCGGCGATTGGCCTCCCAGTAGCGCACCTCCGCAGCGGCGACCCGCTGTGGCACGAAATCGAGCGGCGCGTAGCGCGCGGCGAGTGCGTAGAAGCGCGTCAGGTGTTCGGTTACACGCGCGA
>JAABUN010006080.1_pt1 | contig 14249 bp, 16 predicted proteins | sample 5559311 | NCBI WGS metagenome assembly JAABUN01 (sample SAMN10711877, study PRJNA513370) | rock metagenome | isolation source: Antarctica rocks | place: Antarctica: Victoria Land, Siegfried Peak sud | reverse complement strand
CCCAGCAGGTGCCCTTCCCGTGCGGCATGCATCCCGTCCCAGAAACCCGATTCTTGCCCCTGGCCAGGGCATCTGCTGCTTCCGACACACCCAAAGATCAGGTACTACTCGCGGATCTGGGTCAGACGGCCTGGTCGATTGGCCTGCCGCCCTACTCGGGGCGACGCGTCGGGTGCGTGGGCGGGTGAGTCCCGTACATGCGGACGGCGTCGAGCAGGCATGACGCTGCGGTGATGGCGGCGACGCGCGGAGTCGACGTAGGACGTCGCGAGCGCACCGAGCACTTCAGCCGCCGCCGCGAAGAACTTGTCCGGGGTCGCCGCAAGATCGCAGTGACCTTGTCCCCGGTCGCGGGGGAACGCGACGACGCCTCCAGCGTTATACCCCCTCGGGTACCCCCCCGGCCAGGGCATGCGCCCAGAGCGAAAGGAGCACTAGATGATGTACGGGTACGGGTACGGGGCGGGACCGCAGGACTGGCTGTTCATGCTGGTGACGATGACCTTGATGACGGTCCTCACCGTCGTCGCCGTGGTAGTGATCGTGCGCGCCGTCCGAGCCGGCAGCGGCTCCACCGATGCCCGCCAGGTCCTCGACCAGCGCTACGCCCGGGGCGAAGTGTCGGCCGAGGAGTACCGCGAGCGGACCGGGCAGCTGTCCAAGCGGTAACCCGCTGCGCTCGGCAGGGCTGCCGGCGGCGAGGCGCTCCTGGGGGAATATCCCCGGCTACTCGTGCGCTGCACGACGTACCCCCCGGGGTACTACAGGAGGAGCAGGCATGGATGTGGACTCGACTCAGCTGACCGATGTGCTCGGGCGCCTCAAGCGCGTTCAGGGTCAGGTCGGCGGGATCATCAAGATGATCGAGGAGGGGCGGGACTGCTCCGAGGTCGTCACCCAGCTCGCGGCGGCGTCCCGTGCCCTTGACCGTGCTGGCTTCAAGATCATCTCGACTGGCATGCGCCAGTGCATGGTCTCCGACGACGCCGGCACTCGTCGCATCAACGAAGACGAGCTCGAGCGCCTCTTCCTCACCCTGGCCTGACAGACACCTACGACCCACGGAGGAACTCAGTGGACACCAAGACCGTGCAGGCCAACCGCCAGGACATCCAGGTCCTCGACGTCCGCGAGGACGACGAGTGGACCGGCGGCCGGATCGAGGGGGCCGTGCACATCCCCCTCGGTGAGCTCGAGCGCCGGGTGAGTGAGCTCGACCGGAACCGCCCGATCGTGACGGTGTGCCGCAGCGGGGGCCGGGCTGGCAAGGCTGCCGAGTTCCTCAGCGGTGCTGGCTTGAACGCCGAGGTCATGGACGGCGGGATGACGCAGTGGGCCAAGGACAAGCTGCCCTTTACCACCCCTGACGGGCGCTCTGGTCACCTCGCCTGACCCACTCTCTTTTTTTCGTCCACTAGTACCCTACCGGGCAGGGCAGGCGTACAGCATGATCATGATCGAGACGATCGAGACGTCGAGCCTCGGCGACCGGAGCTACCTCGCCACCGACGGCCAGGTCGCCGTGGTGGTCGACCCTCAGCGCGACATCGACCGGGTCCTGGACCTGGTCGGCCAGCGCGGACTGCAGGTCAGCCACGTGGTGGAGACCCATGTCCACAACGACTACGTCACCGGTGGGCTGGAGCTGACCCAGCGCACCGGGGCTGCCTACGTACTGGCCGAGGGCAGCGGTGTTGCCTTTGACCACGTCGCGGTGAAGGACGGGCAGGTGCTCGAGGCCGGCGCCATGCGCCTGCGCGTGCTGCTCACTCCCGGCCACACCCACTTCCACCTGAGCTACGTCTTGGAGACTGCCGACCAAGTCCGGGCGGTGTTCACCGGCGGGTCGATGCTCTATGGCGCCACCGGCCGCACGGACCTGCTCGGCCCTGCCGACACCCAAGAGCTGACCCACGCCCAGTTCCACTCGGTGCGTCGCCTGGCGAGCGAGCTTCCCGCCGAGACCGAGGTGTTCCCCACTCATGGATTCGGCAGCTTCTGCTCGGCCACCCCCACGAGTGGAACCGCCTCCACCGTCGGGGAACAGCAGCGGGTCAATCCCGCCCTGACCCTGGAAGAGCAGGAGTACGTCGACACGCTGCTCGCAGGGCTCGACGCTTACCCGGCCTACTACGCCCACATGGCACCGATGAACAGCGCCGGGCCGGCGCCGGTCGACCTGTCGCTGCCTCAGCCGGTGGACCCGGCTGAGTTGCACCGACGGATCGAGGCCGGCGAGTGGGTGGTGGACCTGCGCCAGCGGACCGCTTTCGCCGCCGGGCACCTGTCGCGCTCGCTCAACTTCGAGCTCGGAACTAACTTCGTCACCTACCTCGGCTGGCTCTACTCCTACGGCGCTCCGCTCACTCTGATCGGAGAGAGCGAGGACCAGGTGGCCGACGCCCGCCGCGAGCTGGTGCGCATCGGCATCGACGACCTGGCTGGCATCGCCGTAGGCGACATCGACACCCTGGCCGACGGCCAGCCCCTGCGCTCCTACCGGGTCACCGACTTCCCCGGCCTCGCCGAGGCCCGCCAGCACGGCCCGCTGCAGATCCTCGACGCCCGACGCAACGACGAGCGGGCGGCCGGCTACGTCGCCGGGTCCCAGCACATCCCGCTGCACGAGCTGGCCGACCGGCTCGACGAGGTCCCCACCGGCGAGGTCTGGGTGTACTGCGGCTCGGGCTACCGCGCCTCGATCGCCGCCTCGGTGCTCGACACTCCAGGCCGCGACGTCGTCCTCATCAACGACTCCTACGGCAGCGCGGCGCAGGCCGGGTTGGAAGACGACCGCCCCACCGAGGGCGCCGGCGCCACCCGCCGGTTCCACCGCCAGCTGACCCGCCATCCCACCAACTACCTGCAAGGGAGAACTATGACCACCGCCGCCCCCGACAAGGTCGACGCCACCACTGTCCGCTCGTGGCTGGACCAGCCCGACCGGGTCACCGTGCTCGACGTCCGCAGCCCCGCTGAGTTCGAGACCGCCCGCATCCCCGGCTCTATCAACGTGCCGCTGAACCTCGTTGAGAAGCACGCCGGGCAGCTCGCCGAACGCCTGGACCGCCAGGTCGTGCTGGTCTGTCAGTCCGGGAACCGAGCCACCCAGGCTCAACAGCGCCTGGCCGGCGCTGGCGCCGAGCACCTCCACGTTCTCGACGGCGGGGTGGCGGCGTTCCGCTCGGCTGGCGGCGAGGTCGTCGAGGGCCGGGCCCGCTGGTCGCTCGAACGCCAGGTGCGCTTCGTCGCCGGCTCGCTCGTCCTGGGCAGCCTGATCGCCAGCCTGCGAACCCCGAAGGCGGGTCTGCTCGCTGGCGGCGTCGGCACCGGACTCACTCTCTCCGCGCTCACCGACAGCTGCACGATGGGCCGGGTGCTGTCGGCCCTGCCCTACAACCGTGGTCCCAAGGACCGCAGTCCCGAGGAGGTCCTCGACCAGCTGCCCGAGCCGCAGCCGACGCGATGAGCACTGCCCCGGCCGCACCCCTCACCCTCGGCCCCGGCGGTGCGCGATGATCGCAGCGCTGGGACTCGGACTGATCATCGGGGTGCTGCTCGGGCTGCTCGGCGGCGGCGGGTCCATCTTGGCCGTGCCTGCCCTGGTCTACGGGGCCGGTGTGCCGTTGGCCGCGGCTGTCCCCACCTCCCTGCTGGTCGTTGGCATCTCATCTGCCACCGCCCTGCTGCCACGGCTACGGGCCGGGCAGATCGCGTGGCGGATCGCCGGGGTCTTCGGCGCCGCCGGAGCAGCGGCCGCCTTCGCTGGCGCCGCCGTCAACCGCCTGCTCGACCCCCGCGTTGTGCTGGTCGGCTTCGCCGTCCTCATGGTGGCCGCCGGCCTGCGCATGCTCCGTGAGCAACTCGAGGTGGGTGGGGACTGTGCCCTGCCCGGCGGCGGAGTGAACTGGCGCGGCTGCCTGCCCAAGGCCATCGGCTCGGGCATCGTGGTCGGCTTCCTCACCGGCTTGTTCGGCGTCGGCGGCGGCTTCCTCATCATCCCCGCCCTGGTGCTGCTGCTCGGCCTGCCGATGACGACCGCGGTCGGCACCTCGCTGGCCATCATCGTGCTCAACTCCATCGCCGGCTTCACCGCCCACGCCGGCGACGTCGAACTCAACTACCGCATCGTCAGCGCCTTTACCGTCACTGCCGTCGCCGGGTCGCTGATCGCCGGGCGCTTCGCCACGCGCCTGCCTGCAGGGCGGATGCGACGATGGTTTGCCTACCTAGTTTTCGCCGTCGCTGCCTTCATTGTCGTTCAGGCCTTGGTCAACCCGGCCGCCACCGGGTGACCTTCGATGCGCTAACCGCCCCGCCCGACCAGCAAGAAGGAGAAAGACATGCAGCCCGACGATCTCCTGGCCGCCCACACGGGCAGCAGTATTCTGTCGGTCGGGGAAGAGCAGGTGTTCCACCCCGCGATCCCCAAGCTCCCGCCTCGCCGTCCGCTGACCCGCATAGCCGACCAACACACCCCCCCGAAGGAGATGGACGTGTCTGACTACGGCATGAGCGTGCGCATCGACGCACCTATGGAGGAGGCCCTGAAGCGGACCAGGGCTGCGTTGGCAGAGCAGGGTTTCGGCATCCTCACCGAGATTGACGTCGCCGCCACCCTGAAGGCGAAGCTCGACGTGGACGTGCCGCCACAAGTGATCCTGGGTGCCTGCAACGCCCCACTGGCCCGCGAAGGCCTGCGGATCGAGCCCGACCTCGGGCTGCTGCTGCCTTGCAACGTCGTGGTCCGCACCGACGAGCAGTCCGGCCAGGCTCTGGTCTCTTCACTCAACCCCGAGATCATGGTCAGCGTCCCAGACCGACCGGAGCTGCAGCCCATCGCCGCCGACGCCAAGGCCCGCTTGCAGAACGCCCTCGCCGCTGTCGCCAGCAACCGAACTGCCTAAGCCCAAGGGATGCAGCACCGGCGGCGGCGCGCCGCCTTCGGTCAGCAGCCGGGCCGCTGCACCGGCCTTGATCGGTCCGGGAGGTGGCGCCGCCCTCTGCCCGTGCCGCGGCCCCGCATGATGGCTGACATGACTATGCACCCCTCAGAGCCTGCGGAGCGTGGTCTCAGCTGGGCGCCACGTGAGCGGGCAGGCCCTGCCGGCCCTGTGCGTCAGGCTGTGGCGAGACACCTCGGGTAGCAGTTGCTCCCTCCCGCACACGTAGCCGTCGTCTGTCGGACGTGACCACCACCGCCAGTCCGCCCGCTAGCGGGCCACTTGCGCTGTGAGAACCACACCTCTACCGCTGGAGGTCACCTCGGGTGCTCGCGGCGTGGAGCCGGGCCGCGACGGCCGTTCGGCCACGGTCAAGCACCAGCCCGGCCACCACGTCCAGACCGTCGGCGGCCTGCGGGAGCAGGCCGAGCCGAGCGAGCTCACCCAGCGCGGCGTACGACCGGTCCAACCCCCTGCCGGCAGTGCGGTGCGCGGTGCAGGCGGCGAGGTCGGCGGCGGCCGGTAGCTCGCGGCTGCCCACGGCTGCGGCCCAGCCGGCCGCTCCCGCTGCGGCCGCGAGGGCGCCGTCGACGTCCCCCCGGGTTGACCTCGAGGCCGGAAGGAGCACACCGGCCTCCGCCGCGGCCACGGCGACCCCGCCGGCGACGCCCGCCTGCTGCGCCTGGGCGAGCAGGTCGTGCGCCGCCGCCGGGTCGCTCCAGCAGGCCGCGACGGCTGCTGCCAGGTCGAGCAGCAGTGACGTGCCGAGCCCGGTGTGCACGCGCAAGAACGGCCGCGCCGCCTCCACGAGCGCGACGGCCTCGGCCGCCCTGTCGAGGTGAACCAGCGCGCGCACCAGGGGCAGCAGCGCACCGCCTGCGCTGACCGGCTCCTCGACGGACAGTGCCAGCGCGAGACCCGCGAGCCCGGCACGCTCGGCGTCCGCGAAGCGCCCGGACTGCGCGGCCGCGTCCGCGCGCACCGCGTTGTCCCAGGCCTGGAGCTGCCCGTGGCCGAGCCGGTCCAGGGCCGGCCGCGCCCGGTCGGCGCACTCCACCGCAGCACGATGGTCGGACCGGTAGAGGTGACTGTAGGCGAGCACCTGCAGGGCCTCGACGTGTCCCCAGTCGTCGCCCGCCAGGTCGGCGAGCTCGGCCGCCCGGGCCAGGACGGGCTCGGCTGCGACCGGGTCGACGAACAGGGAGGCCATGCCGACGAGGATCAGCGCCCGGCCCTCCGTCCCCCCGTCGCCTGCCTGCGCCGCCTGCTCCGCGGCGGACGCCGCCAGCTGCGCCCCGGCCTCGACGTCACCGGAGTACAGCGCGAGGAACCCCGTAGCCCAGGTGAGCAGGCACGACGGCGCGTCCTGCGCCGCCCGGACCCGCTCCGCCAGCGCCCGCCCCTGCGCGCACCGCCCGCGCAGAGACCAGGCGAAGGTGAGGCCGACCACGATCTCGCCGAGCAGGTCGGGCCGGTGGCCGGTGCGGAGCGCGTGCTCGAGGGCAGCGCGCAGCCCGGCGTCGTCGCGGTCCACCTGCCTCAGGGCGGCGGGCTCCGCCCGGCCGAGTCCGCCGCGCACCGCCGTGGCCAGCCCGTGCGCCCAGTCGAGCAGGCGAGCCTGCACCAGCTCGAGCTCGCCGCACGCCACGAGCTCGCGCAGGGCGTACGCCCGGATCGTGTCCAGCAGCACGTAGCGCTCGTCCTGCGGGTCGAACTGCACCAGTGAGTGGTCCACCAGGGTCTCCAGGGCCGCGGTGGCGCCGCCGTCCTCGTCGGCGACCGCCCTCGCTGCGCCGAGGGTGAAGCGGCCGTCGAAGACCGACAGTGCGCGGAGCACCCGGCGGGCCTGCGTGTTGATTAGGTGCACGCTCCAAGAGATGGACGCCTGCAGGGACCGGTGCTGGGGCAGGGCTCCCACCTCGCCCTGGTCGAGGAACCGGAGCTGGTCGGCCATGCCGGCCCGCACCTCGTCCAGCGACAGGCCGCGGGTGTGCGCGGCCGCCAGCTCGATCGCCAGTGGCAGCCCGTCAGCCAGCAGGCAGATCGCGAGGGCCGACTCCCGGGTCCTTGCGTCCTTGACCAGACCGGGTTGCACGCCTTGTGCGCGCTCCAGGAACAGGGCACTACCGTCCCCGGCGGGGTCCAGGCCGACCAGCGGTACGACGACCTCCGCGGCCAGGCCGAGAGTGACCCGGCTGGTGACCAGGACGTGCACGGCGGGACAGTGCCGCAGGAGCGCGGAGACGAACGCCGCGACGTCCTCGTGCAGATGCTCGCAGTTGTCCAGCACGAGCAGGCCGGCCCGCTCCCGCAGCCAGCCGTGCAGCCGGTCGAGGGGCTCGCTGCCCGGGTCCTCCCACACGCCGCACGCTGCAAGGACGGTCGGCAAAAGCGCGTGCTGATCCGCTCCTGCCAGCTCGACGAACCCGATCAGGTCGCCGGGCACCGCGTGCAGCACCTCCAGAGCCAGGCGGGTCTTCCCGCACCCACCCGGGCCGACCACGGTGACCAGTCGTTCGAACCCCACCAGCCGCGCCGCTCCTGACGCATCCTCGCCGCGGCCGACGAAGGAGGACACCGGGGCAGGAGGGCCCACCGGCGCCGCCCGGACCGCTCCCACCTGACGAAGTGTTCACCCACGCCGGGCGTCCCGACAACCGGCGTGCCGGCGACGCACAAGTCGGTGGAGTTGCGGAGAGCAGAGATCGTGCGCGTGGAGGACGGCAAGCTCGTTCAGCACGACTACTTCTGGGAAAGCATGTCGGTCCTCGCGCAACTGGAACTCCTGCCCCCGGCGTAGTAGACGTCGCCCGCTCACCCCTCCAAGGTGCCGCGGGTGATCAAACGGGCCATCGGCACAGCTGCTCGCTGCGCGGACTGTGGCGCGAAGCGCCGTCCACCCTGCCTCCCGGCCTCCCGGAGCGGCGTCGAGCGGACCCGTCAAGGGACCAGTCGTCGCTACGACACACGCCTCCGGCGGAAGGCCGGACGCGGCGGCCGCGGCCGTGGGCTCGTCTCGTCGTGGTGCCCGACAGGCTCCTCCCGGTTCCTCGAGAGACACCCCCGGCCGTGGACGAGAAGATGATCGGCCGCTCGGTCGAGCGTGCCGGCGCCGGCCGCCTGCTGGCCAAGACTGCCAAGCCCGAGCAGATCCGGGCGGCGGGCGAAGTCCTACTCGCCGACGGTCCACCGGCAGGCCTGGACAGGGCAGCGGCTCCGGGCCCAGAACGGCGCGCGGACCGCGGCCGATGAAGTGGAAGCGCTCCTGCCCTGACCAAGGCCTGCGGCGCCGAGCCCAACGCGCGCCTGCGACCTGTTGCCGAGCCGTTCCAACTTGGCGGCTTGGCGTCATGACCGAAGGCTGTCAGCCTGGCCGGACCTGAGTGATGGAGGTTGAGGCATGAGTGGTCCGCGCGGCTTCATGGTCATCGCCGGCGCCGGTCGACCGACCCGCGTCCCTGTGGCGAACACGTGGTTCAAGGCGGTGGGTGAAGACACGGACGGCGCCTTCGCCTTCCTTGAGTACGTGATGACCTACGACATCCCCCCACACACCCACCTCCGGGAGCACGAGAACCTGTACGTGTTGGAGGGATCGGTGAGGGTGCGGGTCGGTGACGATGAGTTCTCCGCCGGCGTGGGCGACTTCGTGTTCGCGCCCCGCGGGCTCCCGCATGCCATCACTGCGACAAGCGACACGCCGCCCCGATTTCTCACTGTCTCCAGCCCCAGCGGCTTCGAGCACTTCATGGAGGACGTGACGGAGGTCCTGGCCTCTGGCCATGACAGGAGCTCCCCTGAGGTGGCTGCGGTACGCCAGAAGCATGGCTGGATCCCCTGCTAGATGATCGATTCCAAGGGGTCCGGCGGCGTGTTGCGCTCAGGGGTGTGGTGTGGTGCTGTAGGCGATCTTGAGGTCGGTGCCGGGGTACCGGGTGACGGTGTCGATGAGTTCGGCGCACAGGGCGGCGAGGGCTGGGCTGCGTCGGGGGGCTGAGGCGGGGTCGAGCCGGACGTGCAGGGTGTCGCCGAGGATCTGTAGATCGCCGGGCACTGTCCGCGCACGGCGTCCGCACCGGCTTCACGCACATGGAGTGGTACCGAAAGGCCGACGGCGAAGTGGTCACCGCCTGGGCGGAGGCGGTCGTGCACGGCCGGCTGCAGACGCCGCTCGAGCACCGCTACAACGCGGCGAGCATCGTCAAGCGGGCCCAGGGCGCTGGCGTCATCCAGTGCGTCGAGGGCCTGGACCGGCTGCTCGCTGACCACGGCGACGCGGTCGTCGCGGTCGAGCTGCTGCCGGTCGGGGCGCCGCGCCGCGACTGGCGGGCCTCGCTCATCCGCCACGGCATGGTCATCGTCCGCGACCCGTCGATCGAGAGGCTGCTCGAGATCACCGACCGCTTCGGCACCGGGCTGCAGATGTACGCCGGGTGAGGCAGCGGGTCGCCGAGGTGCTGCCCTCGGTCGGCGCCGACCTCGAGGCCATGGTGCGCATCCCGTCGGTCTCGGCCGACCCCGCGGACGAGCCGAACGTGCGGCGAGCGGCCGTTGCGGTGGGTTCGCTGCTCGCCGCGGAGAGGCTGTCGGTGAGCACCCTCGAGGCGCCCGGCGGCCTGCCCTGCGTCGTCGGCCGGCGCGCGGCACCACCCGGCGCGCCGACCGTCCTACTGTACGCGCACTGCGACGTCCAGCCGGCCGGCGACCACGCCGCCTGGGCCAGCGCGCCGTTCGAGCCGCAGGAGCGCGAGGGCCTGGCCGTACGGTGGGGGCGCCGCCGACGACAAGGCCAGCTTCGCGGTGCACCTCGCGGCGCTGTGGGCGCTCCGCGACGACTGTGTTCCTCGTCGAGCTCGCCGTCCCCGTTGCCCGGGAACGTCCGCGACGTCCTGACCTGGCGCCCCGTCCGGCCCCCGGACCGCGAGGAGTAGTCGCCCGGGTGCCTGGGGTGATTCACCCGGTGGGGGTGTCCACAGATCCGTCCCCGGGGGCCGGTGTCGTCCCGTCTGGTGCTTACAGTCCTGCCCTGCGGAGGGACGGGGGCGGTGTGAGCGGGGTCGACACGGTCGAGGCGGAGGTGCGCGAGCTGGTGCGCCGCCGCGGGCTGGACCCGGTGGCCGACCGCTCGGCGGTCCGGCGGTTGGTCGAGGAGGTCGTCGCCGACTATGACGAGCGCACCCTCACCTCGGCGTTGCCGCCGCTGACCGACAGCTTGTCGGCCTCGCGGGCGGTGTATGACGCGGTGGCCGGTTTCGGGCCGCTGCAGCGTCATCTGGACGACCCGACGATCGAGGAGATCTGGGTGAACGAGCCCGGCCGCGTGTTCGTGGCGCGGCGGGGCCGTTCGGAGCTGACGACGACGATCCTGAGCGAAGGTCAGGTGCGTGACCTGGTGGAGAAGATGCTCAAGTCCACTGGCCGCCGGGTCGACTTGTCGACGCCGTTCGTGGACGCGATGCTGCCGGACGGCTCACGCCTGCATGTCGTCATTCCCGACATCACCCGGCGGCACTGGTCGGTCAACATCCGCAAGTTCGTGTTGCCTGCGGGCACCCTGGACGACCTGGTCGGGCTGGGCACGTTGACCGCGCAGGCGGCGCGGTTGCTGGAGGCCGCGATCGCCGCCGGTCTCAACGTCATCGTCGCCGGCGGCACCCAGGCCGGGAAGACCACCTTGCTCAACTGCCTGGCCGGTGCCATCCCCGGACGCGAACGGGTGATCACCTGCGAGGAGGTGTTCGAGTTCGCGTAGGGGACGCCGCTACACAAGATGCGGATTGACCGCCTCGACCGCATATGTCTCGGTCGGCGCGCGCGACAGCCCCGGCGGTGCGCGGTTCCGCCGGGGCTGTCGCTTTTCCTGAGGCGCAGGACGGGTCATCGGGCGAATACTCCTCGCCGTCCTTCGATCCCCGGCATGCCGAACAACGGCGGCGTGCGGGGGTGACGTTGACGCCTAGGTCTTGGTCTTCCTGGCGGGCCGGGCGGGCATGACGACCTGGCGCTCGAGCCACTTGCGTGCCTCGCGGTCGTCGGCGTCGAAAGTCTCGCCCTCGAGGTACTGCCGGCCGGCGCTGTTGACGGCCTTGCCGGCCGCGACGGTCACTCTCACGAGGACACGCCGCGCAGGACGACGATGGCCGAGGGGTTGAGCGGCGCCGCGTCGTACCGGGCCACGACCCGGATGGCCTGCTGGTCGAAGTCGGCGTAGGTCTGGTCGAGCAGCTTGACCGAGGGCGCGAGGTCGCGGGCAACCGCGATCTGCGAGAAGTCGGCCAGCACGACCGAGGCGTCCGAGCCGGTGCCGCCGGTGACCGGGATGCGGTTGGTCACCAGGACCGGGATGCCGAACAACCGGAACGTCGCGTCGGCGGTCGCGTCGGGCTGGAGGATGTAGAGGCCCTGCCCGTCCTTGATCTTCCGTAGGGCGATGAAGGTCCGGGACGGCATGACCCACCGCAGCCGGGAGGTGTCGACGTTCGCCGTGTACATCAGGGCGATGGCGTCGAGCAGCTTGTCGAGGGTGAGCGCGCCGACCGAGGCGACGGACTGCACGCCCGTGTAGTTGAGCAGGCCCAGCGGCTCGCCGCCCGTGCCGCTGCCGGTGAAGAACGCCGTATCGATCTTGGCGGCGACGTCCAGGACCATCTTGTCGCGCAGCGCGGCGTCGAGCGCGACGACCGAGGACCGGGCCAGCTCGTTGGAGAAGCGGGTGATGCTCTTGAGGCTCTTGGTGCCGTTGAGCAGCACGACCTCGCCGAAGGTCGCGTCGACCTCGGGGATCAGCTCGTTTTCGCCGGTCCAGGACGGCGCGGTCATGCTGACCAGCTTGGGGATGCGGACCGGACCGTCGGCGGTGACGTCGAAGATGCGCGGGCCGGCGGCGAGGAACACGCTCGCGGCGGTCAGCGGCTGGATGAGGATGCGCTGGACCTGATCCTCGGTGAGCGCGGTGGCAGACGTGGTTGATGCGGCCATGAAAGGGGCTCCTGAGCTTGATCCGATGGGGGATCACGTCTGGCGCCCGGCCGTCCGTGCCGCGACAGGCTCCCGGCCTGTCCGCGATCATGCTACGGCTGTGAAAGAGCCTTCACAAGCACCCGGTGCACGGTGCCGACCGAGACGCCGACCTCGGCCGCGTCCATGGCATACCGATCACCCACGTTCTGCGCCATGCTGCCCCGATGGACATCAACGACCTACCGCCGCGCCGACCACTCAGCCCCGGCATGTACCGCGTGGCCCGTGCCTCGAGCGTGGCCTCGATGTTCCTCTCCGGGATCGCGGCGCTGCTGTTCATCGGCGTCCTGCTGGTCGTGGTGTTCGTGGTGCTGGCCGTGGTGTTCTGACCGAGCGGCAACCTTTGCCCTTCGGGACAGTTGGAACACCTAGGCGCCGCGCCGAAGCAACGACGCGAGCCCGATTTCCTGTGTCTCGGCGCGGGCGCCCTGCCCCACGTTGCCGGTCGGCCGGCGGGCCGCGAGGTGCGGCTTGCGCTTGATGAGCGCGTCGACGGCGACCCGCACCTTGTCCTCGTCGACGAGCCCGTCGTCGTCGAGCAGGTCGTCGTCGAAGGGCAGGTCGGTGGGGTCGGCGAGCTTGCTTGTCAGGGCGGCCTGTGCGGTCACCAGGCGCGCTGCAAGGGCGTCGGCGCGCTTGGCCCTGACCCGGTGCCCGGCGGCCTCGTCGCGGAGCTTCTGCACGTAGGCACGGTCGAAGGTCTCGGTCCCCTCGTCCTCCGCGGCTGCGTCGCCCAGGTCGGGCTCCTCGTGCTCGGTCTGGTCGCTGGTCTGGTCGGTGGTGTGGTCGGCGGTGGTCATGGCGGGGCCTTTCAGGCGACGGTGCTGGTCGGGACGGGGGCGGTCGTGCCGGTCATGCGCTGGATCTGCACGGGCGAGTAGCCGAGGTCCTCGAGGACCTGCTCGCGGCTGACACCGACGGCGAGCTTCTTGACGGCGGCGTCGGCGGCCTGCGCGACGGTGCGGGTCTCCGGGTCGCGCCAGATGGTCTCCAGGCTCTCCATGCCCAGCCGCTGCACGCCGTCCCGGACGAGCACGGCGAGGCGCATCGCGTCCTCCCACGCGCCGCCGAACGCCCGCTGCCGGCGCCGGGCCTTGCTCACGAGGGTGGCCTCGCTGGACCGGATCGCGTCGGCCGAGGCGACCTCCGAGCCGTGGATGCCGAAGTAGGCCGGCGGCAGCCCGGAGATCGCGCTCGCCTGCTGCGTGAGGGTGTCGATCGCGGCGACGAACCCGTCGAGGGTGGCCTCGGGGAACTGGCCGAACTTGGTCGCCGGGTCCCCGGCGACCCACAGCTTGCTGGCCGGGGCGTCGGTCCACTTCTGCTGGACGACGGCGGCGACCCGGTCGGCCTGCTCCTGCGTGGGCAGGTCGATGCCGGTGATCCACCGTCGCGGGGCGGCCGCGTACTCGCTGGTGACGAGCAGGTCGGTGCAGACCTTGGAGACCGCGTCGGTGAGCGGGATGATGTCGGTCAGCTCGGTCTCGCCGTCCGGGCTGAGCAGGCGTGGCTGGTTGACCAGCGCGACGACCGGGACGTGCCCGAGCGGGTTGTCGATGGTCTCGACGAGTCGGTAGCCGCCGGCCGAGACGTCGAAGGTGTCCGAGCCGGCCGGGACGCTGTTGAGGGTGCGCCACCGGGTGATCCGGTCCGGGCCGTAGACGACGGCGTGGCCGTAGCCGCCCTCGGTCCACCGCTTGAGCGCGGTCGTGATCTCGCCGGTCATCGCGTCGCGCTCGACGGCCAGCTGCCGCGGGCTCTCCACCGTGATCCGCGGCGTGGCGGGGTCGGCGCCCGCCCAGACGAGGATGTAGGCGGCGCCGTAGACCAGCGCGTCGAGGTGGGCCTGCTGGGAGACCTCGTCGAGTCGGTTCGCCTGCCAGATGCGCCACAGGTCGCGGTCGGCGGGCTCGTCGCGGGACAGCCGGAACCCTCCGACGTCCAGGCGCTCCTCGAGCGCGGAGACCACCAGGCGCGGCCAGTTGAGGATCAGCGGCGGGAGCCGGTCGCCCAGCGATGCGCGGATCTCGGGCGCCATGAAGGCGTGGGTCCCTTGCTTCCCGCAGTAGTACCGGTCCAGCCGCTCCAGGGATGGGCGCCGCTCGTCGAGCTTTCGCCCGAGCCGGTCAATAATGCTGTTGCTCACAGGAATGCCACCGATCTGACCCAGATCCGCGAGTAGTACCTGATCTTTGGGTGTGTCGGAAGCAGCAGATGCCCTGGCCAGGGGCAAGAATCGGGTTTCTGGGACGGGATGCATGCCGCACGGGAAGGGCACCTGCTGGG
>JAABUN010006079.1_pt1 | contig 14249 bp, 10 predicted proteins | sample 5559311 | NCBI WGS metagenome assembly JAABUN01 (sample SAMN10711877, study PRJNA513370) | rock metagenome | isolation source: Antarctica rocks | place: Antarctica: Victoria Land, Siegfried Peak sud | reverse complement strand
GCGTGGCCGAAGGCGGACTGGGCCACGTCCTTCGCCGCCAGGTCGAGGTCCGCACTCGGGGTGACGATGATCGCGTTCTTGCCCGAGGTCTCGGCGAGCAGCGGCAGATCCGTCCGGAAGGAGCGGAACAGCTCGGCGGTCTCGTAGCCGCCGGTCAGGATCACGCGGTCCACCCGGGGGTCGGAGATGAGCCGCCGTCCGAGGTCCCCCTCCTCGACCTGCACGAGCCGCAGGACATCGCGCGGCACGCCAGCGGACCACAGGGCCTCGACCATGACCGAGCCGGAGCGGCGCGCCTGGGACGCGGGCTTGATGATGACGGAGGAGCCGGCCGCGAGCGCGGCCAGCGTCGAACCGGCGGGGATCGCGACGGGGAAGTTCCACGGCGGCGTCACCACGGTGAGTCGCACGGGGGAGAAGGACGCGCCGTCGACGTCGTCGAGCTCGCGCGCACGCTCCGCGTAGTAGTGCGCGAAGTCCACGGCCTCGGAGACCTCGGGGTCGGCCTGCTCCAGCGTCTTGCCCGTCTCGGCGGCCATGACCTCCATCAGGTCGGCCCGCCGTACCTGGAGCGCATCGCCCGCGCGGTGCAGCACTTCCGCCCGCTGGGCACCGGTGAGGGAGCCCCAGGAGCCCGACGCGGCGACTGCGCCGGCGATCGTGTCCTCGAGGTCCTCGGGCCGGGTGAGGGTGGTCCCGGCGACGATGTCGTCGCCGAGCACGGAGGACGGGACCCGCCCGAGGATGTCCCGACCCCAGGCGCGGTTGGCCGGGAGTGAAGGATCGGTGTCGGCGGTATTGGCGAAACCGGTGCCGGGAGGCGGGGGAGCGGGAACGGTGCGGTCCTGCCGGCGCTTCGGTGCCGGGATGGTCGTGTCGAGGTGCTCGAGAGACGCGAGGAAGCGGTTCTTCTCCCGCTCGAACAGGGCCTCGTTCTCGGACAGCTCGAACACGGCGGACATGAAGTTGTCCTGGCTCGCACCCTCCTCGAGGCGACGGATCAGGTACGCGATGGCGACGTCGAACTCATTGGGGTGCACCACGGGTGTGTAGAGGAGCAGGGAGCCGACGTCGCGCCTCACGGCCTCCGCCTGTCCCTGCGCCATGCCGAGGAGCATCTCGACTTCGATCCCGTGGCGGACGCCGCGCTCGCCGGCGAGCAGCCAGGCGAAGGAGAGGTCGAAGAGATTGTGGCCGGCGACGCCGATCCGAACGTTGTCGATACGGCCGGGCTGCAGGGCGTAATTGAGGACCCGCTTGTAGTGCGTGTCCGAGTCCTGCTTCGATCCCCAGGTGGCGAGCGGCCAGTCGTGCAGGGAGGCCTCGACCTGCTCCATGGGGAGGTTGGCTCCCTTGACCACGCGGACCTTGATGCCCGCGCCTCCCTGGGCGCGCCGCTCGGCTGCCCATTCCTGCAGTCGGATCATCGCCGACAGCGAATCGGGGAGGTACGCCTGCAGGACGATGCCCGCCTCGAGGTCCCTGAACTCGGGCCGGCCGAGGAGCTCCATGAAGACGGCGATCGTCAGGTCGAGGTCCTTGTACTCCTCCATGTCCAGGTTGATGAACTTCGGCTTGACGGACCGCGCAGCCAGGGCATAGAGGGGAGCGAGTTTCTTGGCGACGTGCTGCACGGCCTCCTCGAAGGCCCACGCGGGGTGGGGTGCGACGGTGGAGGAGACCTTGATGGAGACGTAGTCCACGTCCGGGCGCTCGAGCAGGCGGACGGTGCCCTCGAGGCGGCGTTCGGCCTCGCGCTCGCCGAGGACGGCCTCGCCGAGGAGGTTGACATTCAGGTGGATGCCCTCGCGCTTGATCCTGCTGATCGAGCGGCCGAGCTTCGCATCGGAGGCATCGATGATGAGGTGTCCCACCATCTCGCGCAGCACCCGCCGCGCGATGGGGATGACCACCTGCGGCAGGACGGGGGCGACGGCGGCGCCGACCTTCACGGCGGAGCGCATGTACCAGGGGAGGAAGCCGGGCACCTTCGGCGCGATGGCGCCGAGATTCCGCGCCGCGACCGAGAGGTCCTCGGGACGGATGACGCCGTCGACGAACCCGACGGTGAAGGCCAGGCCGTCCGGGTCCTTGAGGACGCCCGCGAGCTGCTTGGCCGACGCATCGACCGGGACCTTCGACGCTTCCGTGAGCCACCGCCGCACGAGGGCGATGGACTCGTCCGGCAGCGTTGCCGGGATGTCCGTGGTGCCGCCCGGGCCGGCGGAGAAGTGGGTGGACGCGTCGTCGAGTCGCGGGTAGGCGGTCGCGGACGGGTCCTGGGGGGCCGCGGTGGCGGCGATGCCCTCGCGGGGCGGGATCTGGGTTGTCATGGCAACGGCTTTCGTTGGACGGCTCACGCCGGGCACAGGATGAAGCAGCTACTTCGATTCCAGTATCCGTCCGCCCGTAGGATAAGGAAAAGCGGTGATTACCGAAGGGTATTCATCAGCGGAACCGAAGGAAGGTATGGCTCGTGCTCGATCTGCGTAGGCTCCGCCTGCTCCGTGAACTCAAGATCCGAGGCACGCTGGCCGACGTGGCATCAGCCCTCAGCTACAGTCCGTCCTCGGTGTCGCAGCAGCTCGCCCTGCTCGAGAAGGAAGTGGGCGTGGAACTGCTGCGGAAGACGGGCCGCCGGGTGGTCCTTACCCCTCAGGCAGAGGTCCTCGTGGCCCATACGGCGGAACTGCTCGAGACGCTCGAGCGGGCGGAAGCGGACCTCGCGGCCTCCCTGACCACCGTGTCCGGGACCGTCCGCGTCGCGGTCTTCCAGTCGGCGGCGCTGGCCCTCATGCCCGACGCCCTGACTTCGATGACGCGCGACTATCCGGACGTCCGCGTGGAGATGGTGCAGCGCGAGCCCGAGACGGCCCTCTATGAGACGTTCGCACGGGATTTCGATCTCGTGATCGCGGAGCAGTACCCGGGCCATGCGGCTCCGCGGCACCTGGAGCTGGATCACCTGCCCCTGACGGAGGATGCCATCCGGCTCGCCGTCCCATCGGTGGGCCCGGACCACGCGGGGCTCTCCTCGGTCGCCGACGCGGCCAGCGCGGCCTGGGTCATGGAACCGAGGGGAGCGGCTTCCCGGCACTGGGCCGAGCAGGCGTGCCGACGCGCCGGATTCGAACCGGACGTCCGGTATGAGACGGCGGACCTGCAGGCACAGATCCGCCTGATCGAATCGGGGAACGCCGTCGCCCTCATGCCCGACCTCGTGTGGACCGGGCGAAAAGTGCCCGTGCAGCTCCTCGACCTCGACGAGAATCCCCGGCGATCCATCTTCACATCGGCTCGTCGTGCCGGTGCCAGGCGGCCCGCCGTGCTCGCTCTCCGGGAGGTCCTGGGGCGCGCAGCCGCGGACGTCCGGCGCACCTGAGCTCGGCAATGATCGTCCACCGAAGCCTGTTGATCCAGATGTCGCCCGTTTTCGCGTCACCGCGCCCCGCTCCTAAGGTTGATCCATGTCCAGCCAGTCCACGCAGCTCGACTCCGCCTCCGTGCCGGCCACCGTCGAGAGGGTCACCGAGACCGTGCTGCCCACGAGACACGGCATCTTCCGGCTGGTCGGGTACCGGGACAGCGGTGGGATCGAGCACGTGGCCCTCGCGCGGGGGATCGACGACGACGTCCAGTCCGGAGCGGGGACGCCGCCCCTGGTCAGGGTCCACAGCGAGTGCCTGACGGGGGACGCCCTGGGTTCCTGGCGCTGCGATTGCGGGGAACAACTCGATGCAGCGCTGGCCGCGATCTCCGAGGAGGGGCGCGGCGTCGTGGTCTACGTCCGGGGGCATGAAGGCCGCGGCATAGGTCTGCTCGCGAAGCTCAAGGCCTATGCGCTGCAGGACCAGGGCGTCGATACGGTCGACGCGAACACGGCGCTGGGGCTCCCCGTCGACGCCCGGCGATACGATCAGGCAGCCGAGATCCTGCAGGACCTCGGCATCGGCACCATCCGCCTGCTGTCCGGTAACCCCGCGAAGGAGGAGGCGCTCGAGGGCCTCGGGATCACCGTCGTCGAGCGTCGCGGGCTCGCCGTCCCCGAGCGCTCGCAGAACGCCGGGTACCTCGCCACGAAGCGGGCGCGCATGCGGCACGACGCCGCCCCGTCCATGGAGGCCTGGGTCTCGCTGCTCGACGGCGTCGTGCCGGCGGCTCCCGCTCCCGGTGCGGCGGAGGAGCTCACGCACCGCTACGGCTACCTGGCGGGAGCGGTGGGGCAGATCGTCGTCGGGCAGCTGCGCCAGAGCCTCGACGGCTTCATCGCCTCGCGTTCGGGCGATTCCGGCTTCCATGAGGACCGCGGCGACAGCGGGCACCTGCAGCGGCTGCGCGCGCTCGCCGATGCCGTCGTCGTCGGTGCTTCGACCGTGCTGGCAGAGGACTGCACGCTCGCGGTCGAGGACGTGCCGGGCAGCAGTCCTATGCGGGTGGTGCTGGACACGGCCGCGCGGGTCGGGCCGCGGGCGCGTGTCCTGGCCGACGATGGCGTGCCCACGCTCTGGATCGTCGCCCACGACGCCGTCGTCCCCGAGGGGCTGCCGTCCTCGGTCGAGGTGGTCCGGCTGCCGCCGGACGACCTCTCGCCGCGTCGGATCCTCGAGATCCTGCAGGCGAGGGGTCTCTGGAAGGTGCTGGTGGAGGGAGGCGGGAACACGGTCTCACGCTTCCTCGAGGCCGGCCTGCTCGACCGGCTGTACCTGACCACGGCTCCGGTGCTCGTGGGTGACGGTGTGCCCGGAATACGCTTCACCGGCTCTGATGCACTAGCGGAAGCACGGACCGCCCCCGTACGCCGCTTCGTGTTCGGCCAGGACATCTGCACCGAGTTCAACTTCGCGGCGGTCCGGTAGCTCCCGCAGCAGTGGGACTGAATCTCCTGACGAACCGAGGGGAACGAAAAGATCCCACGGTCCGAGCTGGACGCCCGGACCGTGGGATGCCGTCCGCAGGGGATCAGGAGTCGTTGCTGAGCCGCTTGCTCTTGCCCTGCAGCCGCTCGATGTGTTCCGATGCCTCGGCCTTGTTGATGTCCGCCGGGATCTCTTCACCCGCCTCGCGTGCGAGTGTGTCGAGGTAGCTGCGCTGGGCGGCGGTCATGGGCTCGTCGCCTGTGACCCAGTCCGAGGGATCCCGCTCGAAACCGCCCTCGGGCTCGGAGTTCGGGCTTCCCAGTGTGTCTGCCATGTGAGTTCCTCTTCGTCGTGGCCGGCCTGAGCCATCAGTCTACTTACTGTCACTGACATTGCTGATGGATGTGCTCCGATGAGCAAGGGATGCGTGCCACGGCAAATGCGCGAAACAGCTCCGGGGACGGACGAGACCCGGCCCCCGAAACAGCAGGCCCCTCAGCCCTCGAACATGGGCAGGGCAGCGCCGGCCACTCCGGGCTCGACGGCGAAGAGTGCTCCCGCCGCCGGTTCCGAGCCTTCCGGGATGTTCTCCTGCGTGGTGGTGACGAAGAGCGTCATGAGGTCCGGCCCGCCGAAGGTACAGGCTGTCACGTTGGTGACCGGCAGGGGAACGTGCTCGGAGAGCCTGCCCGACGCGTCGTAGCGAGCAATCGCCCCGCCTCCGTACAGCGCCGTCCAGATCCCGCCTTCCGCGTCGATCGCCATGCCGTCGGGCATACCCAGGGCGGGCTCGACGGCGGCGAAGGTGCGGCGGTCGGAGAACCGGCCGGTCTCGACCTCGTACCCGAGGGCATCGATGCGGCCGGTGGGCGTGTCGCTGAAGAAGGCGGTGTCGCCCGACGGGGAGAAGTGCAGTCCGTTCGAGACCGTGATGCCGGTTAGGAGGGTCGAGACCGAATGGTCGTGGTCCAGGGAGTACAGCGTTCCTACCCCGAAGCCGCCCGCCCAGCCCATCGACCCGCAGAGGAAGCGGCCCGCCGGGTCGCACCCGCCGTCGTTCATGCGGATCGCGCTGTCGCTGAAGGCGACCGGGCCCTGCTCGAGGGACGAGAAGGAGCTGTTCGCGAACACGAAGCCGCGCTCCACGCCGATCACGTATCCACCGGACGTGCGGCCCCGCAGTACACCGGCGAGGTGCGGGTCGACGTGGTGCCGGTCGAGGCTGCCGTCTTCGTGGCGCACCAGGACGTCGCCCTTCATCATGTCCACCAGGAGGAGCTCACCGCGCCGCGGGTCCCAGTACGGACCCTCGCCGTGGAAGGTGCAGACCTCTGACATTTGCTCGGCTTTCACAGTGTCTCCTGCTCATCGATGGTCGGAATACGTGGTCGTTCAGTGAAGAGCTGATGACCCGGAGTCCCCACGACCCCGGGTTGCGTCAGCTCCCGGACGGTACGGGGGCGGCGTCGGACAGTCCGACGCACGCCCGTGTCTGCTCCACCCGGGAGACGGCACCCCCGAGCTCGACGAGGACGGTGCTCGAGGCCACCTCGTCCGGGTCGAAGAGGACCTCGACGGCCGGATCGCGACCGTAGGTGGTAGCCGTCCACGCGGGATCGCCCTCACGCAGCACCCAGTCGACGTCGTTCACGGCGACGCAGGGGTCGGTGGTGGGCCCGGGTGCGTCCACTCCGCACCGCAGCACGACCTTCGAGGGGTCGCCCCAGGCGGACGTCGCCTGGCTGTTCGTGTCACGCTGTTCGTTCTCGGCGACCGCGGGCGGCAGAGCGATCATGACGTCGGCGCACCTCGCGTTCGCGGCATCCCCCGCCGCATCGACGTCGACGACGGACGTGCAGCCGGTGAGTGCGGCCAGCAGGGCCGCGGCGGGCACCAGTGAGGTCACGGTGCGGGGGAGAGCACGCATGGTCCCACCCTAGTAGGTGGCCCCTGCGTGAACGCGACACGGCGCCGCCGTCGGCCACGGGAAGCCGGACGGAAGGCCCGGCGGACAGTACGATTCAGGAGCCGCAGCAAGTCTCAGCTGCCGGTTCCCACCCCGCACGGAAGGCTGTGCAGCAGCCGCGTGCGCGATCCCGATCCGAGGACGAATGACCGCGCCCCACCGCCGCACTCCGCCGGCCATCAGCACCCGGACCGTGACCGGTACCGCCGCCCTCCTCCTCGCCGGGGCGGTGCTCGCCGCGCCGGTCACCGCTCTCGCGGTCGAACCCGAACCGGTCGCGCCCGCCGTCGTGGGCCAGCAGCAACCCGACGTCGTCGAGCAGCCGCAGCCGCCTGCGACGTTCGTCGAGCCCGCTCCGTCCGTGCCCGACCCAACGGCGACGTCGGGCATCGACCCGGCCACCGGGTTCGCCGTCAACGCCCGCACCGGGTTCCTCGTCCATCCGGGCACCGGACACCTCATCGAGCCGGGCACGGGAAACCTCCTGTTCGCCGACACGCTCATCTACACCAACCTTCGGTACGACTCGGCCACCGGCGAGGTCGTGGACGTGGCGAACGAGGCGCCCGGGCCGAGCCCCGGCGCGGGTGGAACGACGGCGACCGCGTCGGCACCGCCATCACCATCGCCATCAGCGCCACCATCAGCACCACCATCAGCGCCGTCGGCCAGCGACCCTGCGTCCGTTCCCGTCACCGCAGCCCCCACCGTGACCGCTCCTCCGCCCACGGCCACGCCGGTCGATCCCCCGACGACGGCGACGCAGAGCTCGACGCCGCCCAGCAGCCGCTCCGCCACGCCGACCGCGACCAGCACCGCCGTGGCCGCTGAGGAGGAGCGCACCTCGTCCCTCGCAGCGGTGGCCTGGATCGGCGCGGGCATCCTCGCGGTCGCGCTCGCCGTCGTCGCGGTGATCGCCGCCCGGCGCCGGGGCCGCCACCAGTCCTGAACCGCCGACCGGCCGTCTCAAGGCCGGAAGCCGACATACTGTGACCCCGACCGGGTCCGGCAGGACGCGCCCGGCCGGTAAAGTGCAGGACGTGAAGAATCTTCTGGTGACCGGCGGAGCCGGCTTTATAGGGTCCAATTTCGTCCACTACCTGATGGAGCACACCGACGTCTCCGTCACGGTCCTCGACAAGATGACCTACGCCGGCAATCACGCCTCGCTCGAGGGACTTCCCGGTGACCGCTTCGAACTGGTTGTCGGGGACATTGCCGACGCCGCCGTCGTCGACCCGCTGACGGAACGCGCCGACGCCGTGGTGCACTATGCGGCGGAGTCGCACAACGACAACTCGCTCGACGACCCCCGCCCGTTCCTCGACACCAACATCGTCGGCACGTACACGCTGCTCGAAGCCGCGCGCCGCTACGGCAAGCGGTTCCACCACATCAGCACCGACGAGGTCTACGGCGACCTCGAACTCGACGACCCTGCACGTTTCACCGAGAACACGCCGTACAACCCCTCGAGCCCCTACTCGTCCACGAAGGCCGCTTCGGACCTCCTCGTCCGGGCCTGGGTGCGCTCCTTCGGGGTGCAGGCCACCATCAGCAACTGCTCGAACAACTACGGGCCCTACCAGCACGTCGAGAAATTCATCCCGCGGCAGATCACCAACGTGATCGACGGCGTCCGCCCGAAGCTCTACGGCGAGGGCCTCAACGTGCGGGACTGGATCCACGCCAACGACCACTCCTCCGCCGTCTGGACCATCCTCGACAAGGGCGAGATCGGCCAGACCTACCTCATCGGCGCGGACGGCGAGCGCAACAACAGGGACGTCGTCGAACTCATCCTCACCGAGATGGGTCAGGCCGCCGACGCCTACGACCACGTGGTGGACCGCGCCGGGCACGACCTCCGGTACGCCATCGACTCGACCAAGCTGCGCACCGAGCTCGGTTGGACCCCCGAATTCCACCACTTCGAGCAGGGCCTGAACGACACCATCGCCTGGTACCGCGACAACGAGGCCTGGTGGCGCCCGCAGAAGGCCGTGACCGAGACCAAGTACACCGAGCTGGGACAGTAAGCGCATGGGTCCCGCCTTCTCGAAGCCCCTCGCTTCCCGTGAGACGCCCATCCCCGGCGTCGTGCTGTTCGACCTCCCCGTCCACGGTGACAACCGCGGCTGGTTCAAGGAGAACTGGCAGCGGGCCAAGATGATCGCCGCCGGCCTCGCCGATTTCGGTCCGGTGCAGAACAACATCTCCTTCAACGAGACCGCCGGCACCACACGCGGTATCCATGCCGAGCCGTGGGACAAGTTCATCTCCGTGGCTACTGGTCGCGTTTTCGGGGCCTGGGTGGACCTCCGGGAGGGTCCGTCCTTCGGCGCGGTCTTCACGTCGGAACTCGATCCCTCGACGGCGATCTTCATCCCGCGCGGCGTGGGCAACGCCTTCCAGACTCTCGAGGACGGGACGGCGTACACCTACCTCGTCAACGACCACTGGTCTGCGGACGCACAGGACCAGTACGTGTTCCTCAACCTCGCCGACGAGACGGCCGCCGTCGAGTGGCCCATCCCGCTGGCGGACGCCGAGCTGTCCGAGAAGGACCGCAAGCACCCGCGCCTGGCGGAGGTGACCCCGCTCGCTCCGCGCAGGACGCTCGTCGTGGGCGCCGACGGACAGCTGGGCAAGGCCCTGCGCACCGCCCTCGCCGACGACCCGTCGGTCGAGTTCGCCGGTCGGTCCGACCTGGACCTCCTCAGCGGAGAGCTCGACAGCGCCCGCCCGTGGACCGCCTACGACACGATCGTCAACGCCGCCGCCTACACCGCCGTCGACACGGCCCAGACGCCGGAGGGCCGATCCGCCGCCTGGGCCGTCAACGTCGCGGGTGTCGCCGCCCTCGCCCGGGTGGCGACAGCGCATCGACTGATCCTCGTCCACCTCTCCAGCGACTACGTCTTCGATGGGACCAGGGACCTGCACGACGAGGCGGAGCCCTTCAGTCCGCTCGGCGTCTACGGACAGACGAAGGCCGCAGGTGACGCCATCGTCGGCACCGTCCCGCGTCACTACGTCCTGCGGACCAGCTGGGTGATCGGCGAGGGGAACAACTTCGTCCGCACGATGGCGAACCTCGCCGGGCGTGGAATCTCACCGAGCGTGGTCGATGACCAGATCGGTCGCCTCACCTTCACCGAGGACATCGCGGGCGCCATCCTGCACCTGCTCGGCACCGACGCTCCCTTCGGCACCTACAACGTGACGAACGACGGCGAGGTGCAGAGCTGGGCGGACATCGCGGCCGAGGTGTACGCGCTGTGCGGCAGGGACCGCGGCGACGTCACGGGCGTCAGCACCGCGGAGTACTTCGCCGGTAAGGAGGCCGCGCCGCGTCCGCAGCAGAGCGCGCTCGACCTGTCGAAGCTCAAGGCGACGGGCTTCGCCCCCGCAGCTGCGGCGGACCGCCTGGCCAGCTACGTCGCCGCGCTGACGACGGCGTGAGCCGGTCCGGGAGTAAGGGACCGGTATGTCGGTCCCACGCCGTACGGTAGCGAGCATGAGTGACGTCCCGCACCGGCCGGAAGCCGCGTCCGACGCCCCCGGTCCCGCCGATGGCGGGGGTGCCGGTGCACCCACCGTCGAGGGCCTGGGGGAGGGCGAGCTCCTGGCGAGGATCGTCCCGTTGCTCGGTCCGCCGACCGGCGCGCTCATCGGACCGGGCGACGACGCCGCCGTCCTGCACGAACGGCCCGGGCCGGTCGTCCTCTCCGTGGACACCCTGGTCGAGGACCACGACTTCCGGCTCGTCCGGTCGAACGGCTTCAGGACCTCGGGCTACGACGTCGGCTGGAAGTCCGCGGCCCAGAACCTGAGTGACATCAACGCGATGGGCGCCACGGCCACCTCACTGGTCGTGAGCCTGACGCTTCCCCCGCACACGCCCGTCGCGTGGGTCGAGGACTGCGCCCGAGGGCTCGCCGCCGCCATCAGGGACCTCGGTGCCACCGGTTGCTCCGTCGTCGGCGGCGACCTCGGCGGCGGAGCGCAGCTCGTCATCACCGCCGCGGTCACCGGGACCCTCGACGGGCAGGCACCCGTCCTCCGGTCCGGGGCACGAGCCGGCCAGACCGTCGCCGTAGCAGGAACGCTCGGCCGGGCTGCCGCGGGACTGGCCGTGCTCGAAGGCGGCCGTCCGGTCAAGGACTTCGGGCCGCTGGGCGAGGAACTCGTCGCCGCACAACTCCGTCCCTGGCCGCCCTTGACCGCCGGTCCGGCAGCTGCGGCCGCCGGCGCGGGCGCGATGCTCGACATCTCCGACGGGTTGGAGCGCGACGCCGGCCGGATCGCGACCTCGAGCGCTGTCGGGATCGACTTCGACCCGGCCGCCCTGCAGCGATACGCCGATCCCCTGCGTCCTGTCGCCGAATCGCTGGGGCTGGATCCGATGGACTGGGTCCTCGGGGGAGGCGAGGACCACGGGCTGCTCGCGACCTTCCCGAAGGACTCCCCGCTGCCACCCGGGTTCACTGCGGTAGGCTCGGTAGTGCCGGGCAAGCCGCTGGTGACACTGGCGTCACAGGCGACAGCTCTCAGGGGATGGGATCACTTTGCACACTAAGATCACCGCGAACGCCGTTGCGATGAAGCGCTGGTTGAGCAAGGCCGAAGAGTCCCTCGGCAACCACAGTGACCGCCTCAACGCCATCAACATCTTCCCGGTGGCCGACGGCGATACCGGCACCAATCTGTACCAGACCGTCCGGTCCGCTGCCCGGGGCGCGCACGACGCCGGGACGTCGGATCTCGGTGAACTGCTTACGACCGCGGGTCGTGCGGCCATGGAGGAAGCCCGCGGGAACTCGGGGACACTCTTCGCCGTCTTCCTCGCTGCGTTCGCCGAGCCGCTGCACGGGAGCACCAGGCTGACCTGCACGCTCCTCGCGTCGTCGCTCCACCGCGCGCAGATCCGCAGCTGGTCCGCGCTCAGCGACCCGGTCCCGGGCACCATGCTGTCGGTCCTCGAGGCCAGCGCGCGTGGTGCCGCCGAGACCGTCGCCGGTCATGCCGGCGACGACAGCAACCAGGCCCTCGCGTTGACGCTGAGGGCCTCCGTCCAGCACGCCCTGCTGGCCGTGGAGCACACCGAGAACCAGCTCGGTGTGCTCACCGACGCCGAGGTGGTGGACGCGGGCGGGGTCGGCTTCCTGCTGATCCTCGATGCGCTGCGCGCCGCCGCGCTCGGCGAGGAACTGCAGGACGAGCTGCTCGACGGCCTGCACGGCTACGACATCCAGTCGCCGCACATCCACAACGGCGGCGATGCGGACGGCGTGGAGGTCATGTGTACCATCAACCTCAGTCCGCTGGACGCGGCGACGCTCCGTCTCCATCTCGACAAGCTCGGCGATTCCGTCATCATGAGTGCCGTCACGGAGGTCGAGGAGGGCTACCGCTGGCGCGTGCATGTGCACGTACCGGACCCTGAACCCGCCCTGGCGCTGATCCACCGGGCCGGCACGCCGGTCAGCATCTCGGTGACGCAGCTCGCCGCTCCGGCCGTAGGAGCTGAGGCCGGTGACTCCTGATACGGCGCGGTCGGTGACCGCATCGGAACTCGACGCACCGCTCGATCGGCACCTCGGCCCCGTGGCCAAACTGCTGGTCAAGCACTTCGGCATTACCACGGTCGGGGAGCTGCTGAATCACTTCCCCCGGACCTACCTCAAGCGCGGAGAGCTCACGCCCATCGCCGACGTACCCGTGGATGAGGAGGTGACTCTCATTGCGTGCGTGCAGTCCGCTACGTCGCGGAAAATGCGCACGCGCAAGGGAAAACTGTTGGAGGTCGTCATCACCGACGACGCCGATGGACGCATCGGCGGCATGAACCTCACCTTCTTCAACGGCTGGGGCGCCGAGCGCGATCTCCGCCCGGGCATCCGTGCCATGTTCTCGGGGAAGGTGACGGTCTACCGCGGGAAGCTGACGCTCACCAATCCGGAATTCGTCCTGCTCGACGAGGGCGATGACGACCCCGAGTACGCCAACCGGCCCATCCCGGTCTATCCGGCGGTCGAGAAGCTCGGCAGTGACAGGATCGGTACCGCCGTCGGCCTCATCCTCGACACGCTGCGGCTCTCGGACCTCGACGACCCCGTCCCGGCGTCCATCGCCCGACGCGACAAGCTCATGAGCCTCGCCACCGCCTACGAGCTCGTGCACCGGCCGCAGCAGATCGAGGACGCCTACCGTGCCCAGCACCGCTTCCGGTACCAGGAGGCGTTCGTCCTGCAGGCTGCCCTGGCACGCCGTCGCGCGCTGACCGCTCGGGAGGATGCGACGGCGCGTCCCCAGCGGAAGGGGGGCCTGCTCGACCAGTTCGATGCGCGGCTGCCGTTCACCCTCACGCAGGGCCAGGTCGAGGTCGGCAGGACGCTGGCGGAGGATCTCGCCCGGGACCACCCGATGAACCGGCTGCTGCAGGGTGAGGTGGGTTCCGGTAAGACCCTCGTCGCACTGCGGGCCATGCTGCAGGTCATCGACGCCGGCGGTCAGGCTGCGCTGCTCGCCCCCACCGAGGTTCTCGCGGCCCAGCACCTGCAGTCCATCACCAGGACCCTCGGGCCGCTCGCGGAGGGCGGGATGCTCGGCGGTGCCATGGACGGGACGCGCGTCGTACTGCTCACCGGATCGATGTCGACGGCCCAGCGGAAGAGGTCGCTGCTCGATGCCGCGTCGGGAGACGCCGGAATCGTCATCGGCACCCACGCCCTCCTTTCCGACAACGTCCAGTTCTTCGACCTCGGGCTGATCGTGGTCGACGAGCAGCACCGGTTCGGTGTGGAGCAGCGGGATTCGCTGCGCACCAAGGCGCGGACCTCCCCGCACGTGCTGGTCATGACGGCCACACCCATCCCGCGGACCGTCGCGATGACGGTCTTCGGCGACCTCGAGACGTCGACGCTGTCCGAGCTGCCGGCCGGGCGGAGTCCCACCACGACCCATGAGGTGGGCCTCACGGAGCACCCGGACTGGATCGACCGGATCTGGTCACGGGCACGCGAGGAGATCGACGCCGGCCGTCAGGTCTACGTGGTGTGCGCGAAGATCGGCGACGACGGTAAGGCCGAGGAGGACGACCCGCAGACGCTGTACGGGGAGCCTCAGCCGGACCGGAAGGCCGGGGGGCAGCAGGAGCTCACCGGCGTCGTCGGGCTGTTCGGTTCCCTGGGCGGGATCCCGCAGCTCCAGGGGGTCACGAGTGGCATGCTGCACGGACGGATGGACCCGCAGGACAAGGCGGACACCATGTCGCGCTTCGCCGACGGCAGTATCGAGCTGCTGATCGCGACGACGGTGATCGAGGTGGGTGTCGACGTCCCCAACGCGACCCTCATGGTCATCATGGACGCGGACCGCTTCGGGATCTCCCAGCTGCACCAGCTGCGGGGGAGGATCGGCCG
>JAABUN010006078.1_pt1 | contig 14250 bp, 15 predicted proteins | sample 5559311 | NCBI WGS metagenome assembly JAABUN01 (sample SAMN10711877, study PRJNA513370) | rock metagenome | isolation source: Antarctica rocks | place: Antarctica: Victoria Land, Siegfried Peak sud | reverse complement strand
GCTGGTTCAAGCGTATCTGGAGCATCATCGTCATCCTTCGAATCAAGACAGGGACACGTTCATCATAGAGGAGTAGGACTTTAGTCCGTCTCAAACCTATGCACTTTTAGTGCATAGTCGTTTAGTCTTGACGATGTTTAACAGCCGTTCACTTTCGTTTACCCTATCGCTCGACCCTAGCGACCCGACCGCTCTGTGCTAGCTGTCATTGGTTGTCGTCACCGACAATTCCTTTCAACTTACGTTGAGGTCTACATTGTCCCGGAAGCTTTATGACCAAAAAGTTACCCTTTTCGCCATTTCCGGTAGGGTACTGATGGCAGAACATCAGGCTAGCTCTAAGCTTCCCTCCTTTCCGGCTAGCAGCCATTTTCTCGACTTTACTCGTCGCACCCATTCATCGAATCCTTCAATGGTTCTTTTAGAGATGAATGCCTCAACATCCACTGGTTCTTGTCGCTCGACGACGCTCGGGAGAAGATCGAAACTTGGCGGGTCGAGTATAACGAGTTTCGCCCACACTCGTCCCTGGGAAATTTGCCTCCTAGACAGTTCGCCGAGAGAGTCGTAGGCTGTTCGCAAGGCCCGATGCGGTAGTCCTCCTCGGACCAAAAACTGGACGCGGCTCAAATAAGGCTCAATCCGGTAAGACTGCCTGGCTCAAAGTCGGGGTGAGGCTCACTGATGAACACAACCCAAAAGCTGATCGAGTCGGTTTTCTCCTCTTTGACCCGCACTAAAGCATCTCGTGCTCGGTCAGCGCAACTCGTTTCGTTCGCTACGGGCTCATGTCTGCCGCAAAATCGCAGCTCACAACTTTGCCTACCTCTTTATCCCCTAGCAGTCGAGGTTGTCTATACTATACCGCCTCCTCTAACGACCTAAGTCGGGCGGAGACGTCGTTCTCAGTTGACAGAAATATATCTAAGAGGTAAAGTGGTCTTACCATTTAAGCTTGTCTATAAAATCTTGCGACGACACGTTTTCATTTTAGGAAGTTTCCAGGAGGTAGGTATGAAAGGTGTAAATGTTGTTAGTCTCATATGTGTACTGCTGTTTAGCCCGAGCCTCGCCAAAGCGCAAGACTTTTTTGGTTTCAACCCTGAAACCTACGATGGCGAGATGCTGAGCGCCGAAACGCTGCAGCAGATGGTCACGGCAGCAAAAGAGGTCACGCCCCCTAAAAACGGTAAGAATTACGTTTTCGCGTTTGCGAACCTGCAGCGTGATATCGCCTTCGGCATCTTGACAGAGCAGGGGATCGTACAAAACGCTGAGGCGGCGGGTATCGAATTAGTTATTGCCGATAACCAGCTCGACGGCCCTACCGCGCTTTCAAACGCCCAGAGTTTTGTGCAGCGCAACGTCGACTTCGTGATCGAGTTTCAGACCGACGCGAACTTCGGCTCCGTGATTATGGAAGAGTTTAATAACGCGGACATTCCGGTGATCGCTATCGATATCCCGATGGAGGGCGCGACCTTTTTTGGTGCGAACAACCCGCGTTCTGGCTTTATGGGCGGGTCTTACCTGGCGCAGGCTGCCCAAGCGAAGTTCGGCGACCGCCTAAACGACGGCTACCTGGTTATCGGTGCACTGCCGCAGTCGGGTGCGATCCCGGCACTGCGTACCGGCGGGCAGCGTGCAGGATTTCTCGCCTCAGATGAGGGATTTCCAGAAGATCATATTATTGAAATCGACACCAAAAACACGCTCGAGGAGTCTTTCAGCCAGATGAGTAACGCCCTAGGTCGTATTCCTGAAGGCGTGCCGGTTATGGGTATTGCAATCAATGACCAGGCCACCACCGGGATGCTGCGCGCGGTGCAGACTGCCGGACGTGAGGCCGATGCACTATTTGTCGGTATGGGCGCTGACGAACTCGACAGTTTAACGGGCGAGCCCGCGTTTATCGCCTCACCCGGGTACTTTCCGGAGCGTTACGGGAACTATCTTGTTCCGACGGCGCTGGCGACGTTAGCAGGGCGGGAGGTTCCTGCCGCAGTGCTCGTTAACCACGTGATGGTGACGCCTATGAACGTCTGTGAGTATTACAAGGACCGCGAATGTAAAACGCCGGAAGGCTATCCGGACTTTACCTACAAGTTTCCCCAGGATGCGTACCAGGCACATCTGGAGCGCGTCCGCGCCAACCCCGACTACGCGGGGTACGAAGCCATTATTCCCGCAGAGTAGCCAGGAGGGGCCGGTGACACCTGTTTCACGCCTCGAAATGTCGGGTATTTGGAAGTCCTTTGGCGGCGTTCCGGTCCTAAAAGGCGTCAACCTCAGTTTGGATGAAGGCGAAGTTCTAGCCCTGTTGGGCCAGAACGGGGCGGGCAAATCGACGCTCATCAAAATCCTCTGCGGCGAGTACACGCGCGACGACGGAGTGGTGCATATTGACGGTGAAGAAACCGTTTTTAACACGCCCTTCGAAGCAATCGACAAGGGCGTTCGGATGCTGCCGCAAGAGATTTCGGTCATCCCCGAGATGAGCGTCGAAGAAAACATCTTTATCGGACAGCTACCGCTCAAGCGGCAGCTCGGGCTCCCCCAACTCGACACCAAGCGGATGCGTGAAGAGGCACGTGAACTGCTTGGCCAGCTCGGGCTATACGTTGACCCCAAAACGCTCGTAAAAGACCTTTCCGTTCCCGAGCAGCGCGTAGTGGAAATTGCCCGCGCCCTCGCAGGGCGTGCCCGCGTCCTGGTGATGGACGAGCCGAGCGCGTCGCTGACCAATCAGGAGGTCGCACGACTTTTCGAAGTCATCAAGCGCCTGCGCACACGCGGCGTCAGCGTCATCTACATCTCTCACTACCTGAGCGAAGTTTTCGAGATTTCTGACCACATCGTTGTTTTGCGCGATGGCGAAAAGACTGGCGAATACCGTACGCGGGACGCTTCTCACGCGGACGTCGTGCTGGCGATGGTTGGTAACGCCGTAGACGACCTTTATCCCAAGGAGCAAACACCTCACGGCAAGACCTTGCTCGAGGTTGAGGGGCTGAACGTTGAAGGCGTCCTTCATGACGTAAGCTTCGAGTTAAAAAAGGGTGAAATCCTGGGCGTGTTCGGCCTCATCGGTTCAGGTATCGGCACGCTCGGCAAGGCGCTTTTCGGCGCTGCGGAAAAAACTGCGCGGGGTAAGGTCCGCTTTAAGGGACAACCTTTCAGCATGGACACCACCATGCAGGCCAAAGCTTTAGGTATTGGCTACATCGCCGCCGAACGTAAAGCCGAGGGCATCGTCCCCGATATGACTGTGCGCGAGAATATGACGCTGGCTTTCTTAGAACGCTACACAACTTTCGGCAACGTCTCTCGCCAAGCCGAAGACGAATACGTAGACCGTTGGATGAAGGGGCTGTCTATCAAGGCTCGGGGGACGGGTCAAAAGCTCCGCTACCTAAGTGGGGGCAACCAGCAAAAAGTCTGCATCGCCCGCTGGCTGGTCGAGGGGGTTGACCTTCTGATTATGGACGAACCGACGCGCGGCGTAGACGTCGGGGCACGAAAGGAAATCTACGCAGAACTTAAAACGCTGGCAAGCCGAGGGATGGCTATCTTGCTCGTCTCTACGGACGCCGAAGAAATCGAAGGTATGTGCGACCGGTCGATTGTGCTAAACAGGGGCGTGCTCGTCGGAGAATATCGGCGCGGCGTCGATACAAAGGAGCTGTTAGATGTCGCAACCCAAGCTAAGCTCGAGCCCTAACTCCGGGCGCAGCACGTTTTCAAACGCGTCTCTGCGTAACTTACTTAACAAACCGTGGGCCGGGGTCGGCGTGCTGCTCGTTTTCTACGTCGCCCTAATGATTATTTTTTCCGTGTTGTCGCCTTTCTTTTTATCGACCAGAAACCTGCTGAGTATCGGCAACAACATGGCCTTTATCGGTCTGATGGCGGCGACCCAGACGCTGCTTATTATTGCTGGTGGGATGGACCTGTCCGTCGCGGCGATTGCCGGGTTAAGCGGCGTGATCGTCGGTCTGCTCGCTGCCGCCGGTTGGAGTATCTGGCTGGCCTGCTTGGTGGCCCTGCTCGTTGCTGCAGGGATCGGCTGGACTAACGGCTTTTTCGTGACCCGGGTTGGTATCAACGCCCTAATTGCCAGCTTGGGGATGCTCAGTATCTGCGAAGGTGTCGCGCTCGTATTAACGGGCGGACTAACCAAACCGCTGCTCTCCCCGGGTTTTACTTTCGTCGGCTCCGGTCGTATTATGGGCGTTCCTCTACCACTTATCGTGATGGTCGTCGCCTTTGTCGCCCTATCTTGGGTACTGGCGCGCACACGTTTTGGCCGCTTCGTTTACGCCACAGGTGGTAACAAGGAAGCGAGCCGTCTCTCGGGCGTCCCGGTCAACCGGGTGCTGACGCGGCTTTTTGTTCTGTCCGGGGTCAGCGGTGCAGTAAGCGGGCTCGTGCTGGCAGCGATGCTCCGCGCTAGTGCGCCTACTGCCGCGTCGGATAGCATTCTTACGGTCATCGCTGCTGTTATTTTAGGGGGCACAAGTTTGTACGGTGGGCGCGGTAGCATCTGGGGCACGCTGCTCGCCGTTTTGATCCTAGGGACGCTCAACAACGGTCTGGTGCTCTTAAACGTCTCGAGTTTCTGGCAAGACGTCACCCAGGGCGTCGTCCTCTTGCTCGCCGTCGGTCTTGACCAACTGCGTACCCGCGTTATGGGAAGTTGATGGCTCCTGGCGGGCTCGACCAACCCGTCGCCAAGCAAGGCGTTGCTGAGCAGGTGACGCAGCGCGTTCTGGGTTTAATCCAGTCGAGCGTCCTCAAACCGGGCGACCGCCTGCCCGCTGAACGTGAGCTGGCGGCGCAGCTTGGGGTCGGCAGGCCCAGCTTGCGCGAGGCGCTCCGGGCGCTCTCGCTGCTCGGCGTGCTCGATATTCGTCAGGGCGACGGGATTCGGGTTGCGGCGCTGAGTCCCGAACGTCTCTTGCAGCCGCTGCACTTTTTGGTGAGCTTGGAGGCCGACAATCTCGACATGCTCTTTGAAGCGCGCGCAGTGCTCGAGGCCGGTCTGACGCGCCTGGCAGCGGAACACCTGAGCGAAACAGACCTAGAACAGCTAAAACGTTACGTTGACCAGGGGGAAACAGTACTTGACGACCCGAAGGCGTTTCTCGAGTTAGATGTCGCCTTTCACAAGGTTATCACCGAAGCAGCGGGTAACACCCTGCTAAGACAAATTGTGCAGAGTTTAGGCGTGCTGACCCGCGCCAGCCGGAGCCTGACGGTGAACTTGCCCGGAGTGCGGGAGCATAGTCACGAAGACCACACGGCTATCTATCAAGCGCTCGCGGCGCGCGACGCGGACGCTGCAGGCCGCGCCATGCAGCGTCATTTGGAGCGGGTGCAGGGAGCGTATGACCGGCAAAAGGAGGAGAGATGAAAGACAGAGCGCGCCTCGGCTTTATCGGCGCGGGGTGGTGGGCGACCAGCGTTCAACTGCCCTTTTTTAAGGGCCGCGATGATGTAGAGCTGGTCGGTGTCTGCCGTCTGGGTAAGGAAGAGCTGGCGGCGGTACGTGAAGCGTTCGACTTCGAACATGCCACCGAAGACTACCAGGAACTCGTCGGGTTCGAGCTAGACGGGGTGGTCGTTGCCTCACCGCATGTGAATCACTTTGAACACGCCAAGGCGGTGTTGAAGAGCGGCAAACACGTGCTGGTCGAAAAGCCCCTGACGGTGCGCGGCGACCAGGCTCGCGAACTCGTAGCCCTCGCCCAAGCTAAGGGCAAACAGATCATGATTCCCCAGGGCTGGAGCTTTCGCCCTTTTGCCCGTGAAGCGCGCCGCTTAGCGCCGCAACTCGGCGAGGTGCGCCACGTCGTCTGTCAGATGGCCTCGGCTTTGGGCGACCTGTTCGGCGGTGAGGCGATGGTCGAAACCGAGGGCCAGCTCTTTCGTCCGCCCGTCTCTACCTGGGCCGATCCGGAGCGGGCCGGAGGCTACGGCTATGGGCAGCTCTGTCACGCGCTGGGCCTGCTGTTCGGTACCGTACCGCTCGAGCCCAAAGAAGTCTTTGCCTGGATGGGCCCGTCACCAACCGGTGTGGACTACTACGACGCCATCAATCTACGGTTTACAAACGGCGCGACGGGCGTGGTGTCCGGGGCTGCGACCCTGCCAAAACCAAGTACGGATGGAATTGACCTGAAGCAGTACCAGATCGACCTTCGTATTTTTGGTACCGAAGGCGTGATGCTCTTAGACATCGAGCGGGAACGTCTGGAACTGCGGCGGCACGACGGAGACCACACCATCGTTCCCCTAAAGGAAGGCGACGGCGCGTATGAGAGTTATCAGCCGCTCGAGCGCTTTGTCCAAATCTGCCTGGGTCAGCAGGTGGCCAACGACGCTCCCGGCGAGGTCGCGCAGCGGGCGGTCGAGGTTATCGAAGCCGCACACAAGTCTGCCGCATCGGGGCGAGTCGAGGCGATTTCGTGAAGCTCTCCGTAACCTCTTGGTCTTTTCCGCACTGCACCTTAACAGAGACGGTCGGTATCGCCAAAGCTTTAGGTATCGGGGCCTTAGATGTGGGGTTTTTTTACCGTTCGGCGCTCGACAAAGAGGCGCTTTTAGATGATCCTGAAGGTGCAGCTGAAGCCCTGAAAATCCACGACATCGCGCTGAGCAACCTTTACTACCTTTTCGGCGCTTCACCGGAAGACCGCAACCTGGCCCTCGCTGAAAGTCTGAGAGATAACGTTAAAGACTTCCAAAAGGTGATGACGTTTTGTAAAGCTGCTGGGATTCCCTCGGTGATGATCCTTCCGGGCGTCCTCAACCAGGGGCAGCGTCGGCAGGATGCGCTCGAGCAAACCGCCACGGCGCTAAAAGAACTCATCCCTGTTGCAAAAAACGCAGGTGTGATCGTAACCGTCGAGCCTCACGTCCATTCGTACCTCGAGAGTCCTTCACTCGTTTTAGACCTGCTCGAAAAAGTCCCTGACCTAAGGCTCGCGCTCGACTACGCGCACCTGGTGTGCCTCGGCTACCGCCAAGAAGAAATCGACGTGCTTGCGCCCGCTGCTGGACACGTGCATCTGCGACAGGCGCGGCCCGGGGTTTTGCAGGCGAAGCTCGAGGAGGGCACGATCAACTTTCCCGCCCTGCTTGCTACCCTGCGTGAAAGCGGCTACGACGGGTATCTAGCTGCCGAATACGTCCACCAGGCCTATATGGGCACGCTCTACGACGATGTACTGAGCGAAACCGTCAAGATGCGCGACCTGGTACAAGAACACAGCAAGAGCTACCTGTGAGTAAACGGCTTGAAAATCAGGTCGCCCTCGTCACAGGCGGCGCGGCAGGGATCGGCAGGGCGATTGCCACGCGGCTTTCAGGCGAGGGTGCAAAGGTCGTAATCGCCGACATCGACGGAGTCCAAGCGCAGGCGGCGGCAGGAGAACTTGGGGGTTTGGGCGTTCCGACGAACGTAACCGATAGCGCCTCGGTCAACGCTCTAGTTGAGAAGACCGTAGCGCACTTTGGACGTTTAGACATTGTGATCAATAATGCGGGCGTCCATATTCAAAAGCTCTTAAAAGATTTGGACGACGACGACTGGGAAAAAATTGCCAACACGAACTCGAGGGGCTGCTTTTACGTCTGCCGCGCCGCCGCGCCGCACCTCATGAAACAAGAGGGCGGGCGTATCATCAACATCATCACGCGGCTTACCGGCAACCCGTTCTCGAGCGCCTACGTCGCTTCGAAGTATGCCGTCTGGGGCCTAACGCAGTGTTTGGCACTCGAGCTTGCCCCTTACAACGTCACTGTAAATGCCGTTGCCCCCGGTCACATCGGGCTGGGAACAGGGATGGAACGGTGGTTCCGGGCCAAGGCGGAGTTGTTGGGGCAGGACTGGCAGACCTTTGAAAAAAATGTGCTCGGCAGTATTCCGCTGGGCCGCTGGTGTACCCCCGAGGAGGTGGCGGCGGCAGTCGCTTACCTCGCCTCAAAGGAGGCTGGTTTTATTACGGGCGAGCAAATCAGCGTCACGGGCGGCTGGACGGGCTACGGCGCGACGCCCCAGAAAGAGACCGTCAAGGAGGAGCTGTGAACTTAAAACCATCGGACATCGTGGGGCGTTTGTTACGTCAGGAAGCCCCCACCGAGCAGGGCAATGCGACGCTCGCCCAGGTCGAAGAGGCGATGGAGCAGGGCGACCTGGAGCTGGCTAAAGAGCGGCTCGAGTACGCCCGCTTCGAGTGGCAAGTCGTCCACGACATGTACGCGAACTGGGCCTGGTCGTTTTTTACCTATATTCAAAAAACGCAAGGGGAGGCCGCGCTCGAGGACGCCTACCGCGCCATTCTCGGCAGTTACTACCGTGACCGCTACGACGCGGTGATGGCGGCGGACGCGGAAACGCAGCTTCAGCTCACCGTCGAAGGTCTGCGCGGTCACTTGATGGGTTCGGGTCGGCGCGGTGAGCTGGGCGTCACTGACGAGGGTGAGCGCTGGCGTATCGACCTCGAGCCGTGCGGTTCGGGCGGCGTCGGAATCAAACGTCTCGCCGAAGGCAAAGAACCCAACCCCGAGCTGTTCGGTTTTAGCGGGAAAGCTCACGACTGGACCTGGGGCAAGGAAAACGTCTGCCTCTACTGCGGACACTGCGCCTACGTCAACGAGATTTTAGCCATCGAAAACTACGGTCATCCGCTGCGCGTCACCGAGTACACGGGCGACCCGGACGGTAGTTGCACCTGGTACATCTACAAAGATCCCAAAGATATTCCCGCTGAATACTACGAGCGCGTCGGTAAAGAAGCGCCCGAAAGTGCGCCGCGTCTCACGGAGGGAACTTGAGCCGACTCAGCCTCGAGACCATCCTGGACGGCAGTTTCTCGACCCCGTGGGATGCGCCCCTGGTGCCGCCCTACCCCTTGGGCTTTCGCAACTGCGAGATTCTGACGCTCGTGTATCAAACAGAACGGGAGGCCGTTGAAGCGCTCCTGCCGCCGCCGCTCGAAGCCACCTCAGCAACCGTCCTCATCCACCTTTATGACATGCACGATGTAGACTATTTAGGGCATTATCAGGAGTGCAACGTGATGGTCGGGGCGAGCTTGCCGGGTGTAACGGAGGGTGCTTATTCGCCCTATCTGTTCTTAAATAGCGACGTCGGTGTCGCGCACGGACGCGAGCTGCATGGGCAGCCGAAAAAGATTGCCGAGCCAAAAATCGAGGCGAGAGGCGACCTCATCGTCGGCACGGTGACGCGCAACGGGCTCGAGGTAATTACCGGAACGACGGTCTACAAGCAGCGGCGCGGCGAGCTAAGTGGCCTGTCCGACTACATGGACTTCGCGCTCAACATGAACTTAAAGGCGCTCAACCACATCGACGGGCGGCCTGCGGTTCGGCAACTGACCTCGCGACGCCTGAGCAACGTCACGGTTCACGAGTGCTGGCGCGGCCCCGGTACGGTCGAACTGAGGCCGAACGCGCAAGCCCCGGTTTACAAGCTGCCGGTTCGGGAGATGCTCGAGGCGTTTTACTGGCGGGCGGACTTCACCTTGGTTCCCGGAGAGATTATTTACGACTACCTAGAAGGAGGTTGACAGTGGCGCAGTATGCATGGGTGTTAGAAGTGCGGCCCGGTTACGAAGAAGAGTACAAAAGACGGCACGACGAGATTTGGCCCGAAATGGTTGAGGCGCTAAAAGACGCGGGCATTAGTGACTACTCGATTTTTCGGCACGGCCTAACGCTGTTTGGCTACTTTGAAACAGACAACCTCGAAAAAACGATCGACGCGCTCGGTAAAAGCGAGGTCAACGCGCGTTGGGGCGAGTCGATGACGCCCGTGCTGAAAGTCGAAACCGACCCGACGACGAACTTTCCCTACCTGCTGCCCTTGCAGTGGCATATGGACTGAGGATGAAACCCTTGGAAAACCACGTCATACTCGTGACGGGCTCGAGCCGGGGCATCGGTGCGGCGACGGTCAGAGAGCTGGCGAAGCAGGGTGCGCGGGTCGTGTTAGCCGCTCGTAGTACGGAAGTCGTCGAAACCATCGCCGACGAAATTGTAAAAACCGGCGGGCAAGCGCACGCTGTTAGCTGCGACGTAGCCGATTACACGCAGGTTACGTCGCTCATCAAAGAGACTCTAGTGCGCTTCGGCACGCTCACCGGGCTCGTCAACAACGCCGGCTTGATCCATCCCATTGCGCCCTTTGCCGACACCGACCCGGCGGCGTGGGCACAAAACATACAGGTCAACGTCGTCGGCGCGTTTAACGTCTGTCACGCCGCCCTACCGCATATGAAGGGCGGCGTTATCGTCAATCTGAGTTCCGGCGCGGCGCACCGGGCGCTCGAGGGGTGGAGCGCCTACTGCGTGGGTAAGGCGGCCCTGGCGATGTTGACAAACTCGCTTGCCCTCGAGACCCGCGCGCGCGTCTACGGCTTTAGTCCGGGCGTGGTGGACACCGAGATGCAGAGCGAAATCCGCGCGTCGGGCCTTAACGAGGTCAGCAGGTTAAACCGCCGCGACCTCTCTGACCCGGCGGAGGTTGCCTGCGCCCTCGCCTGGCTTTTTACGGACGAGGCAGCCGATCTTACTGGACAAGAAATCAGCTTCCACGACGAGGCGTTCCGCAGGCGTGCAGGCTTGGCGGTGACGGCGTGAACGCCCGCGTGGTGGTTACGGACTCTACCTTTCCGTCGCTCGAGCCCGAACAAAACGTCTTGTCCAAAGTCGGGGGGACGGTCGAAGGTTATCAGTGTAAAACTGAAGACGACGTGATCGAGGCGGTCGGTGACGCGAAGGTCGTCCTTGCGCAGTTTGCGCCGATCACTCGGAAGGTACTGGGCCATTTGGGAGAAGGCGCAACCGTGGTGCGGTACGGCGTCGGCGTGGACACCATTGATTTAGGTGCCGCCAAAGAAATTGGCGTCAAGGTCGCGTACGTTCCCGACTACTGCCTGGACGAGGTGGCTGAGCACACCACCGCGCTGCTGCTGACCCTGCTACGCCGTATTCCGGCCCTCGACCGGGGTGTACGCGCGGGGCGCTGGGACGGGATAGCGCTGGCGAAGCCGCTGCTACCCTTTAAGGAAACGACCGTCGGACTCGTCGGCGTGGGGCGTATCGGCAGCGGGGTCGTGGCGAGGTTGAGAGCGTTCGGCTTTACCTTTCTTGTTTACGACCCCTACTTGTCCCGAGCGCAAGCCGACGAGCTGGGCGTGACGCGCACCGAACTCGGCGAACTGCTCGCCGAGGCAGACGCGATTACCCTGCATGTCCCACTGACCGAACAGACGCGGCACTATATAAACGGGGAGAGGTTAGGGCAGATGAAACCTACCGCTGTGCTGGTGAACACGGCTCGAGGCGGGCTGGTCGATCCGGACGCGCTGGTCGAGGCGCTGCGGACAGGTGAAATTCGCGCCGCCGCGCTGGACGTCTTTGAGGAAGAACCGTTACCCGGGGGCTCACCCCTGCGAGAATTAGACAACCTGCTTCTCACCCCGCACATTGCCTGGTATTCGGAAAGGGCAATTGAGCGCCTGCAACAGCTGGCAGCGGAGGAAGCGGCGCGGGCGCTGCAGGGGCAACCGCTCAGATGCCCGGTCGCGCTGTGAAGGAGACCCGATGAAGTTCGTATCGTTTAGACCCAAGGTGAGCCCGGCTTACGAGAGTCGTTTAGGCGTGCTGACAGACGGCGGCGTTTTGGATCTCCGTCTTGCCGCGAAAGCTTCTTTTGAAACACGCGCCGGTCACGCCGAGTTCAAAGCCAAAGCCCTCTTCGCCGATCTGGAAACTGTCGTCAAGTTAGGCGACGTTGCCCGCGCCGCCGCGCAAGAAGTTGCAGCGTGGGCGGCTGAGCACGGTGATTTTTTTCAGCGTGAGGATGACGTAGTGCTGCTGGCCCCTTTACTGAGTCCGGGCAAGTTCATTGGTATCGGCCTCAACTACCAGACCCACGCCGACGAATCCAAGATGGCCGTACCCGAAACGCCCGTCTTCTTTAGCAAATACGCCTCCGCCATCGTGGGGCCGAACGAGCCGGTTATCTTGTCTAGGCACACGCAAAAGCTCGACTATGAGGTCGAACTGGCGGTAATTGTCGGGCAAACTATGAAAGACGTTTCGGCTCAGGACGCGCACGCTTACATCTTCGGCTACACGGTCGTCAACGACGTCAGCGCGAGGGATTTGCAGCTCGAGCGGGGCGGGCAGTGGGTCGCCGGTAAAACCTGTGACAGCTACGCGCCGCTGGGACCGGCAGTGGTGACAGCGGACGCGTTCGATCCTGCCGGGGCGCAGCTCAAGCTCTGGGTTAATGGCGAGCTGAGGCAAGACGCACCGGCTGGTGACATGCTCAACCCCATCGTCGAGATCTTAGCCTATCTGTCGGGGCTGTTTACCCTCGAGCCCGGAGACATCATCGCTACGGGCACGCCGCCCGGCGTAGGTCTGGGTTTCGACCCACCCAAGTATCTGAGAGCCGGTGACGTAATGCGCGCCAAGGTCAGCGGTATCGGGGTGCTCGAGAACCGGGTCGTCGCAGGCTGAAACCAAAGGTCTTTAATCATCTCTTAAGGAGCCTCTATGACGCCTCCAACACTTAACCGTATTCAAACGCCCAAACCTCGCGTCGGTGTGTTCGGCGTCGGTCTCGCAGCTTACTGGCCCCAGTTTGAAGGGTTAAAGGAAAGACTGGAGAGTTATCAACAGGGCGTCGAGGCGCGCCTTCAGGAGCTGGGAGCCGAAGTCGTCTCCGCCGGACTCGTAGACGACGCACCCAAAGCCAAGGCAGCAGGCGACTTTTTTACGCGGGAGAATGTTGACCTTATCGTCTGCTACGTCGGTACCTACAGCACCTCGGCGCAAGTTTTGCCCGCTGTGCAGCGGCGAGATGCGCCCGTGCTCGTACTGAACCTGCAACCCGTCCCTGCGCTCGACTACCTAGACACCGATACTGCCGAGTGGCTAGCCAACTGCGCAGCCTGCTGTGTGCCGGAAATCTCGAACGCCTTTGCGCGCAGCCGGATTCCCTTTAACGTCGTAACGGGACTGCTCTCGCCCGCCGAAGGTCACGCGAACCGCTACTTTGAACGTGCCTGGACAGAGATCGGCGACTGGGTAAGCGCGGCGTCTGCAGTACGCGCTGTTCGCTACAGCCGTATCGGTTTTTTAGGCCATACCTACCCGGGGATGCTCGACATGTATTCGGACTTCACCATGCACCACGCGCAGCTCGGCGCGCACGTCGAGGTGTTGGAGATGGACGACCTGCAGGCCCGCGTACAAGACGCGATGGACGAAGATGTAGAGGGGAAACTGGCTGAAATCAGGAGTATTTTCGACCTTGCCGAACCGGGGCGCGACCGGATTTCTCAAGAGGTCGGTCCGGAGGCGCTTAGGTGGAGCGCTAGAGTCGCGTGTGGTCTGGACAAACTCGTGACGGACTTCGACCTGCAAGGTTTGACCTACTACTACCGGGGGCTGGGCAGCAACGCTTTTGAAGAACTAGGTGCGTCGGTAATTGTGGGCAACTCGCTCCTTACGGCGCGCGGTGTACCTGCGGCGGGTGAGGGAGACCTCAAAACCTGCGTCGCTATGATGCTGCTCGACCGCCTCGGTGCGGGCGGCTCATACACTGAGTTCTACGCGCTCGACTTTGACGAAGACTTTATCCTGATGGGACACGACGGGCCGGGGCACGTCGCCATCAGCGACGAAAAACCTGTGTTGCGCGGGCTAGGACTTTATCACGGCAAGCGCGGTTTCGGCGTCTCGGTCGAGTTCAAGGTCAAAACTGGACCTATCACCATCCTCGGGATGACGCAGACAGCGGACGGACGGCTCAAGATGGTCGCAGCGGAAGGGGAAGCTGTTCCGGGACAAACCATGCAGATCGGCAATACCAATTCACGCCTTAAGTTCAGCCTTGACCCCGCTACCTTTATGAACAGGTGGTGCGAAGAGGGGCCGACGCATCATTGTGCTCTCGGCGTAGGACATCAGCTGGGTAAGCTCCACAAGCTCGCTCGCATGATGAACTTGGAGCTGGTCAGTATCGATTAGAAACCATCCCGATTCGGCAAAGGAGGTTTTGAAGCTCAAAGTACCCCAGTACAGCTCCGTACACGACAATTTTGAACTAAGACGCTCTCCGATGAAGAATGGTAGTTGCGAGAAACCACTTCAAAGGAGAGCACATGAAGCATACAGGGTTGATGGCGAGGTTAAAAGCGAGCGGTTTGA
>JAABUN010006077.1_pt1 | contig 14251 bp, 20 predicted proteins | sample 5559311 | NCBI WGS metagenome assembly JAABUN01 (sample SAMN10711877, study PRJNA513370) | rock metagenome | isolation source: Antarctica rocks | place: Antarctica: Victoria Land, Siegfried Peak sud | reverse complement strand
TGTCGGCATAATGCCTGCCACAATCTCAGGCGATGCGAGAGAGGTTTTACCGGGAAACTGTAGAGCGCTAAGGATAAGCTCATTTAACATTAAACGACTTTTGCCCCAACGCCTGCCACAGCACAAGACGCGGATCTTGTGCTTATCTTGGAATACGTCTATTTGACCTTGATGCAAGGAAATCTCATAGTTGTTAGACATATCTTGCTGTGTACCCTTTACCGCTTTTCTTACTACCAGCCGCCCATGATGATACTGCCGTACTCCACAACCCTAACTGCCTACTAGCTTCAGAAGCAGAACAAAACACGCCTTGTGATACTCCGTAAAGATAAACTTCAACTCGCTTAGACGTTGCGGCGATAGCTGATGCGTGTAACTTTTCTCGATGACCCGGTCTAGTTAGTAGTTCCTTAGTTATTTCAGACTGTCTATCCTTTTGAGCCTCTGTCCAAGTACCTTTTCGAGATTGTTTAGCCCTAAATACCGGATCTTCCCACATCCTGATCGAGCGCTCACGCATAGCCACCTTGTCATAGCTCCCATTATCTGAGGCTTTCTTATAGCTTATCTTCATTCGGGCTATTTGAATAGCTCTAAACTCTGGATCTTGCCACATAGCCGCCTGTTTAGCTCTGTATGCCGGGTTTCTCCACATTTCAACAGACTTTCTGCCGATCTTAGCGCGATATTCGGGAGTAGCTATCATGCTGTCAGCGATATTTGCTTGGTTAAACAAGATAAACCCCAACTCTTTATGGTATAAAGCTTGTTGTTTTTCGAGATGTGTTAAGTTTTCTGTGTAGTTAGCGCAGTGTACCGTTAATGCTTCTAAACTACCTTCACCATATTTATTGTAATGCCCTTGAAGATGTGTGTTGTAGTGTTTATTGTCTTTTAGTTGTTTCTTATGTGTCGTTATTCTCTGGTGTATGTCCTCAGACTGCCCTACATATACTTTGTTTTTACCGGGGACTGTGGAGAAAAAAGCGTAAATACCGCGTACTTTAGTCTTCATTATGTTCCACTATCAACTTACTTAAGTTTATCACAAGCCCAGTATCTGTGTTACCATCTGTACTTAAAGCTTCATCGTTAGCTAACTCCTCATGTATCCGCTTCACAGTGGCATTAGTAATCTGTAAGGCTTGTACCGCTATACCAGGTTGTTGTGCTAGTAGTCCTACTATCTCACCATTTGCAGGGCTTATAGTCTCTGTATGTACCCCTTCCATAGCCATCTTATAAATAGCCTTAGCCTTCTTAAGTACGCTTACGGGGTCAGCTTCCAGCTCTTCTAAAAGCTTATACGCTCTTTTATATATTTCTCGATCTATCATCGGCTGTCACCATAGTTTAATACTATGGCGTACTTGTTGTTACTTTTTCTTTTTCTTAGTATAGTAGTAAAAGCTATTTCTTGCGTGTTCACAGGGTTTACAAACACCGCTTAGACCATCTTGACGAGTGCGATCGCGACTAAAATACACGGCTGAGTCGAATACTATTTCACACGTTGGGCAAGTCTTAATCAGCATTTTGTGGATCCTCAAGGGTAAACAGTAGATCAGCCAAGAACCACTCAATATAGGTAGAAACTTCGACATATAAAGGCAACCTTAGAAACCCGAAGTTGTCCGGATCTTGCTCAGGATTAGCTACACTCTCTGCAATCCAGTCTTGTCTTAGTGTCTGGTAGCTTGTTAACTGGTTCAGGCTATGCCTTGATCGGTGTAAGGTTGTCTCGTCAGCCTTTAGGCTGACTGCCCATGCTACTACCTTGGCATTACCCTCATAATCAGCGATAACTGACCGGACTAAGCTTTTAGCTTTGACATTACAGGCTTTTTCTCCATATTCCTTACGAAAGATACCGTGTAGCTTACTGTGGGTAACTCCAACCTCTCTTGCAAGCTTCCGTAAGCTACTACCCTTTAACCACTCATGGTAGACCTGTTCAACATTCATAACTTCCTCTATACTGGCTCTTATATACCTGTAGTATAACACAATATAGATGTAGTTGACAATAATGAGGTAGTATGTACAACCGTTTCCAGTTTGATAAGCAGTATGTGTATATGGGCAAACGAGTCGTATATGCTGGAGAGAATATTTTCCCTACTTTCCGATATGTTGAAGACGATAGCTACTTTTACCTAGAAGTCGGTCAACTAGGGTTGATTGAAGATGCTAAAGAAGAAGTCGAAGTTACTCCAGTAGCTCAAGATGTAGTTGAAGAGCATATACCTGTGCTACCTAAGCCCGGTCGAGGGTCTAGAACAGTAGCCTAGTATCTAGGCATAGTCTGGTGAAGGAGCCTTAGTTTCATATGCCAGACTATTTCTCGACACGGTATATACACAATAATGAGGTCAAAATATGGCATTAACGCTAGGTGATCGCATCATCAACCACATGAAGGATATCGGTGCAAGGATTGACGCTTGCAACATTGTGATATTAGAAGACTCCGATGTTAATGGTAAGCCCGTTGCTTTCAACTCTTTGGATACTTGGGACGACCGCATCTTACTTGTGAAAAATACAGGTGAGGTCGTGGTTAACTCAGCTGGGACTTGTGAGCCTGGTTACTACTACACACATAACCCCATGAACACTAGAGGTGCTGCAAGGATCGCCTTAGGCTTCCAAGCTGACATCTGGTGTTTTGGTAAACACTTCAATCAAGATGCTTTAGTACAATGCAATCCGATCAAGGTACATCGTGACCTTAATAAAGATGGCTACAGAACTAGCGATAAAGTTACCGTTGAGTCTGGCATGGGCTTGAACTTTCATACGACTGGCAACGTAGCCGGAAACAGCCCCGCTAAGATCGGTCGGCATAGTGCGGGGTGTGTCGTTACTCAAAGTAGCACTACTTTTTATACGGCTATTATGCCGTTGTTAAGGTACTCCGGTCGTAAGGTGTTTAGTGCGACTATTATTGACCCAGCCTTATTATGGATGGATAAAGACGGTCGAAAAGCCTACTAAAAGTTAAAGGAGCCTCGTGGCTCCTTATTTGTTTTTATTTGCGGTCGTGGTACGTGGTTTAGTGATACCTTTAGTACCGCTCGATCCGCCTATCGGCTGTGTGACCGTATCAGAAACTTTACGCATATCTTTAACTCTTGAGTCTTTTGGGTAATCCTCCCTCCCTCGGCAGATCGATGTGTCATCATGAAGATAGACCCAACCGTATTCCTTACAAAGATCCTCAATCACCTTACCTCCTGCATATACTACAAATGTAATACTTTGTGTTGCATGATTACGGCACATTTGATATTCTGCGATCGCCGCCTCAGGAGCATTAGAGTAACCACGGGTAGAGTATATTTTCCAGTCCTCAGGTACTCCTAATAAGGCATACTCTGCTAGACCGCTAGGCACATTTACATCTACGATCGTCTGAATCCCTAAGGACTGCCAAACACGGTTAACCCAGCGTTTCCAATATATGGTCTCAATAAAGAGCGCCCTGGGGGTATATAAACTACTACTTATATTTGGCTCTATGGCTACTTTGCAGCCTGAGGCTAGTAGTTGATCCGGGTTTTGTACGAGAGTCTTAAAGTAGCGGTCATCTACGTAGCAATGGTACATTCCAGGAAAAGGCTTATTGCGTCCAATGGTTCCCCACCCCCTGTAAGGGATCGTAGGAGCTAGCGCTTGCATATTCGTATCTAGCCAAGGAATGTCAAATAAAGGTTCTGATGGGTAGATATAGTCTGGTAAAGTCATAGTTACATCGTAGTTGTATCACCTGTACCTATGTTGTAAGATGGCTAAAAGTAGTAGCGGAACTAAAAGAACCGGAGGTAGTAGTGGTACATCTGGTAACGGTAAGAAAAAGAAAGGACGCTTGACAGATGCGTTGAAGCTTAGAAAAGAAATCCGGTCACTAGAGAGAGAAACTAAAGGCGCTGGTAAAGCATACCCTAAAGGACGCAAGGTATCTTTAGCTACTAAAAAAACTTGGCTTGAGTGGTCAAGAAATGTAGTTAAACAACGCGGATCGGCTGCGCCTGTGTTTAGAAAGAGGTCTTTAAGCACGACTAAGCGATCCTCTAAAGTACGGAACACACTTCAAGGAAGACCCCAGAGCCGCCGCTTAGGTTCTCGCGATACGAGCATTTTCTAGACATCCTAGTAGTGTTCTTACTGTTTAAAAAATATGAGAGATGCTTTTAAAGCAATAGAAATGAGAGGTGTTATTGCTCTGGTGTCCGTTTTAGGATCTATTGGTCTTGCGGTCAGTAATCCTCAATATGGTGTAGCAGCCATAAGCATACTCAGTACCTGTGCTGGTGGATATTTTGGTAACCTGCAAGCTTCAACCTCAGATGACTCTAAAGTAGACAAGGTTAATAAAGGGGCAGAATAATGGGTAACTTTAAAAAATCCTTAGAAGTAGTGCTTGCTTTTGAGGGAGGTTTTGTAGACAACAAGCATGACCGTGGGCTAGGGTAGTTGTCTGTTCATAGCTTCCTCAAAAGTTAGCCCTTGTCTCCTCATGCTGTTTTGGATATTGTGTTTAACCACACCGTATTTTAAACACAACAATGTCATGGTCGAGACTTCACCCCTAAAAGTTCTAGGTGTGGCTTGTGGTCTATTGTTAGCTTGTGTTAAGGAATCCGCCCAGCGAATGTTTCCCTCGACATAACCGAGATTATTATCTATACGATCTAAAGAGTGTCTAGGGGTTGGTTTATCACTCAGGTTTGTTTCCACGTACTCGATAAAAGCTTCAGGGTTGTCAAGCCATCCAGGGTCTAAGTCTCGACCTTTCCCTACGTATTTAGGACAGTTACGGGTTCTACCTCGTATTGCACCCCAAAGCTTATAAAGTGGGTGATATCGTAGACCGTGCTTGACATTCACTGTTTTCCGTATCTCCTTAGCGTAACACCCACATGAGCTTGTATGACCGTTGTTTAGTTTGGTGGTGGGTACTAATGCCATATTACCACATTTACAAGCGCAGTCCCATCTAACGATAGGTTTACCCGTGCAAGCTATGCTACTTTCGCCTTGCTCCACCACCGTCAGATATCCGAAAGTTTTCCCCGTCAAATCCACTTTTCTAGGCATACATTTTAGTTTATATATTGTGTCTATCTCATTATAGGGGTTATTCCTTGCTATGTCTACAAGTGTATTCAATAAAGCGCTAAGTGTTGTACTACAGTTTGAGGGAGGTTACACACGTAACACGAATGACTTAGGTAACGTTAGCGGATCCGGAACCAACAAAGGGGTTATTCAAACTACTTATGATAGCTACAAACTATCTAAGCAAATGCCTAAGGCTGATGTAAAGAATATTACCGACACTGAGGTAGCTGAAATCTACCGCGATCGCTACTGGTATGCCAACGGTTGTAACTTACTGCCTGCTAAGCTTGCCTTGCTAGTGTTTGATACTGCTGTAAATATGGGTAGTGCCAAAGTAGTTAGCTATTTCCAAGAGCTACTCGGCTCTAAGGCTACCGCTATGAACGCTCAGATGATTAATGACATCAACTACTACCTGTCTAAGCACAGTGAGGACGATCTCATACTCGCCTTTATTACCAGACGTAAGCAATCCTATAGAGCATATGCAGCCAAAGGAAACCAAAGGGTGTTTTTACAAGGCTGGTTAAACCGTGTAGAACACCTTAAAGGAGTATTAAAACAATGGGTTTAAGCTTAGGTAAGTTAACCGGATCTATTAGCTCTGTAGCTCAAAAAGGTCTTGGCGGGATATCCCAAGTACGTACACTGATGAACTTCAATCCGCTTGCAAGCGGTCTTGTATTCCCACCTCAAGTTTCTTTAGGGCTTAAAGGTGCTGGTTTAATCGGCAAAGCATTAGGGATAAAAGTTCCTAATGAGCAAGAGATCATCGGTATGGCTACCGGAAAGATCGACAAGCTACTTGGTGGAATCCGTGGGAAAGTCGGTACAACCTTAGACAAACTCGAAGGCTACCTAAAGTTACCTCCAAGTAAGATCCAAGAGCTTATTCCTGGTTCAATCAAAGGCAAGAACAAGGAGCAGATTTTGGATGCTATTGATTGGCTTTTAACTGTTATGTTTGTCGTTGGTGTATCTGGCGGTATAACCTTTAACTGAGTTGAGGTTTGGCTTCTATAAGCAGCACAAAAGCCCTTAGAACGAAGTGGTACGAATACCGATCAGTTTCTAAGGGTTCTATGTTGTTTAAGCTCAAAGCGGTAGCCCGTAGGCGTGCAAGTAGAGCTAGAGGTAATCGTTAAGATGCCATAACGTCCCAGTCCCAGAATGTGAAATAATGGGGTTGCTTCTATGTGGTCAGAGGTGACGGTGTGACCAGAAGCGGTTTTGTCTGGTATATAGCCCTACCAGACTGAGAGACACTTATTTAAGTCTGTGCCAAGACTAGCTTTTTAACGTTGATTCTACAACGAGTGTCGAGCCTTTAAGTAGCTCACACTTTTTGTGATCAATAACAGCAGCCGTCTCGTTTGCAGTCACCCATTAGTCAGGACTATCTGGTAATGTCTGACTACTTAGAGCGCCGTCCGTTTCTCTCTCACTTCTATATAATAACAAAGTTCTTTCTGGTTGTCAAGCAAACATTAAAACTATTTTAGACAAATAAAAAAGAGCCTAGAGGCTCTTAGTTTGTATTAAGTTTTGTAAAGTGCTAGTCAAGCTTTGCTAGGCACTCGGACATTAACTTAAAATGCTCTTGGCGGTAGACTCTGATTGGTGTTGCCTTATTGTTAGAACGAGACTCAGGTCGGTTACCAGTGAGAGCCTTGTAAGCGATCGCAATAGTTGTACAAAGTCGCATATATTGGCTTGGGTTTAGCTCCATAGATCCTTGCTCCAAGCCTAACCACTCTTTAACGGTGTATGTTTCAGCACTGGGTAGTGCTAGAGTATCTTGCTCAACCGCTAAAGCGTCAATAGTTGGGTATACTGTGGCTGCATACTGAAAGCGCCCGATGTGTCTTTTGATGTCTTTGACTTCACCAAGAACCTGTTGAATCGTACTAACCAGTTCTTGGCTGTCCGTTGCTTTGACTGGCTCTTGGTAGCCCGTGACTTCTTTAATCCAACTGTCTAGACCTTTCTCGATAAAGCGGTCTAAGGCTACCTTTGCCATGTCATTAGCAGCTTTAGAATCACAAGCGTAATACTTGATGATCTTAGCGGCGGCTACATGGCTAATAATCTTGGCTTCGTCAAAACCGCCTGTTGCTTCACCTCTTACTTCCGCCAAGAAAACGTTACCCCGTAAGCACTCTAGCTGTTTTGGGACTGTTGAAGTTCCGCCATCCAACGCATTAACTAAGAGGCTGATAGCTTTACGGCTTACACCACATAAACGAGCTAAACCAGAAATACTCAGTCCGGTACAAGACCCATCGTTGTTAACATAAAACTCAACTCCGTCTATAACTTGTGGTTTTACTGTTTCGATGTTCATTTAGTGTCCTTTGTTTCCTTTACCTTTATAATCTAACTACCTTAAGGTAAGTCTAGTCTAACGGTGTACCACTTCTAAAACTGTCACAACCCAGACACCTTAGAAGTAGTTAAGTATCAACCAATATGCAAAAAACAAAGGACACTAAACAACCTACTTTAGAGTACGTCGAGGTTAACTTAGAAGGTCTTGCCGGATGGTACAGTGGTAAAGAAATAGTGGATGTGGTTGTAACCTTGGGGCAAAACGATAAAGGGTCTAGCTGTGAGGTTACTGTTGCCGATCCTGACAACACAATCGCTGAGGCTTTAATCAACCATAGTTTAACCTCAGGTGGGATTTTGCCCATAGAGAAACCCGCGGAGGTTGTAACACCTAGTGCTGCAAATAGCAGTACAGATAACAGTAATGCTGTTTTAACTGCCATAGGCACTAACCCTACTTTAGCCTCAGGCTGGGAACTTGCTATAGTTCAAGGTTGTATTGCGAACGGTGTTTCCGATCCTAATCAGATAGCTTATATCTTGGCTACGGCTCAAGTTGAAACAACTATGGGTGCTAACCTTGTTGAGCCTCAAAACCAAGCGATCATTAACAACTATCAGAATAGAGCAGGGCTTGGAAACACTGTCCCAGGTGATGGTATCAAGTACCGTGGGCGGGGTCTAGTACAACTAACGGGTAAGGCTAACTATGTCAAGATGTCTAAGGTCATAGGCGTTGACATTGTCAAAAATCCTGACTTACTACTTCAAGCAAAATATGCGGTTGCAGTTTTAGTCCTTGGTATGAAACGAGGTGACTTCACAGGGCGTAAACTAGGTGACTATATTAGCGGCTCTAAGGTCGACTTTGTGAATGCTCGTAGGATTGTTAACGGTACGGATAAAGCCCAACAAGTAGCCAACGACGCGGCTAATGTTAAACTCCCTAAGGTGAAAGCATATATCGCTAAGTCGAATACAAGTGCTGTAGGATTGTCTCCTAAAGTAAAACCTGTAGCACCGACAGAATCTAAGGCAGTCCAAGGTACAAGTGTAGCTTCTAGTGGCACAACACCAAACACTCTTGTTAAGGGTAATAAACTAACCGTGTCTGTTGGCTCTCAGACTTTTGAGTTTTTCCACCAAGGGACTGAAACATCAGATGGAATGCTAACCAAGGTGATCGGTAAAGGTGTAAGGTGGGTTCTTAACAGGCGTACCCGGAACAAGACTGAAAAGAACTTAAAACTGTCTGAGCTTGCTGCTAAAATCGCCACTGCTCACAAAGTTAAGCTAAGCTACCAAGCAACCATAGATCCGCTCTATGACCATGTAGACCAAACAGGTCTTACAGACTACCAACTACTGAAGCGCGAGTGTGAACGATCCGGCTTATTTCTTAGTGAGGTCAATAATGTGCTTACTATAAAATCCTTAGATAAGGTTGAGGACACTAAGTATGTTGCCGTGCTTGGCTACAATATAATCTCATACACCGTAAAGGATGCCGCTATAGATACTTATGCCGATGATGATAGTAGTAGTACAGCTCAAGCAGAAACTAAGACTGAGCTAAATCCTGTAACTGGGCAGTTTGAGCAGAAACGCCTTGATATCGACCCCGTAGCTGATGTAGCTGCCACTGGAAAAGACAAGACTAAACCTACTGGTACTTTAGCACCTGGTCAAGATGCAGTAGCTGCAGCAACCAAGAGCCGAACCAAGAGAGTTAAAGGACTGCCAAGTACATTTGTACTACCTCTTGATGAAGAGACACTAGCACTAACACCAATGATGGCTTTTAGAACTAAGGGGTTACCAGGTGTATTATCTAGGATTTGGTTTATAGATAGTGTCAAACACTCCGTTGCCGCCGCAACCACAACCATAGATTGCTACAGTCCCGTTGAGGTCGTACAAACGGAAACCAGTAGACCTGAACCTAGCGGTTCTAACAGCGCTAGTAGCTCCGGTTCTCCTACAACCACTCCTAAAGAAAGCTCACAGGGTTACATCTGGGGAACTACTGGGATTTTTACAGATGGGGCTGGCGAGGCTGGTAATCCTAATGTTGGTCGACGCAACCGAAGGCACAGAGGTTATGACATAGCCGCGCCTATAGGGCGACCAATCGTAGCATCTAAAAAAGGAGTTGTAACCGTGGTTGCGAACGAACCGGGGGGAGCGGGTTTATGGGTACAAGTAAACCATGAGGATGGTTTCAATACTAAATACTTCCATATGTCCCAACAAAATGTCAAAGCCGGGCAAAAAGTAGTTCAAGGTCAGGTTATAGGTTTAGTGGGTAACACAGGAGGTAGCAGAGGCGCGCATCTACATCAAGAGTTTTGGAATAGCACCGGTTGGCTCATGTGCGAGAAAGTCGGGTTAAGTTACAAACGTGGCGTGACAGTTTAAGTAGACCCTAGACAAGACAAAATCCGCCTTTAGCGGATCTAGTTCTATTCTATTAGTGGTATCTATTGTGGCTTATCGACCATCACACTAACTCTTGAAAATAGGTGTAGCTTTATTTGCGCTCTCGGTTCCGTCTCGTCCGCTGTGTAAATATAGATTAGGCGGTCTAAGTCTTCTTTGTTGTGTCCTTCGTCAAGTAGGTTCTGAGTATAGTCGCTCATGTCACCCATTAGCTGTTTGTAAAGAAATGTATCATCTAGGATTAGGTAAATACCGGGATACCGTAGCTGTTCGGTATGACGAGTAAGCTTACCATTAAGAACGTGCCAAGTGCTAATCCCCGCACTAACTAAGCGATGACCTGCGATCACGTACTGGTTAAGTAGAATGCGCTCATCAGCTACTAGATTGGCTCTTGTGGTTAAAAAATCTAAAACGGCTCTACTGTCTGCCATGATGTTTTTTCCCTATTTATATTTCTATTGTCTATTCCTACGTGTCCTAAGTTCCCTTGCCTAAGTGCTTCACTAACTCTTTACACAACAGGTCTAAGTATGCTATGTAAAACTTACAATCCGGCACGGTCAAAGCGTAGTGAGTTTTTGCGGCTCTTTCCAAGTATTGATAGTTTACCTCAAGCTCGATATCCGAAGTCAAACTTGTTACACTTTCTCTAGCTAATATTACTAGATGTATCTTGTAGTCGTGCTTGATCGCTTGATCTACTATGGCTCTACATTCAAAATGGTTTCTAGTGTCCGTAGATACAACCGTGCGGTGTTCTTCCATCAAAAAGTCAAGAGCGGCTAACGGTTTTCTTTTAAAGAATAAAGGATCAGCCAGGCTACTTTGTTTGTGAAAGAAGTCAACTAAGATATCACTAAAGGTTACATTCGTACCGGGCGCGATCTGTGCTTTAATCTCAGGCTTCTCTAAGTCACCGTAGTTGAGGTCGTAAGCAGTTTCAACCATACGCTTAACAAAGTCTGCCCATTTAAAGTTAGCTACTCGTTGGTTTTTACCGATCAGGTTAGCCAGACTATCTTTGCCACATCTTGAGGGTGCAAGGATAACGATAATATCTTTAGACATATGGCTTAACTATTGCTCCGATTTGTTGGAATGTTGTTGCAAACAAGTCCGTATTATTTCCTTTATAGACAATAGCGCTTGCGTGTGTATTTCCTTTAACCGTGTTACCGTCTTTATCTGTGAACTGTAAGCGACGCTTAGGAATGCAAATAGCATAGCTTGTTGCAGGCTCATTACAGCCTAGTTGAGTTGTTTGTAACATCTCTATACTGAAGGCAAGAAAGATCGCCTCAGTAACTTCTGGGCTTTCTAGTAGCTTCTGCCAAAACAACTTAGGAACACTCTGGTTCTTTTCTTTGCCACCGGGAGGATTACAGAAGACTTTACCCGCCCATGTCTTAGTCAACCCGTCCATTTCTTTATCGTAGTACCTAGTAGCTTTTACCACTTGGTTAGCATCGTAACAAGACGCGGGGTCAAGGTCAATAGTACCTAGTACAAACCGGGCTGAGTCTATAATAACCTTAGGTGTGTACCAACTGGATGTTTGGCTTGAGTGTTTAGGATTAGGCTTTACTAGTTCTTCAATGTACTCTGAAATGTCAGGGGCGCTACTCATCTATTTATTCTCAGTTTCTAAGGGTTGTCTAGAAGCAATATAGTTTCTTAAGGCACATCGGATAACTTGACCAAAGTCGCGGTTAGTCTCCTTGGCTACTTCTTGGATAGCCTCAATCAACTCTTCAGATAGTTCCATGTGGTAATCATTTCTCATCTTAATATACCTTTACAAAATAACCAGCGTGTACAGCAAGCAAGAAACAAGTATGAGGCATCTTATAAGTAGGTTCAGGCTCTGATTTGCCCGTTATATAGTTATCGGTATCTATCAATACAACATCATAGTCATTAATGTAAACCTCATAACGGTAAAGCGCCTCTTTCTCAGTGTACTCGCCTAACAGGTAGTTATCTAAAACCATTTGGTCTCCTTTGTTTCTATATATCCATTATAGCGAACTTTACGGGTTGTGTACCTAGTTTCTAGACATATTGTGTTAAGTTTTGTTAAGTACATGGACAGTAAAAAGACGGTTAGCAGTCTTCAACTACCTTACCGTCTTTATGGATTGAACTTAATACTATTCTGTTAGATAACCGCTAACGCTTCCTTGTGGTTCTTACCGATCTTTCTCATAGCATCATAGACTATCTCAGCTTTGTTCATTGTCCAGAGTTGGTCTTTATCATAGTCAGCTACAGACACTACAGGTAAACCAGCACTGAGCTTGGATGTCTTGAAACTCGCACCTAGTAAGCGTTTGAAGTCTCTCGAAGCAGTGTTTCTGGATGTCTTAAATAGGTCAGAAACTTGTGGAACAGCCACATAAAACGTACCCTCGGTATCCATCAAACCATCAATAGTATTGTTTCCAACTTGTACCGGTGTTACTTGTGCTTTCATTGTTTTCTCCTATGCTTTTCTCTAATATAACACAACTACTTTAGATAACTGCCCAGATACTAGGCAATGTCTGAAATCTGCCCGTATGTTTCACCGTTAACAAAAATCTCGACTGGTTTGTGGAACCATATCGAGATGTAGAAATAGCTTATGAGAAGTGTGTTTCTAAAAGGCTATCACGAGAACCAACTTAGAACGTCTTGGGGTGTGTAAGAAATACCTTTCCTTGTGATCGCGTCATGACTAGGGGTTTTACAGCCCATCGTTGGGCTTTTTCTAAGCACAAAATCCGACTCTACTTCTGGAAACCAACTAGCAGCAGCAGGTAAACTATCTAAGTTTAGTGCATCAATAAAGTAGGCTCTGGTGTACAAGTGTGCAAGTTGGAAGGCATAGACGGCTCTTTTGGTTGATGCTTCCTTAACGATGTACCTAAACTCATCATGTATTGTCAGGCAAAGTCTACCATCGACCTTAAAGTGTTTCATAAAGAACTCTAAGTATACGATCATCAAGTCTCTGAAATCCGAGCCACTACTCTGGATCACCCAGTTAACTTTTGTAGTCTGGAAATCGCTGGAACCTCTAAGACAATGAGAAATCTTAGCCTTGAGTACAGGAGTGGTCGGTATCTTGCTATTAGCGATCGCATCCATGACATTAAAAGAATAGCTACCCATCCCGCCAAAGTAGGAGCGATCGATAGGGCTTTTATCTCCTTTGACTTGCGCTAGTAAAGCGGTTGCTTGTACCTTAGCTTCTGCCTCAGATAGCATAGGGTTAGATTTTAACAAGTAGTCAGTGCAGCCTTTAAGACCCAGACCATAACAGAGACCGTAGATAATGTTCTTAGCTAAGTCTCTGCCAATATCTTGTTTGTCTGCAACCATTGTGTGCGGATCTGTACGCTTAGACTTGTCTCCGACTAAGGTTGCAAACCCTAAAGCAGTTGCACCATTAAAGCCAAGTTCAGCATCACCCAGAGCGCTAGTAATCCAAAGCTCTTCGCTTGCTACGTCCGCGCCTACTAACGTATAGCCTTCAGGAGCCTCAACCATGCTCTTAAGTTCCGTACCAATACGCTTTTCTTTAGGATTAGCGGCTACTTGCCAAAGGTCATCAGCACATCTGCGAGTAACTGTGCCAGTAACAACCAGTTGAGGCAAGGTAACTAAATAGCCTTCAGGGCGTTCCGTATGTACGCGGTCAACTCGCTTTCTTAAGGAAACCCAAGTCAAGGTAGATACTTTATCTGTTATCAACTTAAGGCTATCGTCGGATTTTGCATTGTATACACCAGATTCAAATAGACCAACATTACCTTTGCAGAAAATACTACTTAGGTTCTTGCCGCGCTTTTCTGGGTGTGGTAACTTGCCGTAGTCTTCTGTAAAGTAGTAACCAGTGTTAGCGGTTTCTTGATGCCACTTGACAGGGTATCCAAGGTATGTAACCTCAAGTAAAACCACTGCTAGTCTTGTACCTATTGTGGGCTGCCCGCCACAATCTCGATACCATTTAGCAAATCCTTTGTTCTTACCGCTTTTGGCAGGTGTCCAGTCTAGGGAAGCTAGCTGTAGTTCCGTTGGTGCAACCAACACTCTTGCTGCTATAGCCTTAAGCTCTATCTCAATCCGTGCTAGTATCTCTTGGCTTTTAGCTTCAGCCTTATTGTAATAACTATCCCAGCGATCGGACAAAGGTAACCAAGTATTACCTAACATGACTTGGGATACTATCGAGATTGGGTTAGGTTGACTTAGCTTTAACTCAGGATACACTGCCTTAAAGACTTGAACAGTAGCAGCTATATCTTTGAAGCAATACCTTACAACATCTTGATAGTTAGCTTGTAGGTAGCTTATGCCTTCTTTTACCCAT
>JAABUN010006074.1_pt1 | contig 14255 bp, 13 predicted proteins | sample 5559311 | NCBI WGS metagenome assembly JAABUN01 (sample SAMN10711877, study PRJNA513370) | rock metagenome | isolation source: Antarctica rocks | place: Antarctica: Victoria Land, Siegfried Peak sud | reverse complement strand
ATCGCCGCCGGAGCCATCGCCAGCACCGCCAGCACCGCCGTCGCCGACGCCGCTGGCGTCGCCGCCGTCGCCGCCGTTGAAGTCGCCGCCGTCGCCGCCGGTGGCGTCGCCACCGGTAGCGGCGCCACCATTAGCGCCGCCGTCGCCGCCGTTGCCGCCGTTGCCGCCGTCGAGGACGCCGCTGTCGCTGTTGCTGGAGTCGTCGCCGGAACTGACGTCGGAGCCGCTGTTGCCGCCGTCTCCGCCGTCGCCACCGTCACCAACACCACCGTTGGCGTTGGCGTCGCCGCCGGTGGCATCGCCGCCGGAGCCATCGCCAGCACCGCCAGCACCACCGTCGCCGACGCCGCTGGCGTCGCCGCCGTTGCCGCCGTTGTTGGAACCGCCAGCGCCGCCGGTGGCCGTGCCGCCGGTGGCGTCGCCGCCATTGCCGGCGCCATCACCGCCGTTGCCGCCGTTGCCGCCGTCCTGTGAACTGGTCGCGACACCCTGGGCGGAACTGCCCGTCGTGCCGACAAATCCGGCCATCAATGCGAGCACCAGAGCCAGTGCTGCATAGACGCGGATCACCGCAAACGCCTTGCGCATAGAGATTCCCTCCCGGGAACGTGCGTACAGCCGGATCGCCCCCCGATCCGGTACGTGGTCAGTATACGCAGTCATGCCCTTTTGTCACCCCGTTTGGGAGCGTCGCACGAAAAAAGGCGATGATTGCCTACTATTGGCGGGGGCCGGGGACAAAAGATGTCGATGAGCCAGGGCGAGACTGGCTTCGGCGCCAGCCGAAACGCCGGCTGCTCGTTGTGACGCATGAGGGGGTCGATTCGTGACAGCGGCGGGCGCGTTCGCCTGCCCCGATGTCCGAGCGTCCCCGCGTCTCGCTGGAAACCGTCGCCGGTGCTCGCCCGTGGCGCGGCGATCGGCGAGGTTCGGCCATACAGGGCGGAAGTGGCCCCGGCCATGATTGAGATGGCGAAAATAACCCGGTGGTCAGGCAACGTGCTGGTTGGCGGCGTCAGGGCGCCTCTCGCTTCGCTGGCGGCGCAGCCCGGCCCTAAAGGGACCGGACTCAGGAACGGCGCAAGCGTCACGATAAGCACCGAAGTACATCCGCAATCTCAATAAGGGACCGGGCTCAGGAACGGCGCGAAGCGTCACGATGAGCACCGAAGTAAATCCGCAATCTCAATTACGGCCGGGGCCACCGGCTGGCCCTCGATGAGTCGCCCGAGCGTTCGCTCCTCACTGGCCCTCAAGGGTCCGGCTGCAGGTCACTGGATTACAGCGGTTCTCACAAAGGTTGTCCGGTTGATCGCTTTCTGGATCAAACGCGTGTCAAGGGACGCTTCGCGCTGTTCCTGAGCCCGGCTCGCTGCGCTGCCATGTATGGCCGGGCATCGCCGCAGGCGACAGCAAGCGGTCAACCTCGATCCGGACAACGCTTGTGAGCCTGGCTGTAGGCGGTGATTGCCGCCAACTGCATCGATGGCGAAGCCGTGCTCCCGGTCCTCTGCTTCACGACCCATGTCGTTCAGCCGGACCCTTGAGGGCCAGCTGGCTGCCGATTCAGTGCTGGAACACGTCGTCTGAGGATCGTGTGGGGGGATCTGGCTAATCAACTTCCTATAGGAAGACTGTGTCCTACCGCGGCCCCACGACGGCGAAGCTCGTGGCGCCCGCGGCGCGGACAAGGCAAGCCATGTCCCTACGGACGAGTGTGCCGGCGTCACCGTCGGTGCCCCAGATGCTGACCCGACCAACCGTCTGCCCTACAGCCCACTACCACTGTCGGCGATCATTCGCGATGCCGCGGAGACGGAGTCGGCGCCCAATCGATCCCATGGTGGGTCAGGTCCCGTCCCCTGGCCCACCCGCGAGGATCACCATCGTCACCGTGGTGGTGCCGGCCGGGTTGACGGCAACGGTCTGCTCGGCGCCGCTCGCATCGTCCCGGACGGTGTACCGCTGATCCCCGGCCGTCGGCGGGAGTGAGGCCGGTACGGCGACCCCGTCCTGCCCGACCGCGATGGCCGTCGCCGTGCCGTCCGGCGCCGTCACGGTCAGCGAGGCGCCGATCTGCGTGCAGTCGCTGGTCGTCGGGTCGCCCTCCAGCCCGGTCCCGGCCGCGTCGATCGCCGAGCCATCCACGACACCGAAGACCACGACCGGTGTCCCGGAGCCGGCCTCGGGCAGGCTCTCGATCGCCACGCTGTCCAGACCGTCGATCCCGTCGCCGCCCGCTGGCGTCGGCGTCGGGATCGTCACCCCGGCCGGAGCGGACAGGCAGGAGCGGGCCAGCAGCTGGAGTGTCCCGTACGGCGCGACGGTCAGCGGCAGGTCGACCGGCCCGGACGCGACGGTGAGCGGGGTCGCCGGCGCGAAGACATAGCCCGGCGCCGTGGTGCTCGGCACCGCGACATAGGAGCCGTTGGCGACGCCCGGGAAATGCACAAGGCCGTCGGTCTCGTCGTCGGCATCGCAACCGGAGGCCAGCGGGACGTCCGGCGCCCCGGCCGCGGCCAGGTCGTAGCAGGTCCCGGCGACCGGCGCCCCGGAGACGGAGTCGACCGGCCGGACGACGACGTCGCCCTTCGGCTCGCCGATGACCTTGACCGCCAGCAGCGAGACGGTGTCGTTCGGCACGAGCCGGAAGGTGTCGGAGAAGTCGTTCTGGTTGGCCTGCTCGATGACGAAGACGTCCTGCCCCTCGCGGGTGATGAGTGTGTCGAACGACGCGACGCCGTTCACGTCCGTCGGGCGCTGGCCGAGCGGCTGGTCGTCCCAGGGCGAGGCCTGGCGCGGATCGCGGAAGACGAAGGTGAACTCGCCCGGGCCGGCCGGCCGGCAGTCCGGGGGCAGTTCGGCACCGAGCGCGACGTACTCGTCGTCCGGTCTGATCCGCATCGCTCCGATCAGCTCCGGTTCGTTCGAGATGCAGACGATCGCCCGGACGAGGACGGAGGCGGGCTGATTGGGAACGAAGCCGGAGCCATCCGACGACACGGGCGCCGTCTCCGCCGCCGAGGGCGCGGCCGACGGGTCGTCCGAAACCGTCGTCGCGGTCGGCTCGGTCGTCGCCGTCGGCTCGGTCGGCTCGGGTGTTTCGGTCGGCGGCACGTCGGTCGGGACCACGGTCGGGACGGCGGTCTCCGTCGCGGTCGGCTCGGGGGACGGTGGGTCGGTCGGGACCACCGTCGCGGTCGGTTCGGTGGGCTCGGTCGGCTCGGGCTGGAGTCCGAAGGCGACGGTGGTCTGGGCCGGCACCCCCCCGGCCGGGAGCTGGACCTCGACGGGCTGGGCATCGGCCGGCAGGTAGCCACCTGGTGGCACGACCGAGACGACGTACGACCCGACCGGGAGGGTGAGGGCGACGGCCCCGGCCGGGTCGCTGACGGTGGCGGCGACGGCCTCGCCAGCGGCGGTGCCGGTCGTCGAGTCGAGCACCTGCACCTCGATCGCCACGCCGCCCAGCGCGACGGCACTGGTCTGCTCGGTGACGGCCACCGTGACGATACCGCTCTGGCCGGTGACGGGGGGGGCGGCATTGGCGGGGGCATTGACGACGGAGAGCGACTGGTTGAACTCCGGGTCGGTCGTGGCGAACCGGTCCCCGGCGGCATCGGCCAGATACCCGCCCGGGATCACGAGTTGGCGGACGCCGACCGTCAGGCCGTCGGGCAGCTCGGCCAGGGAGGCGAGGCCATCGTCGTCAGTGACGACCGGCCCGCCGATCAGGGCGGCGGGGTCGATGGACCGGATACCGTCCAGGTGGACGCTGGCGGCGTAGACGCCAAAGGCGGCCCCCGCGAGCGGAGTACCGGCGTCATCGGTCACTGCAATGGCGATCCCGCTGGCCGCCCGCGCCCCGAAGGGGAACATGCCGGCCATCGCGATCAGGAGCGTCGTCACGGCCACGAGGCGCCAGCCAGCCCCTCGCGGAATGCGCCTTCCCATCCCCGTCCTCTATCCCCAGGCCGGTGGGACCCCCCGTCCCGATCCGGCTGTGACGTATGTCTCGCCAGTATACGTGCCCTGCCCGTCATCCGAACGGATGGCTCAGCGCGTGATGCGTGATCGCGTCCGGACCAGGCCGGGGTCCGGATGACCCGATCAGTGAACGGCCGTCCGGCGCCGGTCCAGCCGGTCGATGTATGACGGCGCCAGTTCCCAGTACCGTGCCTGGGTGACGACCGCGCCGAGGTCGGCCAGGGCCGCCGCATCGGTGAGCACGGTGGCGTGGGTCACACGCCCGTCATCGGTAATGACGTCGGCGGCGCTCTGGGCGGCCGGTGGCTCCGGCTGGATCAGCAGGATCCCCCAGACCGGTTCGGCCTCAGGACCGGCGCCATCCGTCTTGCCGGCGATTCCGGTAGCGGTGCCTCCGACCAGGCGGGCCCGGGCGACGAAGCGGGCGCCCGGCGTCTCGGCGGCGATCGCCTCCGGCGCCATGTCCCGCCCATATCGGAAGACGAGCGACTCGGTCCGGATGTCGGGTTCGGACACGTCCATTGCGACCTCCTCGTAGCCCGGCGCCACCACCGTAGCCACCACTACCGGGAAGACGCCGGCAGCGCGACCGCGGTGACCACCCGGTGGCGAGCACCGGAGCGAACAGCCCATGACACCGCGGAACGGCGTCCGTACATGCGTGAAGCTCCGCCATCGTACAGCATGTTCCTTAAGAGCGTCTTAAGCTTGTGTGATCAGAAAGGCGCCAGAATCCGTACTCTGCGGAGTTTGACCCTTCAAACGCCACCTGTCTCGCGGGATGCCGACGCGGAAGACCCGAGATGATACCGCATGGGTGGTTGGCGAGATGGACGATCGGACAAAAGTGTGTCCGTCGTTAACGGCCGCAGAACTCAAGGATTAACGACGATCAGCACCTTGGTCAGGATCGCGCGGCGATGACCCGGTTATGGAGCAGGTCTTTAGCGGTTGCGGCCGTACGTCGCCGTCGAGCAGTCCTTTAGCTCTAGCTAATTATCGTTATAGCGATGTCGAAAATGTGTTATCCTTGTGGGCAGCTGTCGCCGACCCATGCCTGCGCCCTCACGTTGTCTTCGGGTAGGAGCACCCCATCAGTACGTGGCTTGGTCTCTTCGCGGTCGTTGCGCTGGCTGTCGCCAACGGCTTCTTCGTTCTGACCGAATTCTCCCTCGTCTCGGTCCGACGAACCCGGATCCAGCAACTCGCCTCGGAAGGCCACCGTGGAGCGATGCGAGTCCTTGACCGGATCGACCACCTCGACACCTATCTCGCGGCCACCCAGCTCGGGATCACCCTGTCGAGCATCGGGCTTGGCTGGATCGGTGAACCGACTATCGCGCACCTCATCGAACCGCTGATCGAGAATCTCCCGCTGATTCCCCAGTCCGTGCTTGACCCGCTAACGCACACGATCGCCTTCGCCATCGCGTTCTCGATCGTGACCGCGCTGCACATCGTCATCGGCGAGCTGGCGCCCAAGAGCATCGCCCTGCAGCGATCCGAGTCCGCCTCGATCTTCGTGGCGTCGCCGATCCAGTGGTTCTACCTGGTCTTCCGGCCGGCGATCGTTGCACTCAATACGATTGGCAATGCTGTCGTTCGCCTGATTGGCATCCAGCCTGCCGCAGGCCACGCCCTGGTTCAGTCAGCGGAAGAACTGCGCATGTCCGTCGACGCCAGTCGTCAGGCGGGCATCTTCGACCAGCACTCCAGCGACCTGGTCAATCGGGCCTTCCGGTTCGCGGAACTCGAGGTCCGGCACGCGATGATCCCGCGAACCGAGGTGGACGCCGTCAGCGTGACGGCCTCGCTGGAGGAGATCGTGGATCGCTCGGTCGAGACTGGCCACACCCGCTTCCCGGTCTATGGCGACAATGTCGATCACATCGTTGGCGTGGTGAACGTCAAGCGCCTGATCCCCGTCGTCCTGGCGCGGGCCCGTGGTGGCTCGATGGACGATGCGGACGATCTGCTCGCCCTGATGAGCGAACCGTTTGTGATTCCGGAAGGCGCCCAGACGGCAGAGGTCATGAACCGGATGCGAGAGAGTCGCCACCCATTCGCGGTGGTCATCGACGAGTACGGCGGAACCGCCGGTATCGTGACGCTCGAGGACCTGGTAGAAGGGCTTGTTGGCGAGATCAACGACGAGCACGACCCAGCTACACAGCCGGTCAAGTCCAGCGACGGCAGCTTCATGTTCGATGGGCTCACGTCGTTGATGGAGATCCGTGACCTGTATGATATCGACCTGATCGTCAGTGGCGATGGGATCGAAACGATTGGCGGATACGTCTTCTCCCGGCGCGGCCGACCAGCAAAGGTTGGTGACGAAGTACCCGATCTCGACGGCTCGTACCGACTCCGTGTCGAAGCGGTCGACCGTATCCGCGTCGCGCAGGTACGAGCCATCCCGGTCGATGCGCGCGCCACGAACACGAGAGATGAGCCGCAGAGATGAGCCGTCGCCCGGTGCGGCCCTGATAGTGCCATCCCGCAGAGAACCCGCCATCACCACCTGATACCAGAGGCGGGAACTCCCCCGCGCAGAGCTCGAATCGGCCCCTGACAAACGGCTAGCTGATCGACGCGCTCTACACGACGTCAGGACGGGAAATGCCCCGCCCAGCAGTAGGCCTTGTCGTCACCTAGGACTGGCGGCATGTCAGCCAGTCTCTCGGTGACGCCCCTTCTCAAACGTTTACGTTCGAATCCGCTATGGTCGCCGGCGGTCGCCCAGGAGCGACGTGACGTTCATCGCCGCCGTCCGGTAGGCGTCGGCCTGCCCGGAGGTCGAGGAGATCGGGTAGCCGGTCGGGTTCACGACCGTCCCGTCGGCGTCCGTGGCCGTCTCCGTCGTCGTGACCGTCCGCGTCGTCACCGTCGGCGCGTCGCCGGCGATCCCCGGCGTGCTGGGGTGGATCAGTTCCTCGACGAACCGGGTCGCGATGTTCACGCCCTGCACGACCCGGATGCCGACGACGTTCAGCCCGCCGGCCGCGGCGGACAGCGCCCCACCGGCCGGACCGACGTGGGCGAGGATCTGCTCACCGAGCTGCGACCGGGTCAGCCGGCCCGCCTGCGGCGCCCGCCAGAGGGTGATGGCCGTCCCGGCCACCCCACCGATCACCGCGCCGGTGATGAATGCCGTTCCATACCGTCCCATAGCCTCATGTCCTCCAGAACCGCCAGGCGAGTCGATCGGCCAGATGCCGTCCGCGTCGCCTGTCTCAATGGTCGCGACACCCGCCGGCAACGCTCATGCGCACCGTTGTATCAGATTTCATGCCGTCCGTGGCGATCCAGCCCGGTCGTCGGGCGAACAGCCCTTCATTGGATGCGGACGCCCAGACCCACCAGCCGCTCGCCCAGTGAGACAATGGGATCATGACGACCGAGCAACCTGGCTTCAGGATGACGCCGGCCGACGCGGGCGATCCCCGGCTCATCGCGGTCATCCGGGACGCCGTCGCGGCCAGCGGCGGCCGGATCACGTTCGCGACCTTCATGGATCTCGTCCTGTCGCACCCGGACTACGGCTACTACCGCTCACCGGAGCGCCGGCCGGGCCGGGGCGGCGACTTCCTCACCGCCCCGGAGACGACGCCCTGGTTCGGCTTCATGGTCGCCCGCCAGATCGCCGAATGCTGGGAGCGGCTCGGCCGCCCGGAGCCGTTCACCATCCGGGAGATCGGATCCGGCATCGGTGGCCTCGCCTACGACGTCATCGCCGCGCTGCTCGACAACCACCCGGAGCTCCGGGCCAGCCTCGTCTACCGGCTGACCGAGCCCAACCGCCACCGCCAGACCGAGGCCGTCGCCGCGATGACCACGGCGGGGCTGGGCGACGTCGTCATCGCCGAGAATACCGACCTCCCCACCGACTCGATCACCGGCGTCGTGCTGGCGAACGAGGTCGCCGACGCCCTGCCCGTCCATCGCCTGGTCGTCCGTGACGGCCGGCTGGCCGAGCGCTACGTCACCTGGCGGGACGACGCCTTCGCGGAGACCGAGGGCGAGGTCTCGGACCCGTCGCTTGGCGAGCCACTGCTCGACCGCCTCCGGTCCGAGGGCGTCACGCTCAGCGACGGCGACCGGCTCGACGTCTCACCGGCCTCCGTCGAGTGGTTCCGGTCGGCGGCCCGTGGGCTCGGGCGCGGCTACCTCCTCACGATCGACTACGGCTACCCAGCCGCCGAGCTCTACCGCGGCCACCGGCTGGGCGGCACGCTGCGCACCTACTCCGGCCACGTCGCCGGGGACGACCCGTTCGTCCGCGTCGGGCACCAGGACCTGACGTCCCACGTCGACTTCTCGGCCCTGATCGCCGGCGGCGAGGCCGAGGGGCTGACGCTGGCCGGCCTGACGCAGCAGTCGCTGTTCCTGGAGCGGCTCGGGCTCGGGCAGGTCCTGCTGGACGCGCAGGAGACCGAGGGCATGACCACGGCCGAGTACTTCGCCCTCCGCTCAGCCGTCTTCCGGCTGATCGACCCCGGCGGGATGGGCCGCTTCCACGTTCTCGCAATGGCCCGTCACGCCCCGGTCGATCCGCCGTTGCTGGGTTTCCAATGACGTCCACATGCGCTGTGTCAGAAAGGGACTCGTTGCCAGGCGGCGTCCATTCGCAGGGGAGTGGGCTCTCGCTTCGCTGGCCCCTCCCGGCCGCCGCAGCGGCCATCGCCCCGCAGGGCGATAACAGTGTTCGCGACCGTGTTATTTCATCCTGACGCCGCGGTCGCGAACAGTCCCCTCCCCAACCCCTCCCCTGCCCGCATCTGCGGATGCGTCAGGGGAGGGGCCTCACGCTGGTCGAGCTGAAGCTCTCCGGGAACGGTCAGTATCGAGGCGACCGTCTCCCCCTCTCCGGGCGTCCCGAGGACGAACCGCGACGCAGTCGGGGTGAGCCGGGACGAGCCGGGGAGGGGGTCGGCCCGGACTGCTCGCCAACGACAAGCGTCGACAGTCTGCCGCAAACATCATCACAACCGAACTCCGGCGTCCGGCAATGACCAGAAAGCCGAGTGACCATGACCGATCACGACCAGCTGATGACAACCCTCGGTGGCGTCGCGTCGGACTACGCCCGGGTCGCGCAAGCCAACATCGACCGTGAATACCCCAATCACGCCGCACTCGGCGTCTCCGGGCCCGGCCAGTACCGCGAGCCGCACGATCGCCACCCCGCCTTCTTCGGCAGCTTCGACTGGCACTCCTCCGTCGAGATGCACTGGGTCCTCGTCCGGTTGCTGCGGCTCGCGCCAGAGTCCGTCGACGGAGCCGCGATCCGCGAGGCGCTCGACCGCCACCTGACGGCCGAGCACCTCCAGGCCGAGCTGGCGTATTGCGTCGAGCACCCCGGCTTCGAGCGGCCCTACGGCTGGGCCTGGCTGCTGATGCTGGCGGCCGACCTCGAGGCGTGGGACGACCCGGATGCCCGACGGTGGGCGGTGGCGGTCCGTCCGCTGGCGGACCTGTTCGCCGAGCGACTCGTCACCTGGCTGCCGAAGCTGACCTACCCGGTCCGCTACGGTATCCACCCCAACACGGCCTTCGCCCTCGGCCGCTCGCTTCCCTTTGCCGAGCGCCGGGCCGAGACTGGCACGATGGCGTCGGATCTGCGAGCCGAGATCGAGACCACCGCTCGCCGGCTGTTCCAGGACGACGCCGGCAACGACGCGGCCTGGGAGCCGTCCGGCAGCGATTTCCTCTCGCCGGCCCTGGTCGGGGCGGAACTGATTTCCCGGTTGATGCCGCCCACGGCCTTCGCGGCCTGGCTGACCCGGTTCCTGCCGGGTCTGGTCCGGAGCCAGCCCGCCACGCTGTTCACGCCAGCGATCGTGAGCGACCCGACCGACGGGCAGGGATCGCATCTCCACGGGCTGAACCTGAGCCGGGCCTGGTGCTTCCGGCTGATCGGCGAGGCGCTGCCGGAGGACGATCCCCGGCGACCGATCCTGCGGGAGGCGGCGGAGCGCCACGCCGGAGCGGCCCTGGGCGAGGTCGTCGGCAGTCACTACATGGTCGAGCACTGGCTGGCCGTCTACGCGCTGCTCTACCTGGGCGATCGTCCGGGCGAGATCGGTGACAGTCGCTGACTGGACGGCATGGCCCGTGGTCCCCGTTGTGCGATCCTGCCGGGAGATACCAGCCGGACGGGATCGTCGCATCGCTGGCCTGTCCGCCGACCACCTTCCACGAAACGGGGTTTCGCATGTTCGACCGGACCCGCACCGCGACCAAGTTCTTCTTCTACGGCCTCGCGATCGGGCTGCTCTTCGCGCCCGGCAGCGGCTCGGAGACCCGCGCCCGGGTCTTCTCCTGGGCCAACCAGACCGTCCGCGACACCGTAAGCGGCCTGATGGGCGGTCAGTCCAACGCCTGATCCTGATCGCCGGCCAGCTCATCCGTTACCGAAGCGGTCGGATGACGCGCTGATTCGACCCGATCGCCGAACCCATCGTCCCGTATCATTTCCCTGTCACGTCCTGACATGTACCCGTTCCGGCTCCGCTTTCCTCCGAGGTAGTCGCCCATGTCCCGCTTCCTTCGCATCGTCCGGGTGGACGAGAGCACCTTCACCGACGCGCTCCACGAGTTCGTCACCGACCCGAGCGCGGCCCGCAACCAGCGCGACGTGATCCTCGAGCTCAATGAGATGATGCCGGATGTCGTCGACATCCTCGAGTCGATGGTCCTCGATGGGACCGAGGACCGGCAGGACATCGCCGACCTCGTCACATACATCTTCAATGCTGACCCACGCACGAACGAGACGCAGCCCGCCCTCTGATCTACGCAGAGATCTACGCAGACCGAGAGCAGACCCAGGGGAGTGGCCGGGCAGACGCGTGGTACACTGCGCGGCGCACTGACCGGTTGGGCCGTCGATCCGGCCTGGTCGCCGGGCGCCATAGCCAAGCGGTAAGGCATGGGTCTGCAAAACCCTGATCGCCGGTTCGAATCCGGCTGGCGCCTCCAGGTGAATCCGAAAACCAGAAGGACCGCCGGGCAGCGATTGCCCGGCGGTCCTTCTGTTCGCTGTTGGTCTGGAAGAGGCGCCCGGATCAGTCCGTCGCGGTCCGCGCCAGGAACGTCTGCTCGATGAACGCGGCGCTGCCCGGCGGGCCGGACAGCCGCAGGTCGATCCCGGCCGCGCCGGCCGGGACCTCGATCCGGAAGGTCAGGAACGGGCAGCACTGGCGTTCGGCGAGGACGAACTCCGTGATCCGGCTCAGCCAGACATCGTCCGGCGGGAAGCGGAACCGATAGCCGTCCCCCTCCACCGCCGATCCCGTCTGCCGGGAGAACAGGGCGCGCTGGACCACGTCCCGCCGCTCGCGGAAGGCCGCGTCGGTCAGGGAACAGGCCACCGCGAGTTGTATCTGATCGGCCATGATGACCACCTCGTCGGGCCGGGCGCCAGGCGGCCGCGCCCAGCGCCCGGTCGTGACGCGACTAGATCTGCGGTGCGCCACTCGCGGCCGGGTTGAAGGCGGCGCTGGCGGCCGTGACGGGGTCACTGTCATCCCTGACGTGGCCGAGGGTGCAGACCACGGTGAAGTAGACGCCGCCGGCGCCGTCCGGCGACGTCGTGATGTCGCGAACGCGCAGGTTGGCGTAGCTGCCGCCGCTGCGGTCCTTGCCCATCCACTCGTTGACGCGGTCGGTCGCGCCGCCCGGATCGGTATTGGCCTCGGCGCTGTGGAACAGGAAGATCCGCGTGTCGGCCGGGGGCAGGTTCTGGCTCATGGGTGACTCCATACGGCAACGGGCGGGTCGCCGGAGACCTTTTCGATCGCGCGCCTTTCGCCACGTACCCCGTGGACACGGCCGCGCGATGCCCGCGGAAGAGTATAGTGCGGCGCGGTATCACGTTGAGACGGCCGGGTCGGGCCCACGGTGGGCAACGGGGAGTAGACGGGCGTGAGCCAACGGGTCATGGTCATCGGTGCGGGAGGACGGGAACACGCGCTGCTCTGGAAGCTAGCCCAGAGCCCGGCGGTCGGCGCCCTATTCTGCGCCCCTGGCAACGCCGGCACCCGCGCCCTGGCTGAGTCCATCCCGGTCCGCGCGACCGACATCCCCGCCATCGTCCGGGCCGCGACCGAGCACCGGATCGACCTCGTCGTCGTCGGCCCGGAGGACCCATTGGCCGCCGGGCTGGTCGACGCGCTGACGGCCGCCGGTATCCCGGCGTTCGGCCCGACCGCCGCCGCCGCCCGGATCGAGAGCAGCAAGGCCTTCGCCAAGGAAGTCATGGCCGCGGCCGGGGTCCCGACCGGTCGCTCGGTCGCCGTCCGAGACGTCGCTGGGGGCCTGACCGCGCTCTCGTCGTTCCCGCCGCCGGCCGTGCTGAAGGCGGACGGACTGGCGGCCGGCAAGGGCGTCGTGATCTGCCGGCGGCGCGACGAGGCGGTTCACTTCCTGACGGCGATGCTGGACGACCGGCTACTCGGCGACGCGGGCCAGACGGTCCTGATCGAGGAGTTCCTCACCGGTCCCGAGATCTCGATCCTGTCGGTGACCGACGGCCGGACGATCCGGTCACTGTCGCCCGCCCGCGATCACAAGCGGGCATTCGATGGCGACGCCGGTCCCAACACCGGCGGGATGGGCGTCTACGCTCCGCTGCCAGACGTCGACGCGGCGATGCTGGCCCGGATCCACGATGAGGTGCTGGTCCCGACCATCCGGGAGATGACCCGGCGCGACACGCCGTTCCGGGGCGTCCTCTTCACCGGCCTGATCCTGACCGCCGCCGGTCCGAAGGTGCTGGAGTACAACGCCCGCTTCGGCGACCCGGAGACGCAGGTCGTCCTGCCGCTGCTGGTGAGCGACCTGTTCCCGCTGCTGAAGGGCGTCGCGGACGGCAACCTGGCTGACATACCGGAGCCGGTGCTGCGGGAGGGAGCCGCCGTCGGCGTCGTGCTCGCCTCCGGTGGCTACCCCGGCCCCTACCCGACCGGCCTGCCGATCAGCGGCCTCGACGACGTCCCGGCCGATGTCACGGTCTTCCACGCCGGCACCCGCCTCGACGCCGACGGCCAGGTCGTCACGGCCGGTGGTCGCGTCCTGACCGTCGTCGCGAGCGGCCCGGACCTCGCCACTGCCCGCGATCGCGCCTACTCCGGGGCCGACCGCATCACCTTCGACCGCCGCCACCTCCGCCGGGACATCGCCCTCGGTGCGGCTCACCGCTGATTGGCACCTCACGCAAGAGGGTTTGACCGTCGGGGCAGCATGACCCAGTTGGGATCGATGTGACAGGCCGTATCGCTACTGCTGGCCTCGGGCAGGCAGTTCCTGGAGCGCCCAGCTGTTCCCATCGGGATCGCTGAAGAAAACGAAGGTTCCCCAGTCCATCACCTGGAGGTCGCTGACCTCGACGCCCCGGCCGCCGAGCTCGTCGTGCGCCGCCTGGGCACTCGCGCTGACCATCTGGAGGCCCTTCTGGCTTCCAGGCGTCATCTCACTGGTCCCGTCCCCGAGGACGATCGAGCAGGCCGAGCCGGGCGGCGTCAGCTGCACGAAGCGGAGCCCCTCGTTGACCCGGTAGTCATGGTCGAGGACGAAGCCGACCTTGTTCACGTAGAAGTCGATTGCCCGGTCGGTATCGGTGATGGGAACCGGGACGAGCTCGAGCTTCATCTCCATCGACGGTCTCCTCTGGTTGGCAATGGGACCATGGAGGTCATGGCCGCCCGGAGGATAGCCCGACGGATAGCCCGACGGATAGTCAGACCGGGGCGATTCCTCAACGGCCTCAGACCGGAACAGCAGCGCGAACCCGGTTGACGGGCCGCTCAGCCGGGATCGCCATGCGTGCCGTTTCGACTGGCGCTGGCCGGAGACTACACCGCGGCGAGGATCGCCAGGATGCGGTCGTCGTCGCGATCGAGGGCGGCGGGGTCGAGGCGCGGGTCGACGAGAAGCTCGTCGACACCCTGGTCGAGCCAGTGGCGCAGGCCGGCGACGATCTCGTCGTCGCTGCCGCTGATGACGAGGTGGTCGAGCAGGTCGTCCGGCCAGGTCGTGTCGCCCTCGGCGAGCGGCCAGCCGCTGTCGGCGAACATCGCCCGGTAGAACGGCAACTGCGGGTAGGCCGCCAGCTGCTCCCGGCCCCGCGCCCGGGCCTCCTCACGGTCGACGCCGACCACGATGCTGACATGGCCGATCAGGGGCGGCGCCGGGCGGCTGGCCATGGCCGCGCCTTCCGCCATAGCTGGCCTCATCCGGTCGACGAGGTACCTGAGCGGACTGACCCA
>JAABUN010006073.1_pt1 | contig 14260 bp, 11 predicted proteins | sample 5559311 | NCBI WGS metagenome assembly JAABUN01 (sample SAMN10711877, study PRJNA513370) | rock metagenome | isolation source: Antarctica rocks | place: Antarctica: Victoria Land, Siegfried Peak sud | reverse complement strand
ACGCATAAACCTTGCCCCTCCCCACGGGGAGGGGGAGAACTGGGGCGAGACCGAAGCGAGGACAGAGCCTAAACCCTGCACACATCGTATACAGTCTTGGTATTATCTGTCCCTCGTTGCTCCTCTAGCCGGTCTGACCCGGTTGCCGCAAGCGGAGGCCACCGCTCTGCACCAGCCGCTCCAACTCGTCCACCAGCAGTTCCACCGCCTGCTGATCTCTGTCGGAGACCTGCTGCCAGATTTGCTGGTTGCCGTCGCCGCTGTACTTGCGCATCGCCTCCAAACCTTCCAGCTTGGCGTGCAGTGCCGAGAGGACGTTGTACGCCTCGTTGCTGATCGTGGAACCGACGCCCCCGCCCTTTGACGACATGCTCATCCCTGCACCTCCTCGACGTGTTGTATCGTACGACGTACGGGAGTGTGCAAGCCGGGTGCCAGCGGCGAGTAACGCGGCGCAGTGGTTGACGCTATCGAACGAACGTTCTACTCTGGGCAACGCGGCGGGCATCGCCGCGAGAGAGCATAGGGAGGAGCAGCGCCATGAAGAGTCATTTCGCGCACAGCCAACTCAACGTGCGGGCGGAAAATCTGCCGTTCTACCGCGATCTTGTCGGTTTCCTCGGCTGGAAAACGATCCTCGATGGCGGTGCGGAGGGTGGTTTTTTCGTCGTGTCGGGCGAACACAACGAGGTACTCATCTTCAACGGACACCCAAACAACGCCACGAACGACTACGACGGGCCGGGGATGAATCACCTCGCTTTCGGGGTAAACGCGCAGGCGGACGTAGATACGGCAGTCACCTACTTGCAAGAACGGGGCATACCGCCCCTGTTCGAGACGCCTCGCCATCGCCCGGAGATCATCGCCGGCATCGGTGGCTCTGCGGACGCCACGTACTATCAGGTGATGTTCAGATCACCCGACAATCTCCTCTTCGAAGTCGTGTACACGGGGCCGAAAGCGGCGTGATCGCGCCACACTCCGCCGTTCGCCGTTGACATTTCCGATCATGTGTTCTATCTGGCGGCGCGGTGGGGGACGCCGCGTACGGAATCCAGGAAGGAGCATCGCCGTGAAGAGCAACCTTTCGCACGCCCAGCTACTCGTGCAGTCGGAGAACATGGGGTTCTACCGCGACCTGTTCGGCATGTTGGGGTGGCAAACGCTCCACGAGGGCGAATTCGACGGGGTGCAGATGCTCGGCGTCTCCGGCAGTCGCGGCGAGCGCGGCGAGAGCCTCTGGTTCACCGATCAGGCGAACGGGGCCGCGAACGACTACGACGGGCCGGGGGTCAACCACCTCTCCGTCGCCACCGAGATGCAGACGGACGTGGACACCGCCGCCGCGTTCCTCACCGAGCGCGGCGTGCCGCTGCTGTTCGAGCCGCCCCGGCACCGCCCGGAGTTCGCCATGAGCGAGGGCGAGACGTACTACCAGATCATGTTCGAGTCGCCCGACCGCATCTTGTGGGAAGTGGTGTACACGGGGCCGAAGGGGTAGTCGAAAGTCGAGGGACGGAAGACGAGAGTGGAACGACACGACGCCGATGCTTGCAGCATCGGCGTCGCGCTTTCGTATGGTACTTTCGACTTTCGACTGCTACGAGTTCCGCCACGGGAAGTAGTGCCGCCCGATGTTGCCCATCTCGACCTGAAAATTCGGCGGGTTATCCGGGGTGTAGGTGAGCACACGCCGCTCGAAGACCTGCACGATAATCGGCGTCTGCACCCCACCCACCGTGAAGTACGACGCGAACGGCTCCGAGATCGCGTAGCCGATGGTGGAGAAGCCCACGGCGTCGCGGTACGCCCGGAAGACCTGAATGACGTTGTGGCGGGTCACGCTGTCGTAGTCCGTCAGTTGGACGACGCGGAGGTTGAGGCCACCGGAACGGTCGGAGACGAAGCGACCGTTGGCGAAGAACCAGCCCAACTCCTCGCCGGTGCGCCGGGTCGTTGCGGCCCACGCCGTGCCGCTCGCGTTGAAGAGGTCAACGTAGCGCACGCCCTCGCCGTTCTCGTCGCCCGCCACGGGGGTACGCGACGGAGCCTGATCGAGGAATTCATTGTCGCCCAGTTGGATACGCCCCGTGACCATCTCGGTGGCGAGCAGCCCGAAGGTGACGCCGCGCCCGCTCTGGTACTCCATGCGCCCCTTGTCGAAGTACTGCACCGTGCGGTCGCGGTCGTTGTACGTCTGCGTATACGCATCCGAGGCGAGCCGGAGCGGCCCCCAGAAGTTCGGCGTGATCGCCTCGCCCGCGACATACGGGGCGCGGAACTCCGCCCGTGCGAACTCGGTCGCCGCCCGCGCCCCGTCCGTCATCAGCACCGCCGCCAGCACCGCACCCACGATTGCATACCGCCTCGCCCACGCTTGTGTCATCGTCCGCTCCTTACCTTACCTGCAACATCCCCCATGTTCGGTCCGGGTAGCGCACGTTCCGCCCCTCGAAGCCGCACCGGAACCGATCCCGCGCCGCGTTTCTGCCTCTCGAACGCACGCGGCGGCGGAATAGTTCCGGCCCCGAACAGTTCGGGAACCTCACCCCCGGCCCCCGCTCCTGAGTACAGGAGCGGGGGCCGGGGGTGAGGTTCGTTACCCCTCTTGCGGCAAGCGATTATCGCGCTCATACCGCCGCCGTTGCAACTCCCACCGCGTCCAGTTGCGGAACATGTCGGGGTAGGGGGTGAGTTCGTCCGCAACGGGGCGGGCGAGCGCGTCGGCGGCGTCGCTGTCGGCGGTGTTGAGCGACCAGCCGACGCCGCCCGCGTTCTCCTCGATCTCCGCGACGGTGCGGGTGCCGAGCAGCGAGGCACTCACCCCCGGTCGCCCCGTGACCCAGTTGATCGCCAATTGCGGGAGCGTCTTACCGTACTTCGCCGCGACGGGCCGCATCGCGTCCGCCGCGTCGAGGCAGCGACCGTACCGCTCCGGCTGGAAGAGCACGGTGGTTGGGCGGTTGTCGCCGGGGGGGAAGTGCGTCCCCCGTGTCAGGGTGCCGGTGAGCAGCCCCTGCGCGAGGCTGCTGTAGGTCATGATGCCGATGCCGTGTTCGCGGCAATACGGCAATTCGTCGCGTTCGAGGAGCCGCCAGAAGAGATTGTACGGCGGCTGCAACACGTCTATCCGCCCACCGCGCCGCGCTTCCTCCATCTCCGCCACCGTGAAGTTCGACACGCCGATGGCGCGAATCTTCCCCTCGGCCCGCATCCGCTCCAGTTCGCCCATCGCCTCCGCGACGGGCATGTCGAGGTTCGGCCAGTGGATGAAATAGACGTCTATGTAGTCGGTGCGCAGGCGGCGGCAGGAGTCCGCGAATGCCTGCCGGATGTGCGCCGGTTCGAGATGGTGCGCCGCGACCTTGTCCGCGATGATCGCGTCGCCTCGTCGCCCCACCAACGCCCGCCCGACGACCTCCTCGGCGTGGCCCTTGCCGTAGCTCTCGGCGGTGTCAATGAGCGTGATGCCGAGGTCGAGGGCGCGATGCACGGTGCGCACCGATTCGTCGTCGTCGCTCTCACCCCACCACTCGCCGCTCATCGGCCACGTCCCCAGTCCGAGCACCGAGACATTCACGCCGGACTGCCCCAACGGTCGCCGCTCCATTGCGCCCCCTCCGGTTCGTTTGATATTGCGATGATGCGGGGGCATGGTACGCCACGCGAAAGGGGCCGTCCAGTGCGCGGGGCTGCTATACTCTCGCCCATTGGGGGAAAGAAGGGCGGCGGGTAACGGAAAGGGGCGCGGCGTGCTGGCGAAGGTGACGAGTTGCGCCCTGCTTGGGCTGGACGGCGTGCCGATCAGCGTGGAAGTGGACACCGGGGCGGGAATGCCCTCGTTCACGATTGTCGGGTTGCCCGACGCGGCGGTGCAGGAGGCGAAAGAGCGCGTGCGCTCCGCGATCCGCAACAGCGGCGGTCGTTTCCCGGCGGGGCGCGTCGTCGTCAACCTCGCCCCGGCGGATGTGCGCAAGGCGGGGACGTACTACGACCTGCCGGTTGCCCTCGGCATCCTGATCGCGGCGGGGCAGATCGAGCTGCCCCCGGAAGACCTCGCGGGGCTGCTCGCGGTGGGCGAACTCTCGCTCGACGGCGGCGTGCGCCACGTCAACGGCGTTCTGGCGGTGGCGGACGCGGCCCGCACGCACGGCTTCCCGACGCTGATCGTCCCCGCCGAGGACGCGGCGGAGGCGGCCCTCGTCCCCGGTGTCAATGTCTACGGCGTGGACACGCTCGTCGCCCTCGTGCGCCATCTGATCGGGGAGGAACCGCTTCTGCCGCACCCACCGGGCGAGATCGTCCCTGACGAAGCCGACGCGGGCGGCAGCGACCTCGCCGAGGTGCGCGGGCAGGAACACGCGAAACGCGGGCTGGAGGTGGCGGCGGCGGGCGGGCATAACCTCATCATGCAAGGCCCGCCGGGGAGCGGCAAGACGCTCCTCGCCCGCGCCCTCCCCGGTATCCTGCCCCGCCTCACGCCCGACGAAGCGTTGGAGGTGACGCGGATTTACAGCGTGGGCGGTCTGCTCGGTCGGGAGCGCGGCTACATCCGCACGCGCCCCTTTCGCGCCCCGCACCACACCGTCAGTTATGCAGGGCTGGTGGGCGGCGGGCATATGCCGCGCCCCGGTGAGATTTCGCTCGCGCACCGGGGCGTGCTGTTCCTCGACGAACTGCCGGAGTTCAGCGGGCAGGTGCTGGAAGTCTTGCGCCAGCCGCTGGAGGACAAGAGCGTGAGCATCAGCCGCGCCGCCGGGTCGGTTACATTCCCCGCGAATATCATGCTCGTGGCGGCGATGAACCCCTGCCCCTGCGGCTACGCGGGCGACCCGCACCGCGCCTGCACCTGCACAAGCCAGCAGATCGGTCGCTACCTCCGGCGCATCAGCGGCCCGTTGCTCGACCGCATAGACATCCACCTCGACGTGCCGCGTGTGCCGTACGAGAAATTGGTATCTCGCGCCCCCGGCGAGCCTTCGGCGGCGGTGCGCGGGCGGGTGGAGGCGGCGCGGGCGATCCAGCGCGAACGGTTTGCGGGGACGGCGATGCGCACGAACGCCGATATGGGGCCGGGGGAGGTGCGCCGCCTCTGCACCCTCGACGCGGCGGGGGAGCAGTTAATGCGGGCGGCGGTGCGGCAGATGCACCTCTCCGCCCGCAGCCACGCCCGCGTGCTCAAGCTCTCCCGCACCGTCGCCGACCTTGCCGGGGCCGAAAGCATCGCCGCCGCCCACCTCGCGGAGGCGTTGCAGTACCGCCCCCGCGAAGTCGCGGAGTGAGGGTGCGTAGGCTGGTGGTAAACTCCGGGGTGGACGGTGGCGAAGCAGGACAAGCGTGAGGCCGCGATACGACGCAACCCGAAAACGGTGCGCTTTTCCGTCTGGATTCGGTGCTGCGGACGCACGGGTTCGGTGGGAACACGAACAGGCCGCATGTTGTCTACCGACACGAGGAGTATGGCGACGTACGGGTGAACGTGCCGAAGCCGCACGAGGGTGAGAAGCACGTCAAGCCCGTGTATGTGGGCGACGCGCTGGCGGCGATTGACGAGGTGGCACGCCGCGACGCGGACAAGGAGAAGGAAGCATGACGGAGCAGGAAATTGAGGGGGCGGCGCGTACGCTCGCCGCTCGCCCCTACACTATCACCACGGAGTATGACGCGGAGGACGGATATTTCGTCGCACGGGCGGAGGAGTACCCTTTCTTCGCCGGGGCGGAAGACACGCCAGAGGCGGCAGAAGTGACCCTCCGAGAGGCTATCGCCCTTGCCATCGCGGGCGATCTACGCGACGGTCGCCCCATACCGGAACCGCACGGCGTCGCCGCGTGATACCCGTGGTGGTGGCCTGCACCGTGACCGGCCTCGCCGGGATCGCGCAGATTGCCCCCTGCGGAATCGCGGAGTGAGCGCGACGCGGCGTTTGCTGGCGTAGTAGTATCGTGATGTGAACACGAAACAGCGCAGAACGCTCGAACGCATCTTCGCCAGACCTACCCCGGCATCCGTGCCGTGGGACGATATCGAGTCGCTGCTTCGGTCGCTCGGCGCGACGATCACGCAGGGGCGAGGGTCGCGCATCCGCGTTGAGTTGGGCGGTCATGACGCGGTCTTCCACGTCCCGCATCCCGCACGAATGGCGGAACAGGGACGTATCCGTGCAGTGCGAGAGTTCTTTGAGAAAGCAAGGGTGCGACCGTGAACATCTTTACGCATAAAGAGTATACAGGGGCGGTGGAGATTGACCCGAAGGCGGGTATCCTGTTCGGTCGCGTGCTCGACCTCGACGCCGTACTGACATTCGAGGGCGAAACGGTGCGCGAAGCGGAGCAGGCGTTCCGCGACACCGTGGAAGATTACCTCGATTGGTGCGCCGAGCGCGGGGTGGAGCCGGAAAAACCGCTTTCCGGCTCACTCTACCTGCACACCACACCGGAGCAGCACCGCAAAATTGCCCTCGCGGCAGCGGCAAGTGGCAAGAGCATCGCCGCATGGGCGGACGACACCCTCGCCACCGCAGCCGACTGCCTCCTGCACACCGACACTCACTCGGCAGCAGGAGGAGAACCATAAGATGCAGCGCACATTCACCGTAGTCATCAAGCGCGATCTCGAAAGCAACTGGCTCGTCGGTTCGGTTGTGGAACTGTCCGGTTGCCACACGCAGGCGAAAGACCTGCAAACCCTTCGAGACAAACATCCGAGAGGCGATAGATGTCTACCTCGACGCCATGAACATCGAGGATGAGGATGAGGAACCGTTGCCGGAGTCTGTCGGCACGGTGCGTGTCATCGTCGCCGTTGATACCCGCGTTCCCGCATAGGCGCAAAAATGTCGGCTACGTCCGGGCCGGGTTGCTGTAGGCTGTGGGGGTGAGCGGCGGGTCGGCCTGCTCCTCGGCGGGGGCTTCCACCGCGCCCGTCTCCGCCTTCTGTTGCTGCTGCTGCTGCTCCGCGACCGCCGTGGCGACGACCGCCGATTCCAGAGACGAGCTACCCTCGGTTTGTGCGGCGAACGCAGCCTCCGCCTCCTCGGCGGCGGCGCGGAGGCTCGGCTCGCCGGCAATCTCTCCAGGCAGTTCGATGCGCAAATCCTCCACGAGCACACGTATCCCGGCGGCGAGGGGCAGCGAGAGCAACGCCCCGACCACGCCGAGCAGTTGCCCGCCCAGAATCAACGCCATCAGCACCGCCACGGGGGAGAGACGCAGGCTCTGCCCATAGATGCGCGGGATGATGATATGCCCCTCGATCTGGTGGTAGACGATGAATCCCACGACAACGATTGCCGTCTGCGTGGGGCCGAGCGTGAGCGCGAGCAGGGCGGCGGGTACGAGGCCCACGATCCCCCCCGCGAACGGGATGAGGTTGGCGAAGCCCGCGACCACCCCGATAGCGAGCGCGTTCGGCACACCCACGAGGGTGCAGAGCGTGAAGGCGTAGAGGCCCATACAGAGGCAGATCAGGAGTTGCCCGCGCACGTAGCCGCCCACCACCGTCTCCATGTCGAGCAGGATGCGGGCGGTGCGCAGGTGGAACCCACGCGGCAGCAGCGAGAAGAACAACCCCTGCACCCGCTCGTGATCCGCAACGAGGTAGAACGCCAGCACCACGGTGGTCGCGGCGAGTACGATGATCTCGGCGACATGCGCCGCGATCTCCAGAGCCGATCCGCCGATGGGGGCGAGCAGGTCGGTGATCGGCGTCGAGCGAATCGTCCCCGCGTATCCCGACACGACCGGCAACTGCGCCACGAGGTCCGCCGCCTGCGCTTGCAGGGCGGGGGCATTGGCGATCAGTTGCCCGACTTGCCCGAAGATGACCGGGACGGCGAGCACGCCGATCCCCACCACGGTACCGAGCAACGCGATGAATACCATGCCGAGCGCGAGTACCCGCTTGAAGCCGCGCCGTTCCAGCAATGTCACCACAGGGCTGAACGCCCCCGCCAGCACGAGTGCCACCACGAAGATAAGCAGGCTCTGCCACACCCGCGACAACAGCCACACCGCCACCACGATGCCGATGATGACGAACACCGTACGCGGCGACAGCTCGTGCTTCACCGTGCGCACCGCGTCCCCGGCTCGCTCGCGTTCGCGGGTCTCGCGGGTTACGCCCACGGGAGCAATCCTCTTTATGCCGTCCACCGAATCTCCCCTCAATGCCATCGTATTGCTCCCATGCCGAAGTAAATCCCGGTGATACGGCACACCGTTACGCGGAGGTATGCACTTTGCACCGATGCAAGAATCATGTTCCATGCCACGCACCTACGGCGCATTCTTGCGCGGGAAATGCAAGGGGCGGCGAAAAGGGCGGCGAGACGCAATGCTCGTCGCCCGTCTGTCGGTTCTTCTCGAAATCGCCTAAGTAGGTCCGCAACTGATTCTGGACGGGATAGCGGCAGGTGAAAGCCCGCCGCATCGGGAAAAACCCGCAGGCGAAAGCCCGCCGATTCCGTCCAAATCTCGCTGACGACCTACTTAGATGCGTTCCAACAGCGCGGCGGGGAAGTGCGCGAACACCGCGCCGAGCGGCAGCGTGGCGACACCGCTCCGCATCGTCACCGCCAATTCCACGCCCGTGAGCACGTCCCGGTAGCGCGTGCCTTCCGGGGCGTGCGGCAGGGCGAGGGTCGTGTCGCCCCATACCGCGTCGCCGAGCGGCGGTGTCTCGTCGCCCGCCATCAGCGTGGCGACGAGGCGCGGCACGACGACGACGACCTCCCCCGTTTTCTCCCCCGCGCCGGTCTCGGTGCCGGTGCGGGCGAAGGCGACGGCGTGCGCCGCGTGTGTCCCCGTGGCGTCGAGCGGGACGTATTCGCCGTGACGGAACAGGCTCTCATGGTCGCGGCGGTAAGCGAGGGCGGCGTGCGTGAGGAACAGCTTGACGCGCCCGTCGCTCGCGGCGTCGAGCAATTCGCGGGCGAGTACCGCCCGGTCGCCGCCCTCCATCCGCGCTTTCAGTTCGCCAAGTAGGCAGTCGCGGTCGGCGTAGTCCACGGGGCGGCGGTTGTCGGGGTCCACCAGAGAGAAGTCCCACAACTCCGTACCCTGATAGATATCCGGCACGCCGGGGCTGGTCAGCTTGAGCAATTGCTGCGCGAGCGAGTTGAAGACGCCGAAGTGCGCGACCGTATGGGCCAGCGGCGCGAACGCCTCCCGGAAGCCGTCGGCGGGGTCGTCGGTCAGCACGGCGTCCGTGAAGGCCCGCGTGGCGGAGTCGTACGCCTCGTTGGGGTTCACCCACGAGGTATGCTGCTTCGCCTCCTTGATCGCCTTCGTCATGTAGTCGCGGATGCGCTCGCGGTAGGCGGCGAGGGCTTCGTCGTCCATCGGCTCGGTCGGCCACGTACCGAGCATCGTCTGGTAGAGCAGGTACTCGTCCTTGCGGTCGGGGGCGTTCGGGCGCGGGCGTTTCGCGCTGTTCAGTTCGCCCCACCGCCTCACCGCCGCCTCCCATGCCTCCGGCAATTCGCTGAGGATGTGGATACGGGCGCGGGTGTCCTCGCCGCGCTTCGTGTCGTGCGTGGCGGAAGCGAGCAGGGTGTGGGGCCACTGCGCGGCGGCGTGCGCATTCGCCGCGTGGAACTGCGCCGGGGAGACGCCGAACTGCGCCGGGTGTCCGCCCACTTCATTCAGCGACGTGAGGCGGTTGTAGATGTAGAACGCGGTGTCCTCCACCCCCTTCGCCATCACGGGGCCGGTCACTTGCTGCCACTTGAGCACGAATCCCCGCACCGCCGCCCGGTCCTCCTCGCGGAAGTCCGCGAGGTTACGGAGCAGCACCGTGTCGCGCAGGAAGTCGAACAGGGCGGCGGCGGTGCGCGGGTTGCGCGTTTTGGCCTCCGCCACCGCCGCATCCACGTAGCCCGCGTCCTGCCCGCTCGACTCGCGGCTCTCGTCGGTGGTGTAGGTGCGGTAGACGGGCAGGGCGGCGATCACCTCGCGCAGCGCGAAGGTGAGGCTGTTGAGCGTGAAGTCGCGGTACATGCGGTTGCGCTCCGCGATGCGCTCAAGCAAATACGCGAGGTAGTTGATCTCGCTTGCCAGCGACACGAGCATGATGCGCTTTTTCGTCTCGTTGATGAGGTCGTTGAACTCCCGGTTCGCGCCCGTGAAGCGGGCGTACAGCGCGTCGAACGCCCCCGCATGCGCCCCGTCCACGAACAGCCCGGAGGCGGCGTTCATCCAGTCGTAGCCCGTTGTCCCCGCGATGGCCCACGCGGGCGGCAGCGTCTCGCCCTCGCTGAGAATCTTCTCCGCGACCACATAGAGCGGCCCGCCGCCCTTCTCCGTGTGCGTGCTGCCGTCGTCGTCGTTGCCCCACTCGCGGGCGAAACGGGCGAGCACGGTCCGCTCCAGATCGTCCGGCTGCTCCGCTTCGGGCAGGGCGGCCCGCACGCGAGCGAGCACGTACTGCTCCTGCAACTGGCGGAAGTAGCGCGTCGGGTCGCGCAGGCCGTCCGGGTGGTCAATGCGCAGCCCCGTCGCCTTGCCCTCCGCGAGCCAGCGCAGCACGAGGGCGTGCGTGGCGTCGAAGACCTCCGGCAATTCGACGCGGATCGCCGCCAGCGTGTTGATGTCGAAGAACCGCCGGTAGTTGATCTCCTCGGTGGCGACGCGCCAGAAGGCGGGGCGGAAGGGCTGCACCGACAAGAGCGCGTCCATCAAATCGTGGCTCCGCGCCGTGTCGCCGTTGAATAGGTCGAGCGTGTCGTCTATCGCCTCGCGCACGGCGGCGGAGTCGTCGTACAAGGCGGCGATGCGCCGCTTGATGACTTCCTTCTCGCGGTTGCGCTCGGCCTGCCGCTCGGCCTCCTCCTCGGTGTGCGACGGCAAGTACGAGAGGGCGGTGATGATGCTCTGCAACTCCTGCACCTGCGCGTTGTCCGCTCCCAGTTCCGCGATCAGGTCGTCGAGGCGCACGCCGAGGATTTGCCCGTACGTGTGCGGCGCGATGGGCAGCCGGTTGTCGTAGTAGGCGACGCTGAACGCGCCGTTCGCGTGCGTGAGCGACAACTCGCCCCCTTCGAGGACGCGCCCGTACTGGTCGCCCAGCACGGGGATGAGCACCTTGTACTCCAACTCGCGCTTCAGCGGGTGCCAGTTGATGTCGAAGTGGCGGGCGTAGATGCTGCTGGCACCGTTCTCCAGCACATCCTGCCACCAGACATTATCGGGATGCCCAATGCCCATGTGGTTCGGCACCATGTCCAGCAGCAGCCCCATGCCCCGCTCTTTCAGGGCGGCGGCGAGGGCGTCGAAATCCGCCTCGGTGCCGATCTCCGGGTTGATCTGCCCGTGGTCAATGATGTCGTAGCCGTGCATACTCCCCGGCGTCGCCTTGAAAACCGGCGAGGCATAGACATCGCTGACGCCGAGGGCGTGCAGATACGGCACGCGGGCGAGGGCATCCGCCAGCGTGAAGGTGTGGTTGAACTGGAAGCGATAGGTCGCCCGTGGCACGCGCTGCGGGGCCAACGCCTCCTGCGTGACCGTGACGAACGACGGTGCCGTGCGAATCTCCTGCAAAGCAGCCTCTCCCACCTGTATGTTGAGCGCGTCGCCCAGATCGAGGAAGTCCGCGAGCCACGCCGCCGCGTCGCCGTCGCCGTCGCTGCGCCCCGCACGGATGTAGCGTTCGAGGTAGGTCGTGCGCAGCATCTCCCAGTACGTGTTCTGCGCCGCCGCGAAGACCGGGCGGAAGGGCAGCGTCGCCGCCAGCCGCACCGTCGCGGCGAGGTCGCGCAGGGCGTCGCGGTCGTCGGGGTCGGCGCGGAAGCGATCTATTAGGTCGCTGATCGTGCCTTTCAGCGTGGCGTCCAGCCCGTCGGTGTCGAGTGCCACCCCCCACGACTGCGTGTTCGCCAGAATCCCGCGCACCGCCTCGGCGTCTGGCACCGGCTCCGCGAGGGCGTCGCGCAGGTCGGTATTGAGGACGAAATCGGCGGCGGTGCGCAGGGCGAGGGGCAGCGGCACGGCGAGGTCGTTGAGGTAGCGCATGAGCGGGACGTGATTCTCGTAGACATTGCGGTAGATCGCCGCGTTCTCTTCGAGCGTGGCTTTCAGGACCACATCGAGGATTTTGCGCTGCTCGTCGCGGAACAGCGTCTTCAGCGAGTAGTTATGCTCCGCGAACTCGCGGTCGAGGGCGCGGATTACCTCGGTGAAGTCCGCCCGCTCGAAGGCGTCCGCGAGGGCATGCGTCAACTCCGCGTACGCCTCCTCGCCCCGGTACGGGCGCACGCCACCGCTGATGTTGTGGTCGCCGAATGAGAAAACGCCGAACGAGAGCGTCTCGTGTTCGCCCGTGATCGCGCTGGTGAACCGCGCCCGCCCGACCACGAGCCGCTCCCGCCCCACCTTATGGGTTCGGTAGTCCTCGGCCCCGACGCGGTAGCAGTAGATACGCTCGCTGTCGGTGTACGTCTCGAACAGGCTGCTGATCGCGTAGTGCGCCGCCACCTTCGGGATATCCACGACGGCGGGCCGCACGAACCGCTCGTAGAGGTCGCGCCCCGTGCCGAACTCCGCGATGTTGCTGCGGGCCTCGTCCAGCACCGCGAGGAATCCTTCCTCGAACGGTTCCCCAAACAGCCGCTCCGCCAGTTGGATGACGCGCCCCGCGTACTGGATCACCTGCACCGTCTCGATGCCGCTCGGTTCGTCGAAGAACCAGCCGCACGAGGTGTACATCAGCAGCGCGTGCCGCTGCATCTCCAGCAGTTGCCAGAAGGCGACGCGCTGCTCCCCGGTGAGGCCGGTCGCCGCGTGGGATGCGACGAACTCGTCCGCGTTGCTCTCTGCGCGGTCGAGGACGACGCGCAGATAGTCGTCGCGCACGGCCCACGGATCGGCGGCGAAGCGGCCCATCGCCGCCTCGTACTGCGGGGCCACGGCGTCGCGCAACCCGTCGAGGGCGCGACGGAGCGGCGCACGCCACCGCTGGTTCCACTCCGGGTGTCCGCCCGTGTTGCAGCCGCAGTCGCGTTCCCACCGCCCCACGCCGTGCGAACAACTCCACGCGCTATTCTCGACGACCTCCGCCGCGTACTCCGGCGGGTGCTTCGTCAGAAACTCGCCGTAGTTCGTCAGCTTCGCTTTCCCGCTCTGCTCTATCGTTTGCAGGGCATAGGCGAGGGCCATCTCGCCGTAGCGGTGGTGGTGTCCGTACGATTCGCCGTCGGTGGCGATGTGCATCAGTTGCGGCCAGTCGCGGTCGTCCGAGAGCGCACCGAGCAGGCGGTTGGCGAAACTCTCCCCCCGCGACAACAGCCCCTCGAACGCCACCCCCTGCGACACCGGCCCGTCGTAGAAGAACAGCGCGATGCTCCGCCCGCCCGACAATTGCTGCACATACGCCCGCGACGGGTCCACCCGCCCGCCCGACACGTCCTCCCACTCAGGGAACGTGCTGCGTGCGTGCTGCGGTACGGTAGCTGCCGGTTGCCCGCCGCTTGCCGTCTGTTGTGTCTGCGGTTCCCCGCTAGCGGCTGACGGCTGACGGCTGACGGCTTCCAACGGTCGCACGCGGGCCGCCTGATAGGGCGAAAGGACGGTGAATTTGATCCCTTCTTCCGCGAGCAGTTCGAGGGTTTCGGTATCCACCGCCGTTTCCGCCAGCCACATCCCTTCAGGCATCCGCCCGAAGCGGGCGCGGAAGTCCGCGATGCCCCAGCGAATCTGCGTGCGCTTGTCCCGCGTGTTGGCGAGGGGCATGATCGCGTGGTTGTAGACCTGCGCCATCGCGGAGCCGTGGCCCCCGAACCGCCGCTGGCTCTCGCGGTCGGCGGCGATGATCGCGGCGTACTCGCGGGGTTTCGCGTGCGCCATCCATGCGAGGAGCGTGGGGCCGATGTTGAACGAGATGCGGGCGTAGTTGTTGACGATCTGCGCGATGCGCCCCTCCGCGTCGAGGACGCGGGCGGTGCCGTTCGGGCCGTAGCACTCGGCGGTGATGCGCTCGTTCCAGTCGTGGTACGGGTACGCCGAATCCTGCCGCTCGATGGCCTCCAGCCACGGATTCTCGCGTGGCGGCTGATAGAAGTGTCCGTGGATACAGATGTAGCGTTCCGGCATTCCGGCGTCTCTCCCCCGAACCCCGCAGCATGGGGCCGTTGTTTTCGTCGCGGGTATTGTAATCCCGGAAAGCCCCTCCCCCCGGCCCCTCCCGTCACTCCGGCGCGGGAGGGGGTGACTTGCGGCAAGGCTGAAGCCTTCTCGTCACGCCTTGATGTTGCAATACGTCA
>JAABUN010006072.1_pt1 | contig 14260 bp, 11 predicted proteins | sample 5559311 | NCBI WGS metagenome assembly JAABUN01 (sample SAMN10711877, study PRJNA513370) | rock metagenome | isolation source: Antarctica rocks | place: Antarctica: Victoria Land, Siegfried Peak sud | reverse complement strand
GCTCACCGACCGCCGTAAGACACGACTGTGAAACTTTTGGTCGCAGTTTGAGAAAAATTAAGGTATCTTAATCTAAGGAGAGGCCACCCCACCTCTCTCAGGTGGCAGTTCGGCGTCCAACGGAGCTGCCGCAACCGGCTGAGGAACGCCTCTACCCAGCGTCGTCTCAAAACGTTCCATTTGGGCCACACCACCGGGGTGGAGGCTTAGATGTCTATACGCCCACTTCCTATACGTCTCGCAACCGCGCTGTGCGGCTGTCTGCTGCTAGCAGCGTGCAGCAACGAACCCGAAACCGCCCTAGGGCTCACTGCGACCGGTTTGGTAAGAAGCCAGCTCGTCAGCACCGCCGACGACGCTGAAGAAACCGCTTCGGGTAGCGTCGTGGTAGGTTCCGGCGCGCAAACCCTCGACTTCTCGAGCCGGGGCCAGAAGGTCGGCCTACGTTTTGTCGACCTGGGCGTTCCGCAGGGCGCGAAAATTACCAGAGCGTACCTGCAACTCCGGGCAGCTGCGAACGATGGAGGACCGACCGTCCTGAGCATCAGGGCGCACGCTGCCGATTCGGCCCCGAACTTCAAGCGTTCGGCGGGTAATATCTCTTCAAGGCCGACCACCACGGCGGCGGCCCACTGGAGTCCGACGCTCTGGCGTAAAGGCCGGATATACAGGTCGAAAGACCTCTCGAACGTGGTTCAGGAGATGGTCGACCGGAAAGGCTGGGACGGCGACACCCTGGCGTTTGTAATCAGCGGCGACGATAAGAACGACCGGCAGGCGGTGTCGGCGAACCAGTCGCTGCGCGGCTCACCCACGCTCCATATCTGGTATGAGACCGGCGCAGCAGAACCCGCACCTGCGCCTGAACCCACGCCCACACCTGCTCCCGAACCCACGCTTCCGCAAGGTGGTGACGTCAGCCCTAGCCAGCGCGAATGGCAAAGCCGTCTGCGGGCGACCATCGAGACCCCGCGCTTTCGTCCCTACCTGGACCCGGTCAAACTTGCAGCTGAAGGTGACATTTTTCAGTTGGGCCGTCACGTCAACGAACACATGACCAGCATGATGCTGGCCTACCGTGAAACGGGCGATCCGGTTATCGCCAAGCATATCAACACCGTCATGAATATCGCCAAGAGCAAACTCAGAGACACCAACGGCGACGGCTACCTCAACTGGCTTTATCTAAACGACGAAAACGCCGAAGCCAGACTCTACTACGGTCGAGACGACCATCAGATGGACGAGATGATGACGCACGCGATGGTCGCGTCGATGGCGTACACCCTCAAGCAGGCGGGCTACAGCTCCTCCGCCGCGTTCTGGACGGACTATTTAGAAAACCACTTCGAGGCCAAGTGGCGCAAACGCAAAGATAAGCCCACCGGGTTTCCCTTTATCGACCACAAGCTGATGCACCCGAGCACGCAGTTTATCCGCTATCACCTCTACATGTATAAACTTACCGGTAAAAGCGAATACTACGCTGAGGCGCAGAGGATGACCGGTCTGGTCAAAGACGCGATGCGTCTCGATGACGGGGGCTACATTTGGAGCCACTTCAGGAACAAAGAAGGGTGTCAGCCGACGCTCTACGTCCGCTTGACAACCCAGGCTATCGTCGACGTAGCGACCGCAGACGCCAAACTGTTCGACGCGACCTTTATGAAACGCCTCGCCTATACGATGGCGCACAAGGTGCTCAGAAAAGCCGACGGCTCGTCGATGTCGTATAACAGCTGCGGGACGGGCAGAGATTTCGGAAACGTAAACACCTACGCCGAACGTCCCTACGCTCAGCTCGCGCCGTGGGACGCTTCGGGGAGGCTCGAGGCCGCTGCCAAAAGCGCCTACGCCGCAGCCGAACGTTACAACCTGGACTCACCGAGATCTGCCAACGTCACTGCCACTATGGTTTTTACTCTGGGTAGGTAGCGAGTTGATCCGAGCTATTTAAGCTTGGACAACCACGCGCTCCGGTTGATGGTTCTAGGAAACCGGGTTCTGTTGGCAATTACTGGTTGAAAATACGCTCGGGTTCGCGCTGCACACGCAGGATGCCGACGTTTCGCAACCTCCTTCTTTCTGCTTCTTTTCATTCAGCACAACATGAAAAGTCGTTCAGCTTAGAATGTCAACAGAACCTGGCACTTCGCAAATGAGACAAGCTAAAGGCAGATAAAAAGGGAGCACCTTTTAAGTTGCTCCCTGCTTTTGTGCGATCTTCCCTACCGGAACTCCCGACGCTACTCGACCGTCACGCTCTTTGCTAGGTTACGCGGTTGATCTACGTCACGTCCGAGCCGCGCCGCCGTTTCGTAAGCGAGCAGTTGCAGAGCGACCACGTTGACAATCGGCGAGATGAGTTCGTGCGTCAGGGGTACCCAGATCACCTCGTCGGCGTGCGCCTGAATACGCGTGTCCCCCTGACTTGCTACCGCGATTACGATACCGTCACGCGCCCGCACCTCCTGCAAGTTCGATACGGTTTTGTCGTATAGAGCCGACGCGGTGGCGACCGCGACCACCGGCAGTTCGGCGTCTATCAGGGCGATAGGACCGTGTTTCATCTCGCCGGTCGCGTAGGCTTCGGCGTGGATGTACGAGATTTCCTTGAGCTTGAGCGCGCCCTCGAGAGCGGTCGGATAGTTTGCGCCACGACCCAAAAAGAGGTAGTCACGTTTGTGCTTGTACATTTCGGCGATACGCGCCACCTCGGGGCGAAGCTGAAGCGTCTCCTCGACCAGACCGGGCAGCTGCCGGAGCGCGCCGATCAGCTCAGAGGCGCGTTCACCGCTGAGGGTACCTTTAGCGCGGCCCAGCCAGATCGCTAACAGCTCGAACGCCGTTACCATCGCGGTATAGGCTTTCGTGCTAGCGACGCCGATCTCGGGTCCGGCGTGGATATAGAGGGTGTCGTCGGCCTCACGGCTGATCGACGAGCCCTGCGCGTTTAGGATAGCGAGCGTTTTCGCACCCTGACGTTTCGCTTCACGGAGCGCCTCGAGCGTGTCGATGGTCTCACCCGACTGCGACACCACCACGCAGAGCGTCCGGTCGTTCAGAACCGGTTCGCGGTAACGAAACTCGCTGGCGATCTCGATATCGACGGGTATACGGGCAAGTTTTTCGATCAAGTATTCGCCGACCATCCCCGAGTAGTAGGCGGTGCCGCAGGCCGTGATGACCACGCGGTCGATGTCGTCGGGGTTCAGGTCGAGCCCCAGCTGCACATCGGTACCGTTTCTGGCGAAGCGTCCACCGAGCGTATTTTGCAAAACACTCGGCTGCTCGAAAATCTCTTTGAGCATAAAGTGCTCAAAGCCCGCCTTTTCCGCCGACTCCGCGTCCCACTCGATAGTGGTCGCGGGGCGCTCCAATACACTGCCGCCGAAATCGGTAATCGTTACGCCGTCTTCGGTCAGTAGCGCCATATCGCCGTCGTGCAGGAATATCACCTCGCGGGTGTAGGGCAGAAGCGCCGGAACGTCGCTGGCGACGAAGTTTTCGCCTGCGCCCAAACCCAGCACCATCGGGCTGGTAGCGCGCGCCGCGACGATCAGGTCGTGCTCGGCGTGTGAGACGACGAGCGCGTACGCACCGGTAACTTCTTTAAGTGCAGCCCGCACCGCCGCTACCAGGTCGCCTTGATAATGCGCCTCGATCAGGTGAACGAGCACCTCGGTATCGGTCTCGGAAGCAAAAACGTGCCCTTCTCCTTGCAGACGCGATTTGAGCGACAGGTAGTTTTCGATAATGCCGTTATGAATCACCGCCAGCTTGCCGTCTTCGGAGAGGTGCGGGTGCGCGTTGACGTCGTTGGGTTTGCCGTGCGTCGCCCAGCGGGTATGACCGAGACCGAGCGTTCCGGTCAGGGGTTCATCCGCGAGCGCGTCCGCCAAGACGCCGAGTTTGCCCGCCTTTTTCATCACGCGGAGGGGGGGGCTATTTGGAAGCGAGCGTTCGGGAGAGATAACGACCCCGGCGGAGTCGTAACCACGGTACTCGAGCCGTTTAAGCCCGTCTAAAATTACCTCCGCCGCCTGGCGGTGTCCTACGTAACCGACGATGCCACACATAAGTTTCTCCTAAGCATGTTGAACATGGGTCTGCAACGAGTAGCGGGCGTCGTCAGCGCCGATACCCGACGCAGAAATCTGAGGCCGAATCCTGACTACCGATAGCTGGTAGCAGTAACCGCGCTGTAATCGACTCCTGGGGGTTAGTTAAGGCGTCGGAGTTGTTCTCCGGCGTAACCTCGCTTAGACACCAGGCCACCGACTGCAAACTGTAAGCTTTTTCACGCACGCCTTTTCAGCTGTTCGCCTTAAGTTGTCAGGGTGCGTGAACGTATTTAAGCCGGGGGTAAATCCGGTGGCTCGAGCATCAATAGATGGGAGGGGCCCGCAGACATGCTCGCGTTTTCGGCTAAAGCTGGCAGTTCCACGAAACACTGTCCCGTTTCTCCGCAGCTGTACCCCGTCGGGGCGCAGATTATCATCTTAAAGCATGTGGTAGACGACGCTTCTCCGAATGAGCGTGGTGCAAACCAGATGATACCTGTTAAGCCTTATCTCCCGCGCCGTAACGCAGAAGCCCTCCGCCTCGTCACCCGGTCTTTGGACCGGGGCTTGCGCTTCCTCGAGTTTGGGACCCGTCAGACCTCCCTCCACGGCTGCCCGACCACCAGAAGCCGGTGCAGCACGCTCAGCGTTCTCCGGTATTCGGGGCTGAGCTGTCCGCTACGCTCGAGCAGCGGATAGAGCAAAATAGCACGTCCGGCGGCGACCGAGCGTGAGCGGTGAAGTGTTTCGGAAAAGGGAATATCTCGAGCCGGATAGAGCACCGCGCCGCTGAAGTCGCGGCCCAGCGGCAACGAGACGATCAGCGTCAGCACCAGTACGCTCGCCAGCAGCACGCCGCCGAGCGCCCCGAGCAGATGCCCCCACGCAGGTTGCCGGTAGCTGAGGTGCGGAAACGGACGCATCAGCAGCGTCACCAGAACCCCCACCACCAACGCCGCAGCAAGCGCCAAAACCAGGTTTTCGCCCGCCAGCAGCAAGATGGGCCGCCAGAACACCACGCTGACGACCCCGACGATCAGTCCCGGCAAACCGCGCTCGGCCGCCAGATAGACGACAAACCCCCACAACAGTACGAGCGCCGCGTCGAAAGGGGTCAAGAGGTCGGTCACTTTCTGATATCGTACTCCTTTTGTGAGAGCGCCGTGATGACATTCTCGATATACGCATCGACTTCGTCGTCGCGCAGGGCGCGCTCTGCGTCGCGGAAACGCAGGCGCAAAGCGACGCTACGTTTGCCTTCCGGGACGGGGTTGCCCTCGTAGATATCGAAGGGCAGGACGCTCCCCAGCTTGTCCCCAGCAGCGCCCCGAACCAGCTCTTCGAGTTGCGCGTAAGGTACGTCTTTGGGGGCAATCACCGCCAGGTCGCGCTCGGCGAAGGGTTGACGGGAAAACGCCTGAAAGTCTACGGCGCGCGCGCCCAGCGGCAACGCCAACTCTGCCAGGTAGATGCCTTCCAGGTCGTAGGCGGCGGCAAGCTCCGGATGCAGAAGACCACAAAACCCGGCCTCCTGACCCTCCCAAAAAACCCTCGCGCTGACGCCGGGGTGCAGGGCCGCGTGAGTGCTGGGCTCGAGCCTCACCACTACCCCGAGCGTCGCCGCGAGCTTTTCCAGTACCCCCTTGAGGACGTAAAAATCGACCTCTTGCGCGCCCAGCCAACCGCCCCCCGACCACGACCCACGCAACAGCAGCGCCAACCGCTCCACTTCATCGCCCTCAAAAACGCGCCCGACCTCGAACAGGGCCAGCCGCTCCCCCCGGTTCGTTTGCGCCGCCCCCAGCAGGCCGGGATAGAGCGCCGTCCGCAACACGCTCCGCTCCGCGTTCGGCGGGTTGGCGAGGCGCACGCTCGCCGCCGGTGCGCCGGAACGCGCCAGTTCGTCGTCGCTGCTAAAGGTATAGGTGAGAGTTTCTTGCAATCCGAAGCCGACGAGCAGGTTGCGAAGACCGCGGTGCGTGGTGTCCGCGCCATGGGGGACGAACGCCAGCTCCGGCACGCTGACGCCGATATGTTCATAGCCGTACAGCCGCGCGACCTCCTCGACCAGATCGGCCCCCAAAGCGAGATCGAAGCGCCAGCTCGGGGCCGTCACCAGCCAGTCGTCGGCAGAACGCATCTCGACCGTACAACCGAGCGCCTCCAGATAGCGTACTTGCAACTCCAAAGGAACCTCGAGGGTGGTCAAAAAAGCGACCCTCGAGGGCTGAAACGAGATGGTTTTAGAGGGTGCGTCCCCACCGACTTCGGTAACGCCAGGGTGCAGCGTACCGCTACCGAGTTCGGCGATCAGTGCGGCGGTGCGGGCCGCTGCGAGGGGGGGCAGGTTGGGGTCGACACCACGCTCGAAACGGGTGTGGGCGTCGGTCGACAGACCCAGCCGCTTGGCAGTTTTACGTACCGATATCGGGTCGAAATGCGCGACTTCCAGAGCGACGCTGTGGGTATCGGCCTTGACGCTGTGGTGAAGCCCGCCGATCACACCCGCTACACCGATAGGTTGGGTCCCGTTCTCCGTAGGCGTGGTGATGAGCAGGTCGGTGTCGGAGAAGCTCAGCGCCGCCTCGTTCAGGGCGGTCAGCGTCTCCCCTTTCTGCGCCCGCCGCACCACCAGCGCGCCGCCCTGCAAGTCGTTTAGATCATAGGCGTGCGACGGTCCGCCCAACTCGAAGGTAACGTAGTTGGTTGCGTCGACAACGTTGTTGCGAGGGCGCAGACCGAGCGCCACTAGCCGCCGCTGAAGCCACACCGGGCTCGGCGCGACCGTAAGGCCGTCGATGCGTTTTAAGACCATACGCGGGCAGCCACCGGGGTCGTCGATTTTAAGCGTGAGACCGTCGCCCAGAGCCGGGTCGCCGAGACTGAGGCCCTCGGCCGGGTGAACAAAAGACACACCGAGTTTGGCGGCGAGGTCGCGGGCGACGCCCAGCAGACTAAAAGCGTCGGCGCGGTTTGGGGTCAGCTCGAGTTCGATGATCGTTTCAGCAGGCCACAGTTTGGCGAGAGAGGCCCCAACCGGCGCGTCGTCGCCAAAAGCGATGAGGCCGCCACCATAGTCATATACACCCAACTCGCGCGGGCTACAGAGCACACCTTCGCTTCTAACCCCCGCCATCTCGCGGGTCGAAACGGTAAGCTGGGCTGCCGGTAAGACCGCGCCCGGTCGCGCCAGCGCCGTCCGCAACCCGACTTTAGTGTTGGGCGCGCCGGTAACAACCTGTACCTGCTCTGCCCCGGTAGCAACCACCGCCAGCAGCAGATGATCCGACTCACTGACCGGCGTGACCGAAACGATCTCCGCAACCACCACACCTTTCGGCGCAGGGGGCGTCTGGAACACCCGCTCGACGCTGAGGCCGAGACCGTCGAGTAAGGTGACGAGTTCGGCAACTCGGGCCGCTTCGGCGTCCAACTTCGGAGCGGCCTCCGGTCGACCCGCTACCGACGCATTCAGCTCGTCGGTCAGGACGTTTTGCCCGGTCTCCGGGTCGTCAAAAAACGTCAGTAACCAGCTCAACGGTACGTTCACAGCTCACCCCGGAACTGCTCCAAGACGCGCAGATCGCCGCCGTAAAAGTAGCGGATATCGGGGACGCCGTAAGAGACCATCGCCAGGCGCTCGAGCCCGAAACCGAATGCAAAACCCGTTACACCCTCGTAACCGACCGCCTTAAAGACGTTCGGGTGGACCATGCCGCAGCCACCCAACTCGAGCCAGCCCTCCTTGCCCGTACGAGGGTTTTTCCACCACACCGCAAACTCAGCGCCCGGTTCGACAAATGGAAAATAGGTCGGTTGCAGCCGGGTTTTGGTCTCCGGTCCGAGCAGCGCCTGCGCCATCTGTGCAATAGCCCCGTGCAGGTCGGCCATCGTCACGCGCTCACCAACCACGAGCGCCTCTAGCTGGTGAAACATCGCCTCGTGCGTCGCGTCCACCGCTTCGTTGCGGAAGACTTTGCCGGGGACGACGATCTTAAAGGGCGGCTCGTGGTCCTGCATATACCGCACCTGCATGGGGCTGGTCTGCGTCCGCAGGAGCCGCCCGTCTTCGGTCCAAAAGGTGTCTTGCGTATCGCGGGCGGGGTGTTCGTCGGGAAAGTTGAGTTTTTGGAAGTTGTACTCGTCGGTCTCGAGCTCCGGCCCCACCACCACGTCGTAGCCCATGCTCCGAAACACATCGGTAAGGCGGTTCGTTACGCGGGTCAGCAGGTGCAGGCCGCCGACCGGAAAGCTGTAGCCAGGGAGCGTTACATCGACACGTTCGCTCCCGAGCTGCCGCGCCACCGCCTCACGCTCCAAGGTTTTGCGGCGACCTCTGAGGGCGTCGTCCAACTCGGCTTTGAGCGCGTTGATCGCGCCCCCCGCCGCGCGCCGCTCGTCCGGGGCCAGCGTCCCCAACGTTTTGAGCTGCCGGGTCAGCTCACCTTTTTTACCCATATACTGTACCCGCAACGCCTGCACCGCGCCCAAATCGGCGGCTTCGGCAACTTCTTGTAAAGCTCTCTCACGCATAACTACTCCAATAAAAAAACACCACCCCTGGGGGCAGCGTCGAAGGTCGCGCGGGAAAACCCGCGCTAGCGAATAAAAAGCGAAGCTGACGGGCTTCTCATTCGTGAAGTGTATCCCACGCAGGGCACATAATGCAAGTCTGCAAAAATGTCACGCGAAAACGATACAAATAGCATCCTCAGATGCTATTTTTTCAGTTTTTTCATACTAAACGTGCAAAACGTCACCAGTTTATTGTACATTAAGCTGTGTACTTTTCGGCGAAAAAATCCCTGTACCACCCGTCAAGCATTCTCTATACTTGATGAGATATCCTCTGGAGGTCAAGATGATTCTTAAACGCTACATTGTCGAGGTCACTCCGGAACAGGCGCGCAAGCTCTCCGCCGAGCACATAGAACTCGCTACCCGAATCGGCAGCGGCGCGACCGAACTCATGATCTTCCGTGACCGCTTCGCCGCTTACAAGATCGCCACTCTCAGCGGCGGCACCTTTTTCGAAGGGCGCGTCGTCGATGGAGACGTGCAGCGGGACACGACCCCGAGCCAGCCCGCGCCGATGGAGCAAGCCACAGCCTGACGCTGCGGCCTACCCCTTCACATACCGCACTCGGTGAGGCAAGCTCAAAAGCTCGAGTAACGCCCTATATTTGACCGGGCGTTACTATTTTATTTGATGTTACCTTCCAGTTCATCACCCTGAGCATACTCACGTAATCTTTGCCCTGTACGAACGGCAATTCGGCGCACACCTGCAAAATCCAGGGGTTTTCAGCGTCGATTTCGGCGCGGATGGTGGCGTAACCGTGCGCTTTAGCGTAGGCGATCTCCCTAGCCTTAAGCGCCATCATGATCTCCCGGTGATGATGGCGGTGGCTGCGTTTGGTTCCGAAGGTAGCTGTGCTCAGTTCAGTTTCCTCCAGAACCAGATAACTGTGCATGAGGTTGCCGAAACCTACCATCTCGTCGCCCCTTAAAGCGATGAAAAACGCTTCGGGAATTATGTCTTCGTCTTCGATAACGTCGGTCCACCATGCCCCCAGGCTAAAACGCTCGGGTGTTGCCGGAACGACGGTCGAGGTGTCCGCGTACACTTCGTTGAAAAGCGCGTGGAGCTTCTTTTTGGTGTCGTTGGTGTGCTCGAGTTCAGCGAGGATGACGATGCGGTAGCCTAGTTTTTCAAAAGTATGGGTAGTTTTGGTGAGGCTCGAGAGATCGAAAGCCCGAACGTCGAGCGTGGGCGAATACACCCGCCGAAACTCTCTAAACCCGAGCTGCAACAAAACCGAACGAAGCGGATCGTCCTCTTCGACGCCCGTGTAGAGAAGAAGCGGTCGCTGCGGTTTCATCGCCTCCACCGCCGCTTTGTAGAGTTCGGTCGCTACGATCAGGTCGGCGTCGAGCAAATCCTTGAACCCGACCCAGAAGATTCTGGGGTGGTAGCGCCAGTTCTGCACCGAAAACCAGAACGTTCCCACAGGTTTTCCCCGAACCTCCGCAACAACCCGTTTGTCCTCGAGCCTCACCTCAATCATCCGCCCAGTATAGATAAAGCCGTTCAGTTTTGACGTCGATTCCTGCCGCCCTTATACTCAACTCCATATGAGCGACGCCCCCTCTCGTCTGTCGGTCACGCTGCGACCTGTAGACGCGGACAACTGGCGTGCGGTGGCTGGCCTCGAGGTCACGCCGGAACAGCGCGCGTTCGTCGCCCAGCCGAGCTACTATCTCGCGCTCTGCTGCTACGACACCTGGAACCCGCTGGCGATCTATGCGAGCGAGCAGGTCGTCGGTTTTATGATGTGGGGAATCGACGACGATAAGAGCTGTTGGCTGGGAGGCGTGCTTGTAAACCAAGCTCAGCAGCGGCGCGGGCACGGCAGAGACGCGGTTGTCGAAGCCGTTGCCATCCTCGGTGAGAAAACCGGCAGCGAAGTGTTTGCGCTGTCATACTTGCCGTCTAACACAGTGGCGAGGCGGCTTTATCAGCAGTTGGGGTTTGTCGAGACCGGCGAGCTGGAAGACGACGAAGTAGTGGCACGCAAGGTCGTGTCATAAAGTCTTACTGCAAACGCTATGGACTATCGCTCTGACGCCGCTTGACCGATGCAGCGCAGCTGTCGGCATTTATGCGAACCGTAGTTTTGTATGTTTATACTCACCGAGTGCGTATCTCTTTTATATTCCTCATCACTCTTCAGGCACTTTGCGTCGGAGCGGCTGGACCTGATTGGTGTCCGCCTGTCTCAACGTGTGCAGGGAAGCAAATTTCCTCTTTAACCGCTGCCGGTCACAACTCCACGGCAAAACTACGCCAGGAAAGGTGTGGAGTAACTACTTGCAACATCGACTCTGAACTCTCTCCGTATCAGCCTTACACGATCTTTCCTGTAAATGCAGGTGTGACTCTGAACCCGCCCGGCGCATCTGTCGCACTGGCAATAACCTCTGAGCAGTATGCTCCGACAGTTCGCTTGTCAACGACTTTAGGTTACGACCGAAGCTTAGGGGCTTCAGACGGTATGTACGGCTACTTGCGTTATGAGATAGACCGTGGGATAGAGGACAAAGCTGTTGCCGCGCCAACTACTTTCTCAGTAAGAGCAGGCACATGGCCTCACAGTCCCCACCGGACACCGATTCGCACCACAGCTTACGGGGTCGAATGGGGGGTGCAAGCCTTGCTATCCCAGCGTCCAGTGCTGAGCAGAGCCAAACTTGACATTGGTCTGATCGGCTTGCTGAACGGAGCTTCAAGGTTGGCTTTAGATAGCCGTGGCGAGTTTGCAGTCTCTAGTCAAACCACGGATCGTTGGGGGTACAGCGTATCAGGATGGCAAGGAACACTTTCAGGTATCTGGAATTCTACAGGTACAGACCCGTCTCTTGCTCTGTGGGCAAACAGTACTTACACGAGCGTATCCACAACACCTTTTCCTCTCGATTTGGGTTTGAGACTTGGGTATCGCCCGGCGTGGCCCATACCTATCCCTGCTACAAGCGAGATCGGCATTCTTGGAACCGCCGGGACGCATTTCAAACTACCTACGCGCTTGTCTATAGGTAAAGATATTGTCAATCTGAAACGCGTCACTATCGAACCTCGAGTACGCGCGTGGTCTGACGAGACGCTGGGTTTTGGAGCAGACGCCACATTATCACTCGATACCATCGTAAACCGAAACAGGATTGTCTCGGTTGGGAGTACCGTAGGTCACGCAAATGGCCTCTGGTACCGCCTGAACCTCCGGATTCAACCCTGATTAGGTCTACTTTGTAATTTTAGTCAGACCGCCGACACGCCTGCACAGATACACGACCCGTTGTATCTCTGGGTATGTCGAGCTGCACCCTTTGCAAGGTGCGGCCCAAGCTGTTGTTGAGAGAAAAGAAGTACAGACCCCGGTTGGGTATGAGGTTGGAGCGTGCTACGCGAAGCGATTCTTTCTTACCATTATCGTACTCGAGTATAAGATCGAACTTAAGCACCGACAAGTCGCTGAACTCTATCTGGAGGTAACCAGTGCGTGTGTTGAGCATCTCTCCCTCTGTATTAGCGTTCACCGAAATGATGTCGTCAAAATCTTCACCGATTTGAGCTGTTGCGGGGGTGTTCTGACAGCGCCCGTACACGCTTGCGAGCAGCTCGCGTTTTTCTTCTTCGGTGATGGCGGGAGCAAACGTTGGGAATTCCCACACCAGCAGTTTAGGTTTGGCTGCTTCAAACGCACCGTCTACCAGGTAGCTCTGAAGCGCGACCACCGCCCCTCCCGCGCCCACCGACAAGTTGAGCACGTCGCTTTGCAAGCTCGTGGCAAGAAAGTCGTAGTCATAGGGAGGGAGGCTAAAGCTTGAACCCGTCAGCACCACTTGTGGGTCGGAACTCTCAAAAAGGCCACCTGAACTTCTCTTTGTAACCGTATACGTGGGTTGAGGTTCTGTTGGCATAGCGTACCCGCAGTGTGTGTAGGTCCAGCGACTGACAAATTTACCCCGGTGCTGATAGTCAAGAGCATTTCGCTCAGCCACGATTTCAGTTTTGGGCAAATTCGGCTCAATACGTTTCAGCTCGTCGGCAAGGTTTTGATGGAACAGCTTTGCACCTTCAGTCGTCCAGTGCAGGTCACGTTTGAAAAAGGTCTGTTGCCCCCGAGCACCCGAAGCTCGAGCCGCCGCTAAAACGTCAAACACCGAAACCTCACCATCCCTGAGCTCTTTGACGAACATGTCGTACTGGGCAACGCCTTCAGCAGGCTCGAACGCAGCTTGCTGCGGATCGTCAAGGTACAGATTTTGAGGCGTTACGACAGCTCGACTTGGAACGGGAACGATTACGAGCCGTACACCTTGAGCCTGAAGGCGGCGACCAAGCTCGATCATGAAATCTGTTTGACTCATCAGAGGGTACGAGGGTTCTAGGTCGTAATCATAGTAAAACCAGCCGTTATAACCTTGAAACGCGCGATACTTGGTTTGAACCTTCAAACCGTCTTCACAAATTGTGTACTCGAACCCGCCTTGCTTCACCTGACGTTGCGCTACTGGTACAAGTGTACATGAGGTCAAAAGGGATAGCGTCACAAGCATTAAGAGTCGATAGAAGTTCAAAGCTCAGCCGTCTCCAAAGTTTTGATTTGTGGCAGCTCACCGAGCAAAAGCCAAAAGATCATACCTAAGCCAGAGGTCAACGAAGTGGTTCTGATGTACGCAGAATACCCGCTACGTTATGATTCTGACCGAGATTCTCGAGGAGCAACGTTGTGAAACTATCATCCCCTCCTAACTATCACTTTTGCGTTTATACCGTCGGTTTGACACCAAGTAAAACGATCTGCTCGACCAGCGTGTCAACAATGGGCGGCAGGTGAGACGCTCTTGGTTTTACTTCGGCCTAGCACTGCTCATCGTTCTGAGCGCATGTCGGCAAACCCCAGAGATTATCGGCAATCCAAACGCCGAACTCAGGTACTCTATCTGCCAAGAGGCGCTTGATCAGCCCTTAGAAGACCGTGCATATCAAGGGTTTGACGGCTGGTTTTTCTTTACGCTCGACCTTGAAGAAATCTACCCATTCTACCGACAAACAGTTTTTCTGACCGAACTCAGCAGGAAATTTAGGGCTGGAGGAACCACCCTAATTATAGTGCCGGTAACAGGGCGCGCCTTGGTGAGGCCCGACATGCTCTATCTTGGCGATCCGGTGCAGATCAACTTCGACCCTGATCGAGCCGAAAAAGCCTACGTCACCTTTCTCAGCACGTTAGGCGCGAGCGGTGTCCAAGTATTCGACACGTTGGAAGCTGCGAGAGCTTATGACGCTTCAGGAGGCCAAACTTTTTTTAGGCGTGACCTGCACTGGCGTTCAGAAGGGGCAAAAGCTATTTTTGAAGGAGTTGCCGGACAGGTCAAGCAACTCGCGCCCAAACTGCCAAAAGTGAACGTAACTCTCGAGCGCACCTCTGATGATTGGCACCACGGTCAGTTCATAGAAAGGTGGACGGCGCGGAACTGTGGCTACCGACTGCCTGGAGAAATGCAGGGGATATACACGGCTACACCTATTGTTACGGGCAGTCCTTCAAGCGATGTTGTTTTGGTTGGCTCGAGTTTCAGCATAGCTCCGTACAATTATGATTTTCTGGCTGCGGCGTTGCAGAGTGAGG
>JAABUN010006071.1_pt1 | contig 14263 bp, 11 predicted proteins | sample 5559311 | NCBI WGS metagenome assembly JAABUN01 (sample SAMN10711877, study PRJNA513370) | rock metagenome | isolation source: Antarctica rocks | place: Antarctica: Victoria Land, Siegfried Peak sud | reverse complement strand
GTGACAATGTCCGGCCCGGTGCCGCTCATGACCGACCCCGCGCGGGAGCGGCGGCGGCGATGAACCCGGCGGCGCGACGGGTCAACTCATCGAAGCGCCCTTCGGCGACGAGTGGGCCGTCGACCAAGGCCGATCCGATCCCCAGCCCCCACGCCCCGGCGGCGATGAAGTCGGGCGCATTGTCGAGGGTGACGCCACCGGTCGGCAGGAAGCGGATCTGGCGCAGCGGACCAAGCAGGTCTTTCAGGTGTCCCGGCCCGATCGGGCCGGAAGGGAAAAGTTTGACCACCACCGCGCCCGCACGCCAGGCGGTCAGCGCCTCCGTCGGGGTGAACGCGCCGGGGACGCACGGCACGCCGCGCTCCGCCATCGCGCCGATCAGCGTGGCGTCGGTGTGGGGGCTGACGATGTAGGTCGCGCCCGCCTTCAGCGCCTTTTCCGCCGTCTCGATATCGAGGACCGTTCCCGCGCCCACGAGCAGCTGATCGCCGAACTCGGTGGCGATCGCCTGGATCATCTCGAAGACCCCATCACTATCGCAAGTGACTTCGATCGCGCGCACGCCGCCCGCCAGGATCGCGCGGGCGGTTTCGATCGCGCGTGATGAGTCGGTGCGCCGTAGGATGGCGACGATCCGCGTCTCTTCGAGCGCAGCGGGGATTTCCGGTCGGGTAATGGTGCTGGTGCTGGTCATCGATTCCTCCTCAGTAGCCGGGCACGATCTCCGGATCGCGCCGAGAAGCGCATTTCGCACGCGCAGTGTACCACCCGTTGTTGTCGGAGTGTGCGTTGTGAGAGCTGATCCAATTCTGGGTTGTGTAAACTACGCTGCATCCGTATTGGTTCCAATGCGGGCCAGGATACTATTCGGCTATGGTGGTAGGGCGGGACACCGATTCGCCCGGTTGGCGACGGCACCCGCGCCCTCTACAATCGAATCGTTTGGCTACCGTGTGACATACAAGCGGCACGAGCCGGGCAGGCCGGTGCCCCGCCCCTATCAACTATACTGGGGCGCTGCCCGCGTCCGTGTCTCGGTCTTGCACGAGGCACACCCTCTCACCGTGAGACGGCAGCACTGTTACCAACCTTTCCGCGCAAAGTATGCGGGTCGAGACACCTCGTTGCTCAACACTGCAAACCTTAGAGGAATACTATCCCTCCGCAAACCTATGGTAATATTGTTGGGTCATATGATAAGTACTTGCGTGAGGAGAGCTATCATGGGCATAGCAGTGCTACAGCCAGTCCCTCTGCTCATTATATTGGTAGCAACGGCAGCTTATTACGCTATGTCTGCTCGGCAAAGTTAATCGAGGGGGCGGATATGGGCCTTGGTATGCTTCAGCCGATACACCTGGTGGTGATCGTACTGGTGATGTTGCTCCTTTTCGGCATATTCGTGGGGACGGCGATGTTTCTCATCCGCTATGCTCAGCGGCAACGCTATTCTGCCGAGAAAAGGCAGCAATCACAGGAATAGGCGTCGTACGGTGCCGTCTACTTTATGTCTGGCTACTCCTTATATCTCGTTTCCTTGCGAACCACCCACTCCATGAAATCCTTTGCCCTTGGCGTGTGCGTGCCCATACCCACCATGATTGTGCCAGACGGGGTGGGAGTCGCGCGGGTCGGCCTTGAAGAGGAGTTGCGGCGTGCTGAAAACGCGGCGGGACGGCGAGCCGCAGAACGGGCAGGGGAGCGGTTGGCCCGCTTCCTCGACCGATCGTGCCAGATCGAAACGGGTGGCGCAGGCGCGGCATTCGTACTCGTAGCGGCGTTTGCCGCGCTCGACGACTGCTGGATCGGTGCCGACGATCGGCGGTTCTGCTGGCTCGGCGAGGGGCGGTGACGCCGAAGTGGGGCCGGTTTCGCCATCTAACGCTGCCATATGCTCGGTCCAGTAGTGGTGCGTCTTGGCGACGGCGGTGATGACGTTCTTAATCTCATATTTCAGGCGGAAGGCTGGCCCGGCGGGGAGGAATAGGGTAATCCCCTCGCGGCGGGCGGTGACATTCTCGGCCAGGACGGCGCGCAGGATCCAGACGGTCGCTTCCTCATCCGGGCAGACGATCCCGATCCAGCCGAGGGCGGCATCGCGCACGATCGGCCAGCCGGTGATCTGCCTCAGCCCGCGCGAGAGTTCATCGAGGACTTGCTCGTAGGCCACCGGGTTCGCCTGGACCTCCTCGCGTTGTGGCGCTTCGAGGAGCGCCCCGCGATGTGGGGGGCCACCGGCGATGGCGAGGTCGCAGAATGCGCCCCAGATATCGTCCCAGACGACCTGCCCCTGATCGTCATAGACGAGATCGGCAGCGCCATCCATCGGGGCGCTATTGACGCTGGCGTTGCCCTGATAACGCGGCGGCAAGATCGGGCGCAGGGTGGCGAGGCCACTATGGCTACCATCGCCCCCATGACTATGCCCGTGCGCGGCATCGCCGATCGGGAAGCCGCTGGCCTCGCGATACCGTTCCCAGGTGATCGCGGCGAACCCTTCCGCCGTACCTGGCGGGCGACCGAAGAGACAACGATGCTCCGGTGTCGCCGTTTGCGCCTCGTCGAGTGCCGCCGACAGTGTGCTGTAAGCTGGTCCATCAAGCGCGAGGAGTGGCAGCGCGATCGTCGCCTGTGCGCCAAGTTGCTGGCAGCGCGCCAGCCCCGCCGCGATCGTTGGCGTTGTCCCGGTGGCGAACGCGACCTCCACGGTGCGCCAATCGCGCCCCTCCCAGATCAGGCGGGCCAGGCGGTATGCCTCCGCGTTCGCTTCGGCTTCTGGGCTCCCCTCGGCGATCAGTAGGAGGGCCGTATCGGTAACGGCGGGGAATGATTCGGTGTCGTCACTCGCGCTGGCGAGTGTCGCGTCGCGGGCCTCGGTCGCGCGTCCAGCGAGGCGATAGGCGAGTTGTTTGCTCGTGAGGAGCGGCTGGGCCGGAATGATCTGAAGATCGCGCCAGCGCCCTCTGGCCCAGCGGATGACCCCCACCAGGCCATCTTCGATCGCGGGATCGATCGTCAGTCCCAGCCGTTGCAGGACGATCCGTCGCGCGCCAGCGTTGACCGACGCCTCGATCGCGGCGGTGACGCGCAGCGGCCCCTGACCGTCGCGCCCCCCGACGACGGCGCTGAGTCGCGCGGGCAACCCCGACCAGGCGGCGGCGAGGGCGGTCAGGCGCTCGTATTCCGGCCCAGCTTCGTCGGCGCGATCAAGGATCAGGACCAGTGCGCCCGCGACCCCATCATTGGCCGTGGCTGGGGCGATCACCGATTGCCAGTTCGCCGCCCCACGCTCGGCCTCGCCCAGCCAGACTCGCACCGCCGCCGGGTGCGGCCCGGCAGGATCGTCCGGCCCGAGGCCATAACCAACCTGACGCAGCCGCAATGATGCGGGGCGTTCGGTCGCCACCGTCGCCAGCAGGGCGGCGGCTGCCGGTGTGACCGGGCTACCGGCGACGCCGCGCGGCGGTGCGGTCGTTGATATCTCTGTCACGCCTAGGAGTTCGAACCCCCCGATCACGCCGATCACCGCCAGGATCGTGTCGAGTGTGCCTGCCGGATCGTCATCGCGCGGCGTGCCGAAGCCGGTTGCGGCGGCGAGGTGCTGAAAGGCGCGCAGGCTCTGCTCCCGAACGGTGTCTGAGAGAGCGCTTGCCGCGAGCAGCGCCCTCACCCGCCCGAGTGTCCACGGCCCCTCCGCACCGGCGACCGCGATCGTGACACGCGTGCCGGTGACGCCGACGGTGGCACGTTCTGCGGTGATCGTCCAGCCAGCGAGCCGAAGTTTTCCTAACTCCTCGCGAAGCCGATCGAGCGCGAGTCCGGTGTCGAGCAGTGCCCCGAGCGCGGAGGCCGCGCTGATGCCGGCATAGGGATCGAAGTGGAGTGCTAAGGGCATTGGCTCCTCTTGGGGGTTGTGTGTTGATCGATGGTTGTTCCGTAGGCGCGGTGGTGGTTGGCTGCTGAACCCTGTGCTGGGTCACGTGACAAGGCAGACCGGGATTGAAATCCCGGCTAAGGGCTGCGGCCACGAAGCCCGCCTCCGCGGGCTAGGTTCGTCATAGGCGCGGTGCCAGATAATGAGGCTATTGCCTTGCAAAAATCCTAACCTTCGTAGGGAGGCTTTGTGGCCCGCAGGCCCGCAATGCTGGGTGCCCCTTGGGCGATTCAGCCGCTAGCCCCTCCCACGTTCAATAGCGCGATATTACTCATCACCGGATCGCACGCACTCACCCGCGCTTCGCGCCAGTCGGCACGCGGTAGTAGCCATATGTGTGCTGCGGCACGAAACCACAGGAGCGGTAAAGACTGAGGGCTGCGGCATTCTCCGTCTCGACCTCGATATTGATCGGGGTAACCCCCTGATCGAGGAGGAGTTTGATCGTGTGCGAGAGGATCGCGCGACCGTAGCCGCGACCCTGATGCTGCGGCAGGACGCCGAACGCGGTGATATCGGCACCACCATCGTCGTTGACCACACGCAGGCTGCCGACTGGTTCGCCGTCATTCGTTACCACGAACCAGCGACGATCGGTGCGGTCGAGATCATTCCCGATCCACTTGCTCACCTCGGCGGGCGGATCGCCGAATGCTTCGGCGGTGATCGCGACGATCGCCAGCGCGTCTGTGCGTTCAGCCTGCCGGATCGTCAGGTGCCCTGGCAATGGTTTGGTCGGCTGGACCAGCGCCTGGTCCAGGGTCAGCCGATGCTCGAAGTAGGCGCGCTCGCCGCCGAGCACACGGGCGAAGGCTGCGCCGCCGGGGAACGCCTCGTCGCAGACTAGGAGCCAGTCGGCGAGTTCGCGCGCGGCGAGCTCCTGGCCCGCCAGTGTCACCAGGCGACGACCTAACCCTTGCCGCCGCCGCTCGGGCGCGATGATCACGGTCCCCTCGATCTCGCGATACCCGATCAATTCCGCGACGCCGATCAGCGCGTCCGCATCGCGGATCAGCAGGTAGAGCGGGATATTGTTGTCGCTGCTCGATGTAGGCTTCAGGGCCAGAAGCAGTTCTGTCCCATCGTGGGCGTTGCACCGCGCGAGTAATCCCCTGACCGCTGCGAGATCGGCGCTGTCCAGGCCGACGCTGGTTCTGATCGCCACTGACTGCGCTACCACCGCTTCGCCTCCCTATGACAGCCGCTGCATTTCGTCCAATTAACGCATGAGGCAGGCGTGGACACGCACCCGCCGCAGCGGTTGCTGCGGCGGGTGCGTGACAGTGAAGGTGCGGTGCGGTTGCTGCTGGTTAGCCTGCGGATAAACGGTATTATTCGGCGATCAGCCGGACGTTTTCGGCTCGCTCACGATCCGGGTTGCGCGGGTCGGTCCCGGCCTCGAATTCGACCCGCTGACCTTCGCGCAGCTGATCGAATTGTCGGTCCTCGACCGCGCTACTGTGGAAGAAAATGTCCTTGGTGCCGCCGTCTGGGCGGATGAAGCCGAAGCCCCTATCGTCACGGATACTGCGGATTGTTCCCTGTGCCATTGGTTTCGTCCTTTCTGCTGCGCCTTCACGCAAAATCACTGTACCATAGTTGTTGCCCAAGTGTAAGATCGGGCTGGTTACGGTCGGCGTATGCTGATCCGCGATCGACCTTGGTTCGAGCGAAATTCCCGCTGAAAATGGCGCGTGCATGGTCTAAAACAGCGCCTACATGGTCGGCGTGTTCGTGGAAGCTGCTATCGATATACTGCTCAGACTTCAGTGAGCGCGGGCAACACTTTCCCGTCTTCGTCTGCCGCTCCGGCAGCCTCTGCCGCTTCGGCAGCTTCGGTCGCGGCCAATTCAGCGAGCAACGTCAGTAATTTGTTGCTGGCACGATCGAGGTGATCGCCCATCGCGATCCGTGCGGAGTCGGGATCGTGGGCGCGCAATGCCATTTCGATCCGCTCGTGATCGACGATCCCGCTATGGCGCACCGGATCATCCATGAACGTCTTGAACATCCAGACACGGACGATATGCCGCAGCATATCGAGGACGTGGTAGAGGACACCGTTGCGCGCCGCTTTGGCGATTGCCAGATGGAACTCCTGGTCGGCCTGGGTGAAGGTTTCGGCGTCGTCGCGGCCCGCCCGCATCGCAGCGAGCCGGGCGCTGATCTCGTTCAGATCTTCCTCGGTCGCGCGTTCCGCTGCCAGCGCACAAAGCTCTGTCTCGACCAGGAAACGTGCCTCGACAACCTCGCGCACCGTATGCTCGCCGATCAGCAGACCCCAGGAGAGTGGCTTCGTCAGGATGGCCGATTGGCCGCTCCCGACGTACATCCCATCGCCGATCTGCACGACGACGATGCCGATCGCGCTGAGGGTCTTGATCGCCTCGCGCAACGACGAGCGACCCACCCCGAGTCGTACCATTAACTCGCGTTCCGAGGGGAGCTTGTCGCCGGGCCGTAACCGTTCATCGAGGATGAAAGCCGTGATCCGCTCGACGATCTGATCGGTGATCGTCGAGCGTGGGATTGGTGCCAGCGGTAATTCTGTCACGCCCTTCTCCTGCTTTTCCGTGGCGATCATCATTTGTCGACTTGCTATGCCGGTTCTTTAGCGCGCGAGATGCCGCTGGGTAGCAGTGCAGGATACTGCATTCCACGCCGATCTGCTTGCTCTCCGGCAGGGTCGGGTCTCCCGCCCTGCTTGCGCTGAAGCGTCGGGGCGATGAAACGTTGACGCAGGCTCAGTCGATCGCCTGCACACGGACCCAGCCCTCGCCTTGGGAGGCCGCAGTACAGGCTTCCAGGAGTGCTTGCACCGCCACGCCGTCATCGAATGACGGGGCTGGCGAAGTACCACCATCGCGGATTGCCTGGACGAAACGCGCGGCGATCGCCACGCGATCTTGCGGCGCATCGGCGACCGGTAACGGGGCGGGCGCACCCTCCGCTGCGGTCGCGCCGCGCAAGGCACCGCCCTCGATAATCAGCGTCCCGGCGGTGCCATAAAGTTCGAGGCCAAAGCCGCCGCCGCCGTGGTTGGCGATCGGGATCCCGCGCACAGTCGCCAGCCCACCACCAGCGAAGCGCGCCATCGTGATGAAGGTATCCTCGCTGCTGACGTTGTGGACGACTTCTCCGCTCGCCAGCGGGATCTCCGTGCGCGACACCGCCACGCGCGTGGCAACCTCGACGATCGGCCCGCCATACCAGAGGAGAAAGTCGGCGAGGTGCGGCCCCGCCGAGCCGACCATCAGGCCGCCGAGTTGTGCGGCGTCGGTGAACCACCCGGCCTTGCTGTCGCTCCACCCCGGCGAGCGGAGGTAATCGATCGGGTTCATTGCGATCCGCGCGTCGGCCAGGGCCAACTGCCCGAGATAGCCTTCGTCAGCCAACTCTTTGACGCGGGCGAATGGGGCGTTGAAGCGCATGTGGTGATTGATCATGTGGATGACCCCGGCCACGCGAGCGGCATCCCGCAAGGTGATCGCTTCCGCGAGGGTCAGCGTCAGGGGCTTTTCGCAGAGGAGGTGTTTGCCCGCCGCCAGGGTATCCAGGCCCATCGTCAGGTGCAGGGCAGGCGGGGTGGCGATGACGACCGCATCGACATCCGCGTGCAGCACGTCGCGATAGTCTGCTGTCGCCAGCGGAATCCCGAAGCGGGCGGCGATCTCCTGGGCGCGAGTCTCGCGTGCCGAGCAGACCGCTGAAACCGTCACTTCCGGTAGCTGGCTGAACGCCTCGATGTGGGCCACGCCGACCCCGGTGCCGATGATCCCGACGCGGATAGTTTGCGGCATTGTGGCTGTCTCCTCTGCTTCGTTCAATGTAGTATTCGCTATGGGCGCGTACGGCCCTCACCCCCGGCTCGCAGCCGCTCGCCACCCCCTCTCCCCATCCGAGGAGAGGGGGAAGAGGCGTTGAGCCGTGGGAGGCTTCACTCTCCCTTGTAGGGGAGGGTCGCCGCCGCAGCGGCGGGGAGAGGTCACGTACCCGCCCCTACGGCCTGACCACCGTGCCGTCGCTGCGGCGCACTTCCGGCCAGGCACCGTTCAACGGGTGCTCGGGGAAGGGGTATTTGGCGGCGAGGGCTTCGTCGATGTCGACGCCGTGGCCGGGCTTGTCGTTCGCCCACATCGCGCCGTCGTGGTACTCCGGCGTGCCGGGGAAGACTTCGCGCAGGCGGTCGGAGAAGAGGGTCGCTTCCTGGATGCCGAAGTTGTAGGCGGCGAGATCGAGGTGCAAATTGATCGCGTGGCCGACCGGGGAGACATCGCCGGGGCCGTGCCACGCGGTGCGGACGCCAAAATACTCGCAGAGGGTGGCGAGTTTGCGTGCCGGGCTCAGCCCGCCGATATCGGAGATGTGGACGCGGATGAAGTCAATCAGGCGGTCTTTGATCAGCGGCAGATATTCCTGCACGTTGACGTAAAGCTCGCCCATCGCGATCGGGATCGCCGTCTGCTCACGCAGGAGGCGGAAGTAGCCGTTGTCCTCGGGCGCGAACGGATCTTCGAGGAAGAAGAGTTTGTACTGCTCTAACTCCTTTGCCAGCCCGATCGCGGTGATCGGTGGGATCCGCTCGTGGATATCGTGCAGCAGTTCGATCTCCCAGCCGACCGTCGAGCGCAGGTGCTCGAAGAGCCTGGGGACGAGGCGGGCATACGGCCCCGGCTCCCACGACTCCTGCGTCAGCCGCAGATGGTGCGGGTATTTCGCGGTTTTCGCGTTCGGCTCCGCCCCTGCGGGCTTGATCTGCGAGCCGTAGGTCGAGTAGCCCGGCACCGCGATCTGCGCGCGGATGTGCCGGTAGCCCAGCGCCATGTACTTGCGAACGTTCTCTTCGACTTCCTCGACGGTGCCGCCCGAGGCGTGGACGTAGACATCGGCCGCGCGCCGGGTGCGTCCGCCGAGCAGTTCGTAGATCGGCATCCCGGCACGCTTGCCCTTGATATCCCAGAGGGCTTCATCGACCCCGGAGAGGGCATTGTTGAGGACCGGGCCGCTGCGCCAGTAAGAACTGACGAACGACGCCTGCCAGATATCCTCGATATCGTTCGGGTCGCGCCCGACCAGGAACGGCTTCAGGTACTGCTCGATCGCCGTCACCACCGCCAGCGGGCGCTGGGTGAAGGTGGCGCAGCCGATCCCGTACAGGCCGGGTTCGCTCGTCTCGACTTTGACGACGATCAGGCGGATGCCATCCGGCGCGGTGCAGATTGCCTTGACATCGGTGATCTGTAACGCGGGCATCCCACCGCTCGGCTCCCAGGCTGGGGTGACCGCCGGTGCGATCCGTGGTGAGTTGGACACGGTTCCTCCTTGACGAGTGGGCGTAGCAGTCCAGTGGTCGCGTGGGCCAGTTGAGTACGTAGTGGCCGAAGTGAGCGTGGGCTATTGCTTCTCCTGCTGCTGCTTTTCGTCTTCGGAGAAGCCGCCGACGCCGAGGCCGAGACCGCCATCGACCCAGAAGACCTGGCCGGTCACGTATGATGCGGCATCCGAGCAGTAATAAAGGACGCCGCCGGCGATGTCCTCGGGGTAGCCGACGCGCCCGAGCGGCGTGACCTTGGCGAAGTGTCCGCCATAATCGGCCATCTCGTGACTGGTCCGCTCGATCAGGATCGCACCGGGGGCGACGGTGTTGACGGTGATCCCATAGCGCGCCAGTTCTGCTGCCAGCCCTAGAGAGAGCATATTCATCCCGCCTTTGGAGGCGTTGTAAGGGGTGGCGCGCCGAAATGGTGAACGACTCGCGCCGCTGGAGATATTGACGACCCGCCCCCAGCGCCTTTCGCGCATGATTTTGGCCGCCGCCTGGGTGCAGAAGAAGACACTTTTCAGGTTGGTATCGATCGTCGCATCCCAGTGCGCCTCCTCGGTCTCGAAGAACTCTTGCCAGAGGGTGATCCCGGCGTTGTTGACCAGGATATCGAGCCCACCGAGCGCCTCAGCTGCTTCCTCGACGAGGCGACGGCATTCGGCGACCTGTCCGACGTTAGCCTTGAGCGTCGTCGTGGTGCGCCCGAGTTCGCCGATCTGCCGGGCAATATCCTGAGCCCCCGCTTCATCGCCGTTGTAATGGACCGCCACGTCAGCCCCTTTGCGCGCTAACGCCAGGGCGATCCCCGCCCCGATCCCCTTGCTCGACCCGGTGACGAGCGCCCGTTTGCCATCGAGAAGTCCCATATGTACCTCCTGAGTCGTGAGTCGTGAGTCGTGAGAGAAGCGGACCCCCAGCCCCCCACTTCCGGGTGGTACAGCAGTTGCGAGACGGTGGCTTCGCGGAAAACCACAATATTCCCAACGCCTCTACCACCCAGAAGTGGGGGCTGGGGGGCGGTACTCCCGCACATTTCGTCGCGCCTAATCATCCACACGCCGAACGCGTTTGCAAGCGGCCTTGCATTGTCACGGGTGGCTCGGTAGGATACGCGGCACGAAAAAATTGGCGCGTGGTGATGCGGTGAGCGTGGTTCAGCGGAGGTACGAAGCGATGGGCGCGGCTGAAGAATATCGTTATAACCGGCTGACGTGGGCCGAAATGAACGACGCGATCGCGATGCAAAAGGTGATCCTGCTGCCAACCGGCTCGACCGAACAGCATGGCCGCCATCTGCCGATCGACGTGGACAGCTTTCTGGCGGAGTCGGTCTGCCTGGAGGCGGGGCGGCGTGCGCCGGATAAGATCCTGGTGTTGCCGCCGGTTTCGTACGGCTTGAATCTGCACCATATCGATTTCCCCGGCACGATCCACATCGAGCCGGAGGTCTTCATCGCCTTCTGCGTCAATATCACCAAGAGTGTCGCCTATCACGGCTTCAAGAAGATCCTGGTCGTCAACGGTCACGGCTCGAACGCGCCACTGATCGACCTGATCGCGCGCAAGACGACCCTCGGCACCGACTCGCTCTGCGCGGCGGTCCACTACATCAACCTAGCGCTCGAAGCGTTCAAGACGGTGCAGGATACGCCGGTCATCGCCCACGCCGACGAGTTCGAGACATCCCTTTACCTGCATCTCGCGCCGGAGCGGGTGCAAATGGAACAGGCGGGGGCGGATAACGACGTGATGGGCAAGTGGCTCAGTTCCGACAGCACCGCCAACTATCCGGTGCGCTTCAACGACTACTGGGGCCGCTGGACCAACCTGGGTGTCCACGGCGATGCCACCACCGCCACCGCCGAGAAAGGCCGCGTTATTCTCGACGCCGCCGTCGATGGGATCGTCGGCATCGTGAACGAACTGCAAGAATGGCCGATCGCCCCGCGCCAGGATCAGCACACCGGGCCGGTGCAGTCGGGGATTAAGTGGTAGCGAGTCCGTAGTCCGTAGTCCGTAGTCCGTAGTAGAGGTCCGTTACTGGCGCGGTGCCTCAACACTATCGCGCAGCCACTAGGGACTACGGACTATCAACTGAGGTGAACCATGCGTATCCGAGAGATTCGTGCGGCGGGGTTGCGTGGCTCGACCCCCGAGGGTGGGTGGAGCCATGAGATTCGGCCAGATGAGTGTGTGCATACGTTGATCGCGGTCGTCGCCGATGAGGGGGTGGTCGGGTACGGCAGCGTCTTCACGAACGATGCGCTGGTACATGGCGCGCTCGGCGTGCTGGAGCCGCTCTATCGGGGCGAGTCGGCGATCGAGCCGGAGCGGGTCAGCGAGAAGCTGCATCAGCAGACGTTCTGGATGGGGCGTGGGGGCGCGATCACCCACACGATCAGCGGGATCGACATTGCTCTCTGGGATATTTTGGGGCAGGTCACCGGGCAGCCGGTCGGACGGTTGCTCGGTGGGCGCTATCGCGAGCGGGTGCGCCCTTACGCCTCGCTGCTGATGGACGAACCGGGGCGGCTGGCCGAGACGTTACTCGCAGTGAAGGCGCAGGGTTTTCGCTCGTTCAAGATCGGGTGGGGACCGTTCGGGCGGCGCGATCACGCGACCGACGAGGCGATCGTGCGGGCGGCGCGCGAGGCGATCGGCCCGGACTGTGAGCTGATGGTCGATGCGGGCGGCAGCGATGGCTTCTGGCCGCAGGGCTTGAAGTGGGCGTTACGCACGGCGCGGATGCTTCAGGACTACGATGTCACCTGGTTCGAGGAGCCGTTGGCACCTGACGCGCTCAACGATTACGTGGCGCTGCGCACGGCGGCACCATTGCCGATCGCTGGCGGCGAAACGTTGACGCGCCGCCAATCGTTCGCGCCCTGGCTAGCCGCCGGTGCCTTCGATATCGTTCAGCCCGATGTCACCAAGGTTGGCGGGATCAGCGAAGAACGGCGAATCGGCTGGTCGGCGAACGACCAGGGGCTTCGATTTATCCCGCACGGTTGGAATACCGCGCTGGGCCTGGGTGCCGATCTGCAACTGGCTTCCGCCTTCGCAACGACCGATCGGGTGGAATATATGACCGGGTCGCCGTATATCGACGCGATCGTCACGACACCCTGGCAGCTCGATGCCGACGGGATGTTGGCGATCCCGGATGCGCCCGGCCTGGGCATCGCGCTCGATCCGGAGGCGGTCGCGCGCTATACCGGTGAGCCAAGGTTTATGGCATTAAGCTGAGCGGATCGCGATCTTCGGTCAAGATTTCCCTTTCGAGAAAAGGAGTCTTGAACGCTAGGTCAGACCATCCGACCAACCGCTGCACAAATTGATATTAAGGCAGTACAATACGCTTAACGCGACGCTAAGGTGCTATGACCGCGCGGTAGATCTGTGGGCAGATTCCGTGTCGGCATCCACGAGCGGGTGGAATCCGATGGCTACTCACTGCGGGGGTGGTGAGTTCGACGACCGGTTTGTCCACGGTGCAATGGCGCACATCGCGACGGCGACGAGGCCGAGCTTTGCGCGCGGGGAGTCGTTCTCCGCTCGCGGGCAAAAGGAAGAGCGACGAAGGTCTTTGGGGTGGGGTCGCAGGGTGTCTCGGTTTTTGTTTTAGAGGAGGCTACGTACAATGGCGCGTCCCGAGGAAGTCAATTCTCTAGTGCGTGGGCTTGGTGAAGGCCAGCTTTCGCGGCGTGATTTCGTGCGGCGAGCAGCAGCGCTCGGCGTTTCTTCATCGATCATTGGCGCAGTCCTCGCGGCCTGCGGCACTTCTGCCACCCCGACGAGTGCCCCGGCAGCATCGGTGGCCCCCTCCGCCGCCCCGACGACCGGCGCGGCCGCCGGTGCTGGCGCGACCGCGACGAGCGCCCCGCGCGCCTCGGCGACCGCTGGCGCGGGCAGTTCGACCGCCGCCGCCGGGACGCCGAATAGCAACACCCGCACCGGGATCGGGGCGGGCGAGTGGAACCCCGAGTCGATCCGCGCCAACGCCGGGACGCTGAAGATCGACACCAAGGTCGAGGTCGCCAAGGTCGCCCCGCTCGATACCAAGGGCAAGCTGACCGTCTGGTATTCCGGCCCCGATGCTTCTACCCCCCAACTGACGATCGATATCGACAAGCAGTTCTGGGCGGCGTGGAACCAGACCTATCCGGGGATCCCGCTGAACGTCGGCGACCAGGTCCAGAACATCAACTACAACGAGCTGATCGATAAGCTGCGGACCTCCTCGGCGGGCAACGCCGCGCCGGACATGGTGCGCTTGCAGATCCTCGGCGGCGTCGAATTCGCCGCGAAGGGATTCTTGCAGGAGATCAACCTGGCCGACTTCGGCTACAAGCCGGAGAACTTCTGGACCGGAGCCATGAAGTCGGTGACCTGGAACAACAAGATCTACGGGATCCCGACGAACAACGAGACGATGGCGTTCATCTGGAACAAGAAGATCTTCGAGCGCGCCGGGCTCGACCCGAGCAAGCCGCCCGCCACCTGGGCGGATGTCGTCACGTATTCCAAGGCGATCAAGGACAAGACCGGCAAGTCGGGCTTCGGGATGGTGGCGAAGGTGAACGCCGGGAATACCCCGTTCCGCTTCATGCCGATCCTCTGGGCCTACGGCAGCGGCGCGCTCGACGAGGCCGAGCCGACTCCAACCTACCAGAAGGTGCTGATCAACAACGAGGGCGGGATCGCCGCTCTCCAGGCGTACTACGACATGTACGTGCGCGATCAGTCGGTGCCGACCTCGGCGCTGACCAACACGCAGGTCGAGAACCAGGATCTCTTCATCAGCGAGCAGATCGCGATGGTCATCGCCCACCCGCAAGAGTACGCCGTGATGACCGACAAGCTGGCGAAGGCGACCGGTCCGGACAAGGCGCTGGCGCAGGAAGTGGTGGACAACATGGCCTACGGGCTGATGCCCGAGGGGCCGGTGCGGCGGGCGGTCGTCTTCGGCGGCTCGAACATGCACATCTTCGCCGACAAGACGACCG